>Ga0207659_10001194_pt1 | contig 15474 bp, 10 predicted proteins | sample KBSM43metaG_FD_184330 | JGI IMG/M metagenome (GOLD analysis project Ga0207659, IMG submission 184330) | Miscanthus rhizosphere microbial communities from Kellogg Biological Station, Michigan, USA - KBS M4-3 metaG (SPAdes) (version 2) | ecosystem: Host-associated > Plants > Roots > Rhizosphere >...
GCGGAATGCGTATGAGCGCGACCTTCGTCACGTCATCGAGCGGTTCCGCCTGGCGGCCGCCGCGCTGCCGGACGGCGTGGTCGTGCTCGACGCGGCAGCGCGAATCGACTGGGCCAATCCGCGTGCGCTCGCCCAGCTCGGCCTCGACCTCGCGCACGATCGAGGCCAGCCGATCGTCAATCTCGTGCGGCAGCCGGAATTCCTCCGATACGTCGAAGCGGGCGATTTCGCGGCGTCGATCGTCGTGTCCTCGGGTCGTGACGCGCGCCGCCGGCTGGCATTGCAGCTCGTGCCGTTTGCCGCCGACCAGAAGCTGCTGCTGTCGCGGGACGTCACCGAGCTCGAAGCCGTTGCCCGGATGCGCCGCGACTTCATCGCCAACGTGTCGCACGAGCTCAAGACGCCGCTCACCGTCATCAGCGGATTCGTCGAGACGCTGCAGGACATCGACGTCGACGAGCGGCAGCGCAAGCGATTCCTGCAACTGATGCAGGAGCAGGCCAAGAACATGCAGCGGCTCGTCGCCGACCTGTTGACGCTTTCGGCGCTCGAGAGCGACCAGAATCCGTTGCACGACGAGCCGTTTGCGGTCGTGCCGCTGCTTCTCGCGCTGTCGGCGGACGCGAAAGGGCTGTCGAAAGGCGCTCACGAGATCGCGCTCGACATCGGTGAAGCGGCGACGATTCGCGGCAGCCGCGACGAGCTCGCGAGCGCATTCGGCAATCTCGTCAGCAACGCGATTCGCTATACGCCCGATCGAGGAACGGTGACACTCGCGTGGCGCGTCGATGCCGACGGCACCGGCGTATTCGCGGTCACGGACACGGGAATCGGCATCGCTGCCGAATACGTGCCGCGGCTGACCGAGCGGTTCTATCGCGTCGACCGCAGTCGCTCGCGCGCCACCGGCGGCACCGGACTCGGACTTGCGATCGTCAAGCACGTGCTGCTGCGACACCAGGCCGAGCTCGAGATCGACAGCGAACGCGGCAAGGGCAGCACGTTCGCCGTGCGACTGCCGGCAAAGCGTGTCGACAGTACCGCCTTCGAGGCCGATGCCGCCGAAGCGGGGCGCGCCCCACGCCGATCGCCACTTGAAACCTGACGGCTGCAACCCAGACCCGTTTCGCCGCCACGTCGACGGCGAATCTGCACGCTACCAGTAGCGCATCGCCGATTTGAACAGCGTGCGGAGTTCCGCTGCGCCCACGTCGATCGGTGCGTTCTTGATGACGCGATATTGCGGCTCGGCGCCCTCGGCGAGCGCGTCGACGTGCGTTTCGTTCAGGCCGAGTGCGGCAAGGCCATTCGGCATTCGCGTCGCCTGCATCAACTCGATGATTCGCGTGGCAAGCACTTCGCCGGCGTCGTCCGGTGTCGCGCCCACTATCGAGGCGCCAAGCGAATGCGCGCACCGCAGATGACGTGTCGGGTGCGCAGGGGCCGTGTGGCGCCACACCGATGGGTTGTTGAGCACGACGGCCATGCCGTGCGGGATCAGCGGCTTGGCCGCCGGATAGCCCTCGATGTGGCGGTCCTTGACGAGGCCCGAGACGGCGTAGGACAGCCCGTGCGGCAGGTGGCAGCCGGCAGCGTTGAACGCGATGCCTGCGAGCATCGCCGCGTACATCATCTCGGTCCGCGCTTCCGCGTCGGATGGGTCGTCGACGGCGCGCACCAGGTACTGGCCGACGCTTTGCAACGCCGAGACGGCGAGTGCATCGGAGAACGGGTTTGCGCCCTGCGACACCGGACGCCGCACACCCTGTGCAGGATTGAGCCGCCGCGGATAGAGGCGGGCGGTGATCGATTCGAGTGCATGACTCATGCAGTCGAAACCGGTGGCGGCCACGACGTTCGCCGGCAACGTGCGCGTCACGTCGGGGTCGACGAGCGCGACCGTCGGGATCAGGCGGCGCGAGATGATGCCGGTCTTCGCGTTGAGTGACGTCAGCGTGAAGATCGAGATGCCGGTCGTCTCCGAGCCTGTCCCGGACGTCGTCGGACACGCGATGTGTGGCTTCACCGGCCCCGGCACGCGCTGACCCGCGCCGATCGGCGCATTCACGTACGTCATGAATTCCGCGGGCTGGGTCGCGTAGAGGTTCGCGGCCTTGCACGTGTCGATGACCGAGCCGCCGCCGACCGACACGTACCCGTCGACGTTCGCGTCGCGGGCGAATCGAGCGGCATCCTGGAGCGAGCGGTCGGTGGGCTCGATCGCCACTTCGTCATAGACGACGCAATTGACACCCGCGCCTTGCAGCGACGCGCGGACCTTGGCGACGTGCGCGCCGTCGACGAGGTTACGATCGGTGAAGAGCGCGACACGGCGCAATCCCAGCTCGGCGGCATTGTCGCCGGCCTCCGCAAGCACGCCGGCGCCGAACGTGAACGTCGGCATGCCGATCGTGAATCCGCGGTCGCTGCCTTCGAGCGCCGCGAAGTCCGCGTGACAGCAGGCCATGATGGCTCCTCGGTAGGTGAAGGCGCGATTATCGCGCGACGCTGCACTCGTGCGATGCCGAATGCGTCAGCGCGGCTCGGCGAGGATCATTGCGGCCGCCTTCTCGGCAATCATGACGACGGGAACGTTCGTGTTGCCCGAAACGAGCGTAGGCATGATGCCGCAGTCGACGACGCGAAGGCCGGTTAGGCCGATCACGCGAAGCTCTGGATCGACGACGCTGCGCGCATCGTCGGCCGGACCCATCCGCGTCGTGCCGCTCGGATGAAAGATCGTGCCGCCGGTGTCGCGCGCGAAATCGAGCAGCGCGTCGTCAGTGACCGCGCCGTCGCCGGGCCGATATTCGCTGTCGACGAACGGCCGCATTGCCCGTGTCGCCGCGAGGCTTCGCGCGAGCCGCATGCCGGCCACGAGCGTTGCACGGTCTTCCGCCGTGGACAGGTAGCGTGGCTGCATCGCCGGCGGTTCGAGCGCATTGCGCGAGCGGATGCGCACTGTGCCGCGCGATGTCGGGCGCAACTGGCATACGGACATCGTGAAGCCGGAGAACGTATGCACGGGTGAACCCGCCATGTCGGACGACAGCGTCGCGAAGTGGAACTGCACGTCAGGTCGCGTCGCGTCGGGCATTGCGCGCGCGAAAATGCCGCCCTGGTTGATGCCGACGGCCATGGGGCCGCGGCGCCGGATGACGTAGTCGAGACCCATCCGCAGCTTGCCGGTCCACGATCGCAGCGTGTCGTTCGTCGTGACGGGCTGCGTGCAGCGGAAGATGACGCGCGCCTGCAGATGGTCCTGCAGGTTCTCGCCCACGCCCTCGAGCGCGTGCACCACGGGAATACCGTGCTGTTGCAACAGCGCGGGCGATCCAACGCCGGACAGTTGCAGGAGCTGCGGCGACTGCAGCGCACCGGCGGCAAGGAGCACTTCGCGCCGCGCGACGGCAGCGAGATCATTGCCGGCCTGCCGATACGTGACGCCCGTCGCACGGGTGCCGTCGAAGAGCACGCGCGTTGCGTGCGCGTTGGTCTCGATGCGCAGGTTCGAGCGGCTGCGGGCGGGATTCAGGTATGCGACGGCCGTCGAGCAGCGCAGGCCGCGGCGCGTGGTCAGCTGGTAGTAGCCGGCGCCTTCCTGCCGCGCGCCGTTGAAGTCGTCGTTGCGCGCAATGCCGAGCTCTCCAGCGCCAGCGATCATCGACTCGACGAGCGGGTGCATCGCACCGATGTCCGATGCCCACAGCGGTCCGTCTGCGCCGTGATACTCGCTTGCGCCGCGCACGTTGTGCTCGAGCATCCGGAACCACGGCAGCACGTCGTCGAAACTCCAGCCATCGTTGCCGGCGGCGGCCCATGCGTCGTAGTCCTCGCGCTGTCCGCGGATTGCGATCAGCCCGTTGATCGACGAGCTGCCGCCCAGCGTCCGGCCGCGCGGCCAATAGATCTTGCGGCCGTTCATCGTCGGTTCGGGCTCCGTGTAGAAGCCCCAGTTCACGACCGGGTGGAACATCGTTTTGGCGTAGCCGATCGGAACGTGAATCCAGGGGTACGTGTCGCGCGGTCCCGCTTCGAGCAGCAGCACCGAATGGCGCCCGTCGGCTGAGAGCCGGTTGGCGAGAACGCAGCCGGCAGACCCGGCACCGACGATCACGTAGTCAAATGCGGCGGCGTTCTCGGGCATCTATCCTGGGGTGGCGAAGGGTGCGGGCGATAGGGATGAGCCCGCAAGCTGCTGATTCTAAAGGATGCTCGTTGCGCGCCGCGGTCATGACGACGCGCTGGCGCGTGTTTGACCGATGGGCGCGGAAACTGCTACAATCGCGCGTTTCGACGGAGGGGTTCCCGAGCGGTCAAAGGGAGCAGACTGTAAATCTGCCGGCTCTGCCTTCGAAGGTTCGAATCCTTCCCCCTCCACTCCAGGAACGGGGGGTCAGAGGACAGGGATTCAGATACACCCGCAATGCCGGCAGGCGACGCGATAGGCGTGCCGGTGCTGTTACCTGTTGCCTGACCTCTTTTACCTGATTGCGGGTGTAGCTCAATGGTAGAGCAGAAGCCTTCCAAGCTTACGACGAGGGTTCGATTCCCTTCACCCGCTCCAGGATGCGGCAACACCGTTTGACTTCGCGGATTTCGAATAGCGCCCAAGTAGCTCAGTGGTAGAGCACTCCCTTGGTAAGGGAGAGGTCGCGCGTTCAATCCGCGCCTTGGGCACCACTCCCGACGGGCGAAAGTACAAACCTACTTTCGCCCGGTGATGTAAGCCTCGAATCGCGGGCGGAGCCCGACGATTCGAGTAAGCAAGTTCAACGATTGGGTCGGAGACTTCGATGGGAAAAAGTAAATTCGAGCGTACGAAGCCGCACGTGAACGTGGGGACGATCGGGCACGTGGACCACGGCAAGACGACGCTGACGGCGGCGATCACGTCGGTGCTGTCGAAGAAGTACGGCGGCGAGGCGAAGGCGTACGACCAGATCGACAACGCGCCGGAGGAGAAGGCGCGGGGGATCACGATCAACACGGCGCACGTGGAGTACGAGACGGCGAACCGGCACTACGCGCACGTGGATTGCCCGGGTCACGCGGACTACGTGAAGAACATGATCACGGGTGCAGCACAGATGGACGGCGCGATCCTGGTGGTGAGTGCGGCGGACGGACCGATGCCGCAGACGCGGGAGCACATTCTGCTGGCGCGGCAGGTAGGGGTGCCGTACATCGTGGTGTACCTGAACAAGGCGGACATGGTGGACGACGCGGAGTTGCTGGAGCTGGTGGAGATCGAGGTGCGGGAGCTGCTCTCCAAGTACCAGTTTCCTGGGGATGACACGCCGATCGTGATCGGCAGCGCGAAGATGGCGCTGGAAGGCGACAAGGGCGACATGGGCGAAGGCTCGATCATGAAGCTGGCGGAGGCGCTGGATAGCTACATCCCGCAGCCGAAGCGGCTGATCGACGGCCCGTTCCTGATGCCGGTGGAGGACGTGTTCTCGATTTCGGGTCGTGGGACGGTGGTGACGGGTCGGGTGGAGCGGGGGATCGTGAAGGTGGGGGAGGAGTTGGAGATTGTCGGGTTGAAGCCGACGCTGAAGACGGTGTGCACGGGTGTGGAGATGTTCCGCAAGCTGCTGGACCAGGGTCAGGCGGGTGACAACGTGGGGGTGCTGCTGCGGGGCACGAAGCGGGAAGAGGTGGAGCGGGGTCAGGTGCTGGCGAAGCCGGGGTCGATCACGCCGCACACGAAGTTCAGCTGCGAGGTGTATGTGCTGAGCAAGGAGGAGGGAGGGCGGCACACGCCGTTTTTCAATGGCTATCGGCCGCAGTTCTACTTCCGGACGACGGACGTGACGGGGAGCGTGGTGTTGCCGGAGGGAACGGAGATGGTGATGCCGGGTGACAACATCCAGATGACGGTGACGTTGATTGCGCCGATCGCGATGGAAGACGGCCTGCGGTTCGCGATTCGCGAAGGCGGCCGCACCGTCGGTGCCGGCGTCGTCACCAAAATCCTCGAGTAGTGGCAGTTCCGCATCGACTCGTCCCGCGCGATTCGATGGAAAATCAACCGGCCCCAAAGTAGGGGTTTACTTTGGGACGTAAATTTTTTAGGCCAGTAGCTCAATTGGCAGAGCGACGGTCTCCAAAACCGTAGGTTGGGGGTTCGATTCCCTCCTGGCCTGCCCGCACGGCAGGGATTGGCAACATCGGCAGCGGGGCCCAGGCGGGTTCCGGCAAGGGTTAAATGGACAAACTGAAGATTGCGTTGGCGGTCGGCTGCGTATTGCTCGGCGTCTGGGGTTACTACTTCTTCGCCGACACCGCACTCGTCCTGCGCTTCCTGATGGTCGTCGGCGGATTGCTCGCGGGCGCCGGAGTCGCATGGCTGTCGCAGCCGGGCAAGGAATTCTTTGCGTTCGCCCAGGAATCCTGGGCGGAAACCGGCCGCATCTCGTGGCCGACCCGCAAGGAAACGGTTCAGACGACGCTGATCGTGTTCGCGTTCGTCGTGGTCATGGCGCTTTTCCTCTTCGCGGTCGATTCGACGCTCGCGTGGGTGGTACAACTGCTCACGGGACGGGTCGAATGATGGCGGACAAGAAATGGTTTGTCGTGCACGCGTACTCGGGATTCGAGAAGAGCGTGCAGCGGACGTTGACCGAGCGGATCAAGCGCTCCGAGCTGCAGGAGCAGTTCGGGCAGATCCTCGTGCCGGTCGAGGAAGTGGTCGAGATGAAGAGCGGCCAGAAGGCCATCTCCGAGCGCAAGTTTTTCCCAGGCTACGTGCTCGTCGAGATGGAGATGACCGACGACACGTGGCACCTCGTGAAGAGCACGCCGAAGGTCACGGGTTTCGTCGGCGGCACGGCGAATCGCCCGACCCCGATCACGCAAAAGGAAGTCGACGCGATCCTGCGACAGGTGCAGGAAGGCGTCGAGAAGCCCCGCCCCAAGGTGCTGTTCGAATTGGGCGAGGCGGTGCGCGTCAAGGAGGGCCCGTTCACGGACTTCCACGGCAACGTCGAGGACGTGAACTACGAGAAGAGCAAGTTGCGCGTGTCGGTGACGATCTTCGGTCGCTCGACACCCGTCGAATTGGATTTCAGTCAGGTCGAAAAGGCATAAACGGATTCCGTCGAAAGTTTCGGTCGCGGCTTCGCCGCTCCCACGATACTTTCGACGGGCAAGCAATCAGCGCGAAAAAAGCAATCAGCGCGTAAAGCTCGGGGCGGCCCTTCGCTTTTCGCGCAGTAGTGAACGAACCGGGGAGGGCGTAGCGCCCGTTTGAACCCACCTAGGAGATAGAGCGTGGCGAAGAAAGTACTCGGATACATCAAGCTGCAGGTGCCCGCAGGCAAGGCGAATCCCAGCCCGCCGATCGGCCCGGCACTCGGTCAGCGCGGTCTGAACATCATGGAGTTCTGCAAGGCGTTCAACGCGCAGACCCAGGGTGTCGAGCCCGGCCTGCCGATTCCGGTGATCATCACCGCGTACGCGGACAAGAGCTTCACGTTCGTGATGAAGACGCCGCCGGCCACCGTGCTGATCAAGAAGGCGTCGAAGGTCGACAAGGGCAGCAGCAAGCCGCATTCGGACAAGGTGGGCAAGCTGACGCGCGCGCAGGCCGAGGAAATCGCGAAGACCAAGCAGCCCGACCTGACCGCCGCCGATCTCGACGCCGCCGTGCGCACGATCGCCGGCAGTGCGCGCAGCATGGGCATCACGGTTGAAGGGGTGAAGTGATCATGGCCGAGCAAAAGGACAAGAAGTACTCGAAGCGGATGACGAACGTCCGCGGCAAGGTGCAACCGGCGAAGAACTATTCGGTCGACGACGCGCTGAAGCTCGTCAAGGAGACCGCCACGGCGAAGTTCGACGAGTCCGTCGACGTTGCCGTCAACCTCGGCATCGACGCGAAGAAGTCCGACCAGACGGTGCGTGGCTCGGTCGTGCTGCCGGCCGGTACCGGGAAGAAGGTGCGCGTCGCCGTGTTCGCACAGGGTGACAAGGCGAAGGCGGCCGAAGAGGCAGGTGCAGACATCGTCGGCTTCGACGATCTGGCGGCGAAGATCAAGGAAGGCTTCATGGATTTCGACGTCGTCATCGCGTCCCCCGATGCGATGCGCGTGGTCGGCCAGCTTGGCCAGATCCTCGGTCCGCGGGGGCTGATGCCGAACCCGAAGGTCGGCACCGTCTCCGCCGACGTCGTGCAGGCGGTGAAGAACGCGAAGGCGGGTCAGGTCCAGTACCGCACCGACAAGGCGGGGATCGTCCAGTGCACGATCGGGCGCGCGTCGTTCACGCCCGAGCAGCTGAAGACCAACCTGACGGCACTGATCGATGCGTTGAACAAGGCCAAGCCGCAGGGTGTCAAGGGTATCTACCTGCGCAAGGTCAGCGTCTCGAGCACGATGGGCGCGGGCGTGCGGATCGACACGGCGGGCATGGCGCAGTCGGCGACGAACGCATAACGAATTCGAAGGCGTGCCGGGATCGCCGGCACGAAGCAGTCGAGCAGATTTTGAGGGAACGCGGCGGGTGGTCACACCCGGTGCGGACCGTCAAAGACCGCTGGGGCGAAAGCTCAAACGAAGGGTGTGGCAGGGCCTACGGACCCGGTTTTCGCCATCGATCCTTCACCCGGCGCAGATGGTGCCCTCGGACAGGACGTTCCTGAACGATGCGGTCACCGGAAGGACGCGGCGCGGCGCCGTAAGGCCCAGGTCGCGGAAACGGCGAATGCCGCGCTCATGCAACGAGCACGGCATTCGGAAAACAAGGGTGACTATGAGTCTCAACCTGGAACAGAAGCAGGCGGTAGTCGCGGAAGTCGCGAAGGCAGTTGCCGGTGCGCAAGCGATCGTCATGGTCGAGAACCGGGGTCTTCCGGTTGCGGCAATGACGCAGCTACGCGCGAAGGCGCGCGCCTCGGGCGTGTATTTCAGGGTGGTCAAGAACACGCTCGTTCGCCGGGCCGTCGCTGATACGCCGTTCGCCACGCTGGCCGACAAGATGGTCGGTCCGCTGGCTTATGGCATCGGCACCGATCCGGTCGCCGTTGCGAAGGTCCTGAACGACTTCGCGAAGGGCAACGAGAAGTTCGTGATCGCCGGCGGGGCAATGCCGGGCCAGGTGATGTCGCCGAAGGAGATCGCCGCGCTTGCCGCGCTGCCATCCCGCGACGAATTGCTGGCCAAGCTGCTCGGCACGATGCAGGCGCCGATCGCCAAGCTGGTTCGCACGATGAACGAAGTGCCGGGCAAGTTCGTTCGCACGCTCGCCGCCGTTCGCGATGCCAGACCCGCGACTTGAATTATCGACCGCGCATACCCATTTCAACTCGTTACGTCAGGAGCACACATGTCCGCAGTACAAACTGAAATTCTCGACAAGATCTCGACGATGACCGTCCTCGAGCTGTCCGAGCTCATCAAGGCGATGGAAGACAAGTTTGGCGTCTCGGCCGCTGCCGCGGTTGCCGTTGCCGGCCCCGCTGCCGGTGCAGCGCCTGCCGCAGCTGCCGAAGAACAGACCGAGTTCACCGTGATGCTGACCAGCATCGGCGACAACAAGGTGAATGTCATCAAGGCGGTGCGCGAGCTGACCGGCCTGGGCCTCAAGGAAGCGAAGGACGTCGTCGACGGTGCGCCGAAGGCCGTCAAGGAAGGCATCCCCAAGGCCGATGCCGACGCCGCCAAGAAGAAGCTGGAAGACGCAGGCGCAAAAGCAGAAATCAAATAAACGTGACGGTCGAAAGTGGAACCCTACTTTCGACCGAAGCGGCTACCCGCGAAATCCGGGCGCAGCCCGTTGATTCGCGGTAGCAAAGGCAGGGAGTTCGGCGGCGGTCGCCACCGAACGCAGAAGTGAAGCGCTGTACCTTCGCCGAAGGCGGAGGAAATCGGATTTGACCCAAGTCCGATTTCCTTTGTCTTCTGATTGACTGCAGAAGACAGGTTTGGTCGGACGTCGCCCGCAATGGTGACGTCGTCCGCCAGCGGCTGGTAGCGGCCAGCCACCAGGCCAGGGGCGCAATGCCCCCGGACAGTCAGCGGAGCTCGCAAGGGCGCGTCCGATCAGGCGCGGCCGCGGGCTCCTGCACAGCACCACATGCACTCATCGACTCAGAGATCGGACGACTAAAGCCATGGCGACGACCACGCACGTTACGCCGTACACGTTTACCGAAAAGATGCGCATTCGCAAGAGCTTTGCGAAGCGCGCGAGCGTCCTGCAGGTGCCGTTCCTGCTCGAGACGCAACTTGCCTCCTACCGCGCTTTCCTGCAGGAGTTCACGCCCGGCATGGAGCGCAAGAACGAGGGCCTGCAGGCCGCGTTCACGTCGATATTTCCCATTTCGAGCCATTCGGGCAACGCCCGGCTGGAATTCGTCAGCTTCTCGCTGCTGCCGCCTGCATTCGACGTCGTCGAGTGCCAGCAGCGTGGCCTGACGTATTGCTCGGCACTCCGCGCCAAGGTGCGGCTCGTGATCATGGATCGCGAGGCGCCGAAGGATACGATCAAGGAAGTGAAAGAGCAGGAGGTCTACATGGGCGAAATGCCGCTCATGACTGACAACGGCTCGTTCATCATCAACGGCACGGAGCGGGTCATCGTGTCGCAGCTGCACCGGTCGCCCGGCGTGTTCTTCGAGCACGATCGCGGCAAGACGCACTCGTCGGGCAAGCTGCTGTTCTCGGCGCGCGTCATTCCGTATCGCGGCTCGTGGCTCGACTTCGAGTTCGATCCGAAGGATTTCCTGTTCTTCCGTGTCGACCGCCGTCGCAAGATGCCGGTCACGACGCTGCTGAAGGCGATCGGGCTCACCAACGAGAACATCCTGCGGGAGTTCTTCGTGTTCGACACGTTCCATCTGGGCAGCAAGGGTGCCGAGCTCGAGTTCGTGCCGGAGCGGCTGCGCGGTGAAATGGCACGTTTCGACATCCACGGCAAGGACGGCAAGGTCGTCGTCGCCAAGGACAAGCGCATCACTGCGCGCAACCTGCGCGAGCTGTCGGAGAGCGGTGTCAAGCGCATTGCCGTGCCGGCCGACTATGTGCTCGGCCGCTCGCTCGCAACGAACGTCGTCGACACGTCGACTGGCGAGATGATTGCGAAGGCGAACGACGAAGTGACCGAGGAGCTGCTGGAGAAGCTGGCGGCCGCGGGCATCAAGGAGATCAAGACGATCTACACGAACGACCTCGACATGGGTCCGTTCATCTCCCAGACGCTGCGCTCCGACGACACGCCGGACCAGTACGCGGCCAAGGTCGCCATCTACCGGATGATGCGTCCCGGCGAACCGCCGACCGAAGACGCCGTCGAGGCGCTGTTCCACGGGCTGTTCTTCGCCGAGGAGCGCTACGACCTGTCGGCCGTCGGCCGGATGAAGTTCAACCGCCGCGTCGGCCGCGAAGAGCTGAAAGGCTCGGGCACGCTGACCAACGACGACATCATCGCCGTCATCAAGATCCTCGTCGAGTTGCGCAACGGGCGCGGTGAGGTGGACGACATCGACCACCTCGGCAATCGTCGCGTCCGCTCGGTGGGCGAGCTCGCGGAAAATCAGTTCCGCTCGGGACTCGTCCGCGTCGAGCGCGCGGTGCGCGAGCGCCTGGGGCAGGCTGAAAGCGAAAATTTGCTGCCGCACGACCTGATCAACGCGAAGCCGATCTCGGCTGCGATCAAGGAGTTCTTCGGCAGCTCGCAGCTTTCGCAGTTCATGGACCAGACCAATCCGCTGTCGGAAATCACGCACAAGCGGCGTGTGTCCGCGCTGGGCCCGGGCGGCCTCACGCGCGAGCGCGCGGGCTTCGAAGTGCGCGACGTGCATCCGACGCACTACGGCCGCGTATGCCCGATCGAAACGCCGGAAGGCCCGAACATCGGCCTCATCAACTCGCTGGCGCTGTACGCGCGCACCAACGAATACGGCTTCCTCGAGACGCCGTACCGGAAGGTTGTCGACAGCAAGGTCACCGATGAGATCCATTACCTGTCGGCGATCGAGGAAGGCCAGTACGTGATCGCGCAGGCGAACGCGAAGATCGACGGCAAGGGCAAGCTGGCCGACGAGCTCGTGTCGTGCCGTAATCGCAACGAGTTCATGCTGTCGTCGCCCGACAAGATCCAGTACATGGACGTGGCGCCGGCGCAGATCGTGTCGGTGGCCGCATCGCTGATTCCGTTCCTCGAGCACGACGACGCGAATCGCGCGCTGATGGGCTCGAACATGCAGCGTCAGGCAGTACCGTGCCTGCGCCCCGAGAAGCCGCTCGTCGGCACGGGCGTGGAGCGTACCGCGGCCGTCGACAGCGGCACGGCGGTGATGGCGCGGCGCGGCGGCAAGGTCGATTACGTCGATGCGAGCCGCATCGTCGTCCGCGTCAACGACACGGAAACGGCGGCCGGTGAAGTGGGCGTCGACATCTACAACCTGACGAAGTACAAGCGGTCGAACCAGAACACGAACATCAACCAGCGTCCGCTGACGAAGATCGGCGACCAGATCGCGAAGGGCGACGTCATCGCCGACGGCGCTTCGACCGACATGGGCGAGCTGGCGCTCGGGCAGAACATGCTCGTCGCGTTCATGCCGTGGAATGGCTACAACTACGAAGACTCGATCCTGATCAGCGAGCGCGTCGTCGGTGACGATCGCTACACGTCGATCCACATCGAGGAGCTGTCGGTCGTCGCGCGCGACACGAAGCTCGGCGCGGAAGAAATCACGCGCGACATCAGCTCGCTCGGCGAAGCGCAGCTCGGCCGTCTCGACGACGCCGGCATCGTCTACATCGGTGCCGAGGTCGAAGCGGGCGATGTGCTGGTCGGCAAGGTCACGCCGAAGGGCGAGACGCAGCTGACACCCGAAGAGAAGCTCCTGCGGGCGATCTTCGGCGAGAAGGCGTCGGACGTGAAGGACACGAGCTTGCGCGTGCCGTCGGGCATCTCCGGCACCGTGATCGACGTGCAGGTGTTCACGCGCGAGGGCATCGAGCGCGACAAGCGCGCGGCGCAGATCATCGACGACGAGCTCCGTGGCTACCGCAAGGACCTGAACGACCAGCTGCGGATCGTCGAGAACGATGCTTATGCGCGGATCGAGAAGCTGCTGCTGAACAAGGTCGTCAACGGTGGACCGAAGAAACTCGCCAAGGGTGCGAAGGTCACGAAGGAGTATCTGGACGGCGTGCCGCGTCACGACTGGTTCGACATCCGTCTCGCGACCGAGGAGTCGGCGCGCGACCTCGAGGCGAGCAAGGAATCGCTCGCGGCGCTGCGCGTGCAGTTCGACGCGATGTTCGAGCAGAAGAAGAAAAAGCTCACGCAAGGCGACGAGTTGCCGCCGGGCGTGCAGAAAATGGTCAAGGTCTACGTCGCGGTCAAGCGTCGGCTGCAGCCGGGTGACAAGATGGCCGGCCGTCATGGCAACAAGGGTGTCGTGTCGAAGATCGTCCCGGTCGAGGACATGCCGTACATGGCCGACGGAACGCCCGTCGATATCGTGCTGAATCCGCTCGGCGTGCCATCGCGGATGAACGTCGGCCAGATCCTCGAAGTCCATCTGGGCTGGGCCGCAAAGGGCATCGGAAGCAAGATCAACGACATGCTGAAGGCGGAGGCGAAGGTCGCCGACCTGCGCAAGTTCCTCGAGCGGGTCTACAACGGCGCTGGCCGTCCGGAAGACCTGAACGCGTTGAACGACGTCGAGATCGGCCAGCTTGCCGGCAACCTCCGCAACGGCGTTCCGTTCGCGACGCCGGTGTTCGACGGTGCGACGGAAGAGGAGATCAAGCGGATGCTCGAGCTCGCGGGACTTCCTACCAGCGGCCAGGTGTCGCTGTACGACGGACGCACCGGCGAATCGTTCGATCGGCCCGTCACCGTGGGCTTCATGCACATGCTGAAGCTGCATCACCTGGTCGACGACAAGATGCACGCGCGCTCGACCGGTCCGTACAGCCTCGTCACGCAACAGCCGCTGGGTGGGAAGGCGCAGTTCGGCGGCCAGCGCTTCGGCGAAATGGAAGTGTGGGCGCTGGAAGCGTACGGCGCGGCTTACACGCTGCAGGAGATGTTGACGGTCAAGTCGGACGACGTGAACGGCCGGACGAAGGTCTACGAGAACATCGTCAAGGGCGAGCACCGGATCGAGGCCGGCATGCCGGAGTCGTTCAACGTGCTGGTAAAGGAAATTCGTTCCCTTGCCATCGATGTCGATATGGATCGCGACTAGGCACGGATGAGCCGCACGTTGTTGCCATGTTTTTCCCACCTTGAATCGTCGGGCTCTGCTCGCGATTCAAGGGAAACTGATACCGAAAAAAGTAGCGGTTCACTTTTTTCGGATATTCGGAGAATTCGATGAAAGCATTGCTCGATCTGTTCAAGCAAGTCACGCAGGAAGAGGAATTCGACGCGATCAAGATCGGCCTCGCGTCGCCGGAGAAGATCCGCTCGTGGTCGTACGGCGAAGTGAAGAAGCCGGAGACGATCAACTACCGGACGTTCAAGCCGGAGCGCGACGGCCTGTTCTGCGCGAAGATCTTCGGGCCCGTCAAGGACTACGAATGCCTGTGCGGCAAGTACAAGCGCCTGAAGCACCGCGGCGTGATCTGCGAGAAGTGCGGCGTCGAGGTGACGCTCGCCAAGGTGCGCCGTGAGCGGATGGGCCACATCGAGCTGGCCTCGCCGGTCGCGCACATCTGGTTCCTGAAGAGCCTGCCGTCGCGGATGGGGATGGTGCTCGACATGACGCTGCGCGACATCGAGCGCGTGCTGTATTTCGAGGCGTTCGTCGTGACCGACCCCGGCCTGACGCCGCTCAATCGTGCCCAGCTGCTGACCGAGGACGACTACCTGGCGAAGCTCGAGCAGCACGGCGACGACTTCTCGGCGACGATGGGCGCCGAGGGCATCCGCGAGCTCCTGAAGTCGCTCGACGTCATGCGCGAGATCGACAAGCTGCGCAAGGAGCTCGAGACGACCGGCTCGGACACGAAGATCAAGAAGATCGCCAAGCGGCTGAAGGTGCTCGAGGCGTTCAACAAGTCGGGCATCAAGCCGGAATGGATGATCCTCGAAGTGCTGCCAGTCCTGCCGCCCGAGTTGCGTCCGCTGGTGCCGCTCGACGGCGGCCGCTTCGCGACGTCGGACCTGAACGACCTCTATCGGCGCGTGATCAACCGCAACAACCGGTTGAAGCGGCTGCTCGAGCTCAAGGCGCCGGACATCATCGTCCGCAACGAGAAGCGGATGCTGCAGGAAGCCGTCGACAGCCTGCTCGACAACGGCCGCCGCGGCAAGGCGATGACGGGTGCGAACAAGCGTCCGCTGAAGTCGCTCGCCGACATGATCAAGGGCAAGGGCGGACGCTTCCGCCAGAATTTGCTCGGCAAGCGCGTCGACTACTCGGGACGCTCGGTCATCGTCGTCGGTCCGCAACTGAAGCTGCATCAATGCGGATTGCCGAAGCTGATGGCGCTCGAGCTCTTCAAGCCG
>Ga0207659_10001200_pt1 | contig 15456 bp, 16 predicted proteins | sample KBSM43metaG_FD_184330 | JGI IMG/M metagenome (GOLD analysis project Ga0207659, IMG submission 184330) | Miscanthus rhizosphere microbial communities from Kellogg Biological Station, Michigan, USA - KBS M4-3 metaG (SPAdes) (version 2) | ecosystem: Host-associated > Plants > Roots > Rhizosphere >...
TGCGCGCTCGTCGCAGGAACGAGGCCTGCTGGAAGTTGGCCGCCAGATAGATCTGCACGACTCGACCCACGAACGGCGTCCAGGCGAGGAGGAGCAGAATCATGTAGCGCTTCTGCGACACGATCGTCCACATCTGCTGGCGGGCGATGACCCACCAGGCGGTGCCGAAGGCACGGCGGCCGCCTCCGTAACGTCGATACCCCTGATCGTGGATGGGCATGCGGCTCAGACCTCGCCCACGGCCTTCGCGAACACGTCTTCGAGCGTCTCGACGCTGGCGCGGAAGTGCCGCACCTGGATCCGGTGCGACGAGGCCAGCGTGAAGATCGCCTGCGGGTCGTGCCCGACCGGCACGAAGACGCGCATGATGTCGTCGTCGTTGTCGGTGACCTTGAACCCGGCGCCGGCGAGCGCGGCGAGAAACGGCGCCGCCTCGCCCTTGACCCGCAGCTCGACGACGCTGCCGCCCGTGCCCTTCAGCCCGTCGATGCGCCCCTGCGTGGCCACCGCCCCCTTGTCGAGCACGATGACGTGCTCGCAGGTGTGCTCGACGTCGGGCAGCAGGTGCGACGAGAGGATCACGTTGATCCCCTTGTTGCGGGCAATGTCGGCAATCAGCGTCAGCATCTCCTCGCGCCCCTTGGGGTCCATGCCGTTGGTGGGCTCGTCGAGGAACAGCAGATCGGGGTCGTGCACGAGCGCCTGGGCCAGCTTGATCCGCTGTTTCATCCCGGTGGAGTAGGTTTCCAGGTTGCGGTAGCGGGCCTCGCCGAGCCCGACATAGAAGAGCACTTCGTGCGCCCGCTGCATGGCGTCGGCCCGGGGTAAACCGGACAGCTCGCCGCAGAAGGCCACGAACGACACCGCGTTCATGCCCGGAATGTGCCCGTCGGTCTCGGGCATGTACCCGATCCGCGCCCGAATCGCCAGCGGCGACTTGGCCACGTCCAGGCCGAGGACGGTGAGCTCGCCCTCGGTCGGCGGGACGAAGCCGAGGAGGGCGCGCAGCATCGTGCTCTTGCCGGCGCCATTGGGCCCGAGCAGCCCGACGGCGCCGGCCGGGAACACCGCGCTGACGTCTCGAAGGGCCGTCCTGGCCCCATAGCGGACCGTCACGCGCTGCAGTTCGACCACCGCTGGCATCAAATCCCCTTACGTAGCCGTAGTCACGATCGTTCGGGCGCCGCGGCCCGCGGAGCCACGCTCCACCCGGCGTCGGCGGCGAGGGCCAGCCCGCGGCCAATCACCTCGGTCGCCTTGTCGGTGAGACCGAAGACCGGCAGATCCGCCGACGCGGCCCAGGCCACGTCGGCCACGTCGGACGCCGCCGCCAGCGTCCCGCCCACCGGCCGGCACACGTAGTCCACGAGCACGAAGTGATACTGCACCCGGCCGTCGCCGTCGCGGGTGATCCGGTCGAAGACCTCGATCACCGGGCCAATCTCCACCTCGAGTCCGGTCTCCTCGCGCATCTCGCGGATCACGCATTCCGCCAGCGTCTCGCCCACGTCCACGGCGCCGCCCGGCAGGCTCCACTGGCCCGCCAGCGGCTCGAAGCGGCGCTTCACGAGCAGCACGCGCGCGGCCCCATCCACGATCACCGCGCCCACGCCGACGAACGGCCGATCGGGATAGGCGCGGCTGCTCACTCGCCCATCACCTTCACGACGACGCGCTTCTTCCGCCGCCCGTCGAACTCGGCGTAGAACACTTGCTCCCACGGGCCGAGATCCAGAGTGCCGTTGGTGATCGGCAGGATGACCTGATGGCCCATCAGCGTGCGCTTCAGGTGGGCGTCGGCGTTGTCTTCGCCGGTCTGGTGATGGCGGTAGTCGAGGCCCGACGGCGCCAGCTTCTCGAGCCACACCTGGAAGTCGTGAATCAGGCCGTTCTCCCAGTCGTTGACGTAGACGGCGGCCGTGATGTGCATGGCCGAGACGAGCACCATGCCCTCGCGCACGCCGCTCTTTTCGACGATCGCGGCCACCTGGTCGGTGATGCGCACGAACTCCTGGCGCGCTTTGGTGTTGAACCAGAGGTACTCGGTGGTGGTCTTCATGGCGCTTTTGTCGGTAGGGGCCGGCTCTAGCCGGCCTCGGGCCGCCTGAAGGCGGCGGCCCCTACATCCATCAACGGCAAAGACGCGTCGGCGTTCACGCCCCAGTCGCCGCGCCGGCCGGCGCGAAACGCGCGCAGGCCCGCCGCCGCGATCATCGCCGCGTTATCGGTGGAGAGGCTGAGGTGCGGCACGAACACGGGCAGGCCGGCAGCCGCGCCCCGCGCCACGGCGTCGCGCCGCAGCCGGCTGTTGGCCGACACACCGCCGGCAATGCCGACCGACCGCGCGCCCAACGCCAGGGCCGCGTCGAAGAGCGCATCGAGGAGCGACCCCGCCACCACGCGCTGGAAGCTGGCGCACAGATCGCGAACCTCGGTCGGAGGCAGCGGTGCGTCGGCGCCGAGGCCGAGGGCCGTGCGGCGCAGCGCCACGTGCCGCGCCACCGACGTCTTGAGACCGCTGAAGCTGAAATCGCGGCGGCCGGGCAGCTCGGGGGCGTTGCGGTCCGGGTGCGTGAGCCGCGTTTTCGGCAACGCGACCGCCCGGTCATTGCCGTCCGCCGACAACCGATCGATCACCGGGCCGCCGGGATAGCCGAGCCCGAGCAGTTTGGCCACCTTGTCGTACGCCTCGCCGGCGGCATCGTCGCGGGTGCGGCCGAGACGCTCATAGGCGCCGGGGGCCGCCACGCGGTACAGGCTGGTGTGGCCGCCGGAGACGACGAGCACGACCGCCGGCAGCGGCATCTCCCCGCCCTCGAGCACGAGCGACTCGATGTGGCCCGCCAGATGGTGCACCGGCACGAAGGGTACGCCGTGCGACCACGCCAGCGACTTGGCAAACGACAGGCCGACCAGCAGCGATCCGACGAGGCCCGGCCCCTGCGTGACCGCAATCAGGTCGTAGGGCCGCTCGCCAGCCGCCGGCGGCCCGGCGTCTTCGACCGCGCGCTCGACGACGCCGCAGATGTCGCGGATGTGCTGCCGGGCCGAGAGCTCTGGGACAATGCCGCCCCAGGCCCGGTGGATTTCGACCTGCGATGCCACCACGTTGCTCCGAACGCGCCAGGGGCGGGGCGCATCGACGCCGCTCTCCTCGACGATCGCGGCCGCCGTCTCGTCGCACGACGTCTCGATGCCGAGCACCCGCATCTGCTAGATCGGAGCGGCGGCGCCGGCACGGACCAGCGCCGCGAGCGAGTCCTCGTAGGGCGCCCGCGCGATCCCCTGCTCGGTGATGATGGCCGTGACGTACTTGGCCGGAGTGACGTCGAAGGCCGGGTTGCGGATGCGCGCGCCTTCAGGCGTTACGCGATAGCTGCCCACGTGCGTCACTTCCCTGTCGTTGCGCTCCTCGATCGGGATCCCGGATCCGTCGGCGGTCCTCAGGTCGATGGTCGAGAGCGGCGCGGCGACGTAGAACGGAATGCCGTGTTCCTTGGCGAGGACGGCCACGCCGTAGGTGCCGATCTTGTTGGCCACGTCGCCGTTGGCGGCGATGCGATCGGCGCCGACCACCACCAGATCGATGCCCGCCAGGCGCATCATCGACGCGGTCATGTTGTCGGTGATGACCGTGGTGTCGATCCCGTCCTTGACCAGTTCCCAGGCCGTGAGCCGCGCGCCCTGCAGGAATGGCCGCGTCTCGTCAGCGAACACCGCCACCTTCTTGCCGCCTTCGGCGGCGGCGCGGATGACGCCGAGGGCGGTGCCGTAGCCGGCCGTGGCCAGCGCCCCGGCGTTGCAGTGGGTGAGGATGCGGGCCTCCTGCGGGACGAGCGTCGCGCCGTGCGCGCCCATGGCGCGGCAGCTCGCCACGTCTTCGTCGTGGATATGGCGGGCCTCCTCCTCGAGAACGCGCTTGATCTCGTCGACCGAGGCGCCGGCCTGCACCACCCGCGCAAAGGTGCCCTTCATCCGCTCGATCGCCCAGAACAGGTTGACCGCGGTGGGGCGCGTCGCCGCCATCTCGTCGCACAGCCGCTGGAACTCGGTGGCGAACTGCTTGGTGCCGCTCGCCGTGCTGCGCTTCATGCCCAGGGCCAGGCCCATGGCGGCGGCGACGCCGATGGCAGGCGCGCCCCGGATCACCATGGTCTTGATCGCCCTGGCAACCTCTTTCGCGGTCTTGCAGGTGACGTACAGCTCCGACGCCGGCAGCTTGCGCTGGTCGATCATCACGACGGCGTCGTCTTTCCACTCGATGGTCGGCAACATGCGGATGGGTCCCAGTGTAGTAGACGCGCCCGGCGCTACTTCAAGAGCCGGGCGTCGAACGGCAGCGGCAGGAGCGCGCTCAACCGGTGGCGGCCCTTCTCGGTGCGGAGGTTCGCGAGGATCACCTCGAGATCGCCGCCGAACTCCCAGAGGATCTGCCGGCACGGCCCGCACGGCGGCGTCGGGTCGGCCGTGTCGGCCACCACGGCAATGCGGCGGAAGCGGCGGTGCCCGTCGGAGAGCGCCTTGAACATCGCGACACGCTCGGCGCAGACGGTGAGCCCGTAAGTGGCGTTCTCGATGTTGCAGCCGGTGATGACGGTGCCGTCGGCGGCTTCGAGCGCCGCGCCGACCTTGAACTTCGAATAGCCAGCGTGCGCATGGCGTCGCGCCCGTTGCGCCGCGGCCACGAGCCCGGAGGCATCAGAGGCGGGCAACGATCTGCTCCAGCAAGGCGATGAACGAGCCGCGCACTCGCTTGGCGGTCTCGAGCACTTCGTCGTGCACCAGCGGCTGCGGCAGCACGCCCGCGGCCATGTTCGTGATGCACGAAATCCCCAGCACCTCCAGGCCCATGTGCCGGGCGACGATGGCTTCGGGCACGGTGGACATGCCGACTGCGTCGGCGCCGGCCGAGCGCAGGAAACGAATCTCGGCGGGCGTCTCGTAGCTGGGGCCGAGCAGCGCGACGTACACGCCGTGCGTGAGGAACGCACCGGCCGCGACCGCCGCCTCGCCAGCGAGCGTACGGAGCCGGCGCGAGTAGAGCTCGGTCATGTCGGGAAACCGCGGACCGAACCGCTCGTCGTTGGGGCCGACCAGCGGATTGCCGCCCATCAGGTTGATGTGATCCTCGATCAACATCAGCGTGCCCTGCGCGAAGTCGGTGTTGATGCCCCCGGCGGCGTTGGTCAGGATCAGCTGTTTCACGCCCAGGCGGCCCATCACGCGAACCGCGAACGTCACAGTGGCGAAGTCGTGGCCTTCGTAGGCATGGACGCGGCCCGACAGCGCCGCCACGCGCCGGCCCGCGATCGTGCCGACGACGAGCTGGCCCGCATGGCCGACAACCGTGGAGCGCGGCCAGTTGGGCAGCGAGTCGTAGGGAACGGCCACCGAATCGGGCAGCGTGTCGGCAAAGTCCCCCAGGCCTGAACCGAGCACGATGGCCACGCGCGGCATCTCGCCGCAGCGGGCGCGAATAGCGGCGGCCGCTTCCTCGACGCGGTCGAATTCACCGGCGCTCACAGCAGCATGCCCGCGATGGTCGCGGTGAGGAAGTTGGCGAAGGTGCCGGCGAGCATCGCCCGCAGCCCGAGCCGCGCCAGGTCGTGCCGCCGCTCGGGCGCGAGCGCGCCGATGCCGCCGATCTGGATGCCGATCGAGCTGAAGTTGGCGAACCCGCAGAGGGCGAAGGTCGCAATCGTGAACGACTTCGGATCGAGCGTGTCCCTGAGCGGCCCGAGCTGGGAGTAGGCGACGAACTCGTTGAGCACCATGCGCGTGCCGAGCAGGTTGCCGATCGTCGGCGCGTCCCGCCACGGGACGCCCAGGCTCCACGCGATCGGCGCGAAGCCGTAGCCGAGGATCTGCTGCAGGCTCACGCCGGCGAGCCCGAGGATCGCGTTGATCAGCGCGACCAGCGCCAGGAACGAGATCAGCATGGCGCCGACGTTGAGCGCCAGGTGCAACCCCTCGCCGGTGCCGCGCCCGACGGCGTCGATGACGTTGACGTCGGTCCGCTCCACCTCGAGCTTCACCGTCCCCATCGTCTCCGGCTCGCCGGTCTCGGGGACGAACAGCTTGGCCATCATCAGCGTACCCGGCGCGGTCATGATGACGGCGGTGAGCAGGTGCTGCGCCTCGACGCCGAACAGGATGTAGGCGGCCATGACCCCGCCGGAGATGTGGGCCATGCCGGCGGTCATCACCGTCATCAGCTCCGATTCGGTCATGCGCGGCAGGAACGGCCGGATGGTGAGCGGCGCCTCGGTCTGGCCCATGAAGATGCTCGCCGCCACGTTCAACGACTCGGCGCCGCTGGCGCGCATGAAGCGCCGCATGACCACCGCGAACAGCCGCACCACGAGCTGCATCACGCCGAAGTAGTAGAGCATCGCGAAGAGCGCGGCGATGAAGATGATGGTGGGCAGTACCTGAAAGGCGAAGATGCTGGCGTACTGCTGCCCTTCCTGCCCGAGCACGCCGGTCATCACCCGCGGCCACACCTGGGGATTGCCGAGCGGGCCGAAGACGAACGACGACCCGACGTAGGTGAAGTCGAGCAGCCTGGTGATGAGGCGGCCGGCGGTCTGGAAGACGGCCCGGCCGACCTCGGTCTTGAGCACGATGAGGGCGAAGACGAACTGCAGTCCGAGGCCCCAGCCCACGGTCCGGTAGTCGATCGCACGGCGGGCGTTGGAGAGCAGATAGGCGAGCGTCAGGATCACGGCCAGCCCAGCGACGGGCTGCACCCGGGTCAGGCCGAGCGCCCCGAGCCCGATGGCTGCCGCGGCGACCACGGCGAGGGCGGCGACCACCATGGAGTCGCGGCCGGACCAGGCTTGCGCCGGCCGTACCTGCTTGTGTGTCTCGGTCATCGCACCTCGCCCAGAATGCGGTCGCCAGGGGCGGCGGCCCCGCCCGCGTCGTCGATCTGAATCGCCTCGCGAAGCAGCGCGCGCGCCGCGTCCAGGCCACGGCCGGCCCGATGATGCAGTTCGACGAGCGGCTGGCCCGGCTCCACCCGCTCCCCGCGCACGACGAGCATGCGGAGCCCGACGGCGTGGTCCACCGGCTCGCCCACCACCGTACGGCCGGCGCCGAGCTGGTGCGTGGCGCGGCCGACCGAGCCGTGATGACGCCGCCCCTCCACGCCGGCAGCGTCTCGCGGTCGGGCGCCACCGGCATGAGGGCGTAGTCGTCCACGACTCCGGGGTTGCCGCCCTGCCGCTCGACCATGCGGCGGAAGACGTCAAGCGCGCGGCCCGACCTGAGGGCCTCGGTGACCCGCGTGGTGGCGGCCTCAGGCGTACGTTCCACGCCGGCCAGCAGCGTCATGCGGGCGGCCAGGCGCGTCACGACCGCGGTGAGGTCGTCAGGCCCCTGACCCTTGAGCGTGTCGAGGCACTCGGCGATCTCGATCGCGTTGCCGACCGTACGGCCGAGCGGCGCATCCATGTCGGTGAGAAACGCCTCGGTGCGGACGCCCGCCCGCGTGCCGATGGCCACCATCGATCGCGCCAGCGCCTCGGCCTGCCCGCGGTCCTTCATGAAGGCGCCGTCACCGCTCTTGACGTCGAGCACGAGGGCGTTGCTGCCCTCGGCGAGCTTCTTGCTCATGATCGACGCCGAGATCAGCGGGATACTCTCCACCGTCGCCGTGACGTCGCGCAGCGCGTAGAGGATCTTGTCCGCCGGCACGAGCGACGCGGTCTGGCCGATGATGCTGGTGCCGACCTCGCGCAGGATCTGCTTGAACTCGTCGATCGTGAGGTCCACGCGGTAGCCGGGGATGGACTCGAGCTTGTCGAGGGTGCCCCCGGTATGCCCCAGGCCGCGGCCCGACATCTTGGGCACGATCACGCCGCACGCGGCGGCCACCGGTGCCAGGACGATCGACACCTTGTCGCCCACGCCGCCGGTGCTGTGTTTGCCCACTTTGACACCCGGCAGGTCCGACAGGTCGATCCGGTCGCCGGACCGCACCATGGCGTCGGTCAGCCAGGCGGTTTCGTCGTCGGTCATCCCGCGCAGGACGATCGCCATCAGGAGGGCGGATGCCTGGTATTCGGGGATCGTCCCGCGGACGACACCCTCCACGAACCGGTCGATGGCCTCGCGCGGGAGGGCCTGCCCGTCGCGCTTGCGCGCGATGACATCGACAAATTGCATTGGGTGTGGGCTCGTGGCGCCGTAGGCCCGTGGGGCGGGGCGGCCTGTCCCGCCGAAGCCCGAGGGGCGAAGGCGGACTCAGTATACAGGGCGAATATATGCTGCCTCTGCCGTAAAGCCCAGGGGCTTCGATTCGATAACTTGGTACGACTCGTGGATAGACCACCCGACTGCGCGGGTGGCCGGCTCCAGACGTGACAACGGCTCAAGCGACCCCTCCTCAGCCGGTACAACGGCAACCGATGCCGGGCGACCAGAGCGCGGCACTGGCCGAATTTGCACGCGCCTGCAAAGCGGCCGCGCGCGCGGTCTCCTTGTACCCCGGCGCCCATCCCGCCATCGGCATCTCGCTCACCCGGCTGGCGTCGTCGGTCAGGCGGCTCTCGGGCCCGAGCGAAACGGTGCTCGTCGTCCACCCCACCACCCTCGTGATCGACGACCGCGCTCCGGTGCGCCCGGATGCCGCCATCGTCGAGCTCGCGGATCTGCTCCACGGGCGCCTCATCGGAACGCTGCGCGTCCAGCCGGGCGCCAGCGCCGACGACTGGCGCGTGCTGCTGCTCCTGCTGGCGCGGCCGGTCGAGGAACTGCTGGCCGACGGCGGCATCCACAAGGCGTGGGTGGCCACCGGCCGCGGGCAGTTCGAGATCCAGGAGATCGACTATGCGGAAGTCCTGCGCGAGCGCCGCGGGTCGGACGGCGCGGACTGGGATCGCGTGCTCGCCTTCTGCCTTAAGGGCGAAGCGGTCGAGCTCGACGACGCCGTCATCGACTCGCTGCTGGAGGCGGTCGGCTCCTCGGACAAGTTCGGCGCGCTGCTCGATCGGCTGAACGAGCGCGCCGAAACCGAGGGCTCGAGCGTCAGCGCGCGCATCGCGGCGCTGATGCACCTGCTGCGTGCCACGATCCGCTCCGTCGAGGCGCGGCAGCCCGGCGCGGTGAACGACGCGCTCGCCACCGTGGCGCGCGCCACACCCCACCTGTCGCCCGAGATGCTGATCGGGCTGCTCACGAACCGGCAGGCGGCCAAACCGGAGGACGCAGCCATCGCCAAGGGCGTGATCGACCGCATCGACGACGGGACCATCGCCTCGATCGTCGCCCAGTCGGTGGCGACCGAACGCGGCGCGTCCGAGCGGTTGGCCCAGGTGTTCGAAGCCCTCGTGCCGGATGCCGGCCGCAAGGGACCGCTGCTCGATCAGGCCCGCGCCGAGGCGGAAGACACCGAGTTCGGATCGGACCCGCGTTTCCCCGAGGTGTGGGAAAGCGCGGTCATGATGCTCAACTACTCGGACAAGGGCTTCGTGTCCTCCGACTACGCCCGCGAACTGACGGCCGCGCGCGCGCAGGCGACCGAGGTGGAGCGCCTGTCGGACGACCCGCCGGAGCGCATTGCCGCGTGGCTCGCCTCGGTGAACCCGCCGGCGGTCCGCGACCTCGACCTGCAGCTGACGCTCGATCTGATGACGATCGAGACCGACCCGGACAACTGGAGCGGCGTGGCGGAGCTCACCGTGCGGGAAATCGAGCGGCGCTCGCTGCTGGGCGACATGGCCGGAGCGGAGCGGCTGGCCGAGGCCCTTGCCGGCACCGCGGGCGGTCCGCCCGGCCCCCTCCACGACAAAGCAAACGCGGCGCTCGACACGCTCGCCCAGGGGTCGCTGGCGCGCCACGTCATCACCCAGTTCCGGAAGGCCAGCGACGCCGAGGCGCAGTCGCTGACCCGGATGTGCCAGGCGATCGGGCCGCGGCTGGTGCTGCCGTTCGCCGAGGCGCTCTCCACCGAGGACCATACCCACACCATCCGCCGCATCCGCGAGCTGCTGATCTCGTTCGGCGCCGAGGGGCGCCGTGCGGTCGAGCCGCTCAAGAACTCGACCAAGCCGGCCGTGCGCCGCACCGCCGTGGACCTGCTGCGCATCTTCGGCGGCAACGAGGCTTTGCGCGAGCTGTCACTGCTGCTCAACGACGCCGACCCGCAGGTACAGCGCGACGCCGTGCGCGCCATCGTCCAGATCGGCACCCCCGAGGCGTTCGCGGTGATCGATCGCGGCTGCGAAACGGGCGGGACCGGCCGCGAGCTGATCGTGCGCGAGGTGATCGGCCTGCGCGACAGCCGCGCCGTGCCGTCGCTGGCTGCGGTGCTCGTCGCGACGGCGCCGCGCGGCGCGCTGGTGGGGCTGCACGAAGCCATCATCGACGCGCTGGCCGGGCTCGGCGCCCACACCGACTCCACCAGGGCCCTCCGCGCCGCCCTCGAGCGCGGCGAGTGGTGGGCCCCGCGCCGCACCGCGCTCCTGCGCAAGGCCGCGGCCGCGGCGCTCAAGCGCATCGGCTCGCCCGAAACCCTGGCCGCGCTCGAAGAGGCGACGCGGGCCGCGAGCCGGGGCGTCCGCAACGCCGCCCGGCTCGCACTCGGCGGCGAGGGCGGCCGATGACCGGCACCGATCGCGCGGCACTCGCCGAGGAAATCGTCCGGCGTCTGGCCGCCGCGTTGCGCGCGGCGCAGCTCTACGCCGCCGGGCACCCGCTGGTGGCGCGCAGCATCGGCGCACTGGCCGAAACCCTGACGGTCACGCTCGCCAACCTGCCGTCGATCACGATCGGCATCGTCGGCGACGACCTGGTCGTGGGCGACTTCCCGATCCCGCGCGCGGCCGAAACGCTCGGCGAGCTGATGCGCCGGTTGAAACAGGCCGGGATCGAGCGCATCGCCATCCAGCACGGCGTCGAGATCGACGAGATCGAGCGCCTGATCGCCAGCGTCGCGAGCGGAGAAACCGGCAAGGACGCGCTCAGCCGGCTTCCCCACGTCCGCGTCGGACGCATCGAGGTGGAGGAACGCATCGAGAACGTCGGCGACATGGCGACGTTTCAGAAACTCTACGCCGACGCGTCGAACGTGGCCAGCGTGCTCTGGGAGAGCGCCGCGATCGAAGGCCAGCCGGATGCGGATGCCGCGCGCAACCTCGTCGACTCGCTCGCCCAGGCCGTGGCGCAGAACCGGACGGCGCTGCTGGCGCTGACGGCGCTCAAGAACTATGACAACTACACCTTCACCCACATGGTGAACGTGTCGATCCTGACGATGGGACAGGCGCGCGGTCTCGGGATCGACGGGCCGCTGCTGCGCGAGTTCGGTCTGGCCGCGCTGATGCACGACATCGGCAAGGTGAAGACGCCCAGCGAGCTGCTCAACAAGCCGGGCAAGCTCACCGACGACGAGTTCGAGGTCCTGAGGCGGCACACCGTGGACGGGGCCGAGATCCTCAAGAACACGCCGGAGATTCCCGCGCTCGGCCCCATCGTCGCCTTCGAGCATCACATGCGGAGCGACGGCACCGGCTATCCGTTCGGCGCCGTGCGTCCCCAACTCAATCTGGCCACGACGTTGTGCGGCATTGCCGACGTCTACGACGCGATGCGCTCGCAGCGCGTCTACCAGCAGGCCCACCCGACCGATCGCATCCTGGCCGTGCTGCAGCGCAACGACGGCAAGCAGTTCGACCAGCATCTGGTGAAGCGGTTCGTCCAGCTCGTCGGGATCTACCCCGCGGGCAACGTTGTGCGGCTCGACACCGGCGAGATCGCAGTGGTCCTCAAGGCCTACGCGCCCGATCCGTACCGCCCGCGCGTCAAGGTGCTCACGCGGCCTGGCGGCCAGAAACTGGAGCATCCCTACGAAGTGAGTCTGTGGGACGCGCGCGAAGGCCAGCCCCAGTCCGTGCAGGCACCGGTGGACGCCGCCGACTACGGCCTCGAGCCCCTGTCCTACCTCTAGCCGTCGCGTCGCGTACGCACAGTGCGGTCGCGGCTCGCATCTCCATGTGCAGGCTACAATTGGCCTGCCGCTCTGTCTGTCCGAACCGAGGAACGATGCGTCAATTCACCCGCATGAGCGGCCCTGTCGCTCCACTTGCGCTTCTGCTCGCCGCCGTCGTCGGCTGCCTCTCCACCCTCACGGCGCAGCAGTCCGACCGCGGCCCCGGCAGGCAGATCATCTCGGATCTGACGGGACCGGGAATCGACCGCGGCTTGCGCGCGAACGATCCGCCGCGTCCGGCCCGCCTGGCGGCCCGGCGGTGGGTCGAGGCCGCCGGCAGCAGCGAGTACCTGTCCGGCAGCCTGATCGTGCGCTTCAGACCTGGCACCTCGAACGCGCTGCAGCGGGCCATGCTGGCGCAGGTGGACGGCACCGCGGGGCCCACGCTGTCGTACGCCGACTTCGAGATCGTGACGCTCGCGGCCGGTGACCCCGAAGCCGCGGCTCAGCGGCTCCGCGTGCAGCCCGATGTCGAGTACGCGCAGCCCCGGTACCGGGTGCGGGCGATGTCCGCGCCGAATGATCCGTTCTACACCCTCCAGTGGAACTATCCGCAGCTCGGCATGGACCGGGCGTGGGACATCAACAACGGCGGCTCGTCCAACGTCGTCGTCGCCATCCTCGACACCGGCGTGGCCTTCCGCAGCGCCGTCCTGCGCTACACCGGCATCGCCTGGCAGCGTGACGACGGCGTCATGTTCCCCGCGCTCGGGCCGGTGGACATTCCGTTCGCGCCGGCCCCTGATCTCGGCGCCGAGCGCTTCGTGGCGCCCCGCGATTTCATCTGGGACGACCAGCTGCCCTTCGACATGTCGGGCCATGGCACCCACGTGGCGGGCACCATCGGCCAGCTCACCAACAACGGAGTCGGCGGTGCGGGCATGGCCTCCAACGTGCGCCTGATGCCGGTCAAGGTCATCGACAGCGAGTGGGACTTCATCTTCAACAGCCCCTTTGTCGGCACCGACGACACCGTGGCTCGAGGCATCCGCTACGCGGCAGACAACGGCGCCGACGTCATCAACATGAGCCTGGGACGCACCGGCCCCCCGGCGCCGGCGGTGGAGTCGGCGGTTGCGTATGCCGTCTCCCACGGGTCCTTCGTCGCGGTGGCCGGCGGCAATGAGTTCGACGGCGGGACGCAGCGGCTGGCCGAGTTCGCGCCGCGGATCGACGGCATGGTGGCCGTGGGCGCGACCGGACGCGATCGTCTGCGAGCGAGCTACTCGGTGCAGGGGAGCTTCATCGAGCTGGCGGCGCCAGGAGGCGACTTCGCGCGCGGCGGCTCGGCCGGCGGGATCCTGCAGCAGACGCTCGACCTCGAGCTCGTGGAAACCTACACCGGCTCGGTCGCCCGCTATCGGGCGCCGCGCTTCGACGTCTTTGCCCACTACTACTTCGAAGGCACCTCGATGTCGACGCCGCATGTGTCCGGCCTTGCGGCACTGCTGGCCGATCAGGGTGTCACCAGCCCCGGAGCCATCGAAGCCATCATGAAGCAGACGGCCACTGACCTCGGGGCGGCCGGCCGCGACGACGAGTACGGATACGGGCTCATCAACCCGCGGGCCGCGCTGCGCGGCATGGGGCTGGCCAAGTGAGCGCGCCGGGCCGTGGCCGGGCGGGATGGCTGGCCGGGCTGGCGTGCGTGGCGGCGATGGCCATGGCCCCGCTCGAGGCACGGGCACAGGCGCGTCCGGCGCCGGCGGCACAGGAGCCCGCCGTGCGGGTCCGCGGCTTCTTCGAAGTCGGCGGACGGACGTTCACCGCGTCCAAGAGCTTCGAGGCGGTGCTTGGATCGAGCAGCGGCCTCATCTTCGGCGCGGGCGGCGAAGTGCTGTTCGGCCGCAACCTCTTCGTGTCGATCGGCGTGTCACGCTTTCAGGGCGACGGCGAACGCGTGGTGGTCTTCGAGGATGAAGCCTTCCCGCTCGGCATCGACACCACCGTCTCGGTCGTGCCGATCGAGGTATCGGCAGGCTGGCGCTTCGCGAGTCCGCAGAGCACAGTCATTCCCTATCTGGGTGCCGGGCTCTCATGGCACAAGTACTCAGAGACGTCGGAGTTCGCCGACGCGGGCGAGGACGTCGAGTTCACGAAAGCGGGCTTCCAATTGCTCGGCGGCGCTGAATGGCGTGTGGGGCGGTGGCTCGGCATCGCCGGCGAGGCCGGCTGGATGAGCGTGCCGGACGCTTTTACCGAGCCCACCGGCGCGGCAGTCGCCTTTGGCGAGGACGACCTCGGCGGCGCGGTGTTCAGGGTCAAGGTGGTGGTCGGGCGCTGATGGCGCGTGCTCCCCGTCCGGCGGCCGGGCGGACGGCCACGGGCTTCCGCGCCCGGGTACTGGCGGCGGTCCGCGCCATTCCCCGAGGACGCGTCGCGACCTACGGCGACATCGCCACACTTGCCAAAGCGCCTGGGGCCGCCCGCGCCGTCGGCAACGTCATGCGGCAGTGCAACGACCCTTCGGTTCCCTGCCACCGGGTCATCGCCTCGGCCGGGGGCCTCGGAGGTTTCGGCGGCTACCTCGAGCGTAAGCGACAGCTCCTGCGGGCGGAGGGGCTCGAGGTGACCCGGACGAGCGTCCGGGGCTTTGCCGCGGTGCGCTGGCCCGCGAAAACGCACGCACGGCGCCGCGCGCCGGCAACCGGACCGCGCCGCCCGCCCGTCTAACCACCGAGCGAGACTTCCGCCTGGTACCGACGAACATGAGGCTCCGCCTCGCCGACGACCTCGAGCTGGCGCGCCGGTGCCGCGACGGCGACGCGGCGGCCTTCGAGGTCGTGTACCGCGCCCATGCGGGACGGCTCTTCGGGCTGTTGACCCGCATGACCGGATCGGCCCAGGACGCCGAAGACCTGCTCCAGGACGTCTTCGTGCACGCACACCGGAAACTGGCCAGCTTCAGAGGGGAATCGAGCCTGGGTACCTGGCTCTACCGGCTGGCCGTGAACCAGTGCCTCGACCACATGCGGAGCAAGCAGTCACGGGTGGCGCGCGCGACCGGCTCGCTCGACGACGACGGCGCCGCCGAACCGGCCGCAGCCGCACCGGCGCTGCCGGAGGCCATCGCGCGCATCGATCTGGAGCGCGCGATCGCCCAGTTGCCCGACGGCTGCCGCGCCGTCTTCGTGCTGCACGACGTCGAGGGGCTCGACCACCGCGAGGTGGGCGCCGCGCTCGGGATTTCGGAGGGCACGTCGAAATCGCAGGTGCACAAGGCGCGGATGAAGCTGCGCGTGCTGCTGCGCGGTACACGGGCGGTACCCCGTGGCGCGCTCGAGACAGTGTGATGGCTGACCAGACGACTGTGACGTGCGCGCATCTCGCGGAGGCGCTCGACGACGTGCTCGATGGGCACGCCCCCTGGAGCGCTGCCGCCATCGACACCCACCTTGCGGGGTGCCCGTCGTGCCGCGCGCTGGTGATGGACGTGCGCGCCATTCGCGCCGCGGCGCAGACGC
>Ga0207659_10001203_pt1 | contig 15449 bp, 12 predicted proteins | sample KBSM43metaG_FD_184330 | JGI IMG/M metagenome (GOLD analysis project Ga0207659, IMG submission 184330) | Miscanthus rhizosphere microbial communities from Kellogg Biological Station, Michigan, USA - KBS M4-3 metaG (SPAdes) (version 2) | ecosystem: Host-associated > Plants > Roots > Rhizosphere >...
ATGATGACGATGTTCTCGCTGAGTGAGCTGATGGACACGAAGAAGGACTATCAGAAAGCCTGCATCGGCATCGTCAAGAAGCGGGTCGAGGCGACGCTCGAGGGGTTGGGCATCGAAGTCGGTCCGAACGAACACTTCGACTACTACTACGGCCTGATCGATTTCGAGTTCTTTGCCCGCAAGAACATCGGCGAGGATGCGGTCACGTGGATGAAGGCGAACGTGCATCCCCTCGACATCGTGTTCCGGCTGGCCGAGGACCACGGCATCGTCCTGCTCAACGGCAGCGGCTTTGCCGCCCCGGACTGGTCAGTGCGCATCTCGTTCGCGAATCTGAACGATCACGTCTACGACGACATCGGCCGGGCGTTGCGCGCGATTGCGCGCGGCTACCGGCAGGCCTATGAGGCCGCGACGGGCCAGAGCGGCAGTCCCGTCGGCGCCGGGGCCGCACCCGCGGCAAGGCGCTAGATGGCGCCGGCGGCGGGAACCTCACACGGACGGCGTTCGGCTGTCGGCCGAGTGTGATGTGAAAACGACGCGGGACGTACGCTCTGGAACCGGTTGTGGCCACAGGCCGCAACCGGTTTCAGCGCCCTCTACCAGGCCCTTCGCGCAGGATCCAGGGCCATCTCAATCAAGACGCCATCCACAGCGTGCAGGCCGGCCGGGACCCGAGGTGCAGTCAACGTGTGAGGTGTCGTCATGAACTATGTGCTGACCTCGCTTCGAGAACACCCGGAGCTCGCGATCTTTCTGGTGCTGGCCCTGGGCTTCGTCATCGGCCGGATTCGCATCGGGACGTTCAAGCTGGGCAACGTGGTGGGCACGCTCATCGCGGGCGTGATCATCGGACAGCTCAACATCAAGGTCGATCCCACGGTCAAGTCGGTCTTCTTCTCGCTGTTCCTGTTTGCCACCGGCTACAAGGTGGGGCCGCAATTCTTCCGCGGCCTCAAGAAGAACGCGCTGCCCCAGGTCGCGCTCACGCTCGTGCTCTGCGTGGCGAGCCTGGTGACGACGCTCCTGGCGGCGCGCGTGTTCAGCTACGACAGCGGAACGGCGGCGGGGCTGATGGCCGGGGCGTTCACGGAATCGACCGTCATCGGCACGGCCAGCGACACGATCGATCGGCTCGACATCCCGGAGGCCGAGAAGACACGGCTGAAGAACAACATCCCGGTGGCGTATGCGGTCACCTATCTGGTCGGCACGGGACTGGTCATCTGGTTTCTGTCGTCCGGGGCTCCGCGTCTGCTTCGAATCAACCTGAAGGAAGAAGCCCGGAAACTCGCGGCCGAGGCGCTGGCAGCAGGCGGAGCCGCGGACGAGGCCATTCGGTTGGCCTACAAGGAATGGAGCATTCGCGCGTTTCGCATCGCGGGAGCCGCGGCAGGCCGGACCGTCGCGGATCTCGAACGCAGCGGCAGCCCCGATCGGGTCTTCGTGGAACGCATCCGGCGGGGGACGGAGCTGATCGACGGCGCTCCCGACACCGTTCTGCAGCCGGGCGACGTTGTGGCCGTCGGGGCACGGCGACGGGTGCTGCTCGGTGGGAAGCTGCCGCTCGGGGAGGAACTCGAGGACCCCGAGCTTCTGCGCTTTCCGATGGCCACGCTCGACGCGGTGGTGACGAAACGAGAGGCGGCGGAGCAGCCGCTCAAGGTGCTGGGCGAGCGACACGGGAGAGGCGTCGTCCTTGCCAAACTGATCCGGGGCGGCGAGGAGATTCCCTTCATCCCCGACACGATCATCAACCGGGGAGACATTCTCCGGCTCGGCGGCGCCCAGCGGGATGTGGAGCGCGCCGGCGCGGCGCTGGGCTACATCGAACGCCCGTCCAGCGAGTCGGACGTCGTGTTCCTCGGCGTGGGTATCGTGATCGGCGGGCTCATCGGCCTGGCGACGGTCACGGTCGGGGGGCTTCCGCTGACGCTGACCAGCAGCGGCGGCGCGCTCATCATGGGCCTGGTCTTCGGCTGGCTACGCTCGGTGTATCCGACGTTCGGCAGAATTCCCGAGCCGGCCCTCTGGATCTTCGACACCGTCGGCCTTGCGGTCTTCATCGGCGTCGTGGGATTGACTGCCGGCCCGACGTTCGTGACCGGGCTTCGCGAGACCGGGCTGAGCCTGCTGTTCGTCGGGATGGTCGTGGCGCTCGTGCCGCATCTCTTGACCCTGCTCTTCGGGCTGCACGTCCTGAAGATGAACCCCCTGATCCTGTTCGGCGCGTGCGCCGGCGCCGGAACCATGACGGCGGCGCTGCGAGCGATCCAGGACGAGTCGCAAAGCAAGCTTCCGGTGCTCGGCTACACCGTGCCGTATGCGATCGGGAATATCATCCTCACCGCCTGGGGACCGGTCATAGTCGTGCTCACACGCTAGAGCTTCAAGAGGTCGCGCGCACGTCCACTCGTTGACGGCAGGTCGGGGCCCTTCCACTACGGCTCGTCACCCGGGGCGCCGTGGCGGGCTGCGGCGAGTCACGACTCACCAGATCCCCCCCTCTCCGACTCGAAGCACGATGGCCGTTTTCTTGCTCCGTCGATCATGTTCCCCCCTTTTCTCAAGGTGACCCGGTTGCGGATGGCCGGGACGACCGGACGAGCGGGCGTTGTCGCACTTCATCCGCAACCGAGGTGATCGAAATGAACGCAAGAGTGTGGAGATTGCTACCGGCGGCGGCTATGTGGCTCGTCATGGGCGGAAGCGCCCTGGCGCAGGCCCCCCAGGCGCCGGCCTCCGACGTCACGGCGCGCTCCATCAAGGCTGTCGGGTATCAAGTGAACCGCGGTGACACGACGATCGACCTGAAGGGTACGGATCTCGGCGCGGGCGCGGTTGGCGAGGCCAAGGTCGAGGCCAAGACCGCCGTGACGTCGATCGAGGCCAAGCTCAAAGGGCTCAGGCCACCCTCGCAGGTGGGGACGGAGTTCCTGTCCTATGTGATGTGGGCCGTGTCTCCCGAGGGCCGGGCCGTCAATCTGGGCGAGATGCGGCAGGACGAGGACGGCCGCGCCACCTTGAAGGTGACGACGCCGCTCCAGACGTTCTCGCTGTTCGTGACCGCGGAGCCGTACCCTGCCGTCCGGCAGCCCAGCGAGATGCTGATCGTCGAGAACGACGTTCGGGAGGGCACCAAGGGCAAGCTCTTCATCGTGGAGAACTATCCGCTCATGAGGCGCAGCCAGTACCAGAAACTCGCCAACCCACTGGCGCTCTCACCGGACCTGAAGCAGGCTCCCCTCGAGATGTATCAGGCCCGCAACGCCGTGGACATCGCGAGAACGCGTGGAGCCGCCAAGTACGCGCCGGAGATCTTCTCGAAGGCGGAGGGTGGCCTCGACATGGCCGAGAAGGCCTTGAGCCGGAAGGCGAAGACCAGTGAAGTGATCTCCCTGGCACGGACGGCGACGCAGGCTTCCGAGGATGCGCGGGCCCTGACCGCGGAACGGGTCGAGGCCGAACGCATCGCCGCCGAACGTGCCGCGGCCGCAGCCGCCGCGAAGGCGGCGGCAGAAACGAAAGCGGCCGCGGAGTCGGCGGCGGCCAAAGAGCGTGCGGACCGGGAGGCTGCGGCGGCCAAAGAGCGTGCGGACCGGGAGGCACGGCTGCAGGCCGAGCTCGCCGCGTCGCGTGAGGCGCAGCTCAAGGCGGAAGCCGCGGCCAGAGAGGCCGAAGCTGCACGCGCGGCGGCGAGTCGCACGGCCGCCGCCGAGGCCCGCGAAGCGGCGGCCGCGGCCAGTGAAGCCAGCGCCAGGGCGGAAGCCGAACGGGCCCGGGTCGCGGCCGAGACCCTGCGCGCGCAGCTGCTCGAACAGTTCAACCGCATTCTCGAAACCACGGACAGCGTTCGTGGCCTGGTGATCACGATGGCCGATGTGCTGTTCGACACGGGGAAGTACGACCTGCGCCCGCCCACCCGTGAGGCGCTCGCACGGCTTTCCGGAATCGTCCTGGCGCACCCCGGCCTGAAGCTCGAGGTGGAAGGCCACACCGACAGCACCGGAAGCGACGCGCTGAACCAGACGCTCTCCGAGCAGCGCGCCGGCGCGGTTCGCAGCTACCTGGTTCAACAGGGACTGTCCGCCGATGCCGTGACCGCGAAGGGCTTCGGCAAGACGATGGCGATCGCGGATAACGCGACGGCCGCGGGACGGCAGAAGAACCGGCGCGTCGAGCTGATCGTGTCTGGTGAAGTGATCGGTATACAGGTCGGGAAGTAGCCTCCGAGAGCCGCTTCTGCTCGACGGTGGCCTCCCGTCGAGCAGCGGATCAGGGCACCACGATCTAGGGCTGGTGGACGGCGTCGTCGGTGCCGGGGTCCGCGGCGATGTGATAGTGGGCGGCGACCGTCGTCACGTCATCGCGGCTGCCCGAAGCGGCGGCAAGATCCGCCAGCGCCCGGCACTGATCGTCCGGTGTGCTGTGCAGCCGGAGCGTCTCGGCGATACGAGATTCCCCCACGACATCGGTCAGGCCGTTCGTGCACAGAAGAATGAGGTCGCCATCCAGGAGGCCGACGCGTTCGACGCCCGCCCTCGGGCGGCGTAGACCGGTCCCTCCGAGCGTCTCGCTTTCGACGTACGTCGGATCGGGCGCGCCGGCGGCCACGTCGCCGCTGGGTCCCGGGCTGGGCGCGTAGGCGACCGATAGGTCCCGCGTGAGCGGCATCAGGGTTCCGTCGCGGAACAGGAACACCGACGAATCCCCGACGTAGGCGAAGACCAGGTCGTTGCCGGCGCTGAAGACCGCGGTGAGCGTCGTCTGCAACCCGGCGGGGTTGCCGTTGGCTGCGTCGAGCAGCGCGGCATCGATGTTCTTGAAGAAGCGGTGGGCCCGGTCGATGATGTCGTTCGCCACCGGCTCGTCGACCCGCAGGTTCCACTTGCCGAAGTGGACCATCTGGTGGGCGAGTGTGGTGATCGCGAGGCGGCTTGCTGTCTCCGCCCGCTGGCCCATCCCGTCGGCCACGACCATCCCGTACGCGAACTCGTCGAAACGCGACGGGACGCCGTCGAAGGGGAGGCTCGTCAGGAGGGTTTCCTGGTGCCGTCCGAGCCGCAGGACCAGGTAGTGGTCGTCGTTGACGGCGCGCGACGGACCCCTGCGGGAGCACGCACCGACCTTGACGTCCACCCAGGCCGACGGAGCGGGCGAATCGACATTGCCCGGGAACCGCGATATCGGCCGCCAGTGCGGCGGGTTGCGCGCCTTGTCGCCCATCGCCATTGCTGCACCTACGACGGCTTCGGCGGGTAGCGCTTGAGCAGATCGCGTACGGCCTCGCGCAGCAGCGACTCCCGCTTGTCGGTCGGCGCATCCGGCTTGATCTGCGCCTGGGCCACGCCGCGCCACACCACGACATCCTGCGCGGTCAGATCGATGACCAGGGATCCCTGGTTCATGACCTTGAGGGACTGTGTCGCCTGCGGAAACGGCGGGATGCCCCACGCGGTCGTCGCCGGGAGAAACTGGCCCACCGTCTGCGAGGAGATATTGGTGTTGAGCAGCAGATAGTAGGTGACCGTCACGTCGGGCTGCGCGGCCGCTGGCTGCAGCCGCCCCATCAGGCCGGTCGCCACGGCATCCCGGACCAGCGGATCGACGTACGCTTTCATCGCCGCCGCATCGTCCTCCTGCGTGCGGGCCATGATGACGTCGCCGGCGCCCTTGGGATTCCAGGCCCAGGTGCGAACCGCCTTGAAATCGAACGTCTTGTTGTGCTCGACCTTCACGTCCATGGCCTCGAGCCCGACGATGAGCCCGAGCGCCAGTGCCGCCGCGATGGCCGGTGTGATGTATTTCGACTGTGGTTGCATGCGCTTCGGCTCCAAAGTTAGGGAAGTCTGACCAGCCCGACGAGACGCCAGCCATCGGCGGCCCGCCGGAAATAGGCATCGACCGGGCGCGTCCACTCGTCACGGGCGGGCCCGACCGCCGCGACCTGGACCCGCACGAATGCGCCGATCGCCGATGGCAGCTGCGGCGGCGCGGCAACGTCGCTCGAGAGGGACGTGGTGGCCGGCCCCAGCGGCCGGGTCTCGCCCGTGAGGTTGTCGAAGACGGCCCAGTTCGCAGTGTACCCGCCGGACGGCGGGGGGGCGACACCTGCGTCGACGGCCGCGTTGCGGAAGCGCAGCCGGCCATCGCCTGACAGGGTGACGTCGATCAGCGGGTTGACTGCGGGGAGATACGCCGCCGCGATCTTCTGCCGGCGTTTGATCAGGACATCGGCGAGCAGCGCCGCGGCGGCCGGGTCGGAGTAGCCACCCGCCCGGACGGCGGCTCGAATCAGATCGTCGGTGAACGCCGCCACGCGCCGGGCCGCCCAGAAGTTGTCGTCGGCGCGCGCCCGCAGAAATGCGGCCATGGGGACGCGGGGCTGCCAACCCTCCGGATCGAATCGGTCGCCTTCGAACCGCCCGATGGCAGGATGCTCCACATACGGCGCCGTGAGCCAGGGCTCGAAGACGAATCCAAGCCTCACCAGGCGCTTCCGCGTCAGCCCGAGGTCGAACAGCGTCTCCCACCCCTCGTCGTAATCGTGAGGGCCGTTGGCGCCGGTTCCGAACGTGGACCCGACGTCCTGCAGGTAGTGCCGCACCACGCTGCGGCCGTTCTCGGTCACGACCGTATCCAGCGTGTTCCCTGCCTTCATGTCCGACAGATTGGTCCAGGCGCCGAACACCTTCAGGGCCCGCAGCTCGCGCCGGTGCTCGTGGGGGACGACGTCGTTGGGGTCGTCCGGGCGGGTGCCGTGGTAGCGGAAGCCGCCGACCGAGCGGCCGGGCACGGCGCGCGCGGCCACGGCGCGATAGGTGCCATCGGCGCTTCGATGCGCCCGCGCAAAGACGTCGTCGAGGTCGCGCCGTTCCATCCGGCGCTCGCGCCCCGATTGGGGAGTGAATCTCGCCTCCTCGGAGATGGTGAGGCTGGCCGGCGCCATTGTCACGAGATGGTTCTCCACCTGCCAGTACCCGAGCGCCCAGAAGATCTTGTTGGCGACCATGATCGCGCCGGTCGCGGCTTCGGGATGGCCCGCCGCGTCGAACGAGACGAACCAGACGTCGCCGCCCGCATCGCGGATCGTGAACCCGGGCGCGGCCCCGGCGAGTTTCCGCGACACGACGGCCCACGGCCCCGGGGCCGGCCCGGCGCCAGTGACCGGTCCGCGTGACACGTCATCCGCGGTCACTGCCCTCGTCAGGAGACGATTGGTGAACCAGTTCGAGTCCGGCACCTCGTCAATCGTGTTGATGTTGCGCGCGCGCACGTCGGGCTGCGGATCCCCGGGACGGCCGAACGATTGAATCGCGAAATCGACGATCAGATCGATGTCGTCCGCTTGCACGTTCGAGGCGTCCTGGGTGTCGGGTTCGCGCGCCAGAGGATCGTCGTCGAAGAAACGGCGTTCGGCTCCGGCGAGCAGCGCCGGGCTCGCGGCCAGGAGCCCGCAGAGGGCCAGTCGCGCCAGGGTTCGTGTGGGTGTGGCCACCATCAGAACGCCGCGCTGGCAGCGAACACCAGGTGGAGGCCCTCGGATCCTCGGGCGATTTCGACCCGGAGCGGCGTCTGCACCGGCCCATGAAAGCGGATGCCGACGCCGAAGTCGTGGACGAACCGCTTCAGCGCGATCGCGTCGAGACTGGGCGCGACCATGCCGGTGTCGTAGAAGAACGCCATGTCGAGCGCCCGGCGATTGGGAATCCATCGCCACTCGCCCGACATCAGCATGGCGTGGCGATCGCGGAAGCGCCAGCTGCTGTACGCGCGCAGCGTGCTGCCGCTGCCGAGCGAGGGCAGCAGGAAGTACGGCACCTGATCCTCGTCGTCCAGCGTCGTCTCGAGCTGGCCGCGCAGCGAGATCACCCAGTTCTCCCGCACGATCGGAATGTGCTGCACGACCTCGGCGTCGAGCCGATCGAAGCTGTAGGTGTCGTCCCGATCGGCGTAATGATGGCGGGTGAGACGGTAGAGCCCGCCGCGCCGCGCGTAATCCTCCGCCGGCCTCCAGTCGAAGGCGGCCGAGGCCGTGACGTGCAGATATGCGGGATCGACGCCGACGCCGGGAGCCGTGGCGGGCGTGAAGACATCCTCGACGGGGACGAGATCCCCGGTCGGATCCTTCAGCGTGTAGTCCTCGTACGCCGTCGCAGCCGTGAGCCGCACCCACCGGTGCAACCGCACCGTCGCGTCGCCGCCCACGACCACCTGCTGCATGCGAAAGGCGGTGTCGATGTCGGCGGGGCTGCCGATCCCGAGCCCGTGATACGCCACCTGCGTGGCATCTCTCCAGGACGCCGTGCCGCCCAGGTCGAGGTGACCCGAGAGGTGCCCGGGCGACGTGCCGGTGGCCTCCACCGACTTGTAGCCCTTGGCCGAATACAACCCCGCGAGACTCACCTGGGTGCGGTCGCCGGTGAAGCGGCGGTACCCCCCGCCGAGCGTGAACCCGCCGCCGCTGTAGACGCTGGCGAAATACGGATAAAAGCCGGATGGTTGCTCGACAAGCTGCTGCTGAAAGCGCAAGAGAAGCGCCTCACCCCAATGAGGGGTGCGGGGGGCGAGATTCCTGGCCTTTTCAGCCTGTTCCGCGGCGATGGACTCGGAGCGCGTCTCCTGCGCGACCGCGATGGCGGGCATCGCGACGAGGATGACTGCGAGGCACCACCGCAGGGTCATCAGCGTCGCGGGTGCAAGACGGGGACCGCCCAACGCCCCCTGAGCGGGCCGCAGTTCGTCACAGGGCGTCGTCCGGTCACGGTATGTTGTCATCGCGCTACCGAGGGATCGGCAGAGGGCCACCCTCCCAAGGCGGTGCCCGGCGCGAATGACGCGACAAACGGCCCGTCAGGCCTTCTGACGGCACCGTGGCCTGCCTCTTGCTCCCCTGGATGCCAGGAGGATTTGAAATCATGCGAATCGGGAGTTACGTGGCTCTTGGGGCTCTGCTGCTGGTGCTGACGGCGTCGCCCAGCAGCGCCCAGAAGACGGTGCATGTGAACATCGGCGGCGGCCCGACGTTCAACGCGGGCGATCTCGGCGATCATTTCGGGAACGGCTGGGGTCCGGCCATCGGCGTCACCTTCGACATGAGCCGCTTTGCAGCGTTTCAGTTCGAGTACGCCTACCGCTGGTTCGACATCAAGGACGACGCGCCGTTTTTTGGCGCGACGCGCTTCTCGGCGAATCACACTACGCACCAGCTGGACTTCAACTGGATCGGGAGCTTCGCACCCACCGGCGCCACGATCCGTCCGTATGTGCTGGCCGGACCGGGTATGTACTACCGGAGCGTGGAGATCACGGAGTACATCGGCAACGGCGTCATCTGTGACCCGTACTGGTATGTGTGCGGGACGTACCCGATCGAGGGCGTTGTCGGCTCGCGCGGTGGCTGGGACTTGGGTTCCAATATCGGCGCCGGCGTCGGGTTTGGCATCGGCGAGACGGCGGAGTTCTTTGTCGAGTCGCGGTTCCACCACGTGTGGGGACCGGAGTTCGACAGCTCGCTGCTGCCCGCCGGCAGCGAAGACCGTTCGGGGAGTGCAAACGGCACCTACTATCCACTCACGTTCGGGTTCCGTTTCTGAATGAGGCCATCATGAAAGCTCTCCTGACTGCCGCAGCAATCGTGCTCCTGGCGCCAACGCTTGCGCTGGCGCAGAAAACCAGCTTCGACTTCGACAAGACGACGGACTTCTCGAAGTTCAAGACCTACACCCTCAAGGACGGCACGAAGGTCAACGATCCGCTGATACACAACCGGATCGTCGCCGCGATCGAAGCCGAGATGGTCGCCAAGGGCCTGTCGAAAAACGACGCCATGCCCGACGTGGTCGTGGTCTATCACATTGCGTTCGACAAGAAGCAGGACATCACCACGTTCAGCTCCGGCTACGGCGGCTACGGCCCGTACGGCTACGGGTGGGGAGGCGGCTGGGGTACGACCGATGTGCGCGTCAACGAAATACTCGTCGGCACACTGGTCATCGACGTCGCCGAAGCGTCCAAGAAGGCGATCGTGTGGCGCGGCATGGGCGTCAAGGAAGTGGACGTCCAGGCCAAGGCCGAAAAACGCGACAAGAACATCGCCGCGGCGGTGAAGAAGATTCTCAAGGACTTCCCACCCAAGCCGAAGGCGTGAGCCGGGGACGCCGGTGCGCGCCCGATGGTTCTGTCGAACCGCGATGACTCTGGTGTGCGGCGTGGTCGTGGCCGGCGGGATGTCGTTGCGGGTCGGCGCCCAGACCACGGGCGCGCCGGAGCGCTACAGTGCCACTGCCGTCAACATGGGCAGTGGCCCTTCCGTCGCCGGACACGTGTTCGTCAACATCGACCGGTGGTCGAGCGCGAGGGAGCGGGAGAAACTCGTCACCGCATTCAGGACCAAGGGCCAGGCGCAGCTGCTGCATGCGCTGGAGAGCAGCCCGAAGGTTGGGTTCATCCGCCTGCCGAACACGCCCGAGCGGGATTTGCGCTACGCCTTCACGTCGTCGCTGCCCGGCGGCGGACGCCGCGTGCTGCTGGCGACCGACCGTCCGATCGGGTTCGAGGAAGAGGCCAGCGCCTCCCGGCGGCTCGAGTATCCATTCACGCTGATCGAGATCCGCTTCGACACGCAGGGCGTTGGCGTGGGGAAGATGGCGGTCTATGCGAAGGTCGCGCTCAGCAGCGACAAGCAGTCGATCGAGCTCGAGAACTACGGGACCGAGCCGGTGCGGCTGACCGACGTGCGGATCGAGAACTAAGCCGCGTTCAGCGGCCAGCGTGCCGCATGCCGTGAGGTAGACGGCATGACCTTCACCAGGCAGATCCTCGTCGGGCTCGCGCTCGGCACCCTCACCGGGCTCTTTTTCGGGGACAAGGCGGCGGCGTTAAGCTGGGCGGCCGACGGGTTCGTGAAGCTGCTCCAGATGATGGTGTTGCCCTACATCACCGTCTCGATCATCGCCAGCCTCGGGTCCCTGCGCGGGTCGGAGATCCGGACGCTCGGCGCGAAAGCGGCGGCCGTGATTGGCGGGCTGTGGATTCTGGCGCTGTCCTTCGCGTTCCTGATTCCCGTGACTTTCCCTTCGGTTCAGAACGCGTCGTTCTTCAGTTCGAGCCTCCTGGAGCAACGGCCCGCGTTCGACTTCATCGGCCTCTACATTCCGGCAAATCCGTTCTATTCGCTGGCGAACAACGTGGTGCCGGCGGTGGTGCTCTTTTCGCTGTTCCTGGGGATCGCGCTGGTCGGCGTCGAGCGCCGCGAGCGCCTGCTCGACGTCCTGAAGGTCGCGAAAGACGCGATCGCCGCGGCGACCCGGGCTGTGACCCGCCTGACCCCCTATGGACTGTTTGCGATCGCCGCCAACGCCGCCGGGACGCTGAGCCTGGAGCAGTTGAGCCGTCTGCAGATCTACCTGGTGGCCTACGTCGCGACGGCCCTCCTGGTCAGTCTCTGGGTGCTTCCCGGCCTGGTCGGCGCCCTCACGCCGATTCGCGCCAGAGACATGCTCGGCGCCTCGCGCGATTCGCTCATCACCGCGTGCATCGCCGGCGACCTGTTCATCGTGCTTCCGAGCCTCATGCAGGCGGCCCAGCAGGTGCTTGGCCGTCTGCGCCCGGGTGACGAAGAGCCGGGCCGGCTGACCGAGGTCATCGTGCCCGCCTCCTTCAACTTTCCGCACACGGGAAAGCTGCTGTCTCTCAGCTTCGTGCTCTTCGCAGGATGGTTCGCCGACGTGCCGGTGGCGCCGTCGGACTATCCCGCTCTGGCACTCACGGGGCTGGTCACCTTTTTCGGCAGCCTCACCGCGGCGGTGCCATTTCTCCTCGACGAGTTCCGTATTCCCGCCGATACTTTTCAGCTGTTTCTCGCCACCGGCGTGATCAACTCGCGCGTCGGCTCGCTGGTTGCGGCGGTCCATACGCTCACGGTGGCGCTGCTCGTCTCCTGCGCGGTCACCGGGCATCTGCGCTGGCGCCGTGCATCGGTGCTTCGCTATGCGGGAGTCACCGCGGCCTTGGGAGTGCTGGTCCTCGGTGGCACACGGGTACTCTTCGGGTCGGGCCTGTCGCCGGAATATTCGAAGGATCGCGTCCTCGCGTCGATGCATCTGCTCAACGAACCGGTCGACGCCACTGTGGCGCGCAGTCCGTCTCCAGCGCCCGCGACCAGCCTCCCGCCGCTCGAGACCATTGCGGCGCGGCGGGTGCTGCGGGTCGGCTACCTGCCCGACGCGCTGCCGTTCGCGTTTTTCAACCAGCAGGGTGATCTGGTCGGTTTCGACGTCGAGCTCGCGCATCGGCTGGCGCGTGAGATGGACGTCACCCTCGCCTTCGTGCCCGTAGACCGCGACCATATGTCAGCCCAGCTCGCGGACGGGTACTGCGACCTTGTGATGTCGGGCGTGGTGATCACCACGGATCGGGCCCGCGAGGTGCTGTTCTCGGAGTCGTATCTGGACGAAACCATGGCGTTCGTCGTGCCGGACGACCAGCGCGAACGGTTTGCGAGCTGGGACGCGATCCGCGAGCAGGGCGCGCTCACGATTGCCGTGTCCGACGTGCCCTACTACGTGCGCAGGCTCCGGGAACTGCTGCCGCGCGCCAAGATCCAGGTCCTCGAGGGCGGCATCGAGCAACTGTTCGACCGCGCCGCTGCGCACGCCGACGCGCTGGCGCTGCCCGCCGAGCGGGGGTCCGCCTGGACGCTGATGCACCCGGCGTACTCGGTCGTCGTGCCCGCCCCGGCGCCGATCCGGGTGCCGCTGGCGTATCCGATCGCCAAACACGACCAGGCCCTGGCGGCGTTCGTGAACACCTGGATCGCGTTGAAGCGCAAGGACGGCACGATCGACGCCGCCTACGCGCATTGGATTCTCGGACAGGACGCGGCGCCGCGCCGGCCGCGCTGGTCAATCCTTCGCAACGTCCTGCATTGGGTGGAGTGACGCATGAGCGACGCAACTCGTGCCTCCGGACTCGTGCGTGCCCTCAACCTGCTCACCGTCGTCCGCCCCGGCGAGGCCAGGACCGCGCTGCTGCTCGCGGCGAACGTGTTCCTGATCCTGATGGCGTACTACATCCTGAAAACCGTGCGCGAGGCGCTGATCCTCGGAGAGGGTACGGCGGAGCTCAAGAGCTATCTGTCCGCGGCTCAGGTGGTGGTGCTGGCGCTCGTGGTTCCCGTGTACGGACGCCTCGTGTCCAGGTTTCCACGGATGACGTTGATCAACCTGGTCACGGTCTTCTTCGTGGTCTGTCCCGTCGTCTTCTACCTGCTGGCCCAGGCCGGCGTGCCGCTCGGGTTGATCTTCTTTGTGTGGATCGGCGTCTTCAACCTGATGGTCGTCGCGCAGTTCTGGTCGTTTGCCAACGACGTCTACACGAAGGAAGAAGGCGAGCGCCTGCTCGTCATCGTCGGTCTGGGTGCGTCGCTCGGCGCGGTCGCGGGCGCGCGCGTCGCCGATCGGCTGATCGAGCCCTTCGGTGTGCTCCAACTGATGCTGTGCGGGGCCGGCGTGCTCGGGCTTCAGCTGCTGCTCACCAACTACATCGACCGTGTCGAGCGCGCCCGCCGGCCGCCGGCCGTGCGGGTGAAGGCGGTGACGGCGGCTCCCGCGGTGAATCCCTTCGCCATGGTATTTCGCACGCGGTATCTGCTGCTGATGGCACTGCTGATGCTGATGATCAACTGGATCAATACAACCGGGGAGTACATCCTCGGCGGCATCATCAAGGAACACGCGACGGCGATGATCGCGGCGGGTACCGCGCCAGGACTGAGCGAAGGACAGATCATCGGCGACTTCTATGCCAAGTACTTCTCGCTGGCGAACGCCCTCGGTCTCTTCCTCCAGCTGTTCGTGGTCTCACGCGTCATCAAACACCGTGGCGTGGCCTTTGCGGTGATGATCCTCCCGGCCCTCTCGTTCGGCGTCTACAACGTCCTCATTTTCGTGCCCCTGCTCAATGCGGCGCTGGCGGCGAAGGTGATCGAGAACTCGGCCGACTACTCGCTGAACAACACGGTGCGCAACATGCTGTTCCTGCCGTGCAGCTACGAGCAGAAGTTCTCCGGCAAACAGGCCATCGACTCGTTCTTCGTCCGGATGGGCGATGTGCTCTCGGCCGCGCTCGTCTTCGTTGGCACGACCTACCTTGCGCTGCCGTCGCGAGGCTTCGCCGGGGTGAACGCGGCGCTGGCCGTCGCCGCGGTGATTCTGGCCTGGCGGGTCGGCCGCCATTACAACGCCCTGACCACGAAGACCGCGGCGCCGTCGGCGGCCGCCTGAACGGAGAAGGAAAACATATGCACCGTATCCTGCGCACCGCGTGGACGACCGCCGCAATTGCCGTGACTCTGGTCGTGGCGCTGCCGGCCGCGATCAAGTTCACCTCGACCTTCAAGTCCCTGGATGCAGGGGCGGCGAACTTTTTTGGGAAGAAGGTGGCCGCTCTGGTCATTTCGAACGACGACTCGCTGCGGATGGCGGGCGAAGAGTCACTCGTCCGCGAGCTGAGCGCGAGGGGCATGCAGGCCGTGGCGACCTACCGGATGGCGCCGAAGGAGGAGCTGCGCAGCGCCGAAACCGCCAGGCCGTGGTTCGAAAAGGCGAACGTGGAAGGCGTCGTCGCGGTGCGGCCGGTCAGCGCCGAGACGGAGCAGACGTACTCCCCGAGCGTGTGGGTCAGCCCGAACTACGGCACGCTCTGGGGCTACTACGGCTACGGGTGGACCACCGTGTGGGTGCCGGGCAGCGGCGGGCAGCGGACACAGAGGACCGTCGTCGTCGAGAGCACCATCTACAGCGTGCCCCGCAACCAGCTCCTGTGGGCGGCGGTGACCGAGACGACGAACCCGCGCGACCTGCGCGCATTCGTCGCGGAGCTTGCCAAGGCGTCGATCGAAGAGATGCAGAAGCAGGGGCTCGCCCGGCGCCAGCCCTGACGACCGCAGGGCGCGCGGATGTGGCGTTCCGCTGGCATCGGCGTGGCCGTCTGGCTGGTGTGCTGGCCGGCGCCGAGCCACGGACAGGCGCTCGAGGTCACGCCGTTCATCGGCTACCGCTTCGGCGGGGGCTTCTTCGAACGCGTCACGGGGGAGACGGTCGACCTCGATGGCGCGCGGGCGGCCGGTGCCGTCGTGAACGTCCGGGTCGGTGACGGCCTGTTCGTCGAGGCGCTCGTCACCCATCAGACGGCGGAGGTAACGGTTCCTCCCGGACCGTTCGCCCCGCCAGTGCGGTGGCGGATCGCCGTCGATCACTGGCAGGGCGGAGGATTACAGGAGTTCGGACGCAGCCGGCAGGTGCGTCCCTTTGCGACCGGCCTGCTCGGACTGACGCGCTATGGATCCCAGGGCGACGACGAAATCCGGTTTTCAGTGGCCGGCGGGGGCGGGGTGAAACTGATGCCAGGGCGACGGTTGGGCATGCGCCTCGACGGCCGCGTCTTCG
>Ga0207659_10001204_pt1 | contig 15444 bp, 18 predicted proteins | sample KBSM43metaG_FD_184330 | JGI IMG/M metagenome (GOLD analysis project Ga0207659, IMG submission 184330) | Miscanthus rhizosphere microbial communities from Kellogg Biological Station, Michigan, USA - KBS M4-3 metaG (SPAdes) (version 2) | ecosystem: Host-associated > Plants > Roots > Rhizosphere >...
CGCGTCGGGTACGAGAGTCCGGCGCATTTCAGCCGCGATTTCAAACGCCGCTTTGGGACCTCACCAGCGCGTTACGCTCGGAGTGCTCGCTGAGGTCGCGATGCCGCCGTGCAAACATTCCAGCAGCGAGGTTAAATCGCCGCCACAGGTACTCGCCAAGGCAGCAAGTCTGCCGAAAGCGGCCCGAACGCCTACAGCACCTTCCTCATGGCGAGCCCGATCCCAAACTGCGTTTCGACGGTGCCGGTGATGTGGAAGCCGCAGGAGATGTAGAAACCTTCGGCATGAGGGTTGCCAATGACGTGCAGGAAGCTGGCCGCCCTTACCCTGGCAATCTTCGCTACGTGATTAACGAGCAGGCGTCCGATGCCGTGCTTCCAGAGGTGGGGCTCCACAAACAGCGCATCGAGTTCCGCACCCCCGTCAGGTCGTGGGATGACCGCGGCAAAACCCACGACGGCGCCCTCGCGCTCTGCGATGAAGACGCAGCCCTCCGCAAGCTGTTCGAATGGCACCGCGATCGCGTCAGGGTTCGCTAGGAGGGCGTCGCGATCGCCGGGATTACTGAGGGATGCGCGTCGCTGGAGTGACTCGAGCATCTTCTGCTCGTCACTCCGGGCCGGCCTAATGGACACAGCTGCTGCTCTCGAATTGCCGAAGTCGCTCATCCTCGCCCCTTCCACCCGCAGCGCTATCAGAGGCGCGCTCACGGTGAATCCCCTGCATCGCCGCGAACTGGTGCTCGATCGGTCTGTATTCCGATCGTCACACCAGGATCTTCTCGAGAAAGATCGAACGGTGCCCCCGCGGATACTCTGAGAACTCGCCCGCGACGCTGTAACCCCGCTTGGCGTAGAAGTCCGGCGCCTGGAAGCTGTGGGTGGACAGGACGATTTTGCGGCAGCCTCGCGCCCGCGCTTCGTTCTCGGCCGCGGAGAGCAGTCGGCTGCCGATGCCGGTGTGGCGCTTCGGCTCATCTACCCACAGGAAGCGGACTTCGGCGACGCCGCCCCACGTGTGACCGGTGAGGCCCGCACACATTCGGCGGTCTGTATCTCGAAGAACAATCATCAGGCCGCGGGCGTCCCGAATTCCAGTGGTCGCGAAGTTGAACTCGTTGATCTGCTCCTCCAGCAACTGCAGATCGTCGCACGGCAGCTCGTCACACAGCTCGAGGGTCGGGCCGCACCGCCGCTCCATGGCCACCCGACGCGACGGATCAAGGCCACGACGCGTCTCGTCTTCAACGATCGCGCGCAACGCAGCCGACAGTTCGGCGTCCGGTATCACTCGGAATCCGAGCCTCTCGTAGAACGGCCTGTTCCATGGCACATCGCGGAACGTCGTCAAGGTGACCGAGTTGTAGCCTGCCGCGGCGGCCCACTCACAGACTTCTGTCACGAGTCTGGTTCCAAGCCCTCGACGCCCGTGCGCCGGGAGCACATCGATCTCATCGAGATGTGCCGTTCCGGGGTCGATGATCTCGACGTGCGCAAACCCAACCGGCGCGCTCCCCGCCAGCGCAACCCAGAGGCGCCCCTCGCGCACGGCCTCGTGAAGGACAGAGTCGCTTGTCGTCTCCTCGAGAACAGATTCAGGCGCGTGGCCGGAAAGCAGCCGCGCCGCGGCCAACTCGATGTTCGGGATCGCAAGGAGATGCTCTGGCCACGCCCGAACGATCGAGTAATCGCCCATGCGCGCCGATTGACGGACGAGGCGCTGCAGCGCGGATTTCAGCGACGCCGCCATGTGCGGATCCGATGCGATGCCGTCCGAATCCAGTCGCGTTCCATTCAGCGCCACGGTGACGGACGCCTCGCGGATGACACGCGCAGACATGACTGACAGCGTCTCGACGAGCGAGTTCCAAGCGTGCGTCGCTCGGCTCGAAGCGTTCAGCAGGGCAATCGGCTTGTCCACGAGTTCCCCGCTTCCGACCAGCCAGTCGAGGGCGTTTTTCAGAACGCCGGGCACGCCATGTGCGTATTCAGGACTGGAGAGCAAGACCGCGTCGGCCGATTGCAGCGCGTGTCGGAATGCGGCGACCGGCCTCGGCGGCGGTTCGGTATCCAGGTCGGGGTTGAACAGTGGCAGCTGCTCCAGCTCGCTGAAGATCGCGACCTGAACGCCGGGCGGCGCCAGTTGCGCCGCCGCCCGGGCCAGCGCGCTGTTTGCGGAGGCCTCTCGCAAGCTTCCCGAAATCGCGAGCACGCGAATCACGCCCGCGGTGTCCAGGTCGCCGTCTGGTTCCGTCGATGCGGTGGCCTGTGTCTGCATACAACACCAGCAACGGCCGCGCAGTGGCCGTTCCCCAATTCCAACTCTGCGACCGGCCTTTCAGTTCGCTTCGCGATCACGGGGCGACAGAATCGCCACACCATTCGCGTTGGAAACGCCGACCGTAATCGTCGCACCCGCGGGTACGAGCTCGCCAAACGCGTTGTAGGAAAACATCGACAGGTGCGACTCGCCGGCACCATGGTCGATGACGCCGAGCACGCCAGAATCGGCGTCGATGTCCGCCGGCGATCCCGTGGGGACCTGCGCCGCAATCTGCGCATCGACGAAGATGTTGCTTCCGGTCCCGATCACGCGGCTGATGGTTCGACTCGCGGTGTTGGCAACGAAGACGTACTTGCCGACGCGGGTCATCCAGCACGAGGCCGCCTGGCCGGCTTCCACCGCCGCCGTGAACGCCCCGTCGCGGAACAATCCATCCTGGTTCGAGTGCGCCAGCGTAATGAGCGCGGTGCCATCCGGGAAGGTCGCAAAGCCGAAAGGCGCGAGCGACCCTTGAGGCGCGGATACGGCGGTGGGTGCTGCACCCGTCACCCTGCCGCGATTGAGGGCGACGACATCTACCGTGCCGGGGGTCGGATCCGTCTTGATCGTCACCAGTAGTTGCTCCGGGCTGATGACACCAACCTGCGAGGTCTCGCCTGCGGCCGGACTTCCACCACCGGCCACCGCGAGATCCGCTGTTCCGTCGAGCCATTCGACCGAGTTTTCGCGAAGCACGAATGAATCGACGGTCGTTGCCCCTGCGACATACAGATGGTCGTTGCCGAAATCCACGCTGACGGGTGCGCTGGTCGTCTGGATGACCTTCTCGAATTTCAGCGCGTCCCCGTCTCGCCTGAACACCGCGACGCTGCCCGATCCGTTGTTGACGGCCGCCACGAGTCCGCCGTTGTACTGTTTGATTCCTCGCGCGTTGCCGCCGACGCCACCTTTGCCGTGCGTCGACAGCGTCTGGAGCAGCGCCTGGCTCTCCGCGTCGTAGACCTTGATCTCGTTTGAGTCCTGATCGTTGGTCATCGTTACGACGAGCGTACGGCGATGACCGCTCGCCTGAACTCCCGCCGTGGCCGCCGCGATCGCGAGGAACGCAAGCGCCGCACTCAACACTCTGAATTTCAACATGACGTTCACCTCAAACATCAGGAATACCCGCGTGCGAGCAAAATATTCCGGTGCTCAGGCTCAACGCTGTGTCCACTCATGCCACTTCAGGACTCCGCCATCTGGGCGCGGGTCTCCATCCAGCATGGCGATGTACTCCAACAGGTGCCCATCGGGATCGTGAAAGTAGATCGACGCCGCCGGCATCCACGCGAGGACGACCGGCTCGTCGGTCGGACGACCGTCGAAGTCGAGCGGCGTGATGCCGGCTGACTGCAGCACGCGTGGCGCAGAGACCACATCATCGCGCGTGGCCACGAACGCAATGTGGGTCGTCGTCTTCTGCGGCGCGGACCCGCCCGCCCACAGTCCCAGCATCGTGCTGCCGCGTGAGCCGACCCAGAAAAACGCGGCCTGTCGGGCCGGAACCACGTGAGCCGGTTCGAGCCCGACTCGGTCGCGATAGAACGCAATGGAGGCGTCGAGGTCGGAGACGGTCAGGTGAGCCTCAAAGAGGCGATCGACGGGCGTGATCATCAGGTCTCCTCGTCAGCCTCTGAAATGTGGCCGCTGTTTCGAGCTCGCAATTGATCGAATGCGAGAGGCCCTGATCCCCCGAGCACCAGCGTGGCCAGTGCCGCGATGTACAGAAGGTCGGTTTCGTAACCGGGGGGACCGAATTGTGGTCCGGCCCTCGTCACCTCGCGGAGCTTGATCGAGCTGAAGCCGTACGGAAGATGCACGGTAATCGCCGCAACGAAGAGAATCGCCGATAGTGGGACGCTCACGATGGGGATCCAGGCGCCAACAAGGACAGCAAGGCCGCCGAGGAGTTCACAAACGATCGTCATCCAAGCCATCGCATGTGACGCCGGAACCCCCAATGCATGAAGCGACGCGGCGAAGCGCTCCGGTCCGTTCATCACCTTCGCGTAGCCGTGGGCGATGAAGCCGTAGCCCACAATCAATCGCAACGGGAGTGCCGCCCATGGTCGGATTGTCGCTCTGTGACGTAGCAGTGGCATGAAATGACCTCGGATCCGTAATGTCGGTCAGCGCCGCTGATATTCCGCACGAACCGCGGACAGGCCGAGCCCGAACTGTCCCTCAGTTGCGCGTACGGGCTCGACGTGCGGTTGCCCGAGGCAGCACGAATTCGAGGAGGCCGGCGAGGCTGGGCGACGTCGCGTCCGGAGCAACACCTAATTCCTCGCCCGGCTGATTGGCGCGATTCACCCAGAAGGTTGGATAGCCGAACGACTTCGCACCGGCAGCATCCCAGCCGGCAAATGCGGCGAACACGATCGCCGATTTCGCGAGATGCAAGCGGTCAACGCCCAGCTGGTATGCACGCGGGTCCGGTTTGTAAGTCCGATTTTCGTCGGTGCTCACGAACGCATCGACGAGATCGGCGATGTGCCCGTACTCGGCGTTCGCGCGGAGCATCTCCGGGCTGAAGTTCGAGAGCGCGATCACGCGAACGCCCGATCGCTTCAGAGTCTGTAGGGTCCCGACGGTGTCCGGCCACGGCGTGAGATGCAGATACGCGTCGAGCAGGCGCCGTTCAGTGTCCGGCGTCAGCTCGAGGTTCATCGCATTGGCTGAGTAGGTAAGGGCGTCTCTCGTCACCGCAGAGAAATCAACATACCGGTGAGTGACAGACCGCAGCCACGTGTACTCGAACTGACGGTTGCGCCACAGCGCGGTCAGTTGGCGACCTTTCCCTGGGAACAGCTCCTCAGCCTGGGAGACGACGGAATCCGGATCGAACAGCACGAAGTAATCGAAGGCGACAGCCTTGAACCGCGGTGCTGCACCTTCCACACGCTCGACCGCCGCCGGAGACGAGGACAGTTGGAGCGCGATCCATATCACGAGAGCCGTTGCAACGATGCGCGTGCGTGACATCGAATCCGCTATGCGGCGGCGAGATCACCGTGGATGACCCTGCGCTCCTGTGTGCGGAGGCGGCCAAAGCCATAGGAGCCGCCCACCAGAATCAGACCGACGACAGCGAAGCCCCACACGCTCACCGGATCACCCACCGACAGGTGCGAGTAAAGCGCGCCGATGATGTCGAAGACCAGGCCCGCGTAGGCCCACTCCTTCAGCCTGCCAGCGCCCGGCACGAGCACCGCAATGACGCCAAGGATCTTGGCGGTGCCCAAGAAGGGGAGTAGATAAGCCGGATATCCGAGATGTCCGAAGACTTCGATGGCTTGGCGCTGTCTCAGGACATCCGGAATGGACGCCATCAGCATGAACGCAGCCATGAGACCTGTGATGACCCAATAAATACCGTTGATTTTATTCGTCACGTTGCTACCTGTTGCGAGCCTGTGAACGTCTCAGTTCGACAACTTCGAGGCCAACACGTCGACCTGTTCGATGGACGGAGGTTGGGCCAGTAGTTCCGCGGCGCGCTCAATGAGCGCCGCCGCGAGTCTCCCCGCCAGATGGGCCTGGCGGCCGCCCTCGTCGGGAAACGCGTCGAAGATCCCGAAGGTCCGCGGCGCGATGCGGATGGCAAACCACGCGAGAGTTGCTGGCTCTTCGAGCACAAGCGACAATCCATCTCTGAGCAGTTGGGCGACCTCGTCTTCTTTCCCAATCTTCGCCTCGAGACGGACGAGCAGCCCGACGGTGACCGCGCGATCACCTACGAGCACGACGCCGCCACCATCTTGATTGACTTCACATTGAACGCTGCCATTCCGCCCATCGTCTCGCCCGCGACGCCCTTGACGGTCACCTTGTGGCCGACGTGCTTGGCAAGATCGACCGACGTGCTCGCCAGACCGAGGGTCGACGCCATCGCATCCTTCATCATCGAGTCGTGCGCCATCGAGTCCTTCGCCATCGACTCCTTTGCCATGGAGTCACCGGTCATCGACTTCTTCGTCGTGGCGCTCGAGGCCATCGCATGGCCGAGCGTGAACCCACCGTCCGGCGACTGCTCGATGCAGCCCGTGTAACTCATCTCGGACTTCATCTTGTTCATCTTGTCGTCCATCTTGTGGTCTTGCGCACCGACAACCGGCGCCATCGCGAGGACCACCGCCACGAACCCACCACACATCACGTTCTTCATTGATCGCTCCCTGGTCTGAATGAAGGCTCCACTGCGCCAGCGCCGAGAATTCGGCGACTGTCGCGTTCCTGAATGACACCAACGATCTGCAAATTCCGAGAATTCCAGTTCTTCGCAACTGCCACGTCTACGGTTCCGGCGAACGTCCGATCGCGATCGGGTAACTCGCCGAGCGGAGCCAGCGATCGGGCGACGGCGCCATGGGTCAGCGTGCGACCTCCGTTCTCGCCGCGGCCCACAACCGAAACCAAGCCCCGCTCGGCGACGACGACGAATACGTCGGCGACGCCGCGACGTTCGACGGCCGCTGGCACATCGACGTTGACCGTCACGCTCAGGTGCGGCGCGGCCGCGACCGATTGCACCTTGACTGCCGCGCGGGGCCTGCGAATCGAGTCCGCCACGATCGCGCGAATGGCGCTCCGGTCGCTGCCGACGCACTCACGTACGCCGTCAACGACTAACTGCGGCGTATAGACGGCATTCGATCGAAAGACGCGGTCGTTGTATTCCGTTTGCCGGCTGGTGAACTGCGGCGATGAGAACGGATCACGCCAACCGAGCCGGTCCCAGTAGTCCACGTGCTCCTCGAGGGCGATCAGGTGTGCACCATCGAACGGCTGCGTGTCCGCGAGCTGACGCATGAGGGTGTCCGCCGGCGGACAGCTCGAGCAACCTTCGGACGTGAACAGTTCGGCGATGACGACGGTCGATAACGGTGAACCGGGATTCGTGGCTGGCGCGATCAAGGACATCGCGAGGCCGAGAATCAGGCGGGCCGACGTGCTCATGCCAATGCTAATGGCGCGGCGGCGCGGAAATATTCCCTACGCGCCGGCCAGCGCGCTCTTCACCGGCCCGGCAACCGCGGCCGCGATCTCGCGCGTCTCTCTCTCGCTGGCGGACGAGACAACGAACGCGGCGAATCGGCCGGCGCGGAACGACGACACTCGTGTGCCGTCGACTGCCAACTCCGAGGGCACTCTGGCGAGACGGTCCGGCGTGACAAGCACCGATACAAGGGCCCCGCGGTAGCGAAGGACGATGTGCGCGAACCGGCGGCCGTCGTAGACGCACGAATGGCGTTCAAGCACGGTCAGGTCGCCGTTCGAGAGCCGCGCGGGCGACGGCGCGACGGCGACGAGTGAGCGGTACGCGGGTTCGAACCGTTGGGCCGCCTCCTCCAGTGAGATCGGCTTCTCGTTCAAACGGAATCGAATCGCGCAATTCTGATGATCGCCTAACACCGCGTGCAGAAGAGAGGTGCCGAGCCATTCGCGGCCGCCGAAGGCGACGGCCGACACCAGCAGCAGGCTGGCGGCGATGGCCATCATGGGTCGAAAGGACCAGCGCGACATGCCTACGGATCGCGAGGAATGATGTTCGCGAACCTGCCGTCCGACGGACGCGAGGAACTCGGGGGTGGCGCGCAACTCTGGTGACCGCTCGAATGCGCCACGAAGGGCGGTGCGCAGTCTCCGCCGCGAGTCGATTTCGGCACGGCAAGACGGACACTGCGAAAGATGCCGCAGGATGTCGTGCGTCGTCTCGACCAGGAGCTGCTCGCTCAAAAACGAATCCGCGAGCTCTCGGACGTCACGGCATTCCATGGTGGGTTCGTCCTCGCTGCTGTTCTCCGTGCGTCAGCTGCGCCCTGAGCAGCGTGCGGCCGCGGTGCAGCCTCGACATGACCGTTCCCAGAGGAATGTCGAGCGCGTGGGAGATCTCCTTGTAGGTCATCTCCTCCACGTCGCACAACACGATGACCTGCTGGTACTGGTCGGGGATGGTCCGCAGGGCAGCCAGCAGATCCTCGTCAGTCAACTTCTCCGGAATTGGCGGGACGAATGCCGTTGTCGACGCGATGCGATCGTCGACGTCCGGCACCAGTGCAAGTCGGCCGCTGGCGCGGCGCCGGTTGCTGCGCACGTGATGCAGGATCGTGACAAGCCACGCGCGACAGTTGGTACCAGGTGTGTACCGATCAAAAGACTGCAGCGCCTGCATCAAGGTCTCCTGCACCAGGTCTTCTGCCTCCGCGCGATCCCGTTCGAGCCACATCGCCAGCCGGAACAGGCGATCGGCATGCGGCAATGCCTCGGCCTCAAAGACCGCCCGTACCCGTTCGCTGTCGTTTCGCCTCTTAATCAGCATCCGTCGCCGCGATGCACTCTAGATATCTCGAAAGTGCATCGATTTATTCCCGGCCGGTATTTATCGCGGAAGTCTGTCCAGGGCCTTCAGAACATCGGTCGCAAGCGCTCGGCCGTCGTGCCCGAGACTGACCTGCGCGAAGCGGACGGTCCCGCCACGATCGATGACGAATGTGGCGGGATACGCTGTTTCGTCCGGGGCATCCCAACGCAGGCCATACGCGTTCGTGAAGACATAATCGGGATCAGTGGTGATTCGAAACGCCGACGGCAGTGCTCGACTCGCCAGGAACTCTCTGGCGTGTTGCTGGACCGAGTCGGACGGACCAGGATAGACCCAAACGACGCGCGCCCCTGCGGCCTCGAACGCTGACGCGTGGCCGAGAAAATCGGCGAACTGGCGTGTGCAAAATGGACATTGATACCCAGGCCAGCCTCTCAGCAGAACGAGAACGACGGGTCCACGCGTCAACTCGCCGTCGAACGTGACGCGCTGGCCGTCAAGATCCAGCAGCGAGAAGGGTGGAGCTTTTTCTCCGAGCTTCGGCGCCTTGCCCGCGCCGCCTGCGGCAACCAACGGCAACACGGCCGCGAGCGCGGCAACAAGGACCGTCGCGATCAAGAGGCGGTCGAACACAACCTTTCTCAGACAACGAGACATATAAGGCTCTCCTGGCTCATCTGGCTGCTAGGCGAATCCCCTCCGGATCCGCCACGCGCAGCATCAGTCCCCATCCGAAGAAGTTGTTCGCGAGCGCGATCGCAATTTCGTTCTCGCCAGGCTCCAGAGGTAGCGTCGCGACGCCGTTGTCCAACGAACACCGCGCGTCGGGAAATTTGCGGGATCCCTCCACCTCAAACAAGTTCTTGTCGGCGAACACGAGTTTGCCGTTCACGAACAGCCATAGCTCGCGCGTCCAGCCGATATCAACTTTCTTCGTCTGTTTCCTGTCCGACGTGATTGTCGTCTTCAACCAGGCGACAGCCCGGTCCGGCGGCGGTACGGGTCGGCCGTACAGACGACTGATGTTGACCAGCCCGTTGCGCTCCGTGCTCAGCGTCGTCCATTGCGCCGACCGGCCGGGCATTTCGTTGTACGTGGCGTCCTTGCCGTTCGGGAGCGCGGAAGAATCAGAGAGGAGCCACCGGCGCACGAGACGGCGGTCCGTGCTCAGCGGATCGCTGGCCGGTTCCGGCGAAAGGCCATCGACCGCACCGGGAGTGATCACCATGTTCGCGAAGGTGCCTGGACCCTGCAGTCGCAGGGCGCCAGACACCGTATCTCCCTCGAGCCTGCCGACCTCCAGCATCGGGGACGGAACATCGTTGACGAACACGTTCATCCTTCGGCCGGACACGACCATCTTGATATGGTTCCATCCGTTCTCCCGGATCGGCGCCCGCGTTTGGTACTGCGGAAAGAGATCCCACAGCAGGACGCCATGCGTTTGCGGCGCATACTGCATGCACGCCCGGAACGCCGGACATGCCGGATCGGGCCTGAGATACAACAGCTCGAAGTTGTCGTCGTCCCGTTGCCGAAATGCGAGTCCAGGTGAGCCCCGTCCGATCGTATTGACGTCGAACTCAATCGTTCCATCGGTGAACGTGATGCCTTTGAGCACCGCGTTGCCGGAGTTCAGTCGCATCAAGCCGTGATAGAAGCCCAGCTGCCGAAGGAACTCGGCATTCTCTTTCGCCTCCCAGCGATCGGCCGTCATCGGGATCGCGATCGGGTCGGCGGCAGCCGCTCCCACCAGACGGTCGGACTGAGCGCGTCCGGACGTCGGCAGCAACAGCACCGCGAACCCAAGGACGGCGACGGTTGTGCGAAGTGTTGTCATCTTCATGTCGCGCTATATCGTTCGGTCGCTGGCTGATCTGCCGACGATGGGAATCACAGCAACGCGCCGATCCACGGGCAAGATGTCTGGGGAACACGCGTTTATTCCCAGGCTTCCGTATTCCAACGGGAATAAATCCGCCATCGGGCGCTATTTGCTTGACGATGACTCGCAATCAACAAATCCGCTGGCTCGTCAAGCCGGCGGTCTTCCTTGCGTCAGTCGCCCCGAGCGCCTGGCTCGTATGGGCGGCGCTGCACGGTCAGCTCAGTGCCAATCCCCTGGCGGACGTCACGAATGAAACGGGTGTGTGGACCTTGCGCTTCCTGTCTCTCACGTTGTGCGTCACGCCCGTTCGACGGCTGGCCGGATGGAATGACGCGATTCGTTTTCGCCGCATGCTTGGATTGTTCGCCTTTTACTACGGCAGTCTGCATCTGTTGACGTATGTGGTGGCCGACCGGCTTGCGGGCCTCGAGTTTCAGAACGGCATTGTGGCGTGGACAACTGCGCGTGATCTGGTCGCGACCGTCGCCTCAGATGTCGTGAAGCGGCCGTTCATCACGATCGGCTTCATCGCGTGGTCGTGTCTGCTGCCGCTGGCGATCACATCGACGGCTGCAATGATTCGCCGCCTCGGCGGTCGTCGATGGCAGGCCCTGCACCGACTCACATACGTGGCGGCGAGCACGGGCGTGCTGCACTACTGGTGGCTGGTCAAAGCGGATGTGCGTCGGCCCATGGTGTACGCAGTGATCGTCGGGTGTTTGCTCGCCTTCCGCGTTTGGCGGTGGGCACGAGCGGCGAGCGTGCCGACGATGAGGCGTGCCGCCGCGTAGATACGGAGTTGACGATCATGCTGATCAAACGGTCATCAGATATCCGAGCATCGGAGATCACTGACAAGTCGCATTACCTGAACCGTCGACAGTTCCTGAACGCCGTGGCGATGGCGACCGCTGCCACCGCCGCGGGACCGCTATCGAGCGAGACGCTAGCGGCCTCGAACGGCGCTGCGCACGGGAAGAAGCTCGCAAACGTCGCTAAGGGCGCGTTCAGCGGGAGCGGCGACAAGATCAACTCGTGGAACGACATCACGAGCTACAACAACTTTTACGAGTTCGGCATCGACAAGAATGACGCGGTGACGAATTCCGGAAAGTTCGTTACCTCGCCCTGGAAGGTCAGCATCGAGGGCGAATGTGAAAAGCCGGGCGTGATGGATCTCGAGGACATGTTCAAGGGTGAAACACTCGAAGAGCGCGTCTATCGTCACCGCTGTGTCGAGGGGTGGTCGTTGGTGATTCCGTGGGTCGGTTTCCCGCTCGTGAATCTGATCAAGAAGGTCCAGCCAACGTCCAAGGCGAAGTTCGTCGAGTTCACCTCTGCCGCCGACGCCAAGACGATGCCCGGGGTTCGCAACCCCATTCTGAGGTGGCCGTATCGCGAGGGGTTGCGGATGGATGAAGCGATGCACCCGCTGACGCTGATGGTGGTTGGTCTGTACGGCGAAGTGCTCCCGGCATCGGACGGCGCGCCGCTTCGACTCGCCGTTCCGTGGAAGTACGGATTCAAACACGCGAAGTCGATAGTGAAAATTCGATTCGTCGAGCAGCAGCCGCTCAACAGCTGGCAGCAATACGCACCAAACGAGTACGGCTTCTATGCCAACGTGAATCCGGCCGTCGATCATCCCCGCTGGAGCCAGGCGACCGAACGACGCATCGGCGAGTTCTTGCGGCGCAAGACGCTGATGTTCAACGGCTACGGCGACCAAGTGCAGTCGTTGTACGCGGGAATGGACCTGCGGCGAAATTACTGATTTGGGTCAAAAGCGGAGCGGTGAACTGAGACGTCGATAGCGAGCATCCTTGAGAGGTGGCGATATCGCCGTCGCAGGCGCTGCTCCCGCGTCCTCTCCCCCTCACCACGGCGCCGAGACACCTGCGCCCTCGGGCGCCTCGATCAGCTCGACGCGGTCGCCCTCGCGGACATGCCCCGCACGCACGACCGCAGCGTTCAGCGCGAGCCGGCCGTCAAACCGACGGACGATGCTCTGAAGCACGCGGTGATCCTGCGCGAGCGTGTCCGGATCGTACGTCGTCATCACGCATCGCCCTCGCAGATCCGCCAGTGCGATCAGCACATCGCCGATGCGAAGGCTCTTGCCCTCCCACGTCCGCTCGGCCAGGCCCTGCACTCCTCCGATCACGAGATTTGGGCGAAGCCGGCGGCCGTTGTAGCCGAATGCCGCGATGGCGCCGTCGGTCGCGACGAGGAGAGGCAAGATGTCGAACCGCGCGGCGCCATTGTCCAGGACCAGCCGTGCGCCGCCACCGGCGATGTGCTCGATGTCGGCGGTGACACTCGGATCCGTCCAGGGGCGGCTGTCCACGAGCGGCTCGCCTTGAGCGTCGAGTACGGCGCGGTGACCGAGCAGCTTCGGATGGGTTCGCGCGGTGACCATGCGTCCACGGGCGTTCTCGACATGGACGATTCGGTCGCCATCGAGACCGAGCGGCGTGAGGTTCACCTTCCGCAGACGCTCGCCGGCCATCGACTTCACTGGGTATCGCCAGAGCTCCGCCACGTACATGGCCGTCTCCTTTCGAATCCGCGATCACGCGGCGAGTGCCGTTTCGAACGACACCCGCCGCAAGCCGCGGCCGTGAGCAATGGTTCTATGCCGTCCGGCGCGGGGCCACTCGCGCGGCGACCTGTTCGTCGTAGAAGCGACGGATGTTCTTGGCGATCGCGTCGAGTGAATCTTCGACGGCGAAGTGTCCAGAGTCGAGGCGATGGAGCTCGGCCTTCGGCAGATCTCGTAGATAGGCCTCGCCGCCTTCAGGCGTGAAGAAGATGTCGCGTTGACCCCAGAAGATGAGCGTCTTTGGCTGGCGTGTGCGCAGGAACTGCTGCCATGCGGGGTAGAGCGCAACGTTTGTGCGGTAGTCGTAGAAGAGATCCAACTGGACACGACGGGCGTTCGGACGCTCCATGAAACGGAAGTCCATCTGCCAGTTGTCGGGGCTAATGAGCTCCGGCTGCGCGTGCCCGTGCTGATATACGAGCTTGATCCCTTCGAGGCTCAAGAACGGCAGCAATGGCGCTTCGGTCTCGGGCCCCGGGTTCTTCCAGAGCGCGTGGCGGATGCCGTCCCACGCGGCGGTGAAACCCTCTTCGTAAGCGTTCGTGTTCTGGAGGATCAACCACTCCATCCAGTCGGGACGCCGACCGAGGACGCGGAAGCCAACCGGGCCGCCGTAGTCCTGCATGAAATAGCCGGCTCGCGTGAATCCCGTCTTGGTCAACAGTCCCTCCACGACTTCCGACAACCGGTCGAAGGTGTAAGGGAAGTTCGCGGGGTCCGGCATGTCCGTGTTGCCGAAGCCCGGGTAATCCGGGGACAGGACGTGGAAGCGCTCCGCCAGCGCCGGAATCAGATTGCGGAACTGGTGCGACGAAGCCGGAAATCCCCCTAGCAACACGAGCTTAGGGGAGCCCAAGGTGCCGGCCTCGCGGTAGAACACGGACAGGCCATCGACGATTGCGGTCTTGTGTTGAATCATGGCGCTCCTGATGGGACGAGCGGCGCCAGATCGCCTGGCCACCGGTCCCGCCCTCAATCGGGCGGACGCACAGACGGATCTCAAGACCGAGGCCGCGCTGTCCTGCTCGTGTAAGTGGTTGATTTTACTGAGAGAAGTGTGATCCGCACGCATTGTTCGAGCTCGTGAATCGACACGAATTCGTGGTGAACCCTGCGGGCCGCTCGTGACATCTAACGAACATGGACCTGTCGCCCATCATCCTGGCGATGGCCGAAGCCGAGGGGCCGTCGTCGGTACTCGGCCAGGTCGTCGCGCCGCTGCTTGAGCACGACGAGATCGTTCTGACACGCGTATGGTTCATGGACGACCGCGATTGCACGGTCTGCCAGGGACGTCGCGACGCGACGTCCGGCACGACGCTGCACTTGCGCGCGCACGGCTCGCGACTGGGGAGCGCGACGTCCGGCGCCGGGCTGGACGGCGCCTGTCATCTGGTGCGGGTCGGCACTCAATCGCGGATCGCTGAGATTGCGGCCCGTGGAGAGGCGCTGATCTCGTCACGGGTGGAACCACTCGACGAGTGGGGCGTGGAAGCGACCTGCCCGGTCATCTCCGAGATACGCGGCGTCCTGGGCTTCCCGCTGCGGTTTCGCGGCCGCGTCGTCGGCGTCCTCGCTTGCTATCTCCGCACCCCAGCTGACGAGGGCATGCTCGATTGGCTACCCATGTTCGCCGCGCACGCCGCGGTGGCGATTGCCAACTGCCGTGCGCTCCAGGAGATCCAGCATCTGCAGGCGGAGTTGGAGCTGGAGCGGGACTACCTGCGTGAGGAGGCGGCGCAGATCGTGCCCATTGATGGCATCGTCGGCGAGAGCGAGGCCCTTCAGGGCGTGCTGCGTCAAGTGGATCTGGTTGCGGCGACCGAGGCGAACGTGCTCTTGCAGGGCGAGTCCGGCACCGGCAAGGAGCTGATCGCGCGAGCCATTCACCAGCGCAGCCCGCGTGCCGGTCGGTCTATGGTCAAGGTCAACTGTGCGTCGATCCCCAAGGAGCTCTTTGAGAGTGAGTTCTTTGGACACGTACGCGGAGCCTTCACGGGGGCCATCAATGATCGGGTCGGTCGATTCCAACTGGCCGACCGCGGAACGTTGTTCTTGGATGAAGTGGGCGAGATCCCGTTGGAGTTGCAGACCAAGCTATTGCGCGTGCTGCAGGAGGGTGAGTTTGAGCGGGTCGGCGAGGGCACCACGCGGCACGTGAACGTCCGCGTCATGGCCGCAACGAACCGCGACCTGAAGGCTGAGGTGAACGCCGGTCGATTTCGCCTGGATCTGTTCTACCGCTTGAGCGTCTTCCCTCTTCAAGTGCCTCCACTGCGAGAACGACGCGAGGACATTACAGCG
>Ga0207659_10001211_pt1 | contig 15415 bp, 14 predicted proteins | sample KBSM43metaG_FD_184330 | JGI IMG/M metagenome (GOLD analysis project Ga0207659, IMG submission 184330) | Miscanthus rhizosphere microbial communities from Kellogg Biological Station, Michigan, USA - KBS M4-3 metaG (SPAdes) (version 2) | ecosystem: Host-associated > Plants > Roots > Rhizosphere >...
ATGACGGCTGCCCGCAATTTCTGTCACGGGTTACGGATCATTCGGCAACCGAAGTGGGAATGTCTCGCTACCTTCATCTGTTCATCGATGAAACAGGTGGCGCATATTCGCCAGATTTCGCTGGCGCTTCGGAGACGATTTGGCGAGCAACGGAGGGTCGGTGATCACCTCGTTTACATGTTCCCTTCTGCACCGCGACTTACACAAGCGTCCGCGAAGAAATTGCGCGAATGCAAGCTCGGCTATCGCGCGAGAAATCTGCACGCGACGGCGCGGCTGGTCAGCTCCGGCGAGGTGGATCTCGAGGCTTGGTCGGCGTTGTCTGATTCCGAGCTCCGAAAACAACTGTGCGCGTTGCCGGGCGTCGGGCCGAAGATTGCAAATTGCGTGATGCTTTTCGCGTATGAGCGGCTGCGAGCATTTCCGATCGATGTCTGGATCGAGCGCGTCTTGCGGCAACATTATTTTTCGCCTCGAAAGAAGATGAGCGCGCAGCGCTTGCGGCAGTTCTCGGAAACTTATTTCGGCGAACATGGTGGGTACGCGCAGCAGTATCTGTTTCATCACGCCCGGATGGTTATGCGGAATCCGACGTCCCGCAGAGCAGACAAGCAAGAAAAGTTCGTGATCGCGAGGACGCGATCACTCCCGCAGGCGCGGGACGGGACGCGTGCGCTCCCCAGAAGGCTGCCGCCCAAGTTGTCAGCGCCTGTGGCCTGAGATACTGTTCCAGCCTTAGAGCTTCTACGCCCGAATGCTTCTTCAACAAGCAATCATTGGTTCATGACGACGGCTGATATTGTCTTCGCCCAGCCCGACAGGCTGCGAGACCACGAACAGGATGCCCGGATGATTTTCTGGGCGCTGCTTGTGGCGATTCTAATCCATTTGCTGGTGGCGTTTTTGCTCGCTGCGTTCAGCGGGTTTTTGTCGCCCAGTCTTCCTGCGCCCGACAAACCAGTTGAACTGACGTTTATGGATTTGTCGCCGGCATCAGCTTCGAAGAATTCCGCATTCATCGACACGGAGGATAAAAACGCACCGGAGCCGAAAGATAAGACGTTTGAGTCCAACGCTAATTCGATTGGAGCCAGCGAGCTGGCGGCTGCTGGCGAAATGCCGCTGCCATCTCAGACGGGGAAGGATCGGCCGTTGATGGATCTTGAGTCAAATCCGTACTCGCTCGACAGCAAAGGCGCGCAGGCGCAACAGAAGCCGGCATCGCAACAGAAGGCTGCGCAGCCTGCCGCGCAACCCGAGCCTATTACCGCCGCGGAGCAATTCGCGTTGCTGACTCAAAAGTCAGCGTCTGCGCTCGATGCTGCGGCTGCATCATCACAAGCGCAGTCGGCGTATCGTCGCCAAAAAGAGAAAACTCGCATTGCAGGAAACATTACGAACCGCGGGATCTCGTCGGTGAATGCCCTGGGCACACCGCTCGGCCGTTACCAGAAGATCGTGGCCGATTCAATCGGTTCTCGATGGTATACGTACGTCGATCAGAAGCGTGATTTGATCAACATCGGGACCTTGCGATTGGATTTTGTTGTCGATCGAAGCGGTCGAGTGAAGAACCTCAAAGTTACCGAAAACAGTTCTAACCAGGCCTTCGCGAGCGTCTGCGTGCAATCAGTGATGGAAGCGCACCTTCCGCCAATCCCCGAGGAGGTGGCGCAGTCGTTGCCGCCTGAAGGCTTGGAAATAGAAGACTTGGGTTTCATTATTTTTCCTAACAGATGATCATCGCCTGGATCATTGCCGAATCGGCGGGAATTGTGGATGTCGTGCTCGGGTTTTTCTCGAGAGGCGGCCTTTTCATGTGGCCCCTGCTGATCTGTTCGATTGTGTCGGTCACGATCATGATTTTGCGCGGGCTGGCGTTGCGACGGAAAATTGTGATGCCGGCTACGATCGAATCGGAAATAGAACGCATGACGCCGGGCGAAAGTCCCGAACGGCTGTCACGCCTCGTCTATCATGATCCTTCGTCGCTGGCTCGTATTACTCGGGTGGCGCTCCAACACTTACGCGGGCCGCGCTCGGAAAATGTTGAAGTGGTGCAAACACGGGCGCGTCACGAGATGGTGCGGTTGGAGCGAGGGCTAATCATTCTCGAAGTCATTGTTGGAATTGCGCCGCTGCTCGGATTGATTGGCGCGGTTTCCGGGTTGGTGCACGTTTTCTCGCACCTTGGCTTAAGCTCCGGCGGATCGGACACGCGGCAGATCGCGCTTGGCATCGCTGAAGCATTAAACGCAACCGTCTTCGGACTTTCCATTGCCGTGCCGACACTGGTCGGGTTCACCTATTTTTCCCGAAAAGTGGAAGTGATGTCCGTGGAAATGGAAACGCTCGTCGTCGAGTTGATCAACAAATGCTATTACGGCCGCGCTACGCGCGAACACAAGACAGCGCAGATTCCGACCTCCGTCGCGTGAAGCGCGCGACGCATTTCGCATGAATTTTTCGGTACGAAAACGACGAGCGCCTGTCATCATTATCGTCTCGCTGGTCGATATTCTGATCATTCTGCTGATATTTTTTGTCGTCTCCACAACGTTCAAAAAAGATCAGCCGGAGGTGGTGATTAATTTGCCGGAATCCAAAACCGCGCAAAAGAAACCGTCTGAGCTCGATCACGCGATCGTGAGCATCGATCAAAATGACGAGGTCAAGCTCGATGGGCGAGCAATAAACGTGGATCAACTGGAAGCCGCGGTGCACGGATTGCCTGAAGAACGCAAGTCCACGCTTGCATTACAAGCGGACAAGAAAGCGTCGTTCGGCACGATCATTAAGGTGATGGACGCCTTAAAGCTCGCGGGCGTGAAAAATTTGCCGGCGTTTACCCGGGAAGAAGGACCATGATCCTGCCGATCTTGCAGTATGGCGACCCAATCCTGCGGGCCAAAGGTGAACGGATCGAGAAAATCGATGAGCGAATCCGGGACCTGGCGATGAGCATGATCGAGACGATGCATGCGGCACACGGCGTGGGTTTGGCGGCGCAGCAGGTCGGTCAGCCGTTGCAGCTCACCGTACTCGACATTTCGGCCGTCGAAGACCGGCCAAGCACCCTGAAGCTCAGTGGCAAGGATGTTGATCCGAAAAGCGCGATGCCGATCGTGCTGATCAACCCGGAAATCGAGCTGCGCGGTGAAACCGAAGTAGGAGTGGAAGGTTGCTTGAGCTTTCCCGAAATCACCGGTGACATTGAACGAGCTCAATCGCTGCTTGTGCGAGCGCAGACGTTGGAAGGCGAGATTTTTCAAATCGAGGCGAGCGGACTTCTCGCGCGGGCGATTCAACATGAGCACGATCATCTCCACGGAATTTTGTTCATCGACCGGATGAGCTCCGCGGCAAAAGCCGCGTTATCGAGTCGCCTGAAACGATTGCAAAAGGAAACGAAACGCGGCGTCTGGCATCGCGAAGAAGTTGTGAGTGACACGGTGCTGTGATCGGTCAGTAACGCCGGCAACGTATCTCAAACGCATTACAGGCGAGGAATAGCATGATGAGCTGGTTTCGCTGCTGACATTTATGATCTGTTTGCCAGCCGATAGACGCGACAGGGGGGCGCCATTGTCCACTACCGGTACCGGCTACAAACCCGAGAACCTGGCCGTAGGTGCGGTCCTCACTACACTCTCGTTCTTCTGCGTTGCGCTGGTGGGCGCTCTGGGCAAGGCTGCAGGTCACCTCACGTCGACGGCGGTCGTCGTGCTTTTCCAGAACCTGATCTGCTTCGTGGTCATCATTCCGGTGGCAATCCGCGCCGCCCCCGCATCGCTGCGAACCGACAGGATCGGCCTGCATGTCTTGCGTGCCGCGACCGGAACCGCCTGCTGGTACGCGCTGTTTGTGGCGATCACGATGATGCCGCTGACCAACGCGGTCCTGCTGACCTTCAGTGCTCCGCTGTGGATGCCAGGGATCGCCTGGCTGGTGTCTCGTCAGACAGCATCGATGACGACGTGGGTCGGCGCCGCGATCGGATTTGTGGGTGTGATCCTCGTGCTTCAGCCCCAACACCATCACTTCAATATCGGCACCCCATTGGCGCTGGCCGGTGCGCTGTTGCTCGCCGTCGCCCTGATGTCCGTCCGTTGGCTTGGCGCGACGGAACCGATGCCTCGAATTCTATTCTACTACTTCCTTTTTTCCACCGTGATGGTGCTCCCACTCGCACTAATCAAATGGCGCCCGATCGAGCCACGGACCTGGATCTACCTGATCGGTGTCGGAGTTGCGCAGCTCTTTTCGCAGGTGTTCATCGTGCTCGCGTACCGCCACGCGTCATCGGTCAAGCTCGGTCCGTTCATCTATACAACGATTGTCTTCACAGCGTTGATCGACTGGGTCATTTGGCATCGGTCGCCGACGTTGTTCGTGGTCTTGGGCATGGCGTTAGTCATCGGTGGCGGGCTCATCGCGATTCGCGGCAAGACCGATGTAAACTCGCGCGAAGTGACTTGATTTAGAAAAACTCACCAATCTGTGAACTCGCCCGCGTACTGCATCGGCTGGTTAGATTATGCGTGCATGTACTTGCACGACTCATTCCGGTCTTCCTCAGGATTGCGCTCGCCCGGGTGCTCCAATCCTCCTGAAGGTTGCGATCCTGCAGAGTGTACTTGACGGAAAAATCCCGCCTTTAATTACGGGTTTTCCCGGCCTAATCCGCTTGAGGTTCATTGGGTCAGAAATCCGGTCAACGGACTGGTGGCCGAGGCCGCGTTGAGTTTTTCGGCTAGTCCGATTTCGCGCGCTTCGCGTCCTGCTTCGATCGCTTTTTTGAATGCTTTTGCCATCCGAACCGGATCGGATGCGATTGCGATCGCAGTGTTTACGAGCACTGCGTCGGCGCCCATTTCCATCGCTTCAGCGGCGTGACTCGGCGCGCCGAGCCCGGCATCTACAACCACCGGCACGGTGGCCTGTGCGATGATGATCTCGATTTGCGCGCGGGTTTCGATACCGCGGTTGCTGCCAATTGGCGACCCGAGCGGCATCACTGTGGCCGTGCCGACGTCCTGCAATCGTTTCGCGAGCACGGGATCGGCGTTGATGTAGGGAAGAACAGTGAACCCTTCTTTCACCAGAACTTCTGCGGCCGCGAGCGTCTCAACAGGATCGGGCAGCAAGTAGCGCGGGTCTGGATGAATCTCGAGCTTGATCCACGTCGGCAAACCTGCACTCGCCGCCAGGCGCGCGAGGCGCACGGCCTCCTCCGCATTTCGGGCGCCGCTGGTGTTTGGCAGAAGCAAAAAACGTTTGGGATCGATAAAGTCGAGAATGTTTGCGAACGGGTCGTGTTTGCCTGAGAGATCGGCGCGACGCAGCGCGACGGTGACCAGTTCGGTGCCACTGGCGATGAGTGCGTCCCGCATTAGCTCGTTCGACGCAAATTTTCCAGTTCCAACCAGCAGACGCGACGCGAACTCGCGATCGGCGACCTTCAGTTTCGAAGGCTTATCAGCCATGGGAAAGGATAAGCGAATTCACGAACACGCGCGAATGTCGTTCTCCGGGGAGCACAGGCTGCCAGCCGGTCCTTTTTCGGAAGCTTGCCGAAAAGCTCTTCAAATTTTCGGAACAACCATGAATTCAGGCAACATGTGAAAGTCGTTGGCAAGCTGCCGACGACAACAGGGCAGGGGCCTGCGCTCCCCAAACACAAAATACACACGCTACTTTCTGGTTGTACGATCTACGCAATCGCGCGACAGTTCATTCGTCGATGACCAAACTTGATCTTCGCAAACAGGATTGCATTACAGGAATGTCGCGGCTCGCGGGTGGAAGCGTTGATCTCGTTGTGACATCGCCGCCGTACAATCTCGGAATCAGTTACGGCAAATATTCCGACCGGCAGGACCGGCAATCGTACCTAGGTTGGTGTGGCGAATGGGCAGCACAAGTCAGGCGCGTGCTAAGATCGGACGGCTCTTTTTTCCTCAACATCGGCGCCGCTCCGTCGAACCCGATGCTGCCACACGAAATCGTGATGACGTTGCGCGATTTATTCGTGCTGCAAAACACGATTCACTGGATCAAATCCATCGCGATCGATGATCATTGTAGCCGTCGCCCTGCGGGCGACGCGCGCGCTTCCCGCCCTCCTTCGCCAAGGCTACAGCGCGCAGGCAGGGAATCGGCTACAGGCACGCGCTCGTTTGGTCATTTCAAGCCGATCAATTCCCAGCGCTTTCTGAACGATTGCCACGAATACGTTTTTCATCTTACGACTTCGGGCCACGTCGGACTTGATCGGCTCGCGCTTGGTGTGCCGTATCAGGACAAGAGCAACGTCGCGCGATGGTCGCATACTCGGGGAAAAGATCTGCGTTGCCGCGGGAACACGTGGTTTGTGCCGTATGAAACAATTCAAAGTCGCGAGAAAGAACGGCCGCATCCGGCGACGTTTCCAGTTCAACTCGCCGAATGGTGCATCAAATTACACGGAGCGTCGCGCGTCCGATCCATGCTGGATCCTTTTCTCGGTATCGGAAATTCAGCCGTTGCAGCGCAGCGCTGCGGTGTGAAGAAATTTCTCGGATTCGAAATCGACGAAGCGTATCTGGTCGAAGCGAAGCGGCGAATTGCTAGCTGTCGCGGTGGTCGATCTCGAAAGTGAGATTCACCTGGCGAGCATCGACAGCACTGCATCGGCGACTTCGTCGGCACTGATTGCTTTCATGCAGCGGAAATCGATTGGACATTCGCGGAGAAAACAGGGGCTACATTCGACATGGTGTCGCAAAATAATGTGCCCGTTGCCCAGCGGCCCCGTCAGGCGCGGTTCGGTCGAGCCGAAAACGGCGACTACCGGCACGCCGAGTAACGCGGCAAGATGCATCGTGCCCGTGTCGTTCGTAAGCAGCAAACTGCACCTCCGCAATTCGTCAATAAGTTGATCCAGCGTGGTCTGGCCGATGCGGTTAACACAATGATCGCCGATCGCAGCGGCGATCTGTTCGCCTATTGCGGCGTCGTTCTTTGTTCCGAGAAGAATCCATTGCGCGGATGATTGCGTGCTGATCTTTGTCGCTGCCTCAGCGAACCGCTCGGGCAACCATCGTTTCGCCGGGCCGTATTCTGCACCCGGGCAAAGACCGATCAAGGTTTGATGCTCGATGTTTGATGTTTGATCTAGTTTTGGAAATTCGATGTTTGATGTTTCGGCTCCGCATTCGCGCGCGATCCGAAAAAAGCGAAGCGAATGATGTTCAGGCGGCCTGGGCTTTCGTGGCTTGCGAACGATTTGGTTCACGAGCCAACTCCGCCAATGGCCGCGATAGCCGACGCTTCGCGGAATTCCGCTGAGCCAGGATTCAAACGCAACACGCAACGAATTCGGGAAGAGAATCGCGACGTCGAAAGACATTTGTTGTTTCAACAGCCTAACAACTGGAAGAAGCGAACCTTCTGGCAACGGAATGATCGCGTCCACTTCAGGAATGAGCTTCCACATCGCAGCGATCTTGTCGGGTGCAGCGATTGTTACGTGAACGTCGGGACGCCCGCCCTTGATCGCGCGGACTGCCGGCACGCTCATCACGGCGTCTCCCAGCCAGTTGCTTGAGCGGATGAGAATTCGAAATGGCTTAAGATCACGAGCCGAAATTCCCGGCGGCAGGTAAATGCCGCGTTTGTAGTGCGCGAGAAGAAAATTTGGCTCAGGGGTTTTCCAGCGATTGTGCACCCAGAACCAGTCTTCGGGGGCGCGGCGAACTTGTTCCTCGATCACCTGGTTTATTTTCGAAGTCAGCACCGCAACTGAAGCGCCGGTCTCATCGAACCGCTCGGTGAATACCATGCGCCAGCGCGCGCGTCCGGTGGTGTAGACTCCAGCTGCAATGAGCGCCGCCCGCGTGCGCTTGGCGAGTAACGCTGGCAAAGGCGAAGTGGACGCAAGCCGTCCGAAAAACGGTGTCCAAACACCGTGATCGCCGGCGTGTTGATCCGACAAAACACCGACGCCGCCGCCGGAGCGCAGCAACTCGATCACCGGCTCAAATCCGTCGTGGCGATCGAATAATTCCAATCCCGTCTGACTGCGGGTCCGCTGCACATGCTCGTCAATGAAACGGTTGCCCAGCCCCTGGTACACGCTCGAGTTCCGGACAAATCCAACGAACTCCGGCATCAATTGCGCGAACACCTCCCACGTGCCGAGGTGACTCAGAATGAGGACCACCGGAACCCCTGCGCGAAATTCACGCGCCATCGACTCGATGTTTTCGACCTCGACATGCTCGAGGATTTTCTCTGGTGGCATCTGCGTGAGTTTTGCGCTGCAAAGCAGGTTCGCACCAAGCCGCCGGAAATGTTGGCGCACAAGCTGACGCAATTCCCGCGGCGACTTTTCATTCGAAAACGCGATCTCAAGATTGCGCGTTGCGAGACGTCGATATTTCCCGGAGAACATCCACGCGCAAACACCGAGGAATTCCCCGAAGCCAAAGAGAAACGACAAGGGCAGGGCGGCAACAACGGCTAAGCCGGCGCGATAGAGGAGGTAAACGACAAAATCGAACATTGCGGAGGTTGATCGGCTCTCCGAAGACGATGAACGCGTTCGGAGAACACGTTTCACCTTCGGCGCGGCAGGGTAGATTTGCCTGCAGCTTGCTTCAACCAATATAATGTCGTGGTGTCGCCACCGGATAATCAGTTGAATGCGCTACAGCGAAAGCTTGAACTCCGTGATGCGGAGTTAAAGGAAGCGCATCGCCACATCGCGGCCTTGAAAGGGAAACTGCTGAAACTGAAAGAATACCGGCGTGAACTGAAGCAGCTGAAAGAGGAAAGGCGACGTCGATTTTTGCCTCAAAATTCGATGCACGGATTATCTCATCGTTTACACTCCTTTCGCAAAACTTCACTGGCATGCGACGCATGATGACAAACAAGACACCAGCGGCGATGCGATTTTGCGACAGCGTTGGGCGAATGTTTTGGAGCGCGATCCTTATTACAATCCAAATCTTTCTCGCGAACGCGCCGATTTCTCGCTAGAAACCCCTTAGAAATGTCATTCCGAGCGAAGCGAAGCGTAGTCGAGGAATCCCGTGGAAACAACGGACCGTGTCACAACGGGATGTCTCGACTTCGCTCGACATGACAATGTTTTCCAGATGACGAAACGCGAAAAAAATCTCTGGCAAGGAATCGACCCTGGCGCCCAAAACGCACTCACCCCTCGTGATTATCGCACGGCATCGTTCGCGCAGGAACTGGCGCAACGAGGCGTGGACGCGGGTCAACTCGTGGTTGCCGACAAGAGTGAGCCCGAGATCAAAGAAGCCTGGATACCGGGCGTGGAAATTTTCGGGCGAAAAATTCACCCGCAACGTCATCGTGGATGCTTCGGAGAATTTGTGCGGCGAGACGAAGGGATTCTCGCGCAGATCGGCCTGTGGCCGAAGCAATGGTCGGCTGCGCGCATGTTTGCGTTTACGGCGAAAGGCTTCCACGTGCATCCTCCGAGTGTTCCGGAAGGCAGCGCTGCGGCGGATTGGTTGCGCCGCTTGTTCGTCGATGAACCGGAAAACTACTCGCTGCGTCGCTATGATGACGAGCAATGGGACGTGATGTTCTTTTTGCAGGGACGCGTTGAAATGATTTTGTGTGACACCCGGGCAGGGTTGCCGCGGCGGGTTATGCGATTCTTCATCGACGGCGACAATCATCGCGGCAACAACAACGTCGGCGTTGTGATTCCGGCGGGTGTGGCGCACGCGATTCGCGCCGAAGGAGGGGAAGATGTCATCATGGTTTACGGGACAAGCACGATTTTCCATCCTGAATTCGAGGGACGCATCGCGAGCGAAATCGAAAGCGCAGAGTTGCCGGCATCCTGGCAGAAGTTCCTCGCCCTGTAGCGGCGGTCTATGACCGCCGACCATCTGATGCAACTCCGGCGCTCATAGAGCGCCGCTACAGCGAATGAAGCGAAGCTTCGATCCGACCGTTTTGGAAATGATGGATCGGCCGCAACCGGTTTCGCCCGAGTTGGAGCGCGATCTTGAGCGGATCCGGCAACTCAATCGCTGGTTCGGCAGCCACCGCCTCGTTTCGACGTTCGCGCGGCGCTGGATAATGCCCGGCGCGCAAATGCGCGTCGTCGATCTTGCCACCGGTTCGGGCGATATTCCGCGATTGCTGGTGGATCACGCCCGAAGGATCGGCGCGCAAATCGAAATCGACGCGGTCGATCGGCAAGCCGCAACGCTGGACATCGCCCGGGGATTGAGCGCCGGCTACCCGGAGATTTCCTACCATGCAGCAAACATTCTGGAATGGGACCGCCCCCAAGGCTACGACATCGCGCTATGTTCGTTAGTTCTTCATCATTTCAGCGATGATGACGCCGTAAGGCTCCTGCGGCGATGTCGCGCACTGTCGCGGAGATTTGCGCTGGTGTCGGATTTGCGACGTGGATTTCTACTCCGGGCGGGCGTTTACATGTTGACCGCACTTATCTTTCGCGAACCGATGACGCGTTTTGACGCGCGTCTTTCCGCCAAACGCGCGTTTTCGTTTGTCGAAATGCGCCAGCTTGCGATCCAGGCGGGCTGGAGAAATTTCGGTCACAAAAGATTTCGATTCGCGCGGCAGACGGTTTGGCTGGAGTAATCGTTGTGAATTTCTGAATTGCTCTTGAAAGTTCCATCTTGTCGAGAGTTAATGGACTGAACCATCAAACACCAAAATTTATGCCGCTACTGAAACCAGATCCCACGTTTTATCCGTCACCTAAATTGGCGATGCAGGCGCCACCCGAGAAACATGCGTTTGTCGCAGCGCTGAATCCTCCCGGCAGCAAACTGAATGATGCGCTGCTGGTTGTTGATGTTGATCCCGAATCGTCCACATACGGCCAGCGCGTCGGCGAGGTGAAGATGCCAAAGTTTGGCGACGAGCTGCATCATTTCGGATGGAACGCGTGCAGTTCGGCGCTATGTCCGTACGCGCCGCATCCGCACGTCGAACGGCGTTATCTGCTCGTGCCCGGTATCCGCTCGTCACGTATTCACGTCATCGATACGAAGCCCGATCCTCGGAAACCACAGATCGTGAAGGTCATCGAGCCGGAGGAAGTTTTCGCGCGCACCAATTACTCGCGTCCGCACACGATTCACTGCGGGCCAGAAGCGATTTACGTTAGCGCGCTCGGAGATCCCAACGGCGAAGGGCCAGGCGGCATTTTCATGCTCGATTGCGAGACGTTCGATGTCCTCGGGCAGTGGGAAGTCGACCGTGGCGACCAATTTTTGCATTACGATTTTTGGTGGCACCTCGGGTTCGACACGCTGATCAGCAGCGAGTGGGGCACTCCGAACATGATCGAGAACGGAGTTCAACCCGATCTCTTGTTAGGCGGTAAATACGGGCATCAAATGCATGTCTGGGATCTGCGCCGGCGACGACACCTTCAGACGCTCGATTTAGGCAGCGAGCAACAAATGGTTCTCGAGATGCGGCCGGCCCATGACCCGAGGAAAGCATATGGATTCGTTGGCGTGGTGGTTTCGCTGAAAGATTTGTCCGCGTCAGTTTGGCTGTGGCATCAGGACAATGGCGAGTGGGACCTGAAGAAAGTGATCGAAATTCCAGCCGAACCGGCCGAGCCCGAAAAACTGCCGGCCATGCTCAAAGATTTTCAAGCGGTGCCGCCCCTCGTGACGGACATCAATTTATCTTTGGATGACAAGTTTCTTTACGTTTCATGTTTCGGAACAGGCGAGTTCTTGCAATACGATGTTTCGGATCCATTCAAACCGAAAAAGACCGGGTCAGCGCGCATCGGCGGCATTGCCAATCGCACGGCCCATCCGAAGAAGCCGGATCAGGCGCTCGCGGGCGGCCCGCAAATGGTGGAAGTGAGCCGCGACGGTAAGCGCATCTATTTTACCAACTCGCTTTATGCTGCATGGGATGAGCAATTTTATCCCGATGGCGTCGGCAGTTGGATGGTCAAGCTCGATGCCAATCCCAACGGCGGCATGACGTTTGACAAAAACTTTTTCTTGGAAAGCAACGACTATCGCGTTCATCAAGTCCGCCTCGAAGGAGGCGATTCCTCCAGCGATTCCTATTGCTTTCCGTGAGCGAGCTCTGGCCGTGGATGGCGGTCTTTGGGCTGGGCATGTTTCACGGGATCAATCCTGCCATGGGCTGGCTGTTTGCCGTGGCGCTTGGATTGCAGGAGCAAAAGCGCGCAGCCGTGCTTCGTGCCCTGCCTCCAATGGTGGTTGGGCACGCGCTTTCCGTTGGGATCATCATAGCTGCGGTTCTGGTGGCCCGTATTACCGTTCCTCATCGCAATCTAAAAATTGCCGCTGCCGCTATTCTTTTTGCCTTCGGTTTATATCGTCTGCTGCGTTCGCGTCATCCGAACTGGGTGGGGATGCGAGTGGGCTTCGGCGATCTGACGCTTTGGTCGTTCGTCATGGCATCGGCGCACGGCGCGGGACTCATGCTCGTCCCGTTTTTTCTGCAATCCCCAGGTTCGGGAGAGGCGCACCACCACGACTCTCACCAAATACACGCATGGGCATTCGCGAATTTTAACGGGCCTTCTCTGCTCATCGCAGCGGTCGTAGTGCACACATTCGGATATCTTCTAACGACCGCGCTGGTCGCGGTTGTGGTCTACGAAAAACTTGGGGTCGCGATACTGCGCCGGGCGTGGTTCAACATCGATTTCGTCTGGATGCTCGCGCTGATGATCACCGGTGTGTTCATTTTGCTTTTCTGATGTCATTTTGAACGAAGCGAAGAATCTCGGACTAACTTGAACCAATTCCCGCAACCGAAATAGATCTGAGATATTTCGCTCCGCTCAACATGACAGAGCCATTAATTGAGACGAGTTGCAGGGACAGGGAAGTGAAGCTGCTGACGTGAAAATTGTAACCACGATCGCAGACGCACAGGCGCAGTCGTACGCAAAGTCGCGTGTACTCGTGCCGACGATGGGCGCGTTGCACAAGGCGCATGGCGAGTTGATTCGCGTGGCGCGCGGGGCCGCCGGCAAAGATGGCGAAGTCGCCGTCAGCATTTTCGTCAATCCCCTGCAATTCGAACCGGGCAGAGATTACGAGCGATATCCCCGTCCGGAAAAGGCGGATGAGGAGTTTTGTCGAGACGCTAGCGTCGATCTTTTGTTTCGTCCGTCGGCGGACGAGGTTTATGTAAACGACCGCTCGGCATTCGTGGAAGAGACTTCGTTGTCGACCACACTCGAAGGCAAATCGCGTCCCGGACACTTCCGCGGGGTTTGCACAGTGGTGGCGAAGTTATTCAATATTCTCGCGCCTGATGCAGCCGTATTCGGCGAGAAAGATTTTCAGCAACTGGCGATCATTCGACGGATGGTGCGCGATCTCAATTTCAAGCTCGACGTGATTGCGGTGCCCACCGTGCGGGAAGAAGACGGTCTGGCGTGTAGCTCGCGCAACCAGTATTTGAACCCCGAAGAACGGAAGCAGGCGACGGTCCTGTACAAAGCGCTGCTGGCTGCCAAAGATGCCGGTAAAAAATCTGCCAGCGATGTCGTCGCCCTCGCGCAAAGGGTTATTAATGAAGCGCACTTAGCACGAATCGACTACGTGGAAGTCGTTGATGCAGAAACGTTGGGACCGGTTAAGATGGTTAGCGCGAATTCGGCGCTCCTATTGGCGGTGTTTTTCGGCAAGACCCGTTTGATCGACAACATGCGGTTAACCTGAAGGTCGTGGAAACCACCAAACAGCCGTTGCCTGAGGTCAAATTTTGACCTTCAGAACACCCTCGTCGAGGGCCGCGTAGCAAATTAAAGCTTGCCTTACGGAGCGGACTCCGGTAGAAGAAGCGGCGGTCTGCATGAAGAGACTTCTCGCGGTTTGTTTCAGTCTTGCAGTTGCTGGCGCCCCGAAAGTCTTCGGGGACGAACAATCCACTTCTCCCTACGCGACGGCGGCGGATTTCGCGAAGTACGCGATGAAGCTGCGGGAGCAGGCGTTGCTTAAAGTGGAACCGCAGGTCCTTATCCCGACGAGTTCCCGGCCGGCGGTCCAGCGGTATCCGTGGAAAATGAACATTGTCACAACAGTCTTTTGGGTAGGGGAACAGGCGAGCGGAAACAATCCGGTGCCTAACTATAAGAGTTCGTGGGATTTGAATTGGACGGCGAATTACGGCGGCACGGACAACCCGGAGCCGAGCGCGCGCCGAAATTACATTCCAATCGCGTTCGTCCCGAGGCAGAATCCTTTCTACTTCGCGTTGCCTTATAACGACGTCACGCACGGCCAATTTAAGCCGGAGGCCCCGCTCGTGATCCCGTGGTTCAAACAATCGTACACTGGGCCGGGACAGTCAGTCTGCCGCCATCGTTGGATCGCCATCCGCAAAGGCAATCGCCTCTGCTACGCGCAATGGGAGGATTGTGGCCCGTTTCGTACAGACCATTTTCAATACGTCTTCGGAAACGAGCGCCCGAAGCCGAATCTGAATCATGGGGCCGGATTGGATGTCTCCCCAGCGGTGCGCGATTATCTAGGGTTAGCGCCGACTGATGTGATCGACTGGCAATTTGTGGAAGTTCGGGATGTGCCTCCGGGTCCCTGGCGAAGCTACGGCGATAACAATCATTTTGTTATCGCGCGTCGTCAAAGCGAGCAGCGCGTGGCCGCGGGCGGCAGCGGCGCGGCGAAAAAGTAAACGACAATTCCTGAAGGAGTGACGGCTTCCAAGCCGTCACATGTTTCTGACTTCGACGGCTGCCCAAGCTGTCGCTCCTTGGAGCTAGTCGCCTGGAGAAGATGCCGGAACAGCAGATGGAGCGGCTTTCGCTGCGGTCTTCTCAACGGGCTCGGCCTTCGGATGCGGCGTCACCGGCGTCGCCATGCCAAGTAGCTCTGAGACAGTGACAAACTTAAAGCCTTTGGCCTCGAGCTCATCGAAGGTAGAAGGCATCGCCTCGATTGTCCCGGGATGAATATCGTGGGAAAGCACGATCGAACCGGGTCGCGTCTCTTTGAGAATACGATTACGAACTACTGCCGGGCCAGGTCGCCTCCAATCGAGCGGATCAACATCCCAAAGAATGATGTCATACCCGAATTCGTCGTGGATCCATCGCTTTTGGCGCTCAGTAATCGATCCATACGGCGGCCGAAATAAAGTGGGACGTTTCCCAGCCGCGGTTTTGATTTCATCATCGGTCCGTTGTAACTGGCTGCGAACGCCTTCCTGCGACATCTTGGCGAGATTGGGATGCGACCAACTGTGGCTCGCAATTTCGTGTCCTTCCCGAGCAGCCCGCGCCAGAATCTCAGGATGCTCAGCTACCATTTCGCCGAGCACAAAGAACGTGGCCTTGATATGATGCGCAGCGAGTATGTCGAGCAATTTCGGCGTA
>Ga0207659_10001214_pt1 | contig 15411 bp, 11 predicted proteins | sample KBSM43metaG_FD_184330 | JGI IMG/M metagenome (GOLD analysis project Ga0207659, IMG submission 184330) | Miscanthus rhizosphere microbial communities from Kellogg Biological Station, Michigan, USA - KBS M4-3 metaG (SPAdes) (version 2) | ecosystem: Host-associated > Plants > Roots > Rhizosphere >...
ATGTACGGCATCGTCATCGGCTTGGTGGCGATGGTCGTGTGCCTGAGCCTCGACTATCGTTCGCTCGCCGACAAATCGCTTTTCCTCTATCTCGGCATCGTTGGTTTGCTCGTCTTCGTGTTGTTCTTCGGCGTCGTGCGCGGAGGGTCGCGGCGCTGGATCGATCTGGGTCCGCTCAACCTGCAGCCCTCCGAGTTCGCGAAAGCGACGGTCGCACTCGTGCTGGCCAAGTTCCTCGGCGACAGCCGCCGCGGCGCCATCATGCGCGGCGACCTCTTGATCGCGGGTGCGATCACCGCCGTTCCCTTCCTCATCATTGCGCGCCAGCCGGACCTCGGGACCGCAGCCACGCTGCTGCCCGTGCTGTTCGCCGTGGCCTTCGTCGCCGGCATGCCGATGCGGATCTTCGGCATCCTGGCGCTCCTGGCCGTGCTGGCTGCGCCCCTCGCGTGGAAATTCGCGCTCCAGGACTATCAGAAGGAGCGTGTCTCGACCTTCCTGGACCCGGAGGCAGACGCCAAGGGTGCGGGATATCAGCAACTCCAGGCGCGGATCACGACCGGATCCGGCGGGCCCTGGGGCAAAGGCTTCCAGAACGGAACGCAAGGCCAGTTGCGCTTCCTGCCTGTGGCACACAATGACTTCATCTTCTCGGTGCTGGCCGAGGAGCATGGATTTGCCGGCGTCATGGCGGCGCTGGGTCTGTACTTGTTCGTCATTTTGCGCGCGCTCGAATCGGCCCGGCTGGCCAAGGATCGGCTCGGCGCGTACCTGGTGGTGGGTGTCTTGGCGAGCTTCACCTTCCAGGTGATCTACAACATCACGATGTCTGCCGGCCTGGCGCCGGTCAAAGGTCTGACGCTGCCGCTCATGAGTTACGGCGGATCCTCGATGATTGCCACTTTGGCGGGATTCGGCCTCATTCTCAATGTGCGCATGCGTCGATTCACGAACTAACGTTCCGCCGGGTCCGAACAGGATCCGGCCTACGGAGACGCGGTTGTGATCACGCTGCTGCTTGCGGTCCTGCTGACGTACCTGATGGTGCGCGCAGGAGCAGTCCGCCCAGCGCAGCGGCCACAACCCGCTCGGAGTTACGGGCATGAGCAAGGAGATGATCATCTCCTCGAGCGCCCACGAGACGCGGGTCGCGATCCTCGAGGACGATCAGGTTGCCGAGATCTTCATCGAGCGCGAGCGCTCGCGCGGCGTGGTGGGCAATGTGTACAAGGGCCGGGTATCCAAAGTGCTGCCCGGCATGCAGTCGGCTTTCGTTGACCTCGGCCTCGAACGCGACGGCTTTCTCTACGTCAGCGACGTCGTCGCCAGCTTCGAAGAGTTCGAGCGCCTGGACACCGACGACGAGGAACACCCGTCTTCGCCTCTAGCTACGGCGGGGCAAGCCCCCGGCGCTGCATCAGGCAACAGTGTTAGCTCGTCGAGCGGGATTCACAAGGCGCACGGTTCCCGTGGCAATGGCGGTCGTCGCGACCGCGATCGCGAGAAGGGCCCCGAGCCGAAGATCGAAGAGCTGCTGAAAGAAGGGCAGGAGGTCATCGTCCAGGTGGCGAAAGAGCCGCTGGGGACGAAGGGCGCCCGGCTGACGTCGCATGCGACCATGCCCGGGCGGTTCCTGGTGTTCATGCCCACCGTCGATCACGTGGGCGTCTCCCGCAAGATCGACTCGCGCGAGGAACGCGCCCGTTTGCGCGGCATCGTCCGCGAGTTCCGCGAACAGACAGGCTTCACGGGCGGATTGATCATCCGTACGGCGGCGGCTGGCCGTCCCAAGGAAGACATCGTCTCCGACCTGAGCTACTTCCATAAGGTATGGACCGAGGTGCGGCAGAAGGCCGAGACGGGGCGCGCGCCCACGGTGCTCTACCAGGAGCAGAGCCTCGTGGCGAAGCTGCTGCGCGACCTGCTGACCGACGATTATCAGGCGATCCGCATCGACAATCCGATCGAGCACAAGCGGGTCGTCGAGCTGATCGAGCGCATCATGCCGACGCTGGCGTCGAAGGTGAGGCTCTACGAAAAAGAGTTCCCGATCTTCGAGGAGTACGGCGTCCAGGCCGAGATCGACCGCGCGCTGCGCAGCAAGGTGTGGCTGAAGTCGGGCGGCTCGATCGTCATCAACCAGACCGAAGCGCTGGTCGCGATCGACGTGAACACCGGCCGCTACGTCGGCAAGAAAACCGCCGGCCGCCTCGAAGACACGATTCTCAAGACCAACCTCGAAGCGGTGAAGGAGATCGTCCGGCAGATTCGCCTGCGCGACCTCGGTGGCATCATCGTCCTCGACTTCATCGACATGGAAGAGAAGAAGAACCGGCAGAAGGTCTTCCAAACGGTGGAGCAGGAGCTGCGCAAGGACCGCTCACCGTCGAAGGCGCTACAGGTATCGGACTTCGGGCTGGTGATCATCACCCGCAAGCGCGTCAAGCAGAGCCTCGAGCGCGTGCTCACCGAGCCGTGCCCGTACTGCGCCGGCAGTGCGGTGATCAAATCGAGCTCGACGATCTGCTACGAGATCCTGTCCGAGGTGAAGAAGATCAGCGGCGATCTCAACGGCCAGAGCCTGATCCTGCGCGTGAACCCCGACATCGCCCGTGCGCTGCGCGACGAGGAGCGCGCGGTGTTCAAGGACCTGAAGCAGTCACTCGGCCGCGACATCGCACTGCGGCCGGACGCCCAGCTGCATCACGAGCAGTTCGATCTGATGGCTATTGGCTAGTTAGTGGTTGGTGGTTGGTGGTTGGTGCCGACCACTAACCACAAACCACCGTTGCAGAGACAAAAGTCCGAGGCCTATTTAACTTCGACTCGCGGCTTCGCGACGCGCGACGTTCAAGGCCCTCCGCGTGTCTCACAAATAGCTGCATCAGACCTGTGCGCGCTGCGCGCGATCATCTCGGACCGCGGACGCGACAGCTAATTCTGAGACACCGCGCCATCCCTTCCACGGTATTCGCCGCACGGCTGCCGGCACTCGTATTGCTCAGTTGGCGGGACCAAGGGCTCGAACCACGTTCGCGCCACAACCGTGACATCGCGATCTTTGAAGGGAATCGACGGATGAAACGACTCTCATGCACGTTCGTACTCGGTACCGCGATTCTGCTCCTTGGTGTCGCTGGTCCGGCTCAGGCAGTTCCGATCACCTATACGCAGTCGGGAATCGCGACCGGCACAATCGGCGGGTCGATATTCACAAACGCTCTTGTCACCTATACGGCGACTGGGGACACGGACAATGTCATTGACCTTGGGGGGACTGAAGACGATGGGTTTATCATCCCCTTCGACATATTTTTCGGCAACCCCATTTCCGCAACAGTGAACATCGCCGGTATCGGAATAGCTACGATCACCGAACCAAGCGCTGTTTACGCGATCTCGGTACCGGTGGATATCGACGAGGACGGTGACACTGATCCACCGGTCTTCATCATCGGAACGATAGACCATCCTCTGGAGGGGCTGGGCTCTTTCACTGGCCTTGGGGGCACCGCCAGCACTAGCCTGGCCGGCTACGATCTCCGAACAGCCATCGGCCCGATCACTGGTGCCGGAGGTATCGGTTACCCTGTCGGCCTCAGCGTGAACACGTCGCTGGGCGCTCTCAGCTTCACGTCGAATATTTCGCTAGAGGATAGTCAGAGCACGTTTACCGCGACCACGACAACGGTGCCAGAGCCGGGGAGCCTGCTGCTGCTCGGCACGGGTCTCGTCTCGTTGGTTGGCGTCCGTTCACGGTTCCGCGGCTCACGGCGAACCACTTCCAACTAGTGTCAGTGGAGAAGCGACGCCAGTCGCTTCTCCATACAGTTCTGCGATCGCGCTGGTGGTGGTCGCCCACGTTGTGGGCCACCACCTCGCTCCACGTGGTCGCGCTTTTCTCCAACAGGCCTCGCACATCCGGCGCGTTCGCTCCCTGTTGCGCCGCCGCCGCGTCCGCGAGCCCTCATAACTGATCTGTGCCCATCTCGCGGGCGTCATGTCTCTGTTGATCACAATCAAGAGTGGCCCTGGACCGTTGCGCTAGCATAGCGACCGCCAAGCGAAAATCATCGAGCTGCGTTATTTCGGGGGGTTCACCGTCGAGGAGACCGCATCCCTACTGAACGTTTCCCCGAAGACGGTCAAGCGCGATTGGGCCGCGGCGCGTGTATGGCTCCGGCGCGATCTCGCAGACGAACACGCCAGATGACCCCTTTCGCCGGCGAACGTCGCTTTCCAGTATGAGCGGCGTCTGGCATCTGCCGCAGGGGGCCCTCACCCATGGCGCCGCGAACTGAGCACGGGGCACGGCCGGAACTTCGACTGACGGACGCACAGCGGAAAGTTCTCAATACCTGGGCTCGTGCTGGCACGACCCCGCAGCGGGTGGCCAGGCGTGCCAATGCCGTCCTGCTCGCCGCCGACGGCCTGTCGGCACGCTTGATCGCCGAGCGGCTTCGTATCAGCCCGCGAACCGCAGCCCTATGGCCCCGGCGGTACGTTCAGGGTGGCCACGAAACTCTCTGGCGTGATGCGCCTGGACGGGGGAGAAGGCCGTCAATCGATGCCGCTGCGGTATCGCGCGTTCGCACGCTCGTTAAGACGGCTGCTCCGGATGGTGGCCGATGGTCCATCCGCAGGCTGGCGAAGGCAACCGGCCTCAGCCGCGCATCCGTCCATCGCATTGTCCGTGGCAACTGGTAGGTTCCGCTACTCACCACCAACCACCGAACACCGACCGATCAGAAATACCGCTTGTATCCGAACGTCAGGCTGACGCCGGTTGCGTCGGGGAACCCGGTTGGCTGGCTGACGATGTCCCAGCGGAGTTCGCCTTTGACGCTCGCGCCGCCACCGAGTGAGTACTCGGTGCCGACGCCGAAGTTCAACCCGCCACGCGTTTCCGAGTCCGGGTCAGGCGCGCTGTCGAACGTCTGACGCACGAAGTACGCGCCGGCGCCTGCCGTCACATACGGCAGCCAGTTCTCGTGCTTGAAGTAGTAGACCCCGTTGAACAGCAGCTTCACCTGACGGAAGTGATCTTCGGTGAAGTTCTCGAAGCCGGGGTTCGCCCAGGCAAACATCCCTCTGATGCTCAAGGCCGGCGTCGCGTAGTACTCGCCGAACGCATCGATGGCGAACGTCTTCTCGAACTCCGCGTCAGGAAAAAAGACCCCGATGTCGCCGCCGGCAGCTATGGCGCCGGGTTCTACGTTGGTCTGTGCAGCCGCCGATGTTGTGAGGAAACCAGTGAGCAATACAGCAAAGCAAATCAGGTGAGTCGATCGACGCATGAACCGAGCGTAACCGAACGATCAGCGTTTCACAACGGTGATGTTGCCGCTGAACGACTGCAGCGTGAGCAGCGCGCCGCCATCGCCGTACGTCCCGCGGAGTGGACGCCGGTTCGGGCCACGGTTGGTGACGTTGTTAGGTGGGTTGCCCTGGAGCGTCAGCGGATAGTCGGATCGCATATCGCCGCTGAAGGTGGATGCCTCGATCGAGAAGCCCCCCGATCCGAGCGGCGATACGCGCACATCGCCGGAATGCGACTGGAATTCATAGCGGCCGTTTCGCGCCAGCTGTCCTGAGAACTCGATGCTCCCGGAGATCGATCGCACGAACGTGCGATCCGATTCGACGTCGGTGATCCGCACATCGCCCGACACCGACGTGAGGTCCACGGAGCGCGCTTTGATGCCGCGCGCCATCAGTGTCCCGCTGATCGTCTGCGCCGCCACCTCGTCGCCGTCCGTGTCGGTGATTTCGAGATCGCCGGAGATGGTCTTGGCCTGCCGGATTCGCTTGACCGCCGTCGCCACCAGATCACCACTGATCGTCTCGGCGCGGAGATCGCCGTTCAGCATGCTGACCCGGAGGTCACCAGACACACTGCGCAGGATCACGTTCGCGTCGCGGGGCAGCGTGACCGTGAAGTCCACACCGCCAGACCAGTTGCGACGGGGATAGTCAGTGCGCACCTCGACGTTGCCGTTGCGCTCTTCCATCCGGACGTCGATCGCCTGCAGCAGGGCGCGCGCTTCCGATTCATTCGGATGCCGCACCCGCTTGATCGCCTCGATGCGCACGTCGTTGCCGCCCCCGCCGGTGACGACGACGTCGCCGCTCACGTTCTGGAGGTCGAACGTGCCGTTCTTGCCCAGGCGCAGCGTTTTCGAGAGTTTGTCGGTGTACTCGTTTCCGCGACGGACCTCGTCGCGCCGCCGCCGCTCGGCTTCGCGGGCCCGCTGGGCCTCACGGCGCGCAGCCTCGGCCGCCTGGCGCTGCGCGAGGACGGCGACCTTTTGCACCTTGATTTCGATCTTCCCGGCTTGCTTCTCGATGGCGCGCTGGACCTCGACGATGATGTCGTCGAGATGGTTGTCAACGAGGTGCTCGATCTGCCGGGCGGCCAGCTCGATCTGCTGCTCGATTTGCGCCTCGATCTCGCGGCTCAGGTCCTCCGCCCGCTTCGGCTCCTGTGCGGCGGCCGGCGCGGCCATCCACGCCAGCACAGCCAGCGCACTGCACGCCTGTCGATACATGGGTCTCATTGGTTCAGTCCTGACACGATGCGGGCGGCTCCTTCCTGATTGCCCTTCCGCATCTCGTTGATGAGCGCGATCGTGTCCTGCAGCAGTGCCACCTTGTTGCGCAGCGCTTCGAACAGACTCTCTTGCGCGACGTCGTTCTCCGGTTCTTTCTTCAAGGCCTCGCGGCTTTCGCCGATGGCGCCGTCGAGCACGGTCAAGTTCGCCTTCAGTACGTCCGCGGTCTCCATGTCGAGCGCGGCGGGATCGTCGGCCGCGATCCGTTCCAGGCCTTCGATCGTGTTCGAAAGATCGCGCTCGGCGAGCTGATACTCCGCGAGAATCGAGACCGGTTCGCTCTGCGAGTCCGCCGTCCGTGTCACCAGTCGCTCGACCGGTACTGAGGTCAGCTGGGCCGCCGTCCACGACAGCGACGCGACGAGGACGGCCATCGCGGCTACCGGCGCGAATGCGCGCCACCATTGAGTGCCGCCTACTCCAAAAAACGGCTTTGGCTCCGCCTCGATGGCCGCGGACAGCTTCCGCCATACGTGCGGCGGGGGGACCTGCGGTTCAAGCGAGAGGCTCGCGGCGCGAATCACGCTGAAGTCGGTCACGGCTGCCCGGCACGACGCGCACGTCGACAGATGCGACTCGAACGACGCCCGCTGGGCCTCGTCCATCGCTCCGTCCACGTAATCGCCGATCTGTGCGTCGTATTCCCGGCAGCTCATGGCCTGTCTCTGATCAATCTAATACCGCTCGCCCCGCCGCGTTCACTCGCTGGGCGACAACATCGCGCGCAGCTTCATGCGCGCCTTGTGTACCTGCGACTTCGACGTCCCTTCCGAGACACCCAAGAGCCGCCCGACTTCGTTGTGCTCGAACCCCTCGACGTCGTGGAGCACGAACGCGGCGCGGCAACCGTCCGGGAGCCGGGCAATTGCTCGCTCGAGGTCGATGCGGCTCACCGCCGTGGGCACGCTGGGCGACGCGGCCGCCGGCTCGCTGGCGCCTTCCTCGTCCAGGGAATCCGTGACGCGAGTCATTTTCGCCTGTCGGCCCCGGAGAAAGTCGAGGCAATGATTCACGGCCAGACGATAGAGCCACGTGCCCAGGCTCGAGTCGCCCCGGAAGCTCCCCAGCTTCCGATGGGCGTGCAGGAAAACGTCCTGCAACAGGTCGTCGGCTTCATCCGCGGACCCGGCCATCCGGAAGACGAGGTTGTAGAGCCGCCCGGCGTGGGAGCGATAAAGCTCCTCGAAGGCCTCCGCATCACCCCGCCGGCAACGCTGGGCCAGCTCGAGATCAACCGCTCTCACGTCTCCTGTGGGGTTAGACGGGCCGGTTGTGGCGGCGGGTTGCCGCCGCGGCGCCGAAGGGGTCAAAGCTGCCACAGTGTGCACAGACGGCTCACCGCCACGAATGGTTCGTGGCGGAACCCCACAAAGAGCCGGCGCGAGACCGTAGGTCACTCCGCAAACCGACTTGATCCGCGCACCTCAGCGTTCGCCGCCGACCAACAAGCTTTGCCAATACACTCCCCACGGTTTGCTTCGGACCTACGGTCCCGCACCGGCTCTTTGGGAGCTGGGAGTTGGGTGTGGTTGGGAATTGGTAGTTGGGCGTTGGGAATTGTCAACACGTGCGGCGCGGCTGCCAGCGCACGCGGGAAAAATCGCGCACGCGCGTCATGCCGACCTCGAGCCCTTCCGCGCGCAATAACTCGCGTTTCAGCTGCAGATTGCCACCATAGCCGCCAAGACCGCCGCCCGCCGCAATGACTCGATGGCACGGCGTGGCCGGATCGCGGTTCTCGCGCATGATGGTGCCGACCGCACGCCAGGCACGCGGTGATCCGGCGAGCGCGGCGATGTCGCCGTAGGTAGCGACGTGCCCGCGTGGAATCCGCCGTACGGCAGCGAGCACGCGGTGCTTGAAGGACGAGGCCATTGCGCGGCTAGCGTTCGCCTCCGAGCAGTGCGCGCCCTTCGGCCATCGGCAGCTTAACCCCGGCCAGGTCGGCCAGCGTCGGGGAAATGTCGGCGGGCGTGACGCTGGCTTTCGATCGCCCGGCCTTGACCGCCCCGCCGAAGAAGATCACCGGGACGTGCGTGTCGTACTCATAGGGCGAGCCGTGCGTCGTGCCAATGACGGCGCGAGGACTCATGAACCAGAACTCCCTCGGCACGACCATCAGATCGCCGCTTCGACCGCTGAAGTAGCTGAGCGCCGCGCTGCGCACCATCGGATCGCGACTGCTGTCCGACAGTTGATCGGTGCGGAGCACACGCAAGACTCCGGGAAGCTCCTCGACGCTCTTGATCACTGAGGCCATCAGCGTCGCGTTCGCGCGCAGCTTGTCGAAGACGCCGTCGGCGAAGTACACGTCGGTGAAGTTCACGCTGTCCACATAGGTGCCCTTGTCCATCGGCCCCCAGGCGGTTCTCAATGCGTCCTCGATCCGCTCCCGCACGTCTTCGGTCGCCACGCGGCCGCCCCGCGGCGGGATCGGCATGGGCGCGACGCCATGATCGGCCGAGAGAGCCAGCACGTAGTTGGCACGGCCGACCTTGGCGTCGAGATGCGCGATGAGCGCGCCGATCGTGACGTCGAGCTGCCGCAGAATGTCTTCGACCTCTCGACTGTCAGGCCCATAGGCGTGACCGACATCGTCGAGGACAGAGAAGCTCACGCCGAGGAAGTCGGTGCCTTCGCGCTGTCCGAGCTTGAAGCTGTCTACCAATGATGCGGCGAGCTTGCCGAGATAGATGTCGGCTAAGGGAGTCGCCTGCCACAGCGCGAAGAACTGCGCGTCGACACCGCCGCGGCCGTTGATTGGATGCGGAAAGAGACCGTTCCATCCGGCCGGCGGACGCTCGCCGACGCCGGCGTCGCGATTCACGTACGACTCGGGAGGACCAGAAAGCGTCCAGACACGTCCGAGATCCTTCTCATACGGATTCTTCTCGACGAATTCTTTGACCGCCGGCACTGGCTCCGGGGCATACGCTTTCGAGGTGGCCCACGATCCGGAAGGATCATCGAACCACACCACCGCGTCGGCGGAGCGACCGGCCAAGGTGATCGCGCTGCGCGCTTTCATCGACACCGACACGACGCGTGCGCCGGGCTTCTGCGCGCGCAATTCGTCGGCGAGCGTCGGTGTGAGCAAGTGCGCGGCGCTGTTGCCGAGGCGAATCGGCCGGCCGTAGGTGATGTCCGTCGTCGCCGGGTCTGCGGAGCACCCGGTGAGTGCCCGTTCCTTCCGCTGCCACCAGGTGTTGTTGATCATCCCGTGGCGATGCGGCAGCGCACCGGTGCCGATCGTCGCGTGACCTGCGCACGTGACCGTGACGAGATAGGGGTAGCGCGCGTTCTCGAACACCATGCCCTGATCGAGCAGTGTGCGGAACCCGTTGCGCCAATGCTTGTTGAATACCTGGAGGTAATCGGCGCGCAGCTGATCGACGACGACCGTGACGACAAGCCGCGGCGAATCAGCGGCGCGCAGGGACGCAGTGTCGAATCCGAGCGCTACGGCAAACAGACATGCAGCGGCTATGAGGGAGACGAATCGACGCATGAAGTTGATCCTATAAGGCCCAATGCCCAAGCCTCAATGCTCAATGACGAACGCATTGTGAATTGGGCATTGAGCATTCTGCATTGTGCATTGTTCAAAGTTGTAACAACGGATCAATCCCGTACTCCGCGGGATCGAGCGGCGCCTGAATCGCGTTGTCCTGCTCTTCCGCCATCTCCCACAGGTTGACTTCGATCGGATTCGCGAGCGGCATCTCGTCAGCGGTCATCAGGATGCGCACGCACGGCCGATAGGGGTCGGGGGCATGGGCTTTCATCACGACGGCAATCTCGCCGTTGTAGAGCCGCACCATGTTTCCCACGGGGTAGATCCCCACCAGCTGCACGAAGCGCCTGACCAGATTCTGGTCGAACTGCTTGCCGTCGTTGCGCTGCAACACGGCGAGGATGCGGTCGGTCGGGAAGGCCGGCTGATACACCCGCTGCGATCGCATCGCGTCGTACACGTCGGCGATCCCGCACAGCGTCGTCGCGAGATTGAGCTGCGGGCGCTGCGCGCTGGGGTAGCCGGTTCCGTCAGCGCGCAGGTGGTGCTCGAATGCCACCACGGGTGCCAGGGTCGGCATCTCCGGCGTCTTGCGGAGGATCTGCGCCCCGTCAATGGTGTGCTTCTTGAGAATCTCGTATTCCTGCTCGGTCAGCTTGTCGGGTTTGTTCAGGATCTCGTTCGGCGTTTTGACCTTGCCGATGTCGTGCATCAACGCGGCAAGCCCGAATTCTCGCAGCAGCGGGCCGTCGATCCCGACGCCGCGTGCCTGGCCCATGGTGAGGATCGACACGTTCACCATGTGCGTGAACGTGTAGTTGTCGTAGTTTTTGAGCGCGGTGAGCGCGAGGAGGGCGGTGCGGTTCTGCGCGACCGCCTGCGCCAGCGAATCGACCATGCCGCGCGCGGCGTCCGCGTCGGGAATGCCTTCGACGCCGGCGCTTTCCCACATCGTCTCCGCAACCTTCACCGCGTCGTCATAGAGCTTGCGGAACGTCGCAATGTCGCCGACGCCGGCGTCGGTCTGCTCGTCGACCTGCAGCCGTCCGACGCGGATGTGCGGCAGACGGGAGAGCGCCGCGGTCTGGTCGCCCGACTCGGATCGTGACACGGTCTCGACCAGCCGCACGATCTCGTCGCTCTGCACGCCGCGGTCGATGACGATGCGCTCGATGCCGGCCTGCTGCACCCGGCGCATCAGCTCGCCCATCGTCGATGCGGCATCGCGGATCGGGATGTCGCCGACCACCAGGTCTTCGCCGACGATGCCGATCGTGACCGATGGCATGTATTGGTGAGCGGTCGCCAATGTCTCGAGCAGCGAGGTCACGCTGCGTGTGACGAGCGGATGGCCCGGCGCATAGAGTTGCGCGCCGCGAATCGCGGCGGCCAGTCGTCGGAGGAGATCGTCGGCGAGTCGTGCGCGTTCGGTGGCGTTCACGTCGTCTTCTTGGTCTCGGGCCGGAGTGCTGTGCCGACCTGGGCTTTCGCGGCCTTTCGTACGCCGCGCGATCCCTTGGCGATGGCTTCGTCGAGAACCGCGGTGGCTTCGTCCGACCCGATGTGTTTCAGGGCCGACGCGGCGGCACGGCGGAGCGCGGCGGTCTTGAACGGCGTCCAGATGCTGCCGCTGTACAGCACGTGTTTCAGCGTCCGAATCGATTCCGGGTGACCGCGCAGGTTGCCGAGCGAGTCGATCATGTCGATGTGGACCTTGAGAAATCTGCCGGTCGGCTGCGTTTGTTTGAGGACATAGCAGAGCAGGGGCGCGGCTTTGTCGTCTCGCAGCCCCAACAGCTCCTGCAGCACCGTCTCACGTGTCGCACTCTTGCTGGCCAGCGCGCGCTGTAGCACGGCATAGGCGTTGTTCGTGCCGATCTGGACGATGGCTCGGATGGCTTCGCGCTGCACCTGCGGGTCGGCGTCGTTCAGCATCGACACCAGTTCGGGCAGGGCTTCTTGTCCGCCAAACGAGCGGAGCAGATCGATCGCGGTGCGTCGCACGGCCGGATTGGGAGAGTTCTTCAGTTTCTCGACCGACTGCCGGCCGGCGGCGCCAAATCCCAGCAGGAGCTCACGCAGACGCCGCGTCGCTTTTGGGTTCTCCTCGACTGCCAGCAACTCAGCGAGCGGGCGTACGACGCCGGCGCCTATCGTGTGGCACAGTCGATTCAGGAATTCGACCTCGACGTCTTCGACTTTGCGCAGACTCGCGCCGACGTGTTTCACGACCGGCCCCGCCGCCAGGCGCTCGATGCTGCGGGTGGCGGCGGCGCGCAGTTCCGGCCGTCCCTCGGCGGTCGTCTCTCTCACGAGGGCTTCGGCCAGCGCATGCGCGCTGGGCGCGTCGCCGTTCAGCGTACGGCGCTCGATCTCGCCGACGACGATCGTCGCCATACCTTCCCAGAGCGCCGGGTCCTCTTCGATGCGCAGCAGATCGCGCAGCAGATCGAGATCCAGATCCTGCAGCGCGGACTCGGAGACCGTGCCGACCCAGGCGTGGACGCGTTCCGGCGGATCGTCGGACACGCGCTCCACTTCGAGCGCCTGCGCGCGGGCGGCCGTGAGTTCTTTGCCATACTCCTCGGACACGAACGACGCATCCGAGTACGACGTGAGCATGTCGGCTGCGCTGTGCCACAGTTGCTCGAAGCCTTCGTCCTGGCCAGCCTGGCTGTGGCGCGCCTCCTCATGCGCCAGTTCGAGGATGCGTCCTTTGCGCTCGGCTTCCGGGACGAGCACCTCGAGGGCATGCGCCAGACGTTCGGTCGCGCCCTTCTCGACGGTGACCGACCGGGCGACAAAGGAGGCGACGGTCTGGTCGCTCATCCGCTCCATCAGATCGTTGGCCATCTGCGCGTCGGCGGCATTCGACGACTGCCGCGAGCCGAGCATTGCCAGCATCATCTCCGGTGTCAGCCGCGCGCATGAATCGGCCATCGTCTGCAGCGCCTGTTCGGCGGCCGCTGGGTTGCGGGCCTTGACGGCTTCGAGGGCGGTTCGCATCAACTGCAGCAGCGCGGCGAGGCGCATGCTCACGCTGACGGTTTCGACCGCCTCAGATGCTTGGAAATGCTCGAGCAGATCGCCAAACCTCTGCGGGTCGCTCAGGGAATCGATGAGCGTGGCGAGCGCGCGTTCGTCGAGCCCGCTGGTATCGCCCTGGAGGCACAGCGCGATGATGCGATCCCACTGCGCCTTTTCACCGCCGGCGCGCTCACGCAGCACCTCGGCGTAGTCGATCTCGCGAATCTCGAAGTTTGCTCGTCCGCTGCCGGCCCACGCGCTGCCGATACCGCCCTCGGCGAGCAGATCCTCCGGGGCGCGAGCGAGCAGGAGGAGCAGCGCGCGCCAGTCCTCGGCATCGGCTTCGTGCTGGATGGTCAACTCGCCGATCAACCGTTCGTGGAGCAGCGCCGCCAACTCCCCGATCGCCGGATCGGGACGCACGGGTGCCTCTCCTTCGATCGCCAGCATGTCGGGATGCACGGCGCAGACGACACGTCCGTCGCTCGTGAGGCGTCCTGCGGCAGAGACCAGACGGGAGAGGGAGCCGCCGATGGCGGGATGCGCGCCGGGATAGAGGGAAACTGCCCGGGCCGCGGCTTTACAGGCGCGCGCGAATTCGGCGAGCAGCCCGCTTCGTTCCGCGGACATCGGCTCGGTCGTCGGCGTCGTCGACGGCATGTGCCATACAGGATTCTACCGGAGCGAGGCCTTATACTGTGCGCTCTCCATGCGATTTGTCGATGCCATAGCGCGCAAGCGCGACGGGGATGCTCTGTCACGCAGCGAGATCGACGCGTTCGTCGCGGGCGTCACCGACGGCTCGATCCCCGACTATCAGGCCTCGGCGTTGCTGATGGCCATCGTGCTACGTGGGATGAGCGATGAGGAGACCGGCTGGCTCACCGATGCGATGGTGCGATCCGGCGACCGCGTGGATCTGTCCGACATTCCCGGCGTCAAGGTCGGCAAGCACAGCACTGGAGGCGTTGGCGACAAGGTCTCGGTGATCCTCGCGCCCGTCGCCGCCGCGTGCGGTGTGATCGTGCCGAAAATGTCCGGCCGAGGGCTCGGGCACACGGGCGGCACGCTCGACAAGCTCGAGTCAATCCCCGGGTTCCGGATCGATTTGACGATCGACGAATTCAAGCAGGCGCTGCGCGATGTCGGGACGGCGATCATCGGGCAGACGGCCTCGCTCGCCCCCGCGGACAAAAAGCTCTACGCGCTGCGCGACGTGACGGCCACCGTCGAGAGCATCCCGCTGATTTCGGCGTCGATCATGAGCAAGAAGCTGGCTGAGGGCAGCAACGCGCTCGTGCTCGATGTGAAGTGCGGCGATGGTGCGTTCATGAAGGATCTCGATCGCGCGCGGGCGCTGGCCGCATCGATGGTGGCGATCGGCCGGCAGGCTGGTGTGCGCACCGAGGCGGTGATTACCGACATGGACGTGCCGCTCGGCCGGGCCGTCGGCAACGCGCTCGAGATCGTCGAGTGTCTCGACACGCTGAAGGGCAAGGGGCCGGCCGAAGTCACCGAGGCAGTGACGCATCTCGCTGCACGGATGGTGGTGCTTGCCGGGCAGGAGAGCAGTCAGGCCGCCGCTACCCATCGGGTTGCCGACGCGTTGTCGTCGGGCCGCGCGCTGGAGACATTCGCCAGGATGATCGAGCGGCAAGGCGGCGACCCGCGCGTCGTGGATGACTATTCGCTGCTGCCGTCAGCTCCCGATCGCGAGGTCTGCCGCGCGCCGCGAGATGGCTACGTGACGACGCTGAAGGCCGAGGCCATCGGGCGAGCGAGTAACGTCCTGGGTGCGGGTCGGAACAAGGTCGGGGAGTCCGTAGACCACGGCGTCGGCATCACGACGAGCATCCGAGTTGGCGACAGGGTCACATCCGGGCACCCGCTATTGGAACTGCACCACCGCGGCGGCCGGGGCGTCGAAGCCGCCATGGCACTGTGCCGCGAGGCCGTCGCGATCGGAGACGCGCCACCGCCCGGGCGGCCGACCATACTGGACAGCGTACGTTGAGCGAAGCGACATGACCGAGGAGACGCTGTGATCGAGACGGTACCCCGTGCCCGCCAGTCGTGGACGCAACAGGATGTCGTGATACTCGGCGGGCTGGCTGCCATCGCGGCGATAAGCATCGCCCTCGGATTCGCCGGAGCGACGCGGATTCAGTCGGTCGCCGGTCTGGCGCTGATTCTTGCCTTCGCGTACTGCCTGTCATCGGCGCGACGAGCCATTGACTACCGCAACGTGGCGTGGGGACT
>Ga0207659_10001216_pt1 | contig 15408 bp, 12 predicted proteins | sample KBSM43metaG_FD_184330 | JGI IMG/M metagenome (GOLD analysis project Ga0207659, IMG submission 184330) | Miscanthus rhizosphere microbial communities from Kellogg Biological Station, Michigan, USA - KBS M4-3 metaG (SPAdes) (version 2) | ecosystem: Host-associated > Plants > Roots > Rhizosphere >...
CCACTGCGCGCGAGTCGCAGGGTTCGTGATGGCCGGCAACTTCTGGAACAAGACGCAGGGGACGCCGTTCTATACACCGGATCTCTCGAACCCTGCGACTCGCGCGCAGTGGTACGAATCGAAAGCGGCGCGGGTCACGTGGCAGGCTGCGCAGAAGCACAAGTTCAACTTCTTCGCCGACGTCGCGGATGACTGCCTGTGCCGCGCAATCGGTGCACTTGGCAGCGCGCCGGAGGCGGGTATCGCGTTCCATTTCCGGCCGGTCGGCCTCTATCAAGCCGACTGGAGCGCGCCGATTACACCGAAGCTGCTGTTCGAGGCCGGCGGCTCGCTCACCATTACGCACTGGCCGACGTTCCTCAATCCCGGCGTCGACCCCTCACATATCTCCATCCTCGAGTTGTCGAACAACTTCAGATACAACGCATCGGCGACCTACGCATCGAAGCGGGCTACCGATCGAGGAGCACAACGGTTTTCGGTCTCGTACGTCACCGGTTCGCACGCGTATAAGTTCGGCACCCAGATCGAAGAGGCGGTCTCCGACGTCGTCACCTACGTGCAGCGCGACGTGAACTATTCGTTCCGCAACGGCGTGCCCACGTCGATCACGCAGTACGCCACGCCGTATCGAGCCATCGATCGCACCAAGGCCGACATGGGTATTTATTTCCAGGATCAGTGGGCCATGCGCCGGCTCACACTCAACTATGGCCTGCGCTTCGATTATTTCAACGGCCACGTTGATGCGAATCACGTCGACGCACCCGCGTCCGGATGGGTACCCGCGCGCGATTTCGGCGCGGTCTCGAGCGTGCCGGCATGGAAGGACATCAATCCGCGCTTCGGCGTGTCCTACGATCTGTTCGGCAACGGCAAGACCGCATTGAAGGCATCGATCGGCCGTTATGTGGCGAAGACGGGCACGGCGGTGGCGAGCGCCAACAACCCGGTGACGACGTCGGTCAACAGCATCACGCGGACGTGGGGCGACGCCAACGGCAACTACATTCCCGATTGCGATCTGAAGAACCGCGCGGCCAACGGTGAGTGCGGTCCGATGTCGGATGCGAACTTCGGTGGCCTCAGTCCGACGACGCACTGGGCCGACGATGTGTTGCGCGGATGGGGTGTGCGCAATTCCAATTGGGACGTCGGCACCGAAGTCCAGCACGAGCTGCGCGACGGCGTGTCGTTGACGGCAGGCTATTACCGCAACTGGTACGGCAACTTCACCGTGACCGATAACCAGCTCCGCGGACCAGCCGACTTCGATCCGTACTGCGTGACGGCGCCGCTCAATCCGAACCTGCCTGGCGGAGGCGGTTATCAGGTGTGCGGCATGTCCGACGTCTCGGTCGCAAAGTTCACGCAGGTGGATAACCTCGTGACGCAGTCCTCGCGCTACGGGAAGCAGCAGCAGGTCAACAACTTCCTCAGCTTTGGGATCAACACGCGGCTTCGGGGAGGCGCGTCGTTCGGCGGTGGTGTCGATACCGGGCGCACGATGACCGACAACTGTTTCGTCGTAGACGCACCAGGCATCGCGGCGGGATCCGTAACGGCGCCGCAGACGGCGACAACGGTGAGCGGCATCTCCAACGCGTCGCCGACGACGCCGCAGACGTCGACGACAATCAACGGCAAATCGCTCTGCCACGTCGTCACCCCATTCCGCGGACAGACACAGTTGAAGCTGAATGGCGCGCTCCCCCTGCCGTACCAGTTCGTCGTCAGCGGCATCTGGCAAGACATCTCGGGTCCGAATATCGTCGCCGCCTATGCGGCTTCGAACGCCGAGATTTCCCGTTCGCTCGGCCGCGACCTTGGCGCGTGTGGCGGACGGACCCCGTGCACCGCGACCGCGACCGTCCCGCTCGTGATGCCGGGTTCGATGTACGACCATCGCATCCGACGTCTGGATGTTCGAGTGACCAAGCAGGTTCGGTTGACGCCGCGGTTGCGGATGCAGGGCAATCTCGATATCTACAACGTGTTCAACAGCGGTTCCGCCATCCAGATCAACAACGCGTTCGGACCGCAGTGGCGGCAGCCGACGGAAGTACAGGATCCACGGATTCTCCAGTTCAGCGCGCAAATGAATTTCTAGCCGGCTTCCGGCTACTGCTTCGGACTTCCGGAGGGGTCAGGCCTCGCCGGGAGCCGGCAGCCGCTGGCCGGTAGTCAACAAAGGAGACGACGTATGGAGCACATCATCAGCCGGTTGCTTCAGGAGTACGAGCGCGGAAAGGTGACCCGTCGTCAGCTCATTCAAATGCTCGCCGTCGGGACGGCGGCAGCCTCGGGCGCTGCGACGGTGGAAGCCGCGCCGGCCAACGCGACCTACATCAATCACGTGTCGATGCAGGTGTCGGACTATCGCAAGACGCGTGACTTCTATACGGGCCTGTTCGGCATGAAGGTCAGCAACGACGACGGCAAGACACAGTGCCGGCTGACGTTCGGCAACAACATCATCATCCCGCGCAACGCGGCAAGCCGGGAGGGCGGCAAGGTCGGCATCGATCACATCGCGTACTCGCTTGCGGGGTGGGACACGGACAAGAGCGTCAAGCCGGCGGTTGAAGCGGAATTGAAGAAGCGCGGCTTGAAGATCCGCACGACAGAAGGCAGCTTCCACGTGCAGGATCCGGACGGCTTCGAAGTGCAGATGGGCGGGAAGGATCAGTAGACCGCCCGCTACTTGTGCGCGGACGTGATGCCGGCGTCAGCCAGCGCCTGCTCATAGTCCGCGCGCGTGTTGAGATTGCGCAGCGTCCGCAGTTCGGGATCGGCGGTGATCTCGTTGGGGCGGACGCGGCGCGTCTTGACCCTGTCGAAGAGGAACACCAGCCGGAGCCGGTTGGCTGCGAGCAGATCCTCGACATCCGGCAGCACCGGACGGCGATACACCGCCGACAGTGGGTGAGGAAAGCCGTCGATCTCCACGACCGCGACGTCGAAACCCTTCGCCAAATCGAGCATCTCGCGAACGAAGCCCGGCTCGAGTAGCGGTACGTCACAGCTCGTTACGTACGCGGCTTCGATATCTGAGGGAAGTGCTTTCAACCCGGCGCGAAGGCCCTCGAGCGGGCCGCGTTCCTCCTGCTCGTCACGCGTGATGATGACCTGCCGAGGCAACTCGGGGAGCAGCTGATCGACCGCGGCAACAACGACGATCGGCGACACCACTTCTGCGAGGAGCCGCACGACGCGGTGCAGCATGCTTTCCGGGCCGAAGGGCAGCAGCGCCTTCGACGCCCCCATGCGCGTCGACTTTCCGCCGCAAAGAACGATGCCGCCGGCATTCATCAACAGCGACCCCCTATGATCCTTCGCGATAATCCGTCCGCTCGTTATGCCCCGAGCACGGGTGGAACTCATTTATGAGCGTAGTGCACGCTGCGATCGCCCGCTACACGAGACGTCCGTGGCCCGCGTCCACGCGAAGCCGCTGATCGGCAAACTCCAACCGAGCCTTCGGACGTCGGTCCTCGAAGGTGCGCTACATTAGAGGCCAACATGATGCGAAGACTTTCAATAATGGTTGTGATGGCGTGGGCGTTTGCGGTGATCAGTGCGGCAGCCGCGGACGCCGCTGACCTGCGTATTCTTGCCTCGAACGGTGTGAAGGCAGCCGTGGAACAACTGAAGCCACAGTTGGAAAAGGCGAGCGGCAGCACGCTCTCCATTGACTTCAGCACCGCCGCGGCGCTGCGCGAGCGCATAGAAAAGGGAGAGGCGTTCGACGTCGCCATCCTGACCGACGATGCCATCGATGCGCTGATCAGTGCCGGGAAGATTTCGGCAGCCCAGCGCGCGAAACTCGCCAGGGTGGGAATCGGCGTCGGCTACCGCAAGGGCGCGCCGAAGCCGGACGTCGGGACAGCGGCGGGCATCAAGCAGGCGCTCCTCAACGCAAAATCGATCGCCTACACCGAAGCCGGAGCGAGCCGTCCGGGGATCGACCGGATGTTCGAGCGCCTGGGGATCGCCGGCCAGCTCAAGGCGAAGTCACACCTGACGGCCGCCGGTGCCGCACCCGCCTCGGTGGGGAAGGGCGAATCCGACCTCGTGCTGACGCTAATCAGTGAAATTCTTCCCGAGCCGGGCGTGGAGCTCGCAGGACCAATTCCGTCAGAGTTTCAGACCTACATCGGCTTCTCCGCGGCGCCGTCCCCGAAGGCGGCGGGCTCGCCGGCGGCAGCGACCTTGATCATGTTTATGAAGAGTCCTGCAGCCGCGGCGACCTATAGAGCAAAGGGGATGGAAGCCGCCAAGTGAGGGCCCAAGCCACTGCGTGAAACGCAGCGAACGCAACTACGGAATTTGGAATCGACAAACAATTCTGAAATAGCGATCGGTTGTTTTTCGTCGTAGACGCGCGATTCTGGCGTATCCGGAGCTGGCACGCCGCTTGGTCCATGCGGCGCACATGGAAACAAACGCCGCGCGCGTCCACGAGCCGCGCCAGGCCCTCTTCAAGGACGGCCTCGGCACGAGATACCGGCGGGATGGATCTGACGGACCCCTCGACGTCCTGGTCTTACGCGACACTTTCGCGTCGATTCCATCATTCGAGTTCCTCATCCGGGAACGCATCAACAGGCTCGCCCATATCCGCAGCGAAAGCTTTGCGCGGGTGCTCGATCTCGAGCATGTGCCTGACGGCGCCAAACTGGCGGTCGTCTCGAAAGCCGTTCCCGGCGTAAGGCTCTCGAGGATGCTCGCGGTCGCCGAGCAGAACCTGCTGCCGCTCGACATCGAATCCGCCCTCTATCTCGTTCAGCAACTCCTGAGCGCGATGGCGGAATTGCACGGCGATGCACCTGACGCCTGCCATGGCACCCTCGCCGCTGAGCGCGTCGTCGTCACACCGGACGGCAATCTTGTGATCGTCGAACAGGTTTTTGGTGCGGCCCTCGGCCAGCTGCGGCATTCGCCTGAGCGGTACTGGAAGGAGCTTCGCATCGCGCTGCCGATGGCGGTCACCGCGCCGCAGCTCGATCGGCGAGCCGACGTCGCGCAGGTCGGCATGATTGCGCTCGCGCTCGTACTGGGCCGGCCGATCACCGACGAGGAATATCCAGAAAAGATCTCCTTGCTCGCCAACGGCACGTATGGCCTTGGCGGCAGTTTTGAGGCCATTCCCGAATGGCTGCGCAACTGGCTGTCACAGGCACTGTCGCTCGAGCCCACGCGCTGGTTCGCGTCGTGCGTGGAAGCACGCGATGCGTTCGACGTCGGGTTGAAAGGAGCAGGCATCGCACCGTCGGCCGAAAAGCTTGACGTGTTCCCACGCGAACTCGTCGAACCCTCACGTCCGACGCCTGCGCCCGGTCCCACGCTCGTGACGACGCCGCCGATGTTCGCGCCGGTTGCACCGGTTCAAGCGAAGACGGCGGCAGCACCAGCGTCAAACGTGCCGCCACCAGTTCCTGTCGCCGAAAAAGAAAAGACCACGACGCCGGCACCTGCACCGATCCGCATCGTGGAACCGCCGCCTTCGCTGAACAATGCGTTCCCGAGCGAATCGCCGCGGCTGGCGGGGACTTCGTCCCGAACGAGCCGCGAAGAGGAGTCTGACCTGGCGCCGACCAATACTTCGCGCTGGGCGGCGGCGCGCGAAACCGCCAGCAATCGGCCCCGGATGATCGCCGCCGCGGTCGTGGTGGTGGCGTTGATGTCCGGCGGTGTGTTTGCCGCGCGCCGGTATTTCGCCGCTCCGCCAGCGACAGTGCCCGCAATGGGCACCGTCGTCGTGAACACCGATCCCGCGGGCGCCGCTGTGGTCATAGACGGCGAAGCGCACGGTGCGACGCCGGTCACCGCCACGCTGAAGCCGGGCCCTCACACGATTGAACTGTCTACGAAGGACGGCGTTCGCCGGACCATGACGGTCAATGTCACGGCCAATCAGCAGCTCTCCCAGTTCATCGAGATGCCGAAGGCGGCCGCAGGAACCGGCGATCTTCAGGTGCGTACCGATCCGCCCGGTGCGCGGGTCGTCGTCGACGGACAGAACCGCGGGACGTCGCCGGTGACCGTCAAGGACCTCGCGCCAGGAAGCCACGTCGTCGTGCTGCAAAACGATCTGGGATCCGTGAATGAGGATGTGACGATACAACCGGGTGCAACAGCGTCGCTGGTGGTGCCGCTGAAGGCGCCGCAGGGAGCACCGGTATCAGGATGGATTTCGATCACGGCTCCAGCGGAACTGCAGGTATTCGAGAACGACCGGCTCCTCGGCACCAGCCGCACCGACCGCATCATGGTCGCCGCGGGGCGTCACGACTTCGAAGTCTCCAACGAGGCGCTCGGGTACCGCACGACGCAGTCGATTCAGGTCACACCCGGACAGGTCGCTCGCATACGGCCGGAATGGCCGATGGGCACCATCGCGATCAACGCGGCGCCGTGGGCAAACGTCACGCTCGATGGCAAGGACCTTGGCGAGACGCCGGTCGGCAATACATCGGTCCCGATTGGCACGCATGAAGTCATCTTCCGGCACCCGCAGCTTGGGGAACAGCGGATTACCGCAACTGTTACGGCCAGCGCTCCCGCTCGTCTGAGCGTCGACATGAGGAAGAAATGAGAAACATCATCTGTGCGTCCGCTCTGCTGATCTCGGTCGCCGTTCCGGTTACCAGCTACGGCGCCGACGCAAGCCTTGCCGCCGCACGCGATTTGTACGTCTCCGCGTCCTATGACGATGCGCTCGCCATGCTGGGCACGCTGTCGACCGGATCGAAGACGATGGAAGAGCGTCAGACGATCGACCTCTACCGGACGCTGTGCCTTTTCGCGCTCGGGAAGACGACCGATGCCGACCGGGTCATCGAGGGAATGCTGCTGCGCGATCCGTTGTACCGCGCCGCCGACGAAGAGCTGTCGCCCCGGGTCGAGAACGCCTTCCAGAGCGCGCGCCGGCGCATCCTTCCCTCCGTGATTCAGCAGAAATACGCCGACGCCAAGGCGGCATTCGACAAGCAGCAGTGGGGGGTGGCGTCGACAGGGTTTGCGGAAGTGATCAAGAGCATTGGGGATCCCGACATTGCCGCATCGGCAGGTGCGCCGCCGTTATCGGACATCAAGACTCTGGCTTCCGGGTTCCGCGATCTCGCCGTCAAGTCAATACCGCCGCCTGCGCCCGCTCCGAAAGTGGAACCGCCAAAGCCGGTTCGTCCCGTGAAGTCGATCTACTCGGCCGAGGATCGTGACGTCGTGGCGCCGGTCGCAGTGGTGCAGCGCGTGCCGAAATATCCGGCCAACGTGACCAAGCCGCTGCAGGGCGTCGTACAGTTTGTTGTCGACGAAAACGGCGCCGTGCAGACGCCGACGATGCCGGTCAGCATCGACATGAGCTACGACGGAATGGTTATCGCGGCCGCGAAGAAGTGGCAGTATGCGCCGGCGATGCTCGACGGTAAGCCCGTGAAGTATTTGAAGCGCCTGAGCATCAGCGTCTCCATGACGCCTCCGCAACAGTAGGGTCTGGGGCCTAGGGACTGGGGGCTAGAGGTTTCAGTCCCCAGCCCCTAGGCCCAAGTCCCCAGCCCCTAGGCTCAAGTCCCCAGCCCCTAGTTCGTCGCGTTCGTCCAGACCGGCTTCACCGGTTTCGCGACGAGATAAGCCGGATTCGCTCCTGGCCGCGGCTTGAACTTCTGCACGCGTCCGCTGTCGACCTCGGCCACATACAGATTGCCGTCGGAATCGACGCTGATTCCGTGCACACCCCAGAGGCCGCCCGGGAAGCTGCCCATCGTTCCCCACGCATACAAGAGTTTGCCCTGCTGGTCGTACTTGACCATCTTGTTCGTGCTGCGATCGAAGGTCCAGACACTCCGATCCTGACCGATGTAGAGCAGGTGCAGGCTCGACGGGTCCGCATTGATGTGCCACTCGGAGAGGTACTTTCCGTTTTCGTCAAACACCTGGATCCGATGGTTGTTGCGATCGTTGACGAAGACGTGACGGTTCATCGGATCGACCGCGATGCCGTGGACGTTGTTCATATAGCCCGGACGCTTCTCGTTGGGCGGATTCCCCTTGATGCCCCACTGTGCGACGAACTTTCCGTTCTTGTCGAACTTCGCCACGCGAGTGCCGGTGTAGCCATCGGAGACGAAGAACGTGCCGTCCGGAAGCCAATCCAGATATGTCGGACGGTTGAAATGCGTCGCGTCGGCACCTTCATGCTCAGGCGTTCCGATCGTCTGCAGCAATTGCTTTCCGTCATGCGTGAAGATGTAGATCGCCTGCATGTTGTCGTCGACGACCCACACGCGCTTCTGCATGTCGTACGGGCTGATGTAGACGGAATGCGGGCGGCGGAAGAGTTTGTCCCACTGCTTCCATGTCTCGATGATGTTGCCCTGCCCGTCATACACCACGAGGCAGTTCTCCCACTGGGCGTCGACGCCGACTTTCCAGTACGGCGGTCCTTTGATGCCGAGCTCCTCGTCGCGACCTTCCCATGAGGTCAGCCACTTCCTGACGTCCTGGTCGGTGCCGCCGGTGCCTGGCAGCGACGCGACGGTCGCGTCGCGCCAGAACCCCGCGACAGGGAAGCTGATGCTCGGCCCGACTTGCGGAAGCTTCACCGCCTTGGGCGGCGGAATGTTCGGCAATTCGCCCCGGTAGAGGCCGTAGATGCGATTCGGGCTTTCAGCGAATACGCTCTCGCCGGCGCCGTAGGTCCATTTCTGATTGCCTGCGAGTGTCGAAATGTCCTTCGGCCAGCCCTTGACGACCTCGTAGGGTCCCGTGACATCCTGCGTGCCGACAGCATCCGGCACGGCGGAAAAGCCGCCGGTTGCCGCGGCTGGTTGTGCCTGTCCCTCGGCGTTCCTGCCGTTCAGGAACAGAACGGCAAACGACGCGCCGAGAGCAAAGGTCAGAAGCGTCATGGCGACTTTGCGCATGCAATTCTCCCGGTTGGTGATTCGTAATTGGTGCTTAGTGTTCGCAATTATAGCCACGCCCTCACTCGCTTCAGCGCAGACGACACTGCCGGACACGATTCCGATTTTTCCGCTCGAAGACGTGATGCTCTTTCCGGAGATGTCAGTCCCGCTGCACATCTTCGAGCCGCGGTACAAGTCGATGATTGCCGACGCGTTGAAGGGGAATCGCGTCATCGGCATGGTGTTGCTCCGGCCGGGGTACGAGAAGGATTACGACCGCTCGCCGTCGGTGTTTCAGATCGGGTGCGCGGGGGTCATCAACGAGGTCGAGCAGTTGCCGAACGGCGAATACAACATCGTGCTCGGCGCGTTGACCAAGTACCGCATCACGCGAGAGGACGCGAGCCGGCCGTACCGGATTGCCCACGTCACCCCGATTGCCGATGTTGTCACTGACGCCGATCGGCCGGCATTGCACACGCGGCGTCTGCGCCTTGAAGAGCTGATTCGGCAGTCCGGCGGACGGACTGGCATCGCGGCCGCGCCGGCAAACATCTCGGACGAGCGGCTCGTCAACGGCATGTCGCAGCTCGCGCACATCGACGAGCTCGATCGAGAGCGGCTCCTCGAAGCGTCGAATCCGCTCGCGCGCGCCGATATCCTCATTGAAATTCTCGAGAAATCAATCGCCGAACGATAGAACGACCCGAACGCTCCGAACGTCTCGAACGACTAGTCCATTGACGTTGCATTCAGCGGCGCCCGGATAGCACGGTTGGCTGCCGCCGACGAGTGATGCGCGAAGCCGGCGCGGCTGACCTTTGCTACTCCCGCGATTCTGCCGAGCGTCGAGGCAAGCGTCGCGGGGTCGTCATCAAACGCGCCGTGCGCCTTCGCAGCCGACGCCTCTAACGACGAATTCGGATTCCCATTCGGCGCCTGCACCCAGTCCCAGGTGCGCTGTGCCGGCGGCAGCCTGGACACGAACTTGGCCATTCCCAGCAGCGGCTCGCCGTCGCGCTCGCGGAGAAACGGCGCCTTCTGCATCGCCGATTCGAATGCGTTCGACACAAGGTAGAGCAGCGACTTGTGATAGATGTTCGCGCACGAGTCGTCGCGTTCGGCCTTGTCCGTCAGCGTGAACAGCGTGAAGTTCCGGATCGCACCGCTGTGGATGGACGGCAGGTACTGATTCTGATAGACATTCATCGTGCACGCCGGCGCCCAGAGCGTGCACGTTTCAATCGGCACACCCTTCGGGCCGCTCGCCATCCGCTCGATCAGGCTGCCAAGCAGGATTGAACCGGCGCTGTGGCCGATCAGGTGAATGCGGAGTGACCGAAAACGCTTCGTCAGATCGCGCAGCAGGTCTGCGACCAGCGCCAGCCCGCCGCCGGGTTGGCTCGCGGCGATCGCGTTCTCTTTCATTTCGTCCCACTGAGACTTGCCGCCGATGACACGCGCGAGCGGCTCGAGCGCATCGTCGAGACGGTCGAGCATGAAGTCTTTTGACGAATCGAGGAACCCCTCAGGGCGACGCCTCGAGACGGCGTCTTCGAGGATGTTTTTCACCGTTGTCCAGAAATCGGTCTTCCAGATGAACGATATCGGGTAGATGCCAGCTTCGAGCATCGGCACGCGCAGATCCGCAACCTTCTGAATGGCCGAGTCCTCTGCGACAAGGCCGCCATGCGCATAGAGCACCAGGTGTCGTCGCGAGTCCACCTGATCGGCAACGTCATCGAAGATCTCCGTCACATCTTCAGCAGACGTGCCGTAGGTCCCTTCCGTCCGAAGCAGCCCATTGTTGCCGAGGCTGATGATGTGCGGCCGCAAGTCGCAGAACATGTAGCTGCGCGATCCGCCGGAGGCGACGCCGACGCCGCGCGATACCGAACGGTGCGAGCGGAACTCGATGGGTGCGCCGAGCCGCGCGACCCAGACGTCGCTTCCGTGCGCGAGCCAGTCGTCGTAGTTGATGTGGCCGAAGCCTCCGCGTCCCCAGCCTTTGCCCCAGGAGTTCTGGATCCAGAACCCGTCCCTGTCATAGGCCACGATCGCAAAGGCATGTCCACCGGTGATCATCGACTTGTCCGGGTCGTACTCGATTGCGCCGTTCCCACCGACGCGGTCCCAGCCGTCATGGACCGTTGCCGTGGCATAGAGCACACCCACTTCGGAGATCGCCGAGTGCATGGCGATGACGTCCTTGTGGTTGACGCGGAGGTACGCGCCCAGCGGTCGACGAAGGGCTTCGGCAAACCGGACGCGATACCGGTCGGCGTCGCGATCCTCCTTCGTCCAGTGCGTCTTCGAACAGATGCCGTGCTTATGCCATCCCTTCATCGCGCCGCGTGCGCTCGAGCCCTCGTAGCGCTCGCCGGGCCACTCGTCGTAGCGTCGCGCCATTTCGTACAGCATCCACGGGCTCACCTCACCTCGATCCGGCACGACCTTTCTCGTCCGAAGCAGATAGTGAACGACGGTCGCGAGGCCAAATCCGGTGCACGCGCCTTCGTTCCCCTGGTTGAGGATCGGCACGCCTGCCTTCAGGTAATTCGCGAGCGGACGTTCAGTGGGAACTTCGATCAGTGTCGCTTCGAACATGCGGTCCCTGAAATCGAGCGTGTCCGGCCTGGCGTCGAGCGTTCGCGACACTCCAGCTGTTGTTTTTCGATGTCGGGCTTGCGACGGTCTGCGCTTTGTCATGGCGTCGTATTATCAACGCCGCGCATCCGTGCGCAGCGTCGATCGCGTTCATCCCTGTGCAACGGATAGCCGTCGTGCCTGCATGTGCTCCTCAGCGCCGACGCTCGTGAGCGTGCGACGCTAGCACCGTTGGTTGTCATTGGCAACGAGTCCCAGCTGAGCGGGTTGGAGCTCGGCGGCCGGGCGACGCTGGACGCAGGGCGGCTTCATGTGTGCATGGCCCCTGGCATGTCCTGGCGCCGGGCCTGCCGGTGATCGTCTTCTGATGCGCACGGTCGTACATCTTTCGGACATGCATTTCGGGCGGGTCGACCCGGTCGTCGCCGATGTGCTGCGCGAAACGGTGAACGATCTGCGTCCCGACATCGTCGTTGTGTCGGGCGATTTCACTCAACGCGCGCGGTCGTCGCAGTTCAGGGCGGCCCGTACGTTTCTCGATTTGCTGCCGCAGCCGCAGCTGATCGTTCCCGGCAACCACGATGTGCCGTTGCACAACGTGCTCGCGCGGTTTTTTAGTCCGTTGCGCAAATATCGCCGTCACATGGCGGACGACCTTCAGCCGTCGTACGTCGACGAGGAGATGGCACTGATCGGCACTGATACGACGCGGTCGTTCACGATCGGTGGCGGCGGAATCCGGCGGCGCGAGCTCCATCGCATTCGGAATCTGCTGAAGGACCTCGCGCCGTCGCTTGTCCGCATACTGGTCGCGCACCATCCGTTTGACGAACCTCACGCCGGTGCGGCGTTCGGCCGCGCCCGTCCAGGGCCTGAAGCGGTGGAGCAACTGGCCGGGGAAGGGATCGACGTGTTTCTGACAGGCCACCTGCACGTTACCTTCGCGGGACCTACGGCCAAGCGCTACAACGTCGGAGGACGCTCGGCGATCGTGGTCGAGGCCGGTACCGCGACGTCGACGCGCATGCGTGGTGAACCGAACGCGTTTAACCTCCTGCGGATCGACCATCGCTGCATTGCGGTCGAGCCCCTCGTCTGGCAGGCCACGTCCGGCACGTTCGCTGCCGGCGAAGCGCAGCGTTTCGACCAGACTCCCGACGGCTGGACGCTGTCAGGGCTCGATGACCAGTAGCTTGAATGTCCCAGGCGCGACGGTCGCGCGGCCACCCCGTCCCTGCGGTGCACCGGCAGGCGGCGCCGGCGGCGGTATGAAGGTCGCGGCCGCCACGTACAAACGATGAAGTGTGGCGTCGAGACCCATATTCCGCGATCCCACTGGCGTCGTAATGTTGCCGACGACGTGGTACGTGTCCGCGGTGTCCTGATGGATAACGGTGAGCGTGCCGTCGGCGTTGGTCGCAAACACGTCGGCGCGCGCTGGATCGTAGCCGGCTCCGTCGACACCCATGCCGATCGGTAGCGTCGTGATTGTCTTGCCCGCCTGGTAGTCTGACACTGCAAGGACGCCGCTGCGGCATCCGCTGAATAAGCGGTGATGCCGCGTATCGATCGCCATCGACACGGGCTGTTTGCATGACCCTGTCGGCCATCGACGGACGACCGTCGCCGCCTTCGCGTCGACCTCGACAACCTCGCTTGTATCGGTCAAGTTCGCATAGACCTTGCCGTCACCCGCCGAAACGCCGTATTCCGGTTTCCCACCGAGCGCGATGTTGGTAATCAATCGACCCGACGCCGCATCCACGACCGTCGAGGAGTGTGCGTCGCCGTTGAGCGAGAACACGCGATTCGATGGGGCGTCGTACAGGATCGCGTCCGCGTCCTCTGCAGCCGGTATGCGAGCAAGCTCCCGGAAGGTGTTCAGATCGAACATCACGATCGATTGATCGTTGCCCGACGTCGCGAAGCCATGGCCGCTCGACAGCGCGATGGCGGTCCCATGCGCTCCCTTGATACCCATCACTTCGCCGAGGAGCTTCCCGTCGTTCGCATCGACCACCATCACGCGGTTGGTTCGTCCGATGTAGATCCGGTGCTCGTCGTGTGACGGCACGATATAGTCCCACCCGCCGTCGCCTCCGAGTTCGTAGGAATGTGTGATGCGGTAAGAGACGTTCGATTGAGCAAGAAGCCCTACAGAAGAACCGACGAGGATCGCGAACGCGATTCGATGCATAGCTGTCCTCCGTTGGGTCCTTATACGCTCGGAATAATGAACCTCAGATGAACCCTTTCGCCTGAAAACAGGATTGAAAGCGGCACCTCGAATTCGTCGTTGAGGCAGGTGCATGCCAAAGCGCCACACGGGGCAAGTCGTTGTGAAACGAAGGCCGCAGCCAAATCCGTGGCTGGTCTGGCTGTTGCCATGGGGACGCTGGAGGATCTTTACGATGCGTTGGCTTCTTGTTCTCTTCCTTACCGCTGGAATCGCCGCGTCGGCGTGCGGAGGTCCAGACACTGGACCCTCAGGTTCCGGTTCGTTACGAATGATGATTAAAGACAGTCCATTCCGTGACGCAATGGCGCTCGTCGTCACCTTCGACCAAGTCAGCGTGCACAAGAGCGACACCCCGGACGGCGAGTGGATCAAGATTGGGGACGGTAGCGAACGCACCTGTGATTTGAAACATCTGGAGTCGGTGCAGGATCTGCTCGGCGCCGGCCCGCTAGGGGCTGGACACTACACTCAAATTCGTCTGCACGTATCGAAGGCAGTCGTGTATTTCGCCGAGGCGACTGGCGGAACCGCGTGCGCGCCTACACTGCCTCTAACTGCGCATGCCGACGTGACGATTCCATCAGGCGAGGTGAAGCTGAACCGGCCGTTTGACATTAAGGATGGCGTGACAACGACCATAACCATCGACTTCGATGGAGAGCAGTCTGTGCACCAGATCTCGAACGGCCAGTACATGATGTCGCCAGTTATCAGCATCGTCAGCGTCCAACAATAAATCGTTCGGATCGTTCGAGTCGTTCGGGGCGTTCGGGAGGTTCGGGCGTAAGATGATGGCCATGCGCACGGATGCATTCGCCATCGTCTGCTTCGTTCTCGGCTTTTCATTCGTGAGCGGGGCCGCAGGTCCCGCTTCCTTTTACGACCTGAAAACCCAGACGCTGCTCGGCAAGCCTGCCGATCTCGGCGACTTCCGTGGCAAGGTGACGCTCGTCGTGAATGTCGCCAGCTACTGCGGATACACGCCGCAGTACAAAGGGCTCGAAGCGCTGCACCGCGAGCTGAAGGATAAGGGGTTCGCCGTGCTCGGCTTTCCGAGCAACGACTTCGGCGAACAGGAGCCAGGCACTGCTGAAGAGATTGCGACCTTCTGCAAGCGCACCTACGACGTGACGTTCCCGATGTTTTCGAAGGTTGTCACGCGGGCCGGGCGCGAACAGTCGCCTGTGTACTCATATCTCGGGACGAGCGGCCATTTGCCGGCGTGGAACTTCGCGAAGTACGTAATCGGCAAGGACGGTCGCATTCGCGCCTTTTTTCCCAGCGAGGTGACGCCGGAAGATCAGCGTCTCCGCCGCGCAATTGCGGATGCCCTGAAGGAGCCGTAAAGGCGGACCTTCAGGTCCGCCTTCATGAATGATCTCGTTATCTCACGTCAACAAGCAGTACGGGCGGCAACTTCTTTTCGTAGATGCCTCCTTCCAGCTCAATCCAGGCGACAAAGTCGGCCTCGTTGGTCCGAACGGCGCCGGAAAGACCACGCTCTTCCGCATGATCGTTGCCGAAGAGGCGCCGGATGAGGGCGAGGTCTCCGTTCCGAAACGGCTGACGATCGGCTACTTCCGCCAGGACGTCGAGGAGATGGCGGGACGCTCTGTGCTCGATGAAGGAATTGCCGGCAGCGGACGTCTCGGT
>Ga0207659_10001219_pt1 | contig 15381 bp, 12 predicted proteins | sample KBSM43metaG_FD_184330 | JGI IMG/M metagenome (GOLD analysis project Ga0207659, IMG submission 184330) | Miscanthus rhizosphere microbial communities from Kellogg Biological Station, Michigan, USA - KBS M4-3 metaG (SPAdes) (version 2) | ecosystem: Host-associated > Plants > Roots > Rhizosphere >...
CCTTGCCGCGAAGGGACGATTAAAGGATCCGGCCGTGCTCGAGCAACAAACCCGCCGAATGCTGAAGGACCCGAAGTCCCGCGCACTCATCGACAACTTCGCAGGGCAGTGGCTCTATCTGCGGGACCTGGCATCCGTAACGCCTGAAACGAAGGAGTTCGACGGAAACCTCAGGCAGGCCTTCCGCCGCGAGACAGAATTGCTCTTCGAGAGCGTCGTTCGTGAGGATCGCAGCATCGTTACCATGCTTGACGCGGATTACACGTTCGTCAATGAACGGCTGGCACGACATTACGGCTTTCCGGGAATCCGGGGAGACTACTTCCGGAGGATCTCGCTGGACGCAGCGAGTCCGCGCCGCGGGCTTCTGGGGCAGGGCAGCTTCCTTACAGTAACGTCGATCGCCACGCGGACCTCGCCGGTAAATCGCGGCAAGTGGATTCTTCAGAACCTGCTCGGAGCGCCGCCGCCGTCTCCGCCGCCGGGCGTTGAAGTGAACCTGGAAGCGGATCCGAAGGCGAAAAAGCCCAATACACTGCGTGAACGCCTGGAACTGCATCGAACCCAGCCGGTTTGCGCCTCATGCCACAAGATCATGGATCCCATCGGATTCTCGCTGGAGAATTTTGACCTGATTGGAAAATGGCGTGACACCGACAGCGGGGTGGCGATCGATTCATCCGGCACACTCGTAGACGGTACTCCGGTTCGCAGCGTCGGCGATCTGCGCAAGGCCCTGCTAGGCCGCTCGGACGCGTTCGTTACCGTGACAACGGAGCGACTGATGACCTATGCGCTGGGACGTCCCGTCGAATATACCGATATGCCGGCGGTGCGTGATATCGTCCGTGAAGCGGGAAAGAATGACTATCGTGTGTCGAGCATGATTGCAGGAGTTGTGAAGAGTTCCGCGTTTCAGATGAAGATGAAGAAGGCACAGGCAGGAGCAGGGAACTAAAGAAGGAGACATCATGGCATTTATCACGAAGAAGCACTTATCACGCCGAACGTTCCTGAGAGGCGCGGGCGTTTGCATGGCGCTGCCTCTGCTCGAATCGATGATTCCGGCAGCGACACCCGTCGCGCAGACAGCGGCCGGCGCATCCCGCACCCGCTTCGGCGCGATGTATGTGCCGCACGGAGCCACGATGTACAAATGGACTCCGGAGAAGGACGGCACGAACTTCGAGTTCTCCGAGATCCTGCAGCCGCTCGAGCCATTCAAGAAATATGTGACCGTCGTCAGCGATATGAGCCATCCGTCTGCGTATGGCAGCGGTTCCGCGACGGCCAATCACAATCGTTCGGCTGCCTCCTTCCTGACAGGCGCCCATGCGCTGGAAGGGCCGCGTGCCATCCTTGGCGTTTCGGTGGACCAGATCATTGCGAAAAAGGTCGGCCAGGATACGCCCCTGCCATCAATCGAAATGGCGATCGAAGGAAGCACCCTCAGCTGCGACGGCCTGAGCTGCGCCTATCGCAACACGATCTCCTGGCAGAATGAAACGACTCCGCTGCCTATGCAGAACAGTCCCCAGGTTGTTTTTGAGCGCCTGTTCGGCGATGGAAGCACCGACGCCGAGCGCAAGGCGCGCAGGAGTTTATCGGTCAGCCTGCTGGACTCCGTCACGGGTGAGGTTAGTGGCGTGAAGAAAAATCTTCCTGCTTCTGATCGCAGCCGGCTGGATCAATACCTCAACGACGTTCGGGAAATCGAACGGCGCATTCAAAAGGCGGGGGAACAGCTTTCTGACGACATCAAGCTGCCGGCCGCTCCAATCGGCATTCCCGCCGACTTCGAGGATCACATCAAGCTGATGTTTGATCTGCAGGTTCTCGCGTGGCAGGCCGATGTCACGCGCGTGGCAACAATGCTCATGGCAAAGGAACTGAGCGGTGCGGTGTATTCCAAGAGCAGCGTCCGCGACGCGTTCCACACCCTATCGCATCACTCGAACCTCAAGGAAAACATGGATCGCTTCGCGGTGTTGAACCGCTATCACGTCACGATCTTCACCTACCTGATCGACAAGCTGAAGAACACACCCGACGGCGATGGCACTCTTCTGGATCACTCGATTGTTCTGTACGGCAGCGCGATGGGCGACGGCAACCAGCACAATCATGATCCGTTGCCGGTCGTGCTCGTCGGTGGTGGATCGGGCAAACTCCAGGGCGGCCGACATATCCGCAATGCGCCGAAAACGTCGATGTCGAACCTGCTGCTCGCCGTCCTCGACAAGATGGATATCCGTCAGGAGAAGTTCGGCGACAGCACCGGCATGATGACGATCTAGAGGAGCATCCGGCTAAGCGCAATTATCAACGAACAACAATTAAACGGACCGACTATCTAAAGAATGCTTCCCTCAGATAGCCGGGCTGTCCGTTGATTGTTGTCCGTTAAAATTGCGCTTGGCCGGATGCTTCCTGGGGCACCGATTTCCCTGGTCCCGATTTACGCCGGCAAGAGTTCGATTCTTTTATTGGCAGGGTCGATGGACTTGACTCTGAACGATCTCAACTGACCTTCAACATAAGGTTCCGGGCTTCCGGCTGTTGCGGGGGACTTTCCGCCACCTTTCCACGCTGCGGCGAGTTGCTCGGCGAGTGACCCGCCGGCTTGCGCGGGAGCTTCGGATGTCGTTGACGTGATCGTGCAAACACCTTCGATGCCTTCACCCAACTGGACCCTCACCTCGTTGCTGCGAACCTTCAAGACCCGCCCGGTGATCTGGTCGCCGACAGCGATGTCCTGCAGGAACTGGTCGGTGGGAGTCGCTTCCAGTTGCTTCATGCTGAGCTTCAGCCGTCTCGTTTCCGGTTCCGCGGACACAATGGCCGCGCGAACGACTTGCCCGACTTTGACGACCTCGCCCGGAGTCTGGATTCGTTTCTCATTGGTGAACTCCGAGATGTGGATCAGGCCATCCACGCCTTCCTCAACTTCTACGAACGCACCGAATTTTGCGAGACGAGTGACTTTGCCCTCGATGACTTTCCCGGCGGGATAGCGTTCCTTCAGTGTGTCCCACGGATTTCCAAGGACCTGTTTGAGTCCGAGGCTGAGTCGTCCGCCTGCAGCATCCACCTTGAGAACGACTGCTTCAACACGCTCCCCGAGTTTCAGAACGTCACCCGGCCGTTGGATCCGCTTGGTCCAGGACATTTCCGAAACGTGGATCAATCCTTCAACGCCGGGAAGAACTTCAACAAAGGCTCCGAAGTCCGCAAGCCTCTTCACTTCACCGGTGACACGATCGCCCGGGCTCAGTTTCTTCACGGCTTCTTCCCAGGGATCGGGGGACATCTGCTTCAGGCCGAGCGAAATCTTTCCAGTCTGCTTGTCAGCCTTCAGGACCTTAAGGTCGAGCACATCCCCGACAGACATCTCCGAAGCGGGGTCCGCCACGCGCGACCATGTCATATCCCCGACGTGCAGCAGGCCATCCACGCCACCGATGTCAACAAACGCTCCGTATTGAGCGAGCGAGCGGACTGTACCGCGCACGACGCTCCCTTCCTGCAGGGTTTCGATCAACGTGCGGCGCACCTGCTCGGCTTCTTCTTCCACCACGGAACGGCGATCGATCACAACATCTTCATCATCAACATCCAGCTTGATGATGCGACATCGGATCTCCTGACCGACAAGTTTCTCCATTTCCGCTGCATCGCGGATGCCGCTGCGCGAAGCGGGAAGAAAAGCTCGAGCGCCGACATCGACGGTAAGGCCGCCTTTGACGATGCCCGTGACACGTCCGGCGATGATCTCTTTGTTGTCGAATGCGTGCTTCAGTCCTTCCCAGTCTCGTGGGCGTGGTCCGACGACACGCGACAGCGTCGCCATGCCCTCCTTGTTAAAGCCGGTAATCGCGACATTAAAAGTGTCACCGACCTTAACGGCAAGATTACCGCTGGCGTCACGCAGATTGGTGCTTGAGATCACGCCTTCGGACTTCGATCCATAGTCCACCAGCACGTAATCGTCGGAGACGCCAACGACCGTACCCAGTAACGCCGGCCGCGCAGGAGCCTTGCCCTTGCCTCTGCCTTTTATGCTGTGTCGTCCGGAGTCTTTTCGCGGGGGATGGCTGGCAGTTTCAAATTCATTGAGGATATCTGCGAACGACTTCTCGTTCGACTCTTCATTCTGTTCGCTCGGATTGTTCAACATGACCCGAGTAGTGTACGGCAGGCTGGCCGCCAATTGCGCGGATAACCCGCCTCGATCGAGATTTTCCGCCGGGCGGGTCAAAAGTTGAGCTAGACTTCGATGTTTCCACTGCAAGCGTTTGTTCCTTCACTACGGATTCAACAACGAGGTTTCAACACTATGGTAATGACTAAAGAAGAACTCATTGGGTCCCTTCAGAACGAAGTCCGGATACTTAGTCACCTGGCGAGCAAGATTGATCGGAACAAGCTCGACTATCGGCCGACTCCGAAGCAGCGCAGCACGATGGAACTGCTGCAGTACCTCGTCGTCATGGGGCCGCAGCTGGTCAAAGCAATCAAAGGCGGGGCTTTTGATCCTGCCGGATGGACGGAGGCGACCAACCAGGCGAAAGCGATGAATTTCGATCAGGTGCTCAAGGCCATTGAACAGCAGAGTGCCGCGTACGCGGATTTGCTGGGCGGATTTACGGATCAGGATTTCCGCAGCCCGATAGATCTCTTCGGCAATGGAAAGACCAGCAAAGGGTCCGTGCTGGTAAACCTGGTCATCGCCGGGCACGCCGCCTACCGCACGCAATTGTTTCTTTACCTCAAGGCAAATGGTCGTGAGGAATTGAACACGATGAACCTGTGGGGTGGTGTCGATGCACCCATGCCCGCAATGTAAGGAAGAAGAGCTCCCGCGACAAAGGCAGAGAAATTGGAAATAGGACGGGTTGGAGATCTCAAAAACCGAAATTACAAGAGGTTAGATTGGAGGCGCGAACCCTCTGGATTGCCGGTCCAATTTAAGTTTTTGTAATCTCGGTTTTAAGATCTCCAACTCGTCCTTATTTCCAATTTCTCTTTTGCTTCTACTTCTTCGCGCCCGCCGGGGCCGGTGGCTTGATCGTATTGTCGATGTCCTCGACGACCTTCCACCCATCGGCTTCACGACGCAGCACCACGATATACCTGCCCTCTTCCGTTACAGGTTTACCGCCTTTCGCCTTGGGTGTTGCTTCCATCGTGTATGTTCCCTCGTCGTAGCCAAGGTCGCCCGAGACGGAATTGCGGGAGGGCGTGATCGTAATCTTTGCAGTGACGGCGTCAAAGAGCGCCTTGTTCCGTTCAACGATCGCAGCGCGTCCCTTTACGGTCGGGCTGCCGTCACCCGGCATCGCTACGGCGTCTTCGGCGTAGAGTTCCCCAATCTTTGTGGCATCGTTGGCATTGAATGCAGCGATAAAGTCACTGCGGAGTTTGTTCAGTGCCTCCATGTCCGCGTGCGCGTCAGGTAGTTTTGTTGCTTCTTTTTTCTCTTCACTTGCAACGCAACCCGTGAGCATGAGCGCTGCAATTAGAATCAGGATTCGTTTCATAATGGTTGCCCAGCCTTTCGATCAGATGCGCTAAGGATAGCCCCACTTGTTGCATTTTCAAATCTCGGCTCTATGATGGTGGGCTCGTGAGTTCCACCAGGCATCGTAAGGCTGAATTGATCGTCCTTCTCGGCGCTGTCACAGCATTTGCTCCAGCTTCTATCGACATGTATCTCCCGGCTCTGCCAGTCCTCGGTACGGAGTTTGGTGCATCAGCAGGGCACGTCCAGCTTTCGGTTGCGTCGTTCTTTCTCGGGCTCGCTGTAGGTCAGGGCTTTTATGGTCCCCTCTCCGACCGTTTCGGCAGAACACGGCCTCTTTATGCCGGCCTCACAATCTTCGTGCTTGCGTCCATCGGCTGCGCTCTTGCGCCGTCCGTCGATTTCTTGATCATTCTTCGGTTCTTTCAGGCTCTGGGGGCATGCTCCGGTCAGGTGATTTCCCGCGCGGTGGTGCGCGACCTGTTTGAACCGCGCGAAGCGGTGCAGGTGTACTCTCTGCTGGTTCTGGTGATGGGCGTGTCGCCGGTGCTTGCTCCGCTTCTGGGTGGACAGATTCTTCAGTGGTTTCCCTGGCGAGCGATTTTCTGGGTCCTTGCGAGTTTGGGAGCGATGGGACTGGCTGGAGGCCTTCTGCGCCTGAAGGAAACGCATCGCGGCGAACGGAAGCCGCTGATCCTCGGAAGGGTGATGCGTACTTACTCGGATTTGCTGCGCGATCGCGCCTTCGTGGGCTACGTTCTGACGGGCGGGTTGGCCATGGCCGGCATGTTTGCTTATATCGTCGGATCGCCGTATGTGTTCATCGAGCATTTCCATGTCACGACCGAAGGATTCGGACTTTTCTTTGGTATCAATGCGCTCGGTCTGGTGCTTGCCGCGCAGTTGAACGCGCGCCTTGTCCGCCACTTTTCGAGCGATGCCATCATCCGGAAGGTGCTGGCCGTTCAGGTGATCTCGGGAGTTCTCCTTCTTGCCGGCGTATGGACCGGATTTCTGCAACTTTCCGGCGTCGCGACGTTGTTGTTCGTCTACGTGGCGTCGGTGGGATGCCTTTTCCCAAACATCACGGCGATGGCGATGGCGCCGCATGGCGCGATTGCCGGTAGCGCATCGGCGTTGATCGGAGTGATTCAGTTTGCGCTGGCAGCAGGGTCTGCGTCGCTGGTTGGCACAACTCGGAGCGGCGCCGCTCTTCCCGTTGCCGTGCTGATTGGGATTTGCAGCGTGTCAGCGGCGATCCTCTACAGGGCCATGATCCATACCTCGCGCGCGCAGGCTAGAAGCCGCGTGACGGCTGGATAACGTAATCACGGCGCCGAGCAGCGGAAACATTGCGAGCACGATGAGTGCGATCGTAAAGCTTTCCGTCTCATCGCGGATCCATCCGATCAGGTAGGGTCCGGCGAACCCGCCAAGATTCCCGATCGAGTTGATCAGCGCGATGCCGGTAGCGGCTCCGGCTCCGGCCAGCGACTCGGACGACAATGCCCAGAAGGGGCCCAGTGTTCCCCAGATCCCGACGGCAGCCAGCGACAGCGCAGCGAGCTCGAGCACCGGATTGTGCAGCAAGCCTGCACCAATCAGACCGACGGCTCCGGCCATCGCAGAGAGTGCGACGTGCCAGCGACGCTCGCCTGATGCATCGGAGTTTCGGGAGATCCACACCATCCCGATTGTGGCGCTAATCCAGGGAACTGTCGTGATCAGGCCAACAATAAAAGCCCTCGTGCCAGAGAAACCCTGGACGATTTGAGGCAGCCAGAACGAGATGCCGTAGAAGCTCATGATGATCGCGAAATAGATGATTGCGAACGTCCAGACACGTCCGCTTCGCATCGCGTCTTTCATCGAGTGCTGACCGCTTGAGGCCGTTTGCTGTCGTTCTCGCTCGAGCGTATCTTCGATCCATCTCTTCTCTTCATTGCTGAGCCACTTTGCGCTCTTTGGGCCGTCGGGCAGGTAGAACAATGTGATGAATCCAAGGACGATGGCCGGAAGACCTTCAAGTAGGAACAGCCACTGCCATCCGTCGAGTCCGTGCCAGCCGTTCAATTCGAGCAGCAGCCCCGATACCGGCCCGCCGATCGCGCTCGCGACGGCTGTCGCCGTCATGAATCGCCCGACGGCTCGGCCGCGAGCGTGGGTGGGGAACCAGTACGTCAGATAAAGAATCATTCCCGGGAAGAACCCTGCTTCAGCGATGCCCAGCAAAAACCGCAGGATGTAGAATGATGTCGTCCCCTTAACAAACATCATCGTCGATGAAATGATTCCCCACGTGACGAGGATGCGGGCCATCCAGAGTCGTGCGCCGACACGATGCAGAACGAGGTTGCTGGGAACTTCAAACAGAAAGTATCCAATGAAAAAGATCCCCGCCCCGAGCGCATAGACTTTGGCGCTGAATCCAAGCGCCGCATTCATTTGTAATGACGCAAAGCTGACGTTGACGCGGTCGAGATACGCCACGATATACAGCAGAAACATGAAAGGAATAAGACGACGAGTGACCTTCTCCAGAACCTGCGGTTCAGAAATCATGGCCGGGGAGTTTGTGCTACGATGGCGGCGTTTTCAACCCTTAAAGGAGTCGTTGAACATGAAAATAACCATCTCGTGCCTGCTGGTCTGCCTCGTCGCGGCCTCCCTATCTGTGGTTCTCGCTCAAGCGCCCGTGGTGCGTGTGACCCCAGAACAATTGAAGTGGGTTCCGGATCCGGAGGGGCTGGGCTTCGCGACGGCTCTTGTAAAAGGTGATCCCGCGAAGCCGGGACTCTATATCATTCAGGTGAAGTTTCCTCCCTATGTGATGAGCAGGCCCCACTTTCATGGCGAAGCCCGATATGCCACCGTCATTAAGGGAACCTGGTATACAGGCGAGGGTGATTCGTTCAACCCCAACGGCACCGTTGCTCTGAAGGCGGGGAGTTTTATGGAACATCCTGCAGGGACGCACCATTTCGACGGCGCCAAGGGTGAGGAAGTGATCGTTCAGTTGATGGGAACTGGACCCAGCTCCACGACGAAGATCGACCCCAGCAAGGGACTCTTCTCGCCTTCAAAGTAGCGCTGTTGATAAAACAGAGCTATCGTACGCGGGACACCTTCTTATAAGGAGTGCAAGACGACATGCGATATTTCAAAGCCCTTATCCTGCTCACGGTGTTTGCCCTCGCTCTTTTGCCGGCGTTCACAGTTCGCGGCCAGCAGCGTGGTGAGACGCTGGTCTGGGCACCCAAGCCGATAAAAGCGAATCCGTGGGTTGCACCAAACAAGCCGCACTGGAAGTTGTCGGAGCTTCTCGCTTCGCACAAGAGCCAGGCAAGCTGGAAAGAGACGATTGTCAGCGACGATCTCCTGCACGCGGACTACATCCAGATGGCACCCGGCACGAAGACGCCGCGGAAGTTTCATCCAGACAACCGAGCCTGGTGGGTAGTCCAGGACGGACAGGTTCGATTCACGATTGAAGGACAGCCGCAGCCGATCGATGCGTCGAAAGGATTTCTGGTCCAGGTGCCTTATCGGAACGTCTACAGTCTTGAGGTCATTGGCGACAAGCCTGCACTGTTTCTTGAAGTCACGGCGGCGAATGCCCAGACGATGTATCCCATCGATGAGACTCCGGTGCCGGTTCCGGGTATGGAGTTTGTGAAGGTTCGCGTGTCCGGCAAAGGGAACTACGACGAGATCAACAAACCTTTTGTCGATTTCAATGCGATAGTCTCCGGAACTCAGCGTAACCCCGGCCGCTTCGTCGTCGATGATCGCTTGTTCGCCAATATCATTCGAGGACTGCGACCCGAGGCCGACAACCCAAAGGACAAGGGACACTTCCATGAGGTGTCAGCCGAGTTCTGGTTCGTCCTGGAAGGAACGATCGAATACAAGATCGAAGGTCTCGAAACGTTCAACGCGACTCAGGGTGATGTCGTGTATGTGCCGAAGCAAACCTGGCATCGCGCGCATCATGGAGGTACGGGTTCCTCCACCCGCCTTGCGATGAACGGATATCCCGACATGCTGCACAACTATCAGCCCACCGAAGAGATGCGCTAAGAATATGGGGGGACGGGCGCGACAGAATTTGAAATTGGAGAGTCGCGCATTGGAGATTCGAGATTGGAGGCGCAGATTGGACTGCTATCCCAAGGCTGAAGTCCAAGTTGAGCCTTCCAATCTCGAATCTCCAATGCCGGACTCTCCAATTTCAAATTCTCTTGAGTAGTCCGTCCCTTTATTCCCCCTCGCATTACGACGCCGGTCTATCCTTCTCAGTGGCTTCGCCATCCGAAGTCTGGTATTTGGTAAAAACGTAATGGAAGAACGCAAAACGTGGTCGCTCTCAGTTCTTGTACCTGTCTATAACGAACAGCATCTGGTTGCTGCGTCTCTCGAGCGGCTAAAGATTCTTGCCGCGGCTGCGGTTCTGGACAGGGTGGAAGTTATTGTCGTTGATGATTGCTCCACCGATGGCACGCCGCAGGTACTCGAACGCTTTCAGACTGAGCAAATCCCCGATCGGGAATCGAAGATTCGCTGGATTTTCGTTCGACATGAGAAAAATGGCGGCAAGGGCAAGGCCGTCCGAACCGCGCTGGAACATGCGACGTGCGACATCTCAGTCATTCACGACGCGGATCTCGAATACCATCCCAAAGATCTCATCCGGATCGTGAATGTCTTCGCGGAAGAAGAAATGGTCGATGCTGTCTATGGATCCCGGTTTGCCGGAGGAGAGCTTCGGCGAATCCTTCTTTATCGCCACGAGTTGGGCAACAGGTTCCTGACGTTTCTTACGAACGTCATCACGAACCTCAACCTGACCGACATGGAGACATGTTACAAGGCTGTCCGCACGAGTCTCCTCAAATCGATACCACTGGAATCGAATGATTTCAGAATTGAGCCCGAAATCACGATCAAGCTCTCCAAGCGGCGTGCCCGGATATTTGAAATCCCGATCAGCTATTCCGGCAGGACTTATGACGAGGGCAAGAAGATAAACTGGCGCGATGGATTCCGCGCGCTCATGGCCATGGCGAAGTTCACGTTGTCTGACGGCATCTATCAGGTTGATCCGTACGGAAGCGGAACCCTGGCGCGACTTGCCCGAGCGTCGAGGTTTAATGGATGGATGGCGGACACCATCCGCGGGTACTGTGGAACGCGCGTTCTTGAAATCGGCAGTGGCGTAGGGAATCTCACCCGCAAGCTGATCCCTCGAGAGCACTACGTTGCCAGCGACATCAATCCGCTTTACCTCGAGCCGTTGGCAGCTCTGTCCACCGATCATCCGTACTTGCGGGCCAGCTACTGCGACGTCATGGACTCGGCATCATTTCCAAAGCAAACGGGTGGGTTTGACACCGTTATTTGTCTCAACGTGATCGAGCACGTGGAGGACGACCTCAAGGCAATGGAAAACATCCGCAGCGTTCTTGCGGATGGTGGCGCAGCGATTGTTCTTGTGCCCAACGGTCCACGAAATTTCGGAACGCTTGACGAAGTGCTGGGCCATCACAGGCGATACACGAAGCAGGCGTTGATCAAGTTGAGTGAAGACTCCGGCTTTGTCGTTGAAAAAATATTCGGATTCAACCGAATTGGCACGCCGGCTTGGTTTCTCAATGGGAAGATCCTGCGCCGCCGTGTATTCGGCCTGTTTCAGGTCTGGATGCTCGACGTGCTGACCCCAGTCTTAAGAGTCGTGGACCCGATTCTTCCATTTCCTCCTCTGAGCCTGATCGCCATTTTGAGAAAGAGTGGCATCAATCCAGCGAGCGCCACAGTCGATGATCGCAATGTGCGCCCTGCCGTAACGGCCTAGTTCCCGCAGGTTTCGTTGTGGGTGGCCTGTATTGTGCTTATTCTGCTTTTACGGATTCGCACTTAGGGAAAGCTCATGAATCACGTCGATAGCCGCGCCGGGGAGATAGCATGGGGCGCGATTCCGTGAGGACGTCATGACAAAGTACTCGGAATTGGTTGACCGTACCCTGCGAACTGAAGGGCTGCTGGGCAAACTGTTCCCGAACGACATTTCCGACCGTGATGTCTGGCGTCGCGTAAAGGAAGCCAGGGACGCGAGTCTGGCCGGTGATTCTCTCCTCGTGCCGCATGCCTTTGACGTTATTCGCGGTGGGTTGCTTTATGCGCTCGATGATCTTGCCGGATGTCACGAGTTCTTCCAGAACACAGCCTGCGATCTCGTCGGTTACTGGCAAGGCATGATGCATCGCCGCGAGGCCGATTTCGACAACGCGCGGTACTGGTTTCGTCGCGCCGGCGCGTTACCGTTCTTCGGTACGCTCCACAGTCGTGCTGCAGAAATCTCCACTGACGCGGCGAAACAAATGTCGTGGGATCCCTATCTGTTCACTAACGAGTGCGAGCAGCACCGCTTTGGTGCTGACAGCGAAGAAGCAAGTCTTGCCCGGCTTCAAAGAGCAGAGTTTGAGGTCGTATTCGACTACACCTGGCGACAAGGCAGGGTCGGCTAAAGGCGGTCGATTTAGCGTTTCCTGCCCCGTGGCGGTATATACTGCCGCCATTTTCACGACTGTTCTCATAGAGGAGGGCCAGATGATCCAGAAGGCACTACTTGGGATTCTGGTGGTAGGAGCGGCGTTTCTCGCGCCCGTCGCGCGCCCATTCGATACATGGAAGAGTTATGGGGGAGGCGTGGACTCCTCTCAATACTCCTCGCTCAAGGAAATCAACAAGACGAACGTCGCTCAGCTCCAGGTCGCGTGGACCTTCCAGCCTGGTGCCGCCGCAACAACGAATCCGCTCGTGGTGGACGGCACCATGTACGTTCCCGGCGGCGGTGGGATCACCGCTCTCGATGCCGCGACCGGCAAACAGCTGTGGGTGAGCATGGGAGGAACGACCTCTCGAGGAATGAACTACTGGGAAAGCAAGGATCGTTCCGACCGACGGCTGGTCTTCATCAACGGCGGCTTCATCAAAGAGATCAATGCGCGAACCGGCGAGCCGATCGCGACGTTTGGAGAGAACGGACGTGTTGATCCCAGCGCGGGCGCAGACAGGGGAATCGGCCGCCCCAGCGGCAATCCTGGACGCATCTATAAGGACACGATCATTGTCACCTCGCCTGCGGGTGGCTCCGGTTACGATGCAACACCCGGCGACGTTCAGGCATTCGACCTACTCACCGGTAAACGCAAGTGGACTTTCCACAGTGTTCCGATGGCTGGAGAAACAGGCGCGGACTCGTGGCCTGGTGAGGCCCTTGCTGGAGGAGGGGGTGTTCACAACTGGAGCGAGTTTACGGTAGACGAAGATAAGGGGCTCGTTCTTATCCCGTTTGGCACAGCGCGATTCGATTTCTACGGTGGCAACAGGAAGGGCAACAATCTCTTCGCAAACAGCCTGGTCGCACTCGATGCCGAGACAGGAAAGCGGCGCTGGCACTACCAGATGGTGCACCACGATTTGTGGGATTACGATCTGCCGACAGCACCAAAGCTTCTCACAGTACGCAACAATGGACGGAACGTCGATGTAGTGGCGCAACCGACAAAGCATGGATTCCTTTTCGTGCTGAACCGCGACACTGGAGTTCCTCTGTGGCCCGTGGAAGAGCGCCCTGTACCCCAGTCCGACGTGCCGGGCGAATACACGGCGCCGACCCAGCCTTTCCCGACGTTGCCCAGGCCTTTCGCGAGGCAGTCGTTCACTGAGAAAGACATCAATCCGCTCCTGACACCGGAGCAGAAAGAAACTCTTCGCCAGCGTCTGGCGAGCTCGCGCAATGAAGGCTTGTTCACGCCGCCGAGTATTCAGGGCTCGATTGAATTGCCGGGTCACAACGGTGGCGCAAACTGGGGCAGTTCAGCAGTGAACCCTGAGAAGGGCACGATGTACATCGTGTCGAAAGAACTGCCAACGTATCTTCGAGTCGTGCGTCGCGGGGAAGGTGGCGGTCGCGGAGGCGCAGGCGGCGGTGGCCGAGGTCGCGGTAATCGCGGTGCCGCACCGGAAGCGCAGGGCGCTCCTGGCGCTCCCGCTGGTGCCGCAACCGCAGCACCCGGTGCTCCTGCTGCCGGTGGCCCGCCTGCACCTGCTGTCGCTCCTCAGGCACGCGGTGCTGCACCCGCACCGCCAGACGCTGCAGCTGCGGCCGGTCGTGGAGCAGCGCCGGCGGCTAATGCTGTGCCTGTGGCCGGTAGAGGCCAGCGCGCCTTCAGGCCCGAAGGTTTCGTGGACTATGACGTTCCCTACGAGTTCATGAACAACGGAACAACTCCCGAAGGCGTTGGAGGATTGCCGGTCATTGGTCCGCCGTGGTCGCAAATAACCGCCTATGACCTGAACACCGGACAGATTATCTGGCAAAAGCCGCACGGCGACGTGTTGGCGCTCGGTGATAAGGGCAAGGGGACGGGAAGTATTGCGCCACGAGGCGGCGTCGTCGCAACGGGCGGTGGACTGGTCTTTGCGGGCACAGCGTCCGATCGAAAATTCCGTGCTTACGATCAGGATGATGGCAAGGTGCTCTGGGAGTTCAGTCTGCCGGGCGCTCAAGAGGGCGTGCCTGCGGTGTATCAGGTGGACGGCCATGAGTACATCGTGGTCCCGGTCGGAGGCAGCAGCGTGTTCCAGCCAAGAGCTGCGCAAGCGAACCCACTTCCTCAGGCGGGCCCAGCCCAATACATGGTTTTCGCGCTGCCGAAAAAGTAAGCGCGTTTGAGGGTCCGGGGTCAGACTACTCAGATACCGATAGGGCTTTGAGTGGCCTGGCCCCAAGGATGGTCTCCAGGGCTTCGTGGCTTCTCCACGCGGACAGATTTTCCAGATGTCTTTTCGAGCTCCACTCCTGTGCAACTATCACGACGAGCTCGTACTCGATCCAAGCCCTGAAGATAAGAGTAGCCAGCCAGGGAGGTACCCATGGTGTTTGTCTTAGGTGAAGACGGCGGTCTTGAAGTCATCGAGACAAATGAAATCACTCAGCGATATGAGCCGCTCGACGTTGAGAGCGGTGTTTTTGTGTTCTACGACGAAGACGGCACGTGGCTCCAGCCAAGGTTCACACCGACCAGCAGTGTTTTCGAACTGGTGAGAAATTCGGAACTCGATGCCACAGTCGATCCATTCGAGGTCGTTCTCGGTGAAGTGTTCCTGGAGCCGAACAATCACTTTAAGAGCTTGAGTGAGATTTCGGAGTATGTGGCAGCGAGGCGACGATCCTTGCAGAAGGATGTCGGCTGACGACAGTTCGGGGTTCGAGTAGTCTGACCCCGAATTGTGGTCAATGAATCAAAGCTTTTCGAGGAAGTAATTCGGAGTCTCGGCGACTACACGATACCGGCTAGTATTGATGGCTTCGTGAGCGACTCGGCGGGCTTCGCCAATCGACCCCTCAGAGGAGTCATCGAAGATAACGAATCCTCCGCGGACCAGCCATCTGTCGGTGTTCAGAAAATCTCGCCTGGCGAAGTCGTACGTGTGATTGCCATCGATAAAGCAGAGACTGATTGGCCCGCCAAGCTGGATCGTCCGACCATGGACATCGGCCGCAAGTTTATTCGTTTCCCAAGCTGCAAAGAATTCGTCCGAGAAAAGTTCTACGGTGTAGGGCAAATCTGCTCGACTGAACATCCTCACGTTGCGGATGAAGGTGTCTCTGACGAATTCCCGGTAGTCGGCATGGCTGATCTCAGACTTTCCCAGCATCGGACCGTCATCGCTCTCGAAAATCCATCGATCGCAGCTAATCAGCTTGTTCGGGGCGCGATGCTTCTGCTTGAGGTAGGTCAGGACATTGGTCGAGAGTCCGCAGAATGAGCCGATTTCAATCATAGGGTCGGGCG
>Ga0207659_10001222_pt1 | contig 15363 bp, 16 predicted proteins | sample KBSM43metaG_FD_184330 | JGI IMG/M metagenome (GOLD analysis project Ga0207659, IMG submission 184330) | Miscanthus rhizosphere microbial communities from Kellogg Biological Station, Michigan, USA - KBS M4-3 metaG (SPAdes) (version 2) | ecosystem: Host-associated > Plants > Roots > Rhizosphere >...
AGCTCGAGCTGACTGACGAAGAAAAGCAGATCTTCACCAGACAGCTTGCCGACATTCTCGCCTACGCAGAACAGGTGCAGGCGATCGATACCAGCGGCGTCCCTGCCACCGCGCATGTCAATGCCGCGCAACGTACAGAGCGCGAGGACGAGCCACGCCCGTGTCTGTCGGTCGAGGAGGCGATTGCCAACGCTCCCGATGCGGCGCCGGATGCCGGTCTGTTTCGCGTGCCGCGGGTCATCGGCGGATGAACGGGCTCGACACGACCGCAACAACACTCCGAAACGACATCGCGGCCGGCCGCTTGTCTGCCGTCGAGGTTTGCCGCGCCGCACTCGATCGTATCGGGACCGTCAACGGCTCGCTCAACGCCTTCAACCTGATCGCCGGCGAGCGCGCGATGGCGCGCGCACAGGACATCGACCGCCGCCGTGCTGCCGGCGAACCCTCCGGGCCGCTGGCCGGCGTCCCAATCGCGATCAAAGACAACATCGACGTGCGCGGGATGCTGACGACCGCATCGTCACGGATCCTCAGGGATTTCTTTCCACCATACGACGCCACGGTGGTGCGCCGCCTCGAGGCGGCCGGCGCGGTTATCGTCGGGAAGACGAACTGCGACGAGTTCGCGATGGGATCGTCGAACGAGAATTCTGCCTTCGGCCCCGTGCACAACCCATGGGCGCTCGATCGAATTCCCGGCGGTTCAAGCGGCGGCTCCGCGGCTGCTGTCGCGGCGCGATGCGCACCTGTCGCATTGGGGTCGGATACCGGCGGATCGATTCGTCAGCCTGCCGCGTGCTGTGGTGTTGTCGGATTGAAACCTTCGTACGGGCGCGTCTCACGGTACGGTCTCCTTGCCTTTGCGTCCTCGCTCGACCAGATTGGTCCGTTCGCACGGACCGTCGCCGATGCGGCGACCGTACTGTCGGTCATCGCGGGCGCGGATCCCTGCGACGCAACAACATCGACCGAACCCATAGCAGACTTCGCGGCCTCGCTCACGGGACGCGTGAACGACATTCGCATTGGCGTTCCTCGCGCATTTGTCACCGAAGGCGTTGACGACGAGGTGCGACGCGCTTACGAAGCTGCACTCGAGAGGCTGCGCGGCGAGGGCGCGACGCTTGTTGATATCGACCTGCCGCATGCGAAATACGCCGTGCCGGTCTATTACCTGATATGCACGGCTGAAGCGAGCTCGAATCTCGCGCGTTACGACGGCGTGAAATATGGATACCGGTCTTCCGCGGCCAAAGACAGTCTGAAAGAGATGTACAGCCGGACGCGGGACGAAGGCTTCGGTCCGGAAGTGAAGCGGCGGATCATGCTCGGCACTTACGTCCTCAGCGCGGGGTACTACGATGCGTTCTATCTGAAGGCGCTGCAGGTCCGCACGTTGCTGAAGCGCGACTACGACCAGGCATTCGAGCGCGCCGACGTCGTCGCGATGCCGACGATGCCGACGCCCCCGTTCAAGCTGGGGGAAAAAACAGACGATCCGTTGCAGATGTATCTCGCCGACGTTTTCACCGTGAGCGCCAACCTCGCGGGCCTGCCGGGCGTCAGCGTGCCGTGCGGCTTCTCGAATGAGGGCTTGCCGATTGGCTTTCAGTTAACAGGCCGGATGTTCGACGAAGCCACGCTCCTTCGTGTGGCGGACGCGTACGAGCGCGTGACGGACTGGCATCACAGATCGCCCGCCTTGTAAGATCGCAAGTTATTTAAACCACCCCTTCAGCGTCGCGGCGACCTTCTCGTCGTACTCACCGACGCGCATTGGCGTGACGGAGACGTAGCCGTTGTTGACCGCCCAGATGTCGGTGCCCTGCGGTGCCGTCGCCCCTTCCGTGTACACGCTCCAGTACACCGTCTGATTGGTACCAGGCCGTTTGCCCTCGACGAACTTCTCCACGCCGGCGCGCACGGCTGCCTGTGAAGTGATCTGGTACCCCTTGTATCCTCCCGTCGCCATCGGCGGGATGTTCACGTTGAGAAAGGTCTGCGACGGCAGACCGTGATCCCGCACCTGACGCACGACGCCCGCAACCTGCTGCGCCGCCGGCACGAGATCGCGTGCGACCGCGGGAGTCGCCATCGATGTCGCCACCGCCGGGACGCCTTCAATCGCTGCCTGTCGCGCCGCGCCGACGGTGCCGCTCAGATAGGCGGATGCGCCAAGGTTGTATGCCGTGTTGATGCCTGTGACGACGAGGTCGGGCCTCGGCATCACGATGTTTTTGATTGCAATCTGAATGGCCGTCGCAGGTGTTGCACTGAGGCCAATCGCTGAGAGTCCGCCCGTCAGGGTGAGATCTTCGCGCGCGATTGGCGGTGTCGCGGTGAGTGCCTGACTTACCCCGCTTTGATTTTCAAGCGGCGCGACGATGATGACTTCACCAATCGGCCTGAGAGCCTGGGCCAGCACAGGCAGCGCCGGTGCGCGCACGCCGTCGTCGTTGCTGATCAAGATTCGATACGGCCGCGGCGACTGGGCGGCGGTAACGGCGAGCAGATACACGGCGATGAATGCCGTGCAGAACGCTGTGCGCTTAGACGGGCTTGGCCGGAGACTCCGGAACATCGTAGAGCACAAGACCGTGCTTGACTTCCTCCATCGCAATGCGCTCGGCCTTGTGCGGATGCTGTCGATGGATTTCCGACTCACCTGCGTCGTCGAGACGCGGCAGCGCACCGCGCCGAAGCTGCTTGGCGCGCATGGCGGCGACATCCACGAACAGAAACCGGCTTTCGATGGGGGCGGCTCTCGGGCGCGGCGCCGGTGACGCTTCAGGTTCAGCCGCTGTTTCGACGAGTGGCTCGTTGGCGTCCATCAATACCAGAGCCTAGCACGGAAGGTGGGAAGAGGGCGGGCCGAGCGGCCCGCCCTGACGTTACGCGGCGACGTCGACGCTGATCGTCCGCGGCTTCGCTTCCTCGCGGAACGGCAGCTTTACAGTCAGGATGCCGTTCTTGTAGTCGGCGGCCACCTTCGACGTATCGACCGTGTTCGGCAGCGTGAACGAGCGGAAAAACTGCCCGTAGCTGCGTTCGATCCGACGATAGTGCTCTTCCTTCACTTCGGTGTCGAACTTCTTCTGGCCCTTCAGCACCAGCGTGCCGTTCTCGACCGTGACCTCGATGTCCTCACGAGTCATGCCGGGCAGTTCCGCCTTCAGCACGAGAGCGTGATTCTCGGTCTCGAAGATGTCGACTGGCGGATTCCAGCTTCCACGGAAGCCGGTGTCCTCATCGCGGAGGTACACGTCGCCGAAGAGCCGCGCCATACGGTCTTGCATCGCGGCCAGTTCACGGAACGGGTCAACTTTGACGATTGCCATGTTCGTTTCTCCTTTTTCGGCGGGCCTAAAAGCCTGCCGCTACGTTCGTTTATCTGTGTAGAGGCGAACCTTCAGGTCCGCCTACGATTACGCGTCGACGACTTCGCCTTCCTTGACGTCGTCGTCCTTCTTGGCCGACGCCGCATTGGCGGCGTTGGCTTCCGACTGCTTGTAAAGCTGCTCGGCCATCGCGTGCGACGCCTTCTGCAGGTCGTCGCTGGCGCGGCGGATGGCGTCGAGGCTGTCACCCTTCGCTGCTTCACGTAGCGCCGTGATGTAGCTCTCGATCTGGCCCACGTCGCCCGCGGGCAGCCGATCGCGGTTTTCGTTGACCGTCTTCTCGACCGAATAGGCGAGCGAATCGGCCATGTTCCGCGCATCGATCAGCTCTCGCCGTGACTTGTCTTCGACCGCATGCGCTTCCGCATCCTTCACCATGCGGTCCACGTCGCCCTTGCTGAGCCCCGAAGAGCCAGCGATGGTGATCTTCTGCTCCTTGCCCGTCGCCACATCCTTCGCCGATACGTTGACGATGCCATTCGCGTCGATGTCGAACGCGACTTCGATCTGCGGCACGCCGCGCGGCGCAGGCGGCAGCCCCACGAGCTGGAAGCGACCCAGGGTGCGGTTGTCACGTGCCATCTGACGCTCGCCCTGCAGCACGTGCACCTCGACGCTCGTCTGGTTATCCGTCGCAGTGGAGAAGATCTCGCTCTTACGAGTCGGGATTGTTGTGTTGCGGGTGATCAATGCGGTCATCACCCCGCCCAGCGTTTCGATGCCGAGCGACAGCGGCGTCACGTCGAGCAGCAGCACATCCTTGACCTCGCCCTTCAGGACGCCGCCCTGGATCGCTGCGCCCACCGCAACGACTTCGTCAGGATTCACACCCTTGTGTGGCTCCTTGCCGAAGTACTCCTTCACGAGCTGCTGGATTTTCGGGATTCGCGTTGATCCACCGACGAGCACCACCTCGTCGATGTCCGACGGCTTCACGCCGGCATCCGCCAGCGCCTGCGTGACCGGTTCCATCGAGTGCTGCAGCAGATCGCCGACCAGTTGCTCGAACTTCGAGCGTGTCAGCTTCATCTGCAGGTGCTTCGGACCGCTCTGATCCGCAGTGATGAACGGCAGGTTGATGTCGGTCTCCAACACCGCGGAGAGTTCGATCTTCGCTTTCTCCGCCGCTTCCTTGAGCCGCTGCACCGCCATCCGATCCTTGCCGAGGTCGATGCCATCCGACTTCTTGAACTCCGCCACCATCCAGTCGATGACGCGTTGGTCGAGATCATCACCGCCGAGATGGGTGTCGCCGTTGGTCGCCTTCACTTCAACGACCCCCTCGCCAACCTCGAGAATCGAGATGTCGAAGGTGCCGCCGCCGAAGTCATACACGGCGATCGTTTCGTCCTTCTTCTTGTCGAGGCCGTAGGCGAGCGCCGCGGCCGTGGGTTCATTGACGATGCGCAGGACGTTGAGACCGGCAATCTTGCCGGCGTCCTTCGTCGCCTGCCGCTGCGCGTCGTTGAAGTACGCAGGGACGGTGATGACCGCGTCGCTAATTTTCTGACCGAGGTAATCCTCGGCCGCGGTTTTCAGCTTCTGCAGAATCATCGCGGAGATCTCGGGCGGCGAGTACTTCTTGCCGCGGACCTCCACCCACGCATCACCGTTGTCTGCCTTCACGACCTGGTACGGCACACGTGAGATCTCCTGGGGGACCTCGGTGTGCTTCCGGCCCATGAAGCGCTTGATCGAAGAAATTGTGTTTTCGGGGTTTGTGACCGCCTGCCGCTTTGCGACCTGGCCAGCCAGCCGCTCGCTGTCCTTCGTGAAGCCGACGACGGATGGCGTGGTGCGCCCGCCTTCCTGATTCACGATGACGGTGGGTTCCCCACCTTCCATGACCGCGACGACCGAGTTGGTGGTGCCGAGGTCGATTCCAATGACTTTGCTCATGACGTTTTGCTTCTCCGAGAGTCGTTACTCCAAACGAATGTCATTGTAGCAACATATGAGTGTATGTCAAGCATGTAATCTTCTATAAATGCACTCATATCATAAATAGTTGACCTGCGAGCCGTTTCCTTCGCGTTGATCTGCTGAGGCGACGGTCGGTTAGGTCGCCCTTATGCGGATGGGTTGGAGACTGAACCGTATCCGCAGCGCTCAAGGGCTGACAACGGCGGGCTTCCTCGCCGTAGCCAAGAGGCGGACGCGGAGCTTGTCCGCCGTAGCCAAACGGCGAAGGCGGATGCGAACATAGGGCTCGCGCCATGGCGCCGATCACGCTTATTCCTTCCTCTGAAGTCAGCGAACTGGCTGAAGACATCCGCGCAATCTTCGACGAGCTGGCGGAAACGCTGAAAGCCGAACAACGCGCGTCCGCCGGTGAATGTCACCCTGCACTCGATGTGTTTGAAACCGATGACGCCGTCGAAATCGTCATGGACGTGTCCGGCGTTGCACCGGAAGCACTTCGAGTCGTGTTTCGTGCGGGCATCGTCCTGATTGCCGGCGAGAAGGCGCCACCTGTCGCACGCGCGCCGCAAACGTTTCATGTCGTCGAGCGGGAGTTCGGGCGTTTCGCGCGAGGTGTGCGCGTCAATGCCGCCTTCGACCTGCAGGGAGCCCGGGCGGTCATGCGCGAAGGCGAGCTGACGATCGTCCTTCCGAAACGTGCGGATCGCCGCGGTCGACCCTACCCCATTGCAATCGAGCCACACCGACCCGCATGACCATTCTCTTCATCGGCGACATCGTTGGCCGTCCAGGGCGGGATCTCGTGCAGAAAGGGCTGCGCGCGCTTGTCGAGCATTACGACGTCGATTTCACGATCGCCAATGCCGAAAATGCCGCCGCCGGCTTTGGCCTCACGCGCGACATCGGGGACACGCTGCTTGATTGGGGCATCGACGTGATGACCTCCGGCAATCACATCTGGGACAAGAAGGAAGTGCTCGAGTACATCCCAGGGGAGCCGCGCCTGTTGCGCCCAGCGAATTTCCCAGCAGGCGTACCTGGACGCGGTTCGTGCGTGGCGCAGACGCGTGATGGCCGGTCGGTCGGCGTCATCAATTTGATGGGACGCGTCTTCATGGCGCCGCTTGACGATCCCTTTGCTGTCGCGCTGCGCGAGATCGACGCGGTGCGGCACCGCGCGCGGATCATCTTCGTGGACGTGCATGCCGAGGCCACGAGTGAGAAGATCGCCATGGGTTGGCATCTTGACGGACGCGTCACCGCCGTGATCGGCACGCACACCCATGTGCAAACCGCCGACGAGCGGATCCTGCCCGGCGGCACGGCGTACCTGACCGACGCCGGCATGACGGGGCCGCACGACTCGATCATCGGCATGGAGAAAGAACCCTCGCTCGCCCGATTCCTGAACGGAATGCCCGCGAAGTTCGAGCCCGCCGCCGGCAATCCGCGGTTGAACGGTGCCGTCATCGAAGCGGACGACAAGACCGGCCGCGCGACGAAGATCACACGCATCAGCTACTCAGCACAGGACCTTGACGAACTCGCTGTTCGACCTGCCGTTCGAGGAACCACCGGAGCCTGACGCGGCCCGAGATCCCGGATCGGGGCTCCGGGATTCCGCCGCTGCGGAGCCGCGGCGTGTCTATTCCATTTCGCAGCTGACCGATCGCATTCGATCGCTTCTCGAGGAGCGCTTCTTCGAAATCTGGGTCGAAGGTGAGATCTCCAACTGCTTTGTCGCCAAGACGGGGCACATGTACTTCACGCTGAAGGACACCCAGGCGCAAATCAAGGCGGTGATGTTCCGCTCGGCGATCCGGTATCTCCGCTTCAAGCCGCAGGACGGCCTTCGCGTCGTGGCGCGTGGACGCGTCACCGTGTATGACCCGAAAGGCGAATATCAGATCGTCTGCGAGCATCTCGAGCCCGAAGGGCTCGGGGCGCGGCAACTCGCCTTCGATCAGCTCAAGGAACGGCTGGCGCGCGACGGATTGTTCGATCCGCGGCGCAAACGACCGTTGCCCGCGCTCCCCCGAAAAATTGGCGTCGTGACGTCGCTCGACGGCGCGGCCGTGCGCGACATCATCAAAGTCCTGCGGCGACGCTACGCGAACGCGCACATTGTGATTCGCCCGGCGCGCGTGCAAGGTGAAGGCGCGGCGCTCGAAATTGCGCGCGCCATGGCGGCGATCGGCAAAGTGAAAGGCGTAGACGTCGTCATCGTCGGACGAGGCGGCGGATCGATTGAGGACCTCTGGGCGTTCAACGAGGAAGTCGTCGCCCGCGCCATCGCGGGGTGTCCCGTGCCGACAATTTCCGCCGTCGGCCATGAGACCGACGTCACGATTGCCGACTTCGTGGCCGACATGCGTGCACCCACACCTTCAGCCGCGGCGGAAATGGTGGTGGCGCGCAAGGACGACTTCTGCGCGCGCATCGATCGTCTCGCTCATCGCGTGCAGACGTTGATGCAGGGACGCCTTCACCGAGTTCGCTCCAGGCTTGGAACCCTTGAGTCGAGGTCCGGCTACGCCGGTTTTGCCATGCGCGTTGCGATGCGCGGCCGCCGTGCGGACGATCTGTCGCACCAGTTGCTCCGGGCCGTGCGTGGGCAACTCGGGCGTCGGGAGCGCCTCTATCAAATGCTGCGGCTGGCACTCGAGCGATTTGACGTTCGCCGCCGCTTTGGCGCGTCCCGCACTCGGCTTGTCGGTGTCGACGGCCGCCTTCGCTCCTCGGTGGACCGGCAGGTGCATGCGGCGGACGCGCGCCTGCGGGGGACGGCCGCGCGGCTCGAAAGCCTCAGTCCGCTTGCGGTCCTCGCCCGTGGGTATGCGGTCTGCTGGAACGAAGACCGCACCGCGATCATTCGCGATGCGTCGGCCGTGGAGCGCGGCGATCGCGTGCATGTCAAACTCGAACGCGGCGAGTTGGATTGCGACGTCACAGGTCACGGGACCACGGAGCCAGACTCGTAGGACAGGAATATGGATTCGACGATCAAGGACTTCGAGGCTGCGATTAGCGAGCTCGAGACGATTGTGAAGAAGCTGGAAGAGGGCGACCTCGCGCTTGAAACCTCGCTGCAACTATACGAACGAGGGGTTCAGCTCTCGCGCTTCTGTCACGCGCAGCTCGAACAGGCGGAACGGCGGATCGAGATCCTCAACGAACGGGGCGGTCTGACGCCGGCGCCTGCGAATCTTGGCGCCGATGACCCGTCGACAGGCTCGTTGCCACGACCGCCGGCGAAGAATGAGGAGAGCGAGGGCCGGACGCGGCGATGAGCGCCGCGGATGATCTTCAGCAATATCTCACCGTCCGCCGCACGGCGATCGACACTGCTCTTCTGGCCTCCTTGCCCTCACCGCCATCCTGTCCGTCCGCCGTCGCGGACGCGATGCGGTACAGCGTGAGTGCGGGCGGCAAACGGCTGCGGCCCATTCTGTGTCTTGCCAGTGCCGAAGCCGTCGGCGGTAATTGGCGGCAGGCGATGCCCGCGGCCTGCGCGATCGAGTTCATTCATACGTATTCGCTGATCCACGACGATCTGCCGGCGATGGACAACGACACGCTGCGTCGGGGGCAACCGACGCTGCATGTCATCGCCGGTGAAGCGCTGGCGATTCTGGCGGGAGACGGTCTGCTGACGGAGGCGTTCGCGTTGATGGCGCGCGAGCCTCGTGACGCTGATGCGACGCTCGCCGCGCGCAAGGTGCGGGTCATCGAAATCGTCGCTGTCGGCGCCGGCGCCGCCGGGATGGTCGGCGGCCAGGCGATCGATCTGGCATGCGTCACGCCCGATGCCGCGGGCACGTTGCCGCCTCCGCTCGACGGCGAATCATTGCGCGCGATGCACGCGAGAAAAACGGGTGCGTTGATTCGCGCGTCGGCATCTGCAGGGGCGGTGATGGGCGGTGGCTCCGACGCGCAGATCGATGCGATCGACCGTGCGGCAGCCGAATTCGGACTGGCGTTCCAGATCATCGACGATGTGCTCGACATCGAGGGCGCCTCGGCCAACCTGGGCAAGACCGCTGGTAAGGATGCGGCCGCGGGTAAGCCGACCTATCCGGCGCTGTATGGACTCGACGCGTCGAAGCGGATGGCGGACGAATGTCTCGCCCGCGCGGCCGTGGCGCTCGCGGACGTCCGCCTTGCGGATTCGCGCCTGCTGCAGATCGGCCGCTGGATCGTGGAGAGATCCAACTAGCAAGGGGGTCAGACCCCGGTGGTGGGTTGTGTCGGGGTCAGACCCCGGTGATGACTCGACTCAAGGTTGCAAAAATTGCGCGTTCGGTTGGATCAGCTCGTCGTTGAACGGGGCCTCGCGCCGTCGAGAGAGCGTGCGCGAGCGCTGATTCTGGCAGGGCAAGTGACCGTCAACGGCCAGCTCGAAACCAAAGCCGGCACGCAGGTCGACGCCGCCGCCGAGCTCGGACTCGTCGCGCCCGATCACCCGTATGTCGGCCGCGGCGGCATCAAGCTGGCTCATGCCCTCGACACGTTCCAGATCACTGTTGAGGGCCGCGAGGCCCTCGACATCGGCGCGTCCACGGGCGGGTTCACAGACGTACTTCTCAAGCGCGGCGCTACCCGGGTGGTCGCGCTCGACGTCGGCCACGGTCAGATCGACTGGACGCTGCGCAACGATCCGCGGGTCGTCGTCATCGAGCATTTCAATGCGCGGCACCTGCAACCGTCCGACCTTCCGGGGTCGGTCGACATCGTGACGATCGACGTCTCGTTCATCTCGCTGCGATACATCCTGCCGGTGGTACCGCGAGTCTTACGTCAGCACGGTGACGTGGTTGCGCTCGTCAAACCGCAGTTCGAGGCGGGACGCAGCGAAATCGGCAAGGGGGTGATCCGCGATACGGCGATCCAGGTGCGCGTCGTGGACGAAGTGTCCGCCGCCGCCCGTGAGGTAGGATTGACGCCGGTAGCCTCGACGACCTCGCCGATCACCGGTGCGAAAGGGAACGTCGAGTTCCTCCTCCACCTCCGCTCATGACATCGCGCATCCACTGCGTCGGCATCGTGGCCAAGCATGGTCTGCTTGCTGCTGCGGAGCATCTCACGCGCATCGGGGCGTGGCTGCGCGAACGGAAGCTGGACGTCGTCTACGAGACCGAGACCGCGCGTCTCACGCAATCGGCTGACACGCGCGCGACGCGGTCGCGTGAAGATCTGCCCGGCTGTGTTGATTTGATGGTCGTGCTTGGCGGCGACGGAACGCTGCTCGCCATGGCGGATCGCATCGCACAGGCCGGCCGCGAGATTCCGATTCTCGGCGTGAACTTCGGCGGACTCGGATTTCTCACCGAACTGCGGATCGATGAGCTCTTCCCCGCACTCGAATCGGTTGTCAACGGGACTGCGACGTACGACGAGCGCCTGATGCTGGCTGCGACTGCATCGCTTCGCCACAAAACGGATGACACGCGTGTGGCCCTCAACGACGTCGTCTTCACCAAGGGAGCGTTGTCGCGGATGATCGAGCTCTCCGTCTCCGTGAGCGGACGCTTCGTTACGCGCGTGAAGGCGGACGGCCTCATTATCGCGAGCGCAACGGGATCAACCGCGTACAACCTCGCGGCGGGCGGTCCAATCGTTCATCCATCTGTCGACGCGCTGGTACTGACGCCAATCGCGCCTCACACACTTACCAACCGTCCCGTGGTGATTCCCGGCGATGCCGACGTGGAGGTACATGCCGAAGCGCCGGGCGGCAGCGACGAGGTCTTCGTGACCTACGACGGACAGTACGGCTATCCCATTCAGCCGGGAGACGTCATTCACGTCCGCAAGGCGAAGCAGATGCTGCGTCTGGTCAAGGCACCCGAGCGCGGCTACTTCGAGCTGCTCCGCGAGAAGCTGAAGTGGGGGGAGCGCTAGCGGCCTTCGCCTGGCGCTGCTGCCTGAAGAAATCGACCTGATACTTCCGCACGTTGGCGTTGTGTTCGTCGAGCGTCTGAGCGAATACGTGCGAACCGTCGTTGCGGCTGACAAAGTAGAGATACGGCGCGTCGGCGGGCGCGAGTGCGGCCTCGAGCGACGCCTTGCCGGCTGACGCGATCGGCCCCGGCGGGAGACCGGCGTACTTATACGTGTTGTACGGCGAGTCCATCGAAAGATCATCCCGCCGAATGTTCCCGTCGTAGCGGTGGGCTCTCAACAGCGCGTAGACCACGGTCGGGTCGGCCTGCATCGGCATGCCGATCTTCATTCGATTGCGGTACACCGCGGCGACGATGGGCCGCTCCTCCGCCTTTCCAGTTTCTTTCTCGATGAGCGACGCCAGCGTGACAGCCTGCCTCGTCGTCAACCCTTCCGCCGAGGCCCGTGCACGCATTCGTTCGTCGTAGACAGCGAGAAACCGATCGACCATCAGATCAACGAGGCGCGCCGCGGACATCTGCCTCGGCAACGAGTATGTTTCCGGAAAGAGATACCCTTCGAGATCTGAGGCCTTGTCGTCGAGCTCGCGTATGCGCTTCACGTTTCGAGCGGCCACGACGAAGTCGGACGCCTTGCCGAAACCGTGCGACTCATACAGCTTCGACATTTCCTCGATGTTCAGCCCTTCGGGAAACGTGAGACGGAGCGTATAGACATCGCCTCGCACGAGCACGTCGAGGACCTCGAGTGGCGTCAGCGCGTGGTCGAAGCGGTACTCGCCCGCCCTGAGGCTTCGTCCGCGCCCCGTCCACCACAGCGCCGCACGAAACAGACGCGGGTCACGGACGACTTGGGCCGTGGCAAGTTGGCGCCCGATTTCAGAACTGGAAGCGCCCTGACGGATTGTGACGAACTGCTCCGGTCCCGTGTAGCCCTGGTAGGGCTCGTGAAGCTGCGTCCAGGCAAACCACCCCGCGGCTGCAGCGGCCGCAGCCAGCAGCACGATGACCACAATGCCGATCGGCAGGAGTTTACGCACGGCCATCCAGGTAGTCCTGCAGGATGATTGCCGCCGCGGCCGCGTCCAGTTTTGCCTTCCTTGATCGCCAGTCCTTGTCCTGAAGGGCAAGGCGGCTTTCAGCCTCGCGGCTCGAAAGCCGCTCGTCCTGGAGGGCCATGGGAAGCGACGTCTTCGCACCCAGGGCCCGCGCAAACTTCTCGACGCGCGCAGTCATCTCGGTCGGTGTGCCATCGAGTCGCCGTGGCAAGCCGATGACGATTGCGCCGACTCCGTCCTCTTCGCCAGCAAGGCGAGCGATTTCCCGTGCGACAACATCGAGTGCGTCACCATCGAGACCCGCCGATTGGAGCACGCCGAGCGGCCGCGCGAGCGTGCCGGTCGCGTCACTCACGGCGACGCCTATGCGCCGCTCACCGATATCGAGTCCCACGGTTCGCATCGTGACTCTATACTAGGCGCACGGTGAGACATGACGGACGGGAAAGGCGGGATGGCCGAGACGGAAGGAGTTGGACGCTTGTCGCGTTGGTCGTCGCGGTAATCACCTTCGCCGTACAGTTCCTCGTCCCTTTCCCGCCCTTCCAGCCCTTCAAGCCCTTCTCACTCGTCCCGCCACTCTTCGCTCAGACCACAGAGCGAGGCGCAACCGACGCGATGGCGCGCCGCGTCAACGATCGGGTGCGCGCGTTGCAGGCCGAGGCCGATCGCCTCGCCTTGCAGGTTCGAACGCTGCTTGGCGACCTGCGGCAGCTCGAACTTCAGCGAGACATCGCCGCTGAGCAGCAGAAGGCCGCGGCGGCGGCCGTGATGCAGGCGCAGGTTGCGTTCGAACAGACGACGGCGCGGCTCAACGAACTCGAGCAACAGCGCGCGTCACAACTGCCCGATCTGAAGACGCGACTGGTCGACATCTACAAGCGTGGACGCGGCGGTTACGCACGGATGGCGTTCGACGTCCGCGGCCTGCGCGAATCCGCGCGCGCGATGCGCGCGGTCGCCGCGTTGACCACGATCAACGAGCAACGGATGGCGGACCATCGCCGCACGCTCGCTGATCTGCAGCAGCAACGCGATGCGATGGAGCAGCGGACCCGGGAACTCGAGCAGGCGGCGGAGGGAGCCGAGCGCGCGCGCTTCGCGGCGCAGCGCGCCGTGGCCGCGAGGGAGGCGCTGATTGCCGAAATCGACCAGCGGCGCGACCTCAACGCCCAACTCGCGGGTGAACTCGGCGTTGCCGCACAACGCCTGCAGCAGCAGCTCGTGAGTCTGGCGAACGGGCGATCGGCCGAGCCAGTGACCATTCCGGTGGCGTCCTTTCGCGGTGCGCTCGACTGGCCGGTCGCCGGCAGGGTGAGTGCGCCGTTCGGCGCCCCCCCGCGTCCTGGAGGCACCGTCAGAAACGGCATGGAAATCAGTGCGCCTGAAGGGACTCCGGTGTCGGCCGTGCATCCGGGAACGGTCGACTACGCTGACCCGTTCAGCGGCTTCGGAAACCTCGTGATCCTCGATCACGGCGGTAATTACTATTCCCTCTACGGCTACCTGGGCTCGATCGAAGTCACGCGAGGCCAACATGTAGACGCCGGGACAGAGCTCGGCCGGGTCGGCACGGCACCTGCAGGCCCGGCTGCGTTGTATTTCGAGCTTCGCGTCGACGGCCGTTCGGTGGATCCCATACAATGGCTAAAGCCCCGGTAAAACGCTTCATTTGGGACTTGCTGCTATGACATCGCGTACACGCCTCTGGGTGCTCCTGATCTCAACGCCCGTGATCGTCTTCGCCATTATTGGCGGCTATCTCGGGCAGGTGATGGCGAAAGACGAGACCTATCAGCACCTGCGCGTGTTCGAAGACGTCGTGTCGCTCGTCCTGAACAACTACGTCGAGGAAGTCGACATCAAGAAGGCCATGAAGGGCGCCATGAACGGCCTCGCCGACAATCTCGATGCCGATAGCGGTTTTCTTCCTGCCAACATCGTGTCCGCTTACGAAGCGAATCAGCCGGCAGGTCCGGCTGATGTCGGCGTCGAATTGAGCCGGCAGTACTACCTGCGCGTCATTTCCGTCCGTGAGGGATCGGCCGCGGCGAAAGCCGGCATCCGTGCGGGCGACTTCATCCGTGCCATCGACAAGCGCTCGACGAAGGACGTTTCGATCTATGAGGGCGATCGACTGCTGCACGGCCAGCCCGGCACGAAAGTGTCGCTGCTCGTCATTCGGGGCAACGCCGCCGATCCGCATGACGTCGCGCTGACGCGCGAACGCGTGGCCGCGCCACCCGAGCTGACATCGAAGATGGCGGATCCGACGACGGGCTACGTCCACATCCTCGAGTTCTCAAGGCGGTCACCCGTGCAGCTCAAGCAGGCCTTCGATGCACTGGCCAAGACAGGCGCCACTCGATACGTGATCGATCTGCGAGGCGCCACGCGTGGCGATCTCGATGATGCCGTTGCCACAGCGCGGCTGTTCATCAAAAGCGGAACACTCGTCGTGCGCGAGAGCAAGGCCAACAAGGAGTCCGTGACTGCACAAGCGGGCGACGGCGCCATCACGGCACCCGTTGTCCTGCTCGTCGACCAGAGCACCGCGCGGTCGGGTGAAGTGTTTGCGGCCGCGCTCGACGGCAACAAGCGGGCCGAAATGATTGGCGAGCACACCATTGGCAGCGCCGCGCGTCAGCGACTGGTGAAGCTGCCCGACGGCAGCGCCATGTTGCTGTCCTACATGCGGTACCTCCTGCCGAACGGCAATGTGATCCACGAAAAGGGTCTGCAGCCCGAAGTGGTGGTCGACGAGCCCGACGTCGAATTCGGCGCGCCCGCGCCGACAACCGATCTCACATTGCAGAAGGCGCTCGAGTACTTCGCACAGAAGAAGGCCGCATAGAACGCCTCGGAACATCTGGGTCTCGACCGATCCGAACGACTCGAACGGTCCGAACGACCCGAACGTCTGATGTATACTGACCGTTCGGGTTAAAGCCTGATTTCGCAACAGATAGGCGCGTAGCTCAGTTGGTTAGAGCGCCTCCCTGACACGGAGGAGGTCAGTGGTTCGAGTCCACCCGCGCCTACCAACCTTCGCTCCCAGGCTTCGCAGCGGGGGCTACG
>Ga0207659_10001225_pt1 | contig 15353 bp, 5 predicted proteins | sample KBSM43metaG_FD_184330 | JGI IMG/M metagenome (GOLD analysis project Ga0207659, IMG submission 184330) | Miscanthus rhizosphere microbial communities from Kellogg Biological Station, Michigan, USA - KBS M4-3 metaG (SPAdes) (version 2) | ecosystem: Host-associated > Plants > Roots > Rhizosphere >...
CCGACCGAAATTCAAGAATGACGTCTCAACACTATTGAGACTTTCCATTCCCCTGTCGTTCTCGACGTCGTAGATTGCAAGGGGTTGGTTGACAAAACGGGCGCGGCCGACAAGCGTGATGACCCCGTTGGAGGCTTGGACGAAGGTTCCATAGTTGACCACTTGCAAGGGGCCGGCGTCGAACGGATTGGCGCCCATGTACATGCCATTGGCCGGCGGGACGGCGGCGGGGTTTGCGCCCAACACGGATGTCGTGCCTGAAAGATTGATCGTCGCTCCGCAAAGCTGGCAATACCAGTTATAGATATAGCCGCTGTTGAGAACCGCATCAGTCGCCGAGACCGTCAGCGCTTTCCCGACGACGGGAGATCCGATTCGCAACGTGCCCCCATCCATCGTCAAGTGGCCAAGGTCGGTGTCTATCGTCACATCGACCGTGCTTCCGCTACCGACAACAACGCCGCTGGTCGCCACCGGGCTGAACGAAGCAACCGCAATTCCCGCGAGGACAGGAATGGCGGTTCTTGCCAGCGTCCGCGGGGCCCGCCGTTCATTTGTCAGCGCCGACACTGCGCGACGCCCCATGAACAAAGAGGGCACCAAGCCAGCGGTGGCTACTGACAGGAACCACCACCAAACGGCAGCGCGGCGCCGCCTGAGTACTGCGGGCTTCGGTCCCCGAGCCGCGACCGCCCGGCACGGAGGCTGGGTCCTTGCTCCTGGGCGGTGGTCTCGCGCAGCGATGTCAGACATACGATTCCCCGGTTTGATTCGCTCAGAGGCCCCACTGTGGGCCGCGCTAGCGCCGCCGCGGTGAGCAAACTCTGAAGAAACGCTGAGATTTGCGCTCGACCGACGGCCCGGGCTCCCCTAGCATTCGCCCATGGACCGGTCGCGCGGGGAGCGAATCCGGCCGCCGGCGCCGCGGCGGACGGCTTTCCGGTTCGGCGGCTTCGAGCTGCACCCCGGCCGCCAGCTCCTGCGCGACGGCGTACCCGTCCCGCTCGGCCGCATCGCCATCGACCTGCTCGGCGCGCTCGTGCAGGCGCACGGCCGGCTGGTCTCCAAGGAAGAGCTGTTCGACGCGGCCTGGTCGGACGTGGTGGTCGTCGAGAACGCGCTGCACCAGCACATGCGGGCCTTGCGCCAGGCTCTTGGCGACCAGGCCGGATTGATCGTCACGGTGGCGCGGGCCGGGTATCGCTTCGCCGGCGATTGCGAAGAGGTCAGCCTCGAGAGCGCAGCAGCCGGCGAGAGCGACGAAGGCCCCCCGCTGCCGGCAGCGCTGGCGCCGTTGATCGGCCGCGAGGACGAATTGCAGGCCATCGAAGGCCTTCTCGGCGAGCGGCGCTGCGTGACCTTGCTCGGCCCCGGCGGAGTCGGCAAGACCCGCCTGGCGCTCGAAGTCGCGCGCCGCTGGGCCGATCGCACCACCTCGAAGGCCCATTGGGTCGAGCTGGCTGCGACCGCCGATGCCGCCTCCGTGGCGGGTGCGGTCGCAGCCGCCTTCGGTTTGGCCGGCCCGTCGAGCGTCCCGCCGCTCGCCCGAATCCGGCACGCCCTGCGCGAGGCGCGGGCGCTGCTCGTGCTGGACAACTGCGAGCACCTGGTCGAAGCTTGCGCTGCGGCCATCCACGAGCTGTTGCAGACCGCCCCGGGACTGAAGATCCTGGCCACGAGCCAGCGTCCGCTCGGCGTTGCGGGCGAGCACCGGGTGCGCCTGGCGATGCTCGGGCTGCCTCCGCCGGGGACGGTGGACCCCGAGCTGCTTGCGGCGGCGCCCGCGGTGCGCTTGCTGATGGCGCGTCTGGGCGACTGCAGCTCGCAGCTGACCTTCGACGACGAAGACCTGCGCAGCGCGGCCGAGCTGTGCCGCAAGCTCGACGGCAATGCGCTGGCGATCGAGCTGGCGGCGGCGCGCGTGGCCGCTCTCGGGCTGGCCGCCACGCACTCCGCGCTGGCCGGTCGCTTCGACCTGCTCGCCGCGGGACCGCGCGATGTCCTGCCCAAGCATCGCTCGCTCGACGCGATGATCGACTGGAGCCACGCGCTGCTGAGCGCCGAGCAGGCTCTGGTGTTCCGGCGGCTCGGCGTGTTCGCCGGCGGATGGACGATGGCGTCCGCGATCGCGATGCTCGACAGCGTCGGCCTGCATGACCTCACCGAGGTCGCGAGCCGCCTGTCCGAGCTGGTCGAATGCTCGATGATCGTTTCCGAGGGCTCGGCCCAATCACCGCGGTTCCGGATGCTCGAAGCGCAACGCTTCTACGCCCTCGAGAAACTCCAGGCCCACGGCGAACACGAGCGCTGCGCGTCCGAGCACGCAGCACATGTCGCCGCGCTGTTCGAGGCCAGTTATCTCGGGTGGGACAGCGCGCCGGATGCCGCCTGGATCGCCGGCTACGGGCCAGAGCGCGACAACCTGCGGGCGGCCATCCGGTTTGCGGCGGCAGCGTCCGACGCTACCCTCCTGGCACGACTGGTCGGGTCGTCGATCTGGCTCTGGCGTGCGATCGGAGCGATGCACGAGCTGCGGCAGCTGTTGCAGCACCCCTTGCTGCAAGCGACCGCGCCGGCGGCTAGCCAGGCCAGGCTGAAGCTCGCGCTGGCCTACAGCCTGCACGCGACCTCGAGCGAGTCGTCGAGCGTGCAGTCTGCGGCGGCCCAGGCCGTCACTGCCTTCGAGGGAGTGGACGACGTGATCGGTGCGGCGAACTCGCTGCTGTGCCTCGCCTCGGCTTTCGCGCAACTCGGCAGCACCGCGATGCACCAGGCGTGCCTCGACCGCATCGACGCCGTCCTTCGCGAGCATCGCAGCGGCAAGGCCTATGCGTGGTACTGCGGTTCGCATGCGTGGGCGGCGCAGCTCGGCGGCAACGTGCGCGCCGCCCTGAGCTGGGCTTCGAGATCCCGCGCTGCCTATCGCGACTGCCACGCCCGGCACGGAGAGACGCGGGCGATGCTGCACCTGGCCGACCTGCGGCTCGCGGCCGGCGAGGTCGAACGAGCCATCGCGATGGGGCAGGAGTGCGTCGGCCGGCTGCAGGGGGACCTGCACCGGGAGGATCTCGGGCGCGCGCTCGCCAACCTGGGCGCTGCCTGGTTCGCGCGCGGCGACCTCGACCAGGCGCGCAGCTGCTGGGCGCGTGCGCTGGACGAACTTCGCCGGCTGGACTTCAGCTACTGGGTCTTCGACCACATCGCGCTTCTGGCCATCGCCGAGGGACGGGACGACGACGCCGCCCAGATGCTCGGCTACGCGGAGGCCGGCTACATCCGGTTCCGCAAGGGGCGGCGGGTGCAGAACGAGCAGCGCGCCCACGATCAGGCGTTGGCGCACCTCGAGGCGCGGCACTCCGCGGAGGAACTGGCGATGTGGCTAACCGCCGGCGCAACCGCTTCCGAGGATGCCGTCATCGCGCTCGCGACGCAGCCAGGGATCGCGCGAGCCGGCTAGGGAGCGGCGCCCCCGCCGCAACGCGCTGCGGTGCCGAAAACGTGCGCTGGCCAACACGCCGCAGGTGCACTAGAGGCGTTCGGCCCTCGGGTCGAGGAGCCACTTCAGCTTCAGAAACGCCAGGCCGGCCATCACCGCATCGCTCAGGGCATCGTGCTCGCCGCGCAGCGGCAGCTCGAGATCGCCCATCATGGTCGCGAAGCGCAGGTCGATCGTGCCGCCGCGCTCGTGCGCGGGCAGCCGGCGATTCTTGTAGTCGTAGTACATCGCCGAGACCTCGATCTTCTTCTGCGGCATCGGGATGCCGAGCATCGGCCACATCACCCGGTTCAGCATCGCGACATCGAACTCGAGGTAGTAGCCGACCAGCGGCCGGCTGCCGATGAACCGGAGCAGCCGGGCGACCGCCTCCTCGGGGTCGAGGCCAGCGGCGACGTCGCTCTCGCGCAATTGATGCACCCGCACGCTCGCGGCCTTCAGCGACGCCTTCTCCGGCCGCACCAGGAGCTCGAGCCGCTCGCTGGTGAGAAGGCGGTTGCCGACGATGCGCACCGCGCCGATCGAGACGATGGCGTCGTGGCGGACGTCGAGGCCCGTGGTCTCGGTGTCCAGTGCCACCCATTCCCCCGCCGGCGGCGGATCGAGGATGAAAGCAAGGCGCTGGTCTGCCAGGTGGTACTTCAGCCAGGCGCGGCGCAGCGCGCCGAGCCCTGCGCTCAAGCGCCCTCCAGGCGGAACTGGTGCCGGACCAGCGCCTTGAAGCGCTTGACGACCGCGAGGGCGTCCTTCAGGAGGTCGCGCTCGAGGCTGCTCAGGCGATCGGTGCGCACGCTGCCGCTGATCGGCCGGCCGGTCTGCGACTCCGCCAGGGCCGCATTCAGCTTCAGCGTCATCAGGAAATGCAAGCTGTCGCGCAGGTCGCCGGCGAAGTCGGACGCCAGACGGCCGGCCGCCACCAGCGCCTCGAGCCGCGCCGCCGTGCCGGTGGCGGGGACGTGGTCGCGCAGCGCCAGGCTGCGCACGCCGTGGACGATCGGAAAGATGCCCGCCTTCTTCAGGTCGATCGCCTCCTTGTCGTTGCCGTTGCCCGGGAGCAGCCGGTTCCACCAGCCGCCCGACATCTCGGGAAACGAATCGATCGCGGCGGCGAAGCGGCCGAGCAGCGCGTCGTTGTCGGCCACCAGCGAGTCGACCTGCGCGCGCACGCCCGCCAGCAGCGAAACGTCGCCGGCGACCGCGTGGGCGTCGACGAAGATGGCCAGCGCCATCAGGCCTTCCGGGTCGGGCCGCAGCAGCCAGGTGCGCACCACCCGGGCGAAGTCGCTCGCACTGCGCCGCCACGCCGTGTTGCTGACCATGATCCCGCCCGGGCAGTCGGGGTAGCCGAAGTCGCGCAAGGCGTCGGAGAAGCGCCGGCACGCCTCGGCCACCATGGCCTCGTCCAGATCCGCCCCGTCGCGCAGGATCAGGCCGTTGTCCTGGTCGGTCTTCACGAGCTGCTCGCCGCGGCCCTCGCTGCCCATCACGAACAGGCAGCTGTTGGCGACCAGCTCGGGCGGCGCGACCAGCGCCCAGGTGCGCGCGAACAGCTTGGCATTGAGCGACTGCACCAGCCGGCCGATCTGGCCGATGCGCGTGCCGGCCCGATGCAGCAGGCCGACGAAGCGCGAGATCTTCCCGGCCTCGGCCTGCAGCGCGGCGAGATCGGCAGCGCGCACGATGCGCACCGTGATGAGGTAGGAATGGTTCGACAGGAAGCTCAGCAGGTCGAGCTGCTCGAGCAGGCCGACGACTCCGGAATCGCCGACCACCACCAGGCGGTGGACCTGGTGCTCGATCATCAGCGCGAGCGCGTCGAAGAGCTGGGCATCGGGCGCGATCGTCGCCAACTCGAAGCTCGCGAAGCCGCGCACCGCCAAGGTTCCGAGCGGCCGACCGTCGACGACCGCGCGCTGCAGGCCGGTGTTGGTGAAGATGCCCAGGCGATCGCCGTCACGCACCAGCACGCTGCTGCTGCGCTGGTCGTGCATGACCCGGGCCACGGCGTCGATGGCGGTGGCGCCATCGACTTCGTGGGCCGGACGCAGGAACGCCTCCTCGACGGTCGACAGAGCCAGCGACTGCAGTTCGTGCTGGCTGTGCCGCTCGGCCAGCGCGCCGAGCTTGTTCGACAGGTCCGAGAACAGCAGGGCGCCGAACATCGCATTGCGCGCGATCAGCGCGTGCACCGCGCCCTTGGCCAGCTCGTAGGCCACGACCTCCTCGCTGGCGACGAAGCGGCTGCTCGCGCGACCCGCCACGAGCGAGCGCCCGTCGAAGCAATCGGCCGGACCGTAGGTGGCGACGAGCTCGTGCGCGTCGTATTGCGCGACATGGCCCTTGATCAGCACGAACAGGTGGGTCGGCTCGATGCCGGGCTCGAGAAGAGTCTCGCCTTCGCGGAAATAGGCGACGTCGACGCTGTCGCGGACGACCTGTTGTTCCGCGGCGTCGAGGCAGTCGAACGGAGAGGCCGAGAAGTCGAAGGCGTGGGGCATGCGCCCGGATTGGGCGACAGCCAGGCGTCGCGCGGTTGATCCACGTCAAGCTGATTTGCCTCCCCTCCCCCCAGAGTCCCAGACCGCGAGGCCGGAACTCGAGGAACACGCAACGACCAGGATGACGATGAGCGCACCCAACCCGGAGTTCTATTTCCCCCCTGCGAGCCTTACCGAGCAGGCCCACGTCTCCGGCATGGACGCCTACCGCCGTCTGGTGGCCGAGGCCGAGCATGACCACGAGGCGTACTGGGGCCGACTGGCCAAGGAGCTCGTGAGCTGGCGCACGCCCTTCAAGACCGTGCTCGATGCGTCGAAGCCGCCATTCTTTCGCTGGTTCGACGACGGCACCCTCAACGCCTCCTACAACTGCCTGGACCGCCAGGTCGAGGCCGGCCTCGGCGCCAAGACGGCGATCATCTTCGAGGCCGACGACGGCACGGTCACCCGGGTGAGCTACCAGGAGCTCCTCGAGCGCACCTGTCGCCTGGCCAACGTCCTCAAGGCGCGCGGCGTCGTCAAGGGCGACCGGATCGTCATCTACATGCCCATGTCGATCGAGGGCGTGGTGGCGATGCAGGCCTGCGCCCGGATCGGCGCCACCCACTCGGTCGTCTTCGGGGGTTTTTCGGCGAGCAGCCTGCGCGACCGGATCGCCGACACCGGCGCGGTCCTCGTCCTCACCGCCGACGAGCAGATGCGCGGCGGCAAGGCGTTGCCGCTGAAGGCGATCGTCGACGAGGCCCTCAGCGGCCCCGGCCACGCCGTGCGCGACGTCATCGTCTACCGGCGCACCGGCGGCAAGGTCGACTTCGTCGCCCCGCGCGACAAGTGGCTGCACGAGCTCGTCGCCAAGGAGCCCGCGAGCTGCGAGCCCGAGTGGGTCGGCGCCGAGCATCCGCTCTTTCTGCTCTACACCTCCGGCTCCACCGGCAAGCCCAAGGGGGTGCAGCACGCCACCGGCGGCTACCTGCTGCACGCGGCCCTCACCACCAAGTGGACCTTCGACTTGAAGCCCGAGGACGTCTTCTGGTGCACCGCCGACATCGGCTGGGTCACCGGCCACACCTACATCGCCTACGGCCCCCTGGCCTTGGGCGGCACCCAGATCGTCTTCGAGGGCATCCCCACCTACCCCGACGCCGGGCGCTTCTGGAAGATGATCCAGGACCACAAGGTCTCCATCTTCTACACCGCCCCGACCGCGATCCGCTCGCTCATCAAGGCCGCCGAGGGCAACGCGAAGGTCCATCCGAAGAACTACGACCTCTCGAGCCTGCGCATCCTCGGCTCGGTCGGCGAGCCGATCAACCCCGCCGCCTGGGAGTGGTATCACAAGCACATCGGCGGCGGCCGCTGCCCGATCGTCGACACCTTCTGGCAGACCGAGACCGGCGGCCACGTGATCACGCCGCTGCCGGGGGCCACGCCCCTGGTGCCCGGATCGTGCACCTTGCCCTTCCCGGGGATCGATGCCGCCGTGGTCGACGAGCAGGGCCACGAGGTGCCGCACGGCAAGGGCGGGATCCTGGTCATCAGGAAGCCCTGGCCGAGCATGATCCGCACCATCTACGGCGACCCGGAGCGGTTTAGGAGGAGCTACTACCCGGAGGACTTCCAGGGCAAGTACTACCTCGCCGGCGACGGCGCGATCCGCGACGAGAAGACCGGCTACTTCACCATCACCGGGCGGATCGACGACGTCCTCAACGTCAGCGGCCACCGCATGGGGACGATGGAGATCGAGTCGGCGCTGGTGTCGAACACGGCGCTCGTCGCCGAAGCGGCGGTCGTCGGCCGGCCGGACGAGACCACGGGCGAGGCGATCTGCGCCTTCGTGGTCCTGAAGCGCGCTCGGCCCACGGGGGAGGAGGCACAGAAGATCGCCAAGGAGCTCAGGGACTGGGTCGCCCACGAGATCGGCCCGATCGCCAAGCCCAAGGACATCCGCTTCGGCGACAACCTGCCCAAGACCCGCAGCGGCAAGATCATGCGGCGCCTCTTGCGCTCGCTCGCCCGCGGCGAAGAGATCACCCAGGACACCAGCACGCTCGAAAACCCCGCCATCCTGGAGCAGCTCTCGGAAAAGAACTGAGGCGGCCGGCGACGGGCAGGGCGGAGTCGCGCGCGGTGGATCCGGTCGACGAGGCACGGCGCCTGATCGATGCCGCGGCCCGTGTCGTCGTCCTCACCGGCGCCGGCATCTCGACCGAATCGGGCATTCCCGACTTTCGCGGGCCGCGGGGCGTGTGGATCAAGAATCCCGCTGCCGAGAAGCAGTCGACGATCCAGAACTATCTCGCCGAGCCCGAGGTGCGCAAGGCCGCCTGGCGCTCGCGCCTTGACTCTCCGGCGTGGAGCGCCGCGCCCAATGCCGGCCATCGCGCCCTGGTCGCCCTCGAGCGGCGCGGCAAGCTGCACGCCCTCGTCACCCAGAACATCGACGAACTGCACCAGCGCGCTGGCCAGTCGCCGGCGCTCGTGGTCGAGGTTCACGGCAGCATGCGCCGGGTGATGTGCTGGCAGTGCGGCCGACGCGCGCCCATGGACGAGGCGCTGGCCCGGGTGCGCGCCGGCGAGGAGGATCCGCACTGCCGCGATTGCGGCGGCATCCTGAAGAGCGACACCATCTCCTTCGGCCAGTCGCTCGTGCCCGAGGTGATCGACCGGGCGCTGAACGCGGCGGCCGAGGCCGACCTGCTGCTCGCGGTCGGCACGACCCTGCAGGTGCAGCCGGTGGCGAGCATGGTGCCGATCGCGGCGCGGGCGGGCGCGGCCATCGTCATCGTCAACGATCAGCCGACGGCGATGGACGCGCTGGCCGAGGTGGTCGTGCGCGAGCCGATCGGCAGCGTCCTGACCGTGATCTGCGGCGGCGCGGCGAGCTGAGTTCAGGTAGGCCCGTCGTTTGCTAAAAGCCGGGCCGCGCGAGCGGGCGGCATTCCTTGGCGGCTTCGTCTTCGTTGCGCGACACCCTCGGGGTCCCGCGGGTCGAAACCGCAGCGATTTCCCGCGAAGATACCGGCGTCACCGACGACGGAACGTGACTGAGGAAAACCCTTATGCAACGCGCAAGCGATGTCGCCAAGGCCACCGCCGCCTACCCTGCCGTGCTGGCCACGTTCGAAGACGAGCTTCAGGAGCTTCGGGCCTCGCGAGCCGCCGCAGAGGCGCGGATGCGGCAGGTGCTCTCGGCGATGACCTCGTTTCGCGACGGCGACTTCTCGGTCCGCCTGCCGGTCGACTGGGCCGGCACCGAAGGGCGGATCGCGGAGGCCTTCAACCAGGCGCTCGAGCACGACGAGCGGATCTCGCGCGAGGTCGGCCGGCTGAGCGCGAGCGTCGGCAAGGAAGGGCGGCTGAAGCAGCGCATGTCGCTGCCGGGGGCGCGGGGCGGCTGGGCCAGCACCGTCGATTCGCTCAACATCCTGATCGACGACCTGGTGCGGCCGACCACCGAGATCGCGCGCACCATCGGCGCGGTCGCCAAGGGCGACCTCGGCCAGTCGATGGAGCTCGAGGTCGACGGCCGGGCGCTCAAGGGCGAGTTCCTTCGCTCGGCCAAGCTGGTCAATTCGATGATCGAGCAGCTCTCGGTCTTCACTTCGGAAGTGACCCGAGTGGCGCGCGAGGTCGGCACCGAGGGCAAGCTCGGCGGCCAGGCCAAGGTCAAGGGCGTGTCGGGGGTGTGGAAGGAGCTCACCGACTCGGTCAACCAGATGGCCGGCAACCTGACGGCGCAGGTGCGCAACATCGCCGACGTGACGATCGCGGTGGCCAATGGCGACCTGTCGAAGAAGATCACGGTCGACGTCCGCGGCGAAATCCTGCAGCTCAAGGAAGCGACCAACACCATGGTCGAGCAGCTGCGCTCGTTCGCTTCGGAGGTGACGCGGGTGGCGCGCGAGGTCGGCACCGACGGCCGCCTCGGGGGCCAGGCGGTGGTGCCCGGCGTGGCCGGCACCTGGAAGGACCTGACCGACTCGGTCAACGCGATGGCGACCAACCTGACGGCCCAGGTGCGCAACATCGCGACCGTGACCACGGCGGTGGCGCGCGGCGACCTCTCGCGCAAGATCACGGTCGACGTCAAGGGCGAGATCCTGGAGCTCAAGGAAACCATCAACACGATGGTCGACCAGCTCAACGGCTTTTCCTCGGAAGTGACGCGGGTGGCGCGGGAAGTCGGCACCGAAGGCAAGCTCGGCGGCCAGGCGCAGGTGCCCGGCGTCGCCGGCACCTGGAAGGATCTGACCGACTCGGTCAACTCGATGGCCTCGAACCTCACGGGCCAGGTGCGCAACATCGCCGACGTCGCCACCGCCATCGCCAAGGGCGACCTGTCATCGAAGATCACGGTCGAGGTGAAGGGCGAGATCCTGGCGCTGAAGAACACCATGAACACCATGGTCGACCAGCTCAACGGCTTTGCCTCGGAAGTGACCCGGGTGGCGCGCGAGGTCGGCACCGAAGGCAAACTCGGCGGCCAGGCGGCGGTGCCGGGCGTGGCCGGCACCTGGAAGGACCTGACCGACAACGTCAACTTCATGGCCTTCAACCTCACCGGCCAGGTGAGAAACATCGCCGAGGTGACGACAGCCGTGGCCAACGGCGACCTGTCGAAGAAGATCACGGTCGACGTCAAGGGCGAGATCCTGGAGCTGAAGAACACCATCAACACGATGGTCGACCAGCTCAACGGCTTCGCCTCGGAAGTGACGCGGGTGGCGCGCGAGGTCGGCACCGAAGGCAAGCTCGGCGGCCAGGCCGAGGTGCGCGGCGTCGCCGGCACCTGGAAGGACCTGACGGACTCGGTCAACGCGATGGCCACCAACCTCACCGGCCAGGTGCGCAACATCGCCGACGTGACCACCGCCGTCGCCAACGGCGACCTGTCGAAGAAGATCACCGTCGACGTGCGTGGCGAGATCCTGGAGCTGAAGAACACGATCAACACCATGGTCGACCAGCTCAACGCCTTCGCCGGCGAGGTGAGCCGGGTGGCACGCGAGGTCGGCACCGAGGGCGCGCTCGGCGGCCAGGCGCAGGTGCCGGGCGTGGCGGGCACCTGGAAGGACCTGACCGACAACGTCAACTCGATGGCCTCGAACCTCACGGGCCAGGTGCGCAACATCGCCGACGTCGCCACCGCCGTGGCCAACGGCGACCTGTCGCGCAAGATCACCGTCGACGTCAAGGGCGAGATCCTCGAGCTCAAGAACACCCTCAACACGATGGTCGACCAGCTCAACGCCTTCGCCTCGGAGGTGTCGCGGGTGGCGCGCGAGGTCGGCACCGAGGGCAAGCTCGGCGGCCAGGCGCAGGTGCGCGGTGTCGCCGGCACCTGGAAGGACCTGACCGACAACGTCAACTCGATGGCCAACAACCTCACCGGCCAGGTGCGCAACATCGCCGACGTGACCACCGCCGTGGCGCGCGGCGATCTGTCGCGCAAGATCACGGTGGAGGTGAAGGGCGAGATCCTGGAGCTGAAGAACACGATCAACACGATGGTCGATCAGCTCAACGGCTTCGCCTCGGAGGTGACCCGGGTGGCGCGCGAGGTCGGCACCGAAGGCAAGCTCGGCGGCCAGGCGGCGGTGCCGGGCGTGGCCGGCACCTGGAAGGACCTGACCGACAGCGTCAACTTCATGGCCTCGAACCTCACGGGCCAGGTGCGCAACATCGCCGAGGTGACGACCGCGGTGGCGCGCGGCGACCTGTCGAAGAAGATCACCGCCGACGTGCGCGGCGAGATCCTCGAGGTGAAGAACACCATCAACACCATGGTCGACCAGCTCAACGCCTTCGCCGGCGAGGTGAGCCGGGTGGCGCGCGAGGTCGGCACCGAGGGCAAGCTCGGCGGCCAGGCCGAAGTGCAGGGCGTCGCGGGCACCTGGAAGGACCTGACCGACAACGTCAACTTCATGGCCAACAACCTCACCGGCCAGGTGCGCAACATCGCCGAGGTGACGATCGCGGTGGCCAACGGCGACCTGTCGAAGAAGATCACGGCCGACGTGCGCGGCGAGATCCTGGAGGTCAAGGAGACGATCAACACCATGGTCGACCAGCTGCGCTCGTTCGCGGCCGAGGTCTCGCGGGTGGCGCGCGAGGTCGGCACCGACGGCAAGCTCGGCGGCCAGGCGCAGGTGCCGGGCGTGGCCGGCACCTGGAAGGACCTGACCGACAACGTCAACTCGATGGCCTCGAACCTCACGGGCCAGGTGCGCAACATCGCCGACGTCGCCACCGCCATCGCCCGGGGCGACCTCAGCCGCAAGATCACGGTCGACGTGAAGGGCGAGATCCTGCAGCTCAAGGAGACCATGAACACCATGGTCGACCAGCTCTCGGCGTTCGCCTCGGAAGTGACGCGGGTGGCGCGCGAGGTCGGCACCGAGGGCAAGCTCGGCGGCCAGGCGGCGGTGCCGGGCGTCGCCGGCACCTGGAAGGACCTGACCGACAACGTCAACTCGATGGCCTCGAACCTGACCGGCCAGGTGCGCAACATCGCCGACGTGACGATCGCCGTGGCCAACGGCGACCTGTCGAAGAAGATCACGGTCGACGTCCGCGGCGAGATCCTGCAGCTCAAGGAAACGATCAACACCATGGTCGAGCAGCTGCGCTCGTTCGCCTCCGAGGTGACGCGGGTGGCGCGCGAGGTCGGCACCGAAGGCCGGCTCGGCGGCCAGGCGGCGGTGCCCGGCGTGGCCGGCACCTGGAAGGACCTGACCGACACCGTCAACGGCCTGGCCAACAACCTCACCACCCAGGTCCGCAACATCGCCGAGGTGACGACCGCGGTGGCGCGCGGCGACCTCAACCGCAAGATCACGGTCGACGTGAAGGGCGAGATCCTGGAGCTGAAGAACACGATCAACACCATGGTCGACCAGCTCAACGCCTTCGCCGGCGAGGTGACGCGGGTGGCGCGCGAGGTCGGCACCGAGGGCAAGCTCGGTGGCCAGGCCGTGGTGCCGGGCGTGGCCGGCACCTGGAAGGACCTGACCGACAACGTCAACTTCATGGCCTCGAACCTGACCGAGCAGGTGCGCGGCATCGTCAAGGTCGTGACCGCGGTGGCCGACGGCAACCTGACGCAGCGCCTGACGGTGCAGGCCAAGGGCGAGGTGGCGGCGCTGGCCGACACCATCAACGGCATGACCGACACGCTCGCCACCTTCGCCGACCAGGTGACGAACGTCGCCCGCGAGGTGGGCGTGGACGGCCGGCTCGGCGGCCAGGCGAACGTGCCGGGGGCGGCAGGCACCTGGAAGGACCTGACCGGCAACGTCAACCTGCTGGCCGCCAACCTGACGACGCAGGTGCGGGCGATCGCCGAAGTCGCCACCGCGGTGACCAAGGGCGACCTGACGCGCTCGATCCAGGTCGAGACCCGCGGCGAGGTGGCGGAGCTCAAGGACAACATCAACACGATGATCTCGAACCTGCGCGAGACCACCGAGAGCAACCGCGAGCAGGACTGGCTGAAGACCAACCTTGCCCGCTTCACCGGCATGCTGCAGGGCCAGCGCGAGCTGAGCACCGTCGGCCAGCTGCTGCTGACCGAGCTGGCGCCGCTGGTCAACGCCCACCAGGGCACGATCTACCACCTCGCCCTGAGCGACGGGCAGTCCGAGCTCGAGCTGCTTTCCAGCTACGCGCAAGGCGTGCCGCTGGCGCGGCGGATCGGCATCGGCGAGGGCCTGGTCGGGCAGTGCGCGGCGGAGAAGAAGCGCATCCTGCTGACCGACGTTCCGGCCGACTTCGTCAAGATCGCCTCCAGCCTCGGGCAGGCGCAGCGGGTCAGCGTGGTCGTGCTGCCGGTGCTGTTCGAAGGCGAGACCAAGGCGGTGATCGAGCTCGCCTCGCTGCAAAACTTCAGTGCCGGCTCGCTCGCCTTCCTCGACCTCCTGACGCAGAGCATCGGCGCGGTCTTCAACACCATCGAGGCGACGATGCGCACCGAGGGCCTGCTGACGCAGTCGCAGCAGCTCACCGTCGAGCTGCAGTCGCGGCAGAGCGAGCTGCAGAAGACCAACGAAGAGCTCGGCACCAAGGCGCGGCTCCTGGCCGAGCAGAACGCCGAGGTGGAGCGCAAGAACGCCGAGGTCGAGCAGGCGCGGCGTGCGCTCGAGGAGCAGGCGGCCGAGCTGGCGCTGACCTCGAAGTACAAGTCCGAGTTCCTGGCCAACATGTCGCACGAGCTGCGCACGCCGCTGAACTCGATCCTGATCCTGAGCCAGCAGCTCGCCGAGAACTCGTCCGGCAACCTGCAGCCCAAGCAGGTGGAGTTCTCGCGCAACATCAACTCCTCGGGCTCCGACCTGCTGCACCTGATCAACGACATCCTCGACCTTTCGAAGATCGAGTCGGGCACGGTGACGGTCGAGATCGAGGAGATCACCTTCTCCGGCCTGCGCGAGACCATCGACCGCAACTTCCGCCACGTTGCCGAGGCGAAGAACCTGCCGTTCCAGATCCGCGTCGACCCGGAGCTGCCGCGCTCGATGGAGAGCGACCCGAAGCGGCTGCAGCAGATCCTGAAGAACCTGCTCTCCAATGCCGTCAAGTTCACCTCGCACGGCCACGTCCATGTGCGGGTGGAGCTGGCCGACGCCGGCTGGAGCGCCGACCATGCGATCCTGGGCAGCGCCCAGCAGGTTGTGGCGTTCACCGTGGAAGACACCGGCATCGGCGTGCCGCCGGACAAGCAGCGGCTGATCTTCGAGGCCTTCCAGCAGGCCGACGCCGGCACGTCGCGCAAGTACGGCGGCACCGGCCTCGGCCTGGCGATCAGCCGCGAGCTGGCGGTGCTACTGGGCGGCGAGATCAGGCTCACCAGCGTGCACGGCCAGGGCAGCGTCTTCACGCTCTACCTGCCGCTGCGCTATGCCGGCGCGAGCTCGGTGCGCAGCACCGCGCGCAGCGGCGACGGATCCGTCGTCGAGGCGCGCAGCGAGATGACGGTGCTGCCGGTGGCGCGCGAGGAGCACATCGCCGACGACCGCAACTCGCTCGAGGGCGGCGACGAGGTGCTGCTGATCGTCGAGGACGATCCGCACTACGCGCGCATCCTCCTCGGCCTGGCGCGCGACATCGGCTTCAAGGGCATCGTCGCCACCAAGGGCGCGCAGGCGCTCGCCCTGGCGCGCCAGTACGAGCCGGCTGCGATCTCGCTCGACATCTTCCTGCCCGACATGCTCGGCTGGACCGTGCTCAACCAGCTCAAGCTCGACCCGGCGACGCGGCACATTCCGGTGCAGATCGTCACCCTCGAGGAGGAGCGGCAGCACGGCCTGGCGCGCGGCGCCTTCGCCTACCTGGTCAAGGAGCCGACCACCACCGGCCTG
>Ga0207659_10001226_pt1 | contig 15352 bp, 9 predicted proteins | sample KBSM43metaG_FD_184330 | JGI IMG/M metagenome (GOLD analysis project Ga0207659, IMG submission 184330) | Miscanthus rhizosphere microbial communities from Kellogg Biological Station, Michigan, USA - KBS M4-3 metaG (SPAdes) (version 2) | ecosystem: Host-associated > Plants > Roots > Rhizosphere >...
CAAGAGCGACCGCCACGAAGAGGGTACCGCAGCCGTCGTGTTCGGCCTGAGACTGGACGGTCTCTGGGGGCTGCGCCTCGGGCGCATGCTCGGATAGAAGACGAGGACGGGCCCATGCTCGCCTCACGGCCGACCCCGCGTGCGAGGACAGACAACGAAAGTGACAGAGGGGGCTTGACGATCGGTCGCAACATAGAAGACCACGAGGATCACAACAGCTTCGCCACGAAGGACACGAAGATCAGGATGATCACAACGGGTTAGTCACGCAGCGTCACGAAGCATTGTCCGAAGCCGCAAAACTGTTGCTTGAAGACCTCTGTGTTCTTGTCAGAGCACGACACGCTTCAACCCCTCCTTCAAAAGCATCGAATTGAAGTTAATCAGAAGACCAGCCCGCAACCCGGTTGTTCGCAGATAAGAGATCAGTCTGGCCTGAAATATCGGATCGAGTCTGGCCACAGATTTGACCTCGATGATGACCGACTGGGCGACGATGAAATCTATCCGCTGCCCTGGAATGGGAGTTCCGCGATACTCAACCGAGATGGCTCGTTCTCGCTCGAAAGCCACACCTCTGGTCGACAGTTCGATGGACAGCGCCGTCGCGTAAATGTTCTCCAGAAATCCCGGGCCTAATGCCCTATGGACCGTCAGGGCACATGAAATGATCTCGGAAATGACCTCCTCTGTTTCATTCGGCAGGTCACTCGCAATCAACAGCGTCATATCGGCCTCCTTGTTTCGATTCCTCGCCCTTCGGGCTTAACCTCGGGCCCTGACTCGTGCCACTACTCCGTGTGAGTCATGTTCTTCGTGACCAGTCCCTCGCATGCTCGTGTTCTCCGTGGCCAATCCCTCGTGTGCGTCGTGCTCTTCGTGGCCAATCCCTCGTGTGCGTCGTGTTCTTCGTGGCCAAGCCCTCGTGTGCGTCGTGCTCTTCGTGGCCAATCCCTCGTGTGCGTTGTGCTCTTCGTGGCCAATCCCTCGTGTGCGTCGTGCTCTTCGTGGCCAATCCCTTGTGTGCGTCGTGCTCTTCGTGGCTAGTCTCTCGTGTGCGTCGGGCTCTTCGTGGCCAATCCCTTCGTGTGCGTCGTGCTCTTCGTGGCCAGTCTCTCGTGTGCGTCGGGCTCTTCGTGGCCAATCCCTTCGTGTGCGTCGTGCTCTTCGTGGCCAATCTCTCGTGTGCGTCGGGCTCTTCGTGGCCATTCCCTTCGTGTGCGTCGTGTTCTTCGTGGCCAAGCCCTCGTGTGCGTCGTGGCTACCGCGTGCTCTTTCGCGCGCCTTCGAAGGTCGCAAACTCCACGCGCCGGCCGTCTGTCTCTAAGGTGATCTGCCCATCAAGGTCAGTGCGCAGCACCGTGGCCCCGATGTCTTCGAGGCGCCGCAGCACCTCCGGCGTAGGGTGGCCGAACGTATTCCCGCGCCCGGCGCTGATCAGCGCGAACTGCGGGCGCCACTCCAACAGAAGCGCCGACGAGGACGATGTCCGGCTGCCGTGATGCGCGATCTTGAGGATCCTGGTTGGCGCGCGAGTGAGGCGCGGAAGGATTTCGTGTTCGACTTCTGCGGAGATGTCGCCAGTCAGCAGGACCGCGACGTCGCGGTAGACGACTTCGAGCACAACTGAATCGTCATTGCGGACCCGTCGACGCTCCCAGTCGGGAGGTGGAGGATGGAGCACACGAACGCTCGCGATCCCGCGCGCCTCGATGTCGTCGCGACGTCGATGGTCGACTGAAATGCCGAGGCGCGCTGCGGCGTCGCGGATGTCGGCCGTCGGGCCATGATTCGGGACATCGATCCCTACCCATAACTGCCGAGGCGCAAAGTCGGCGAGCACGTCGAGCGCACCGCCTATGTGATCGGGATCGCCGTGCGTGAGCAGCAAGGTGTCGAGCGCCCTAATCCCACGAGCCCACAACGCTGGCGCCAGTACGCGCGCGCCGATACCGAACGATCCGCCGAATGGGGCGCCGCCGGTATCGACCAGCATCTTCCCGCCGCTCGGCGTCTCGAGCAGAATCGACTCACCCTGGCCCACGTCGAACATCGTCAGACGAAGAGTGTCGCTCGCGCTGGCTGGCTGCGCGATTCGTGAGTCGACCGCGCCCACGACTGTCGCTGCCGCCGCCACCCACAGCAGCGCCGCGATCGCGCGCGACGCGCCGCGACGCGAGAGAAACATCACCGATACGGCCGCGTAGTAGAGGGCAACAATGAATGCATCCGGCGGGGGCACACGTGCCGTCGACCACGGCGCGAGCGTGACCAGGTGTGCGCTGCCGATCAGTCCCTGGGCGGCGAGATGCGCAATCATGCCGGCCGGTCGGGCGATCACCGGGACGCTGTTGGCCATCGCGGTGACGAGCGCCGCGATCTGGACAAGGCCCATCAAGGGGACAGCTATCAGGTTGAGCACGAGCCCGGCGCCAGTGACACGCGAGAAGAGCACGGCCGACACCGGAAGCAGCGCGATCTCGACGGCGAGTGACGCGAAGACCGATGCAACAACCCACGACAGCGTTCGCGCGCGTGGCGTCAGCCTGGCCCCGATGCGTGCGCCTTCGAGCAGCGCAAGTGTTGCTCCAAACGTCAGAATGAATCCGCCATCGCGGATGTCGAGCGGCCTGAAGACGATCATCAGCGCGGCGGCGACTGACGCGGTCTGCCAGCCGCCACTTCGCTGATCCAGGACGCGGGCGGCGAAGTACAACACCGCCATCAGCGTGGCGCGCCACACTGACGGCCCGGCGGTGACAACCAGTCCGTACGCGGACAGGACCGCGATGGCGACACAGGCCGCTCCCCTTCCGCGGACGCCGACAATCATCAAGACAATCGTTGCGGCGGTTGCGAGAATGGCGATATTGCCGCCGGAGATCGCGATGACGTGGTAGGTGCCGGCTTGCTGCAGCCTCTCGCGGGTCTCGTCGGGCAACCCGGTGCGATCGCCGATCAGGACAGCCGTCGCGATGGCGGCGGAGACCGGATCGTGGACCTCGATCCACCGCTTCACGGCGCGCCTGACGTGCTCCCGGACATCAGCCGACCGCTCGGAGAGGTATCCACCCGTCTGCACCACATCGATCAGGAAGCCGCTCTTAACGGTTCCCAGAAGGGTCACGCCGTCGAGCGCCTGATCGCGTTCGAAGTCGGGAACGCCTTCATTCAGGTAACGCGCCGGCCGGCGGAACGTCATCGGTGCTTCGATCGTCCGGCCGGCTCGCCACTCGCTCACTCGACCATCTTCGGCCGTGCCGTTGACGCTGATCGCGATCTCGCCCGCAGCGGGCTGCCACACGCCGCGAAGCTTCACCGCGATGATGCCGGCGCGCAGCGCCACGAAACCGTCGCGTGGCGAGGCGTCCTCAACGAGCACGACTCGCGACGGCAGCGGATCGTGCCGACCGGCCGGGCCGATGGAGTCGATCTGAAAGCCTCCGAACTCCCTGTCCAGGACTTGGCGTATCGACGAGTGGAGAGCGCCTTCGCGTGCGTTCACCGACAGGGCCGCGCCGCCCACCAGGAACCCGGTCACCACCGCCACGAGCGTCGTCCGCGGTGACCGGCGCCGCCAGCCCGCGAGCGCGCCAAGGCACGTCAACGGAAGCGCTGCCGCGTATGTCCAGGCGGTGACACTGGTGATCAGCCCAAGCGTTGCGCCGATGAGAAGACTGAGTGCGGGAAGAAGACCGATCGCAGCCACACCTTGCTCGATGCAAGTTGCGGCAACCCCTGGCACGACGCCCGGGTCAGTGACTTACGGGTGAAGCAATGGAGTTATTGCGTGCTTGTCGCATCCCGAAAGGAGCAGTTTTTTCAAGGGTCCGTCAGACGTTCGCCCAGCGGCGCAGGAGGTTGTGATAGACGGCAGTCAACTGGACGACTGCGGGATGATCCGGCAAGTCGACGGTCAGTCGCTGAATCGCCGTATCCAGATCGAACAGCAGCGTCCGCTCCCCATCGTCTCGAATCATGCTCTGCATCCAGAAGAACGAGGCGATGCGTGCGCCGCGCGTCACCGGCGTGACGTTGTGGAGGCTCGATGCGGGATACAGCACCATGTGTCCCGCCGGTAGCTTAATCGAGTGGACGCCGTAGGTATCTTCGATGATCAGTTCACCGCCGTCGTACTCGTCAGGATCGGCCAGGAACAGCGTGGCCGAGAGATCGGTCCGCACGTTCAGCCCGGTTGCTTTCACTTGTCGAATAGCGTTGTCGACGTGGTTGCCGAACGACTGACCGCCTTCGTAGCAGTTGAACAGCGGCGGGAAAACCTTGAGTGGAAGCGCGGCCGAGATGAAGAGCGGATTGCGCTGCAGCGAGGCGACGATCATCTCGCCGATTTGCTTGGCGACTGGATGGTCTTCTGGAAGCTGCTGGTTGTGCTTGGCTCGCGCCGATTGGTGGCCGGCGGTAACGCGGCCGTCCACCCAGTGAGCCGTAGCCAGCAGCTGGCGCGCCTGCGCCACCTGCTCCGGAGTGAAGACGTCTGGAATCTGGAGGAGCATGTAAAACCTAGAAACTGAAATCCGCGTTCAGGATCAATTGCCGGCGCGGCCCTGGGATGTAGTGCCCGCCACCGACGCGATCTACGTACTCAATGTCGGCGAGGTTCTGTCCGTTGAGCCGCAGCGTCAGCCCCTCGTTCACCTTGTAGCTTGCCATCGTGTTGACGAGCCAGTAACTGGGAACCGAGGTGGTGTTGGTGGTGTTACGGAACACTGTGTCCATGTACTGCGCGCCACCGCCGAAGGTGAAGTCCCACGGCAGGCTGAAAGTCGTCCACAGATTGAAGGTAGCCTCCGGCGTCAGCGCGAGGTTGTTGCCTTCCTCGGCAGCGTTCGCCGAGCGCGCGATGTCGCTGTGCATGAACGCATACGATGCCAGCGCCGTCCATCGTTCCGTGATACTGCCGGTCAGCCCGAGCTCGACACCCTGTACCGTCTGCCGTCCGGCGAGCACGAACGGATCGCTCGTGGCGTTCCGCGTGCGCGCGTTGACCTTCTCGGTGCGGAACACCGCGCCAGTCACCGACAACCGGTTCCGCTTCACATCCCACTTGGTGCCGACCTCGTAGTTGCGCGATTCCTCGGGCTCGAGAGTCGGGTTGTTGGCCGCGGTCTCGGCCGTACTCAGTGCCGCGCCGGTGGCCGCTGCATCGACGGCGGGATTGAACGACGTGCCGTAGCCGAAGTAGATGCTGCCGGCAGGCCGCGGCTTGTAGACGACGCCACCACGCCAGCTGACCATCGAGTCCGACGTTCGAATCCGGGTGAGATCACCCGTCGCCAGCGCTGTCTGGGAGTAGTCGACATCGACGACATCCACACGAGCGCCACCAGTGAATTGCCACTGCCGTCCAACCGTCACCGTGTCGAATACGTACACACCCGCCTGACCCAATCGCGTATCGCTCGGGTTGCCCGTGTTCGGCGGCATCGGCCCGAACGGCAGCTCACCCGGGTTGGGGTGTGCCACGTCGATTTCCGGCTGATTCGTCGTCTGCGACGAGTTCTGGTTGAACGTCGTTTCGCGAGAGACCTCGAGCCCGGCCACGAGATCATGCCGCGCGCGCGTACCCAGCGAGGCCGTCAGATTGGTCTGGTTCGCAACGTTCCCATTGCCCATCGTCCGGCGCTGCAGCTGCCGGTTCGGCGGCCGTGGCGAGGTGATTGCCGAGTCGCGATCGGTGTCGCTGTAGCGGGTGATGTTGCGCAGCGTGAACGGACCGTTGAACCGATGCGAGATCTCGGCGGTCGCCATATCGCTTCGGATGTCCTCGAAGTCGTAGTCGCGCAAGCCGTAGAAGTTGCTCTGATCCACCGCTGGCGTGGCTTGGAATGCACCGGTTGGGAATCCGGGGGACGCTCCCCACGGCAAGCCGTAGTCCGGCACGTTGTCCTGCGTCAGTCTCTGGTACTTGAGGGTGACCTGCGTGGGCTTTCCGACGCCAAACGCAAGAGAGGGCGCGAACCCCCAACTGTTGTTTTCGACAACGTTGCGACCAGCGACACCGGCGTCCGTCCACATCAGGTTCAAGCGAAGCGCCGTGCCGATTGAGGGGTCGCCGATCGGATGATTCATGTCGAGCGTGCCGCGGCGATACTCGGCATTTCCCATGCCGAGCGATCCGCTATGAGAGCGCTCGAGCCCAGGTGACTTGGTCACCTGGTTGATCGCGCCGCCCGTCGCGCCACGGCCCGCGATCGATGAAGATGGGCCCTTCGCGACTTCGACCTGCTCGAGATTGAACGCATCGCGCGAATAGCCGCCGGGATCGCGGACGCCGTCGACGAACATGTCGTTGCCGGCACTGAACCCACGCAGCGTGAGGCTGTCACCGGGCAGCCCCCCTCCGCCCTCACCGGCCTGGAAGGTGATGCCGGGAACATTGCGCAGGACATCGCGCAGGCTCGTGGCGCCCTGCGACTGCATGATCTCCTTCGGGATCACCGCGATCGTCTGCGGTATGTCGCGCAGGGCCTGCGTGAATTTCGGTGAGGCCACGGCGGCCGCTTGACCGGTGACTTCGACGAACTCAGTTCGCCTGATGTCGAACGTCACGCTCTCACGCGCGGTGAAGCTGAACCCCACGCCGGTGCCAACGAGCATCTGATCGAGCGCCTCTTCCGGCGTCATCAAGCCGGTTACACCGGGTGACGGCAGGTCGCGCACCATTTCATTGGCGAGGGTAATTCGGATTCCGGTGGCAGCTGTGAATTTTTCGGCGACTGTTCCGATCGTTTCGGCAGGGATATCGAACTGCTGGACCTGATGCGGCTGCTCCGCGCTGCTGGCAGCGCTCACGCTCGACGCAGGGGAGTTGGATGGCCGTTCGTTACGCGACGCATGTTGCGCGTGAATCACCTTGCCACCGACGGCAGTTGACGCGACGACAGCGGCGCTCAGCACGAACAGGCGCGAGGTGCCCCGGCGGCGAGGACGGAGACGTGAGGTCTTGCTGGACGAAAAGGTTCGGTTCTTCATGCCGCGGTTTCCTGATGTCGTGGGTCGAGCTTTTCGGTTCGCTTCCGCCGCGCGATCCACGCTCGGCAGCGACGAAGCGCGAGCGCGATGCCGGTCCAGACAAGGACGACGGCTCCGGCAGTGGCCAACCCGGCAATCGTCTGACCGGGAAGCCCGAGAACCTCACCGGTGTGAGCGAAGCGCGAAATGCTCCGTAATCGCCGGCCGAGGCTTTGATCCGAAAAGGTTTCCGAATTGACAACCGCTCCTGTCGAGCGATCCAGCGAGAGCGTGGACCGCAACTGTGGCTGCCCACCGTCGCCGCGATCGATCGCGAATGCCACGGGTGCGCGGTCAGACGCAGGAAGACGCAGGTTGATGGTCTTCCAGCCAGGCGATTGTTCCGCCGCTTTTGTCACCAGAGCGTCGAGCCCGCCGAGCGCCGGCTGCGGACGATCGCGCCGCGCACCTTCCCTTGGTGGCCCGCCTTCCCGCCCACCGCGCCCGCCCTGTTGTGGCGGTTCCTCTCCAACGACGCGATACACGAGCGCGTTGGCCCACGGGAACGAAATAGGCATCGCCGTCAACACGACGATGAACAGCGGCACCGCCGACCAGGCGCCGATCGCGTTATGCCAGTTGAAATCACGAGCCTTGCCGCGAAGGCCGCTGCTGAACCACACGACCGGGCGAACGTGCTGCCAGGTCCATTTGCGTGGGAACCACAGATAGATGCCGGACGCGACGATGAAAAGGAAGATGGCGTTCGACCATCCCGTGATTGCGCGGGCAGCAGGTCTTCCCTCCCCTTCGACGGCGAGCCACCGATGCCACGCACGCACCTGGGTCATGAAGCGGCGAACACCCTGCGCGCTCTCCCCGAGCACGCGGCCCGTGTACGCGTCGGCGTACACCGTCTGGCGACCGGCCGCGATTGACACGGGGGCGGCAGGATACGAGGCCAGCGTCACGGCAGATATTTCGAGGTCCGGATGGTCGCGACGAATGGTGGTCAGCAGCGCCTCCAGCGAGAGCGGAGCTCGTCCGTCGGCGGCATCAGTCGATCGGAAGCCGCTGTCCGACCACGCGATCAACTGCCGCTCGTAGGTGAGGAGCACGCCGGTTGCGGACATCAGCAGGATGACGGATCCGGCAAGGACGCCGGCAATCAGGTGGGGCCAGAAGATCAGCGTGCGCAATGTCATGTATTTCGCCTGGTGAGCCGTCCACCAGGCGAACGGCACCGAACGTTGCGAGACTGAGACTGAGTCTCACAATCATGGAACAGCTTATCTCCCACCTGTTTGGTCGTCAAGTGCGAGAGGCCGGCCTCGATAACGGGAACAAGCGCGAGCTAGCGGCGGGGCGCGTCGGACGGTGGATTCGCGTAGTAACCACGGCGGGCGCGCGCGAAGTACTCCCCGTTGCGAACGCGCACGCGTATCGCCCGCCACATGCCGTCGGGCGGACGTGACGAGCTGTAACCGAGCGTGTACTGCTTGTTCAATTCGTCGGCGATGCGAGCGGTCGCAGGGCCAAGATCGGCCGCCGTCCTCACCACCTCCGTGTAGCCGCCGGTGAGACTCGTGATCTCGCGCAGCGCTTCCGGATTGACCCGCGTGCTCTCGCGCGCCTCGGCCGAGTCGATGGCGATCGCATAGACGAGCGCGTCGCTCCGGCGAATGTCTTCGAGGGTCTGGAACAGCGAATGTTCGCTGGCGGTATCGGCGCCATCCGAGATGACCACCATCGCCGCGCGAACGTGATTGCGATGTTCGAAGAGCTTTGATGTGCTCGCCAGCGCATCGTAGATCGCCGTGCCGCCCGACGGCTTCAGCGACTCGAGCGCATTTCGCGTCTTCGACGGCGGCATCGTCCACGGTATCGCCAGTCGCGGCAGATGATTGAATGTGGCGACGAGCGCCTCGTCCTCGACGAGCAGCAGCTCACCGACGAAACGATCCACAGCACCGCGCGCGTCGACGATCGGCTGACCACGCATGCTGTCGCTGGCGTCGAGCAGCACTCCGAGACTGACCGGGACTCGCGCGTCGGTGAACTGAGTGATCTCTTGCGGATCACCGTCCTCGAAAACCTGGAAGTCACCCTTGGTGAGGCCGGTGATCAGCCGGTTCTCCGAGTCGGTGACGGCGACGGTGACCTGGACGAGGTCCGTCCGCGCTCTGAACGACTGCGCATCCAGCGCCACGAAGGTCACGACGCTCAAGGCGGCCACGAAGGGCACGAAGATCAATCCGTACAACAGCCGACCTTCGCTGATTCGACCGTTGCGAAGCGGCTTGGACATCGGCAAATCCTGGGTAACCTTCGTGATCTTCGTGACCTTCGTGGTCACTGGTCTTGTTCGTGATCCTCGTGGCTCAAGCTTTTGTTTCCAAGCCTGCCACCCCCGCGTAGTAGTCCTGAAGCGAGCGCACGCTCAGCGCCTGCTGGCGGAGCGCCTTGATCGCGCTGACGGCTGCCGACGCGCCGGTCAACGTGGTGATGCACGGCACTTGCGCCATCGTCGCGGCCCGGCGCACCGCGCGATCGTCGAAGAACGATTCGCGGCCGAGCGGCGTGTTGATCACCATATCGATGGCGCGATTGACGAGATGATCGGCCACGTTCGGTCGTCCTTCGTTCACCTTGTACATGACCTCGACCTCGAGGCCGTGCACGCGCAGGAAGGCTGCTGTACCGCGAGTCGCCGCAAGCGTGAACCCGAGGCTCGCCAGATCGCGCGCAATCGGCAGCACGGTCGGCTTGTCGCTGTTGTTCACGCTGATGAACACGCAGCCCTTTTCCGGAAGCTTCTGTGCGGCTCCCATCATCGCCTTGCCAAAAGCTGCGCCGAAGTTATCCGACCCACCCATCACCTCACCCGTCGACTTCATCTCGGGGCCGAGGATCGTATCGACCCCCGGGAAGCGAACAAACGGGAAGACCGGGCTCTTGACGAAGACGCCCGCCGCGGTCAGATCCTCCACGAGTCCGAGGTCCGCGAGCGTTCGTCCGGCTGCGACTCTCGCCGCCACTTTCGCCATCGGCACGCCGGTGGCTTTCGAGATGTACGGCACCGTGCGCGAGGAACGCGGATTCACTTCGAGCACGTACACGATGTCGTCCTTGAGCGCGTACTGAATGTTCATCAGACCGACGACTTTCAACGCGCGTGCGATACGTCGTGTGTACTCGCGGATTGTCGCGAGGTGACGCTCGGCCACCATGAACGGAGGCACCACGCAGGAGCTGTCACCCGAGTGGATGCCCGCCTCCTCGATATGCTCCATGATGCCGCCGATGACCACAGCCCCTTCGGCGTCGGCCACCGCGTCCACGTCGAATTCGAACGCGTCTTCGAGAAATCGATCGATCAGAACTGGCCGGTCGTGTGAGACATCGACGGCACCGGTCATGTAGCGATCGAGAGCGCCGGAGTCGAAGACGATGGCCATGCCGCGGCCGCCGAGCACATATGAGGGGCGCACGACCACTGGGTACCCGATCCTCTCAGCCACCTCTCGCGCTTCCTCGCGCGATACGGCGGTGCCACTCGAGGGCTGGGGCACACCGAGGTCCCACAGCAACTGTGAGAAGCGTTGCCGATCCTCGGCAAGATCGATCGAATCCGGAGAGGTCCCGAGGATGGTGACACCGGCAGCGAGCAGTGGCAGGGCCAGCTTGAGCGGTGTCTGCCCGCCGAACTGGACGACACAGGAGACGTCGCCACCGGCTTCGCGCTCCCGCTCGATGACGGCCATGACGTCTTCGAACGTCAGCGGCTCGAAGTACAGGCGATCGGCCGTGTCGTAGTCAGTCGAGACCGTTTCCGGATTGCAATTCACCATCACCGTCTCGAAACCTTCCTCGCGGAAGCCGAACACGGCGTGACAGCAGCAGTAATCGAACTCGATCCCCTGGCCAATGCGATTCGGACCGCTCCCGAGGATGACGACCTTCTTCTTCGGTGTCGGCTCCGACTCGTCGACCTGCTCGTAGGTGCCGTACATGTACGGCGTGAACGACTCGAATTCGGCGGCGCAGGTGTCGATGCGCTTGAAGGCCGGGACCAGGCGGTCTTCGATGCGACGTTGTCGCACGAGCTCTTCGTCGATCCCGAACACGCCGGCGATGTCCGCGTCCGCAAACCCGCTTCGCTTCAGCGTCCGCAGCAGGTCGGTCGAGATCTCGCGGAACTCGCCGAGGCCCGCCATCTTGCGCAGCGCAACGATGTCATGGAACTGCTGCAGGAACCACGGATCGATCTTGGTCAGCTCGTGCAACGTCTCGATCGTCCACCCGCAGTCGAGCGCCCGGAAGAGCGCCCACATGCGCCGATCGCTGGGAACAACCAGCCGCTGGCGCAGCGCCGTCTCATCTTCCTCGTTCGGGTCGATCGTGAGCGGGAACAGACTTCCGTTCCTCCCAAGCTCGAGCGACCTGACCGCCTTCAGGAACGCTTCCTTGAACGTGCGGCCGATGGCCATCGCCTCCCCCACCGACTTCATCTGCGTCGTCAGCGTGGGATCGGCCTGCGGGAACTTCTCGAAGTTCCACCGCGGGAACTTGACGACGATGTAGTCGATCGTGGGCTCGAAGGAGGCGGGCGTGAGCCTGGTGATGTCGTTGGGGATCTCGTCGAGGTGATACCCGAGCGCCAGCTTGGCGGCGATCTTGGCAATCGGGAAGCCGGTCGCCTTCGATGCCAATGCCGACGACCGCGACACGCGCGGGTTCATCTCAATCGCGACGATGCGGCCATCCGCCGGGTTGATGGCGAACTGGATATTGGATCCGCCAGTTTCAACACCGACACGCCTGATGATGCGACGTCCCATGTCGCGCATCCGCTGGTATTCCTTGTCGGTCAACGTCAGCGCCGGGGCGACCGTGATCGAATCACCGGTATGCACACCCATCGCATCGACGTTCTCGATCGAGCAGATGACGACGAAGTTGTCCGCAACGTCGCGCATCACTTCGAGCTCGAACTCTTTCCAGCCGATGACCGACTCCTCCACCAGGATCTCGTGCACCGGGCTCATGTCGAGTCCGCGCCCGGCCAGTTCCCTGAACTCTTCGACGTTGTAGGCAATACCACCACCGACGCCACCGAGCGTGAACGAGGGCCGAATGATGGCCGGGAATCCGACATCGTCCACGATGACCAGCGCCTCTTCGAGCGTGGTGGCGACACCGCTCTTCGGCACCTCGACGCCGATTTCCGTCATCGCGTTGCGGAACAGCAGCCGATCCTCGGCCACCTTGATCGCGTCGATCTGCGCGCCGATCAGCTTGACGTTGTACTTCTCGAGCGTGCCGCGCTCGTGCAACGCGACGGCGAGATTGAGCGCGGTCTGGCCGCCGACAGTCGGCAGCACGGCATCGGGCCGCTCCTTCACGATGATGGCTTCCACCATCTCCACCGTCAGCGGCTCGATGTAGGTCGCATCCGCGAGCTCGGGGTCGGTCATGATCGTGGCCGGGTTGCTGTTGACCAGCACCACTTCGAGCCCTTCGGCGCGCAGGGCTTTACAGGCCTGCGTACCGGAGTAGTCGAATTCGGCCGCCTGGCCAATGACGATCGGACCCGAGCCGATCACAAGGACGCGTTTGATGTCGGTGCGCTTGGGCATTCAGTTACGTTTCGTCTGACTCAGCGTCGTTCCATCGACTCGAGGAACTGTTTGAAGAGGTAGTCGGCGTCGTGCGGTCCGGGCGAAGCTTCGGGATGATACTGCACCGAGAACATCGGCTTCGTGACGTGGCGGAATCCCTCGACAGTCTTGTCGTACAGGTTCAAATGCGTCACGGTCGTGTCGGCTGGCAATGAATCGGGATCGATAGCGAACCCGTGGTTCTGCGAGGTGATCTCGACCTTGCCCGATTGCAGTTCCTTTACAGGATGATTCGCGCCTCGATGGCCGAACTTGAGTTTGTAGGTCTGGCCACCAACGGCGAGCCCCATGATCTGGTGCCCGAGACAGATGCCGAACATCGGGACGTCCGAATCAATGAGTTGACGCACGTTGTTCACCGCGTACGACAACGCGGCGGGATCGCCGGGACCGTTGCTCAGGAAGATCCCGTCCGGCTCGATCGCGAGCAGCTCCGACGCTGGAGAAGACGCTGGGAACACATGGATGTCGCATCCGTACACGTCCAGCCGCCTCAGGATGTTGTATTTGATCCCAAAGTCGTACGCCGCGACCTTCAGTCGCCGCGAGGCCTGACGCCCCGGGGCAACACCGAACTCACGGTGATCCTGCTCTCCCGCCTGCGGCGCCTGCTCGCGCCACCAGAACGGCGCCTCGCAGGTCACCTCCTTGACGAGATCGGCACCTTCCATCTTTGGAATCGCGCGTGCCTTCTCGACCAGCTCCGCCGGGTCGACCTGGCCCGTCGCAATCACACCGCGCATCACGCCAGCCGAGCGCAGGACGCGCGTCAACGCTCGCGTATCGATATCCGCGATCGCGACGATGCCATGGCGGGTCAGGTAGTCGCGAAGCGTGCCATCCGCGCGGTAGTTGCTGGCGAGCGGCGACGCCTCGCGCATGATGAAGCCGGCGACATGCAGAGCGTGTGATTCCGCATCACCGGGCGCCACACCGTAATTCCCGATTTGCGGCGCCGTCATTGTCACGATTTGGCCGGCGTATGAGGGATCTGTGAGAACTTCCTGGTAACCGGTCATGCTCGTGTTGAACACGACTTCACCGGACGTCTCTCCAGGCGCGCCTGCGGCAACGCCGCGGTACCAACTGCCGTCTTCAAGTGCCAGAGTTGCGTTCATGCGGGTATCAGGAATGTGATCGCGGTGCTGCCAGACCCTGCTGGAGCGGAGCGCTCATCCAATCGACCGATCGTAACATTCACAGCCCATTTTCTTGACACTACGCGCAGCGCTCTGCAACAGTACCTGCCGGTGCACTCCGATACGAGCCTGACCGCCCAGTCCCCTGGTGCAGAGGCGGCGACGATGGGTCGTCTTCCGGTCGATATCCGTCGCTTTCCGTGGATCAGGCGGCTCGCCTCCGACTACGCCTTCGACTACTCACGGCTGGCAGACTTCTTTGCGGGCGATCCCGGTGATCCGGCGGCCTGGCGCGATGCGATCGCACGGGTATCGAGTCATCCCAGACCGCGCGACGCCGTCGTCGAGGTGCTGCACTCGCAGCAACGACGTCGCGAGGCACCCGCCGAAGCGGTGACGGCCGCAGCCAGGCTGGCCGACTCGGCATCAGTGGCCGTGGTCACTGGACAGCAGGCCGGCTTATTCGGCGGACCGCTGTTCACGCTTCTCAAGGCGTTGACGGCGATCCAGCTCGCTGAACGCGTGCGATCAGAGCATCGCGTGCCGGCTGTCGCGGTCTTCTGGGTCGATGCCGAGGATCACGACTGGAACGAAGTGAAAGCCTGTCGCGTGTTGAATGCGGAGCAGGCGCCGCGGTCGGTGTCTGTGGGTGATCTGCCGGGCGCGCACGCCGGTCCGGTCGCTCGCGTCCGCTTGAACGACTCGATCGCAACAGCCCTCTCCGAGTTGCAATCAGCCCTGCCCGGCACCGAGTTCACACCTGCACTCCTCGACGATCTTCGACGCTGCTATGAGCCCGGCGCAGGCATGGCGGATGCGTTCAGCCGTTGGCTGGAGCGGGTGTTGGGACCGCGCGGCCTCGTGGTATTCGACTCGTCAGATGCGGCAGCGAAGCCGCTCGTAGCCAACGTCTTCGCTCGCGAGATCGAGCGCCCGGGAGAATCATCGCGCCTGGCAGCGGAAGCCGGCGACGCATTGACCTCGCGCGGGTATCACGCGCAAGTCACCCCGAACCAGGGAAGCCTCGCGCTATTTCACATCAACGCGGGGCGCGAGCCGATCAAGGTTTCTTCAGGCGGTTTCCAGGTCGGCGACAGCACACATTCCAAGGCGGCCCTGGCCGAACGCGCCAGAACGCGCCCTGCGGAATTCAGCCCGAACGTGCTGCTGCGGCCGATTGTGCAAGACACCATCTTTCCGACAGTCTGCTATGTGGCCGGGCCGAGCGAGCTCGCTTATCTGGGACAGCTGCGTCGCGTGTATGCCGCATTCGACATTCCGATGCCGCTGATCCAGCAGCGCGCAACGTGTACGATCGTCGATTCAAACGCGATGCGTTTCCTGTCGAAGCATGATGTCTCGATCGAGGTGCTGCGTGCGCAGGACGAAGCGGCACTCAACGAACTGCTGATCGCGCAGCTGCCGACATCGGTCGAGGTCGCCATGCAGGTCGCCGGCGACACGATCGGGCAACGCATGGACGCGCTCGCCAGGGAGGTGCCGCGAATTGACGCAACACTCGAGGGGGCGACACGCTCGACGCTATCGCGGATGCAGGAT
>Ga0207659_10001230_pt1 | contig 15325 bp, 16 predicted proteins | sample KBSM43metaG_FD_184330 | JGI IMG/M metagenome (GOLD analysis project Ga0207659, IMG submission 184330) | Miscanthus rhizosphere microbial communities from Kellogg Biological Station, Michigan, USA - KBS M4-3 metaG (SPAdes) (version 2) | ecosystem: Host-associated > Plants > Roots > Rhizosphere >...
GATCGACGAAGGGTGCGCCGGGCCGAACCAGGTGAAGGCGTTCACGCGCTGCGGCATGGGTCCGTGCCAGGGACGCATGTGCGGCCTCACGGTGACGGAGATGGTGGCGGAGCGCCGCGGCATCACCACGGCGCAGGCAGGACGCTTCACCGCGCGCTTTCCGGCCAAGCCCGTCCCGCTCGCCGACATCGCGTCGCTTCCCTACGGCAAGGAGGCCCTCGACGCGGTGGTTCGCTAGAATCCGTCGATGGACCTTCCCCGCAACGAATTCAAGCACGCGATCCGCGCCGGCAAGCAGCAGGTCGGGCTGTGGGTCTCCCTCGCCAACGCGTACAGCGCCGAGATCGTCGCCGGCTCGGGCTTCGACTGGCTCCTGCTCGACGGCGAGCACTCGCCCAACGATCCCGCCACCATCGTCTCGCAGCTGCAGGCGGTCGAGCCGTATCCCGTGAGCGCGATCGTTCGTCCCGCGTGGAACGACAAGGTGCTCATCAAGCGCTACCTGGACATCGGCACGCAGGGCTTCCTCATCCCGTACGTGGGCAATGAGCGCGAGGCCGCGGAGGCGGTGGCCGCGATCCGTTATCCGCCGCGCGGCATTCGCGGCGTCGCCGGCACCACGCGCGCATCCCGTTACGGGCGCGTCGCGGACTACGCGAAGCGCGCGGAGGAAGAGCTGTGCCTGCTGGTGCAGGTCGAGACACGCGAGGGCCTCGACAACCTGGATGCGATCGCGAAGCTCGACGGGGTGGACGGCGTTTTCATCGGTCCCGCGGATCTCGCCGCCGGGCTGGGCCACCTGGGCGAGCAGCAACACCCCGAGGTGCAGTCCGCGATCCGCGACGCCATCAACCGCATTCGCAGCCACGGCAAGCCCGCCGGCATCCTCGCCACCGACGAGGCGAGCACGCGCCGCTACATGGAATGGGGCACGACCTTCACCGCGGTGGGGATGGACGCGATGATCCTCGCGCGCGAGAGCGAGAAGCTAGCCAGGCTTTTCGACCGCGGCCGGCAATGAGCCGGCCGCTTCGTCGTCGGACCCGTCTCGCGATTCGAAGCGTCCTTCGCCATCGCGCCCGGGCGGCAACCCGAAATCCTCGTTAGGCGGGCCGCGCACAGCCCGCGAAGTTGCCGGACAGCCCCTCGCGGGGCGGTTCTTTCGCGATCCGGATCCTTGAAAGCGCGAAGCCCGGAGTTTTCGGGCTCCGGGCTTCGCTGGAATTCGGATCGATCACTCGATTCGTCTACGCAGCGAGCCTCCGGAGATATACGCGGACGGCCGGGTGGCGTTTCGCCTGCAGGAAGCAGGGCGAAATGCCGCGCCAGGTCGCGCGGTTTTGGAGGTCGTTGGGCATTCGTGTCATACAGTCGAATGCTGCCATGCAGCATTCGAGCTCGTCAAGCCTTGTATCATTGAAATTCGCCCTGGAGGATCCCATGAAGCGCCTCATCTGCCTCATCGCGCTCGCCGCGCTTTCCTGCCTCACGCTCGACGTGCGCGCCGCATGGCCTGACCGTCCCATCAAATGGGTCGTTCCCTTCTCCGCCGGAGGCGCCAATGACCTCATCGCGCGCGCCGCGGCGGAAGGCGTTTCCAAGCGGCTCAACCAACCGATCATCATTGAGAACAAGCCCGGCGCCGGGACGCTCGTGGGCTCGGATGCGGTGGCCAAGGCGAAGGGCGACGGCTACACGTTCCTCATCGTGTCGGCGGGCTTCATCACCAACAGCCTGCTGCGCAAGGACATGCCGTACAAGGACGCGGATCTGGTGCCCGTGGGCATGATCGCGGTGGCGCCCTCGGTGATCGTGGTGCACCCGAGCATCCCCGTGAACAACATGAAGGAGTTCGTCTCCTGGGCGAAGAACCAGGGCTCGAACGGCGTGCTGTGGTCCACCGCAGGCACCGCGAGCACGCCGCACTTCGTCGCCGAGATGCTGAAGGAAGCGGGCGTCGACAACATCACCATCGTCCCATATAAGAGCGGCGGCGAGGGCGTGACCGCGGTGCTCGCCGGCAACGTGAACGCCACCTCGGAGGCCAGCATCGTGGTGCTGCCGCAGATCCGGGCGGGGAAGCTCAAGGCCATCGCCACCACCTACGAGACGCGCATCAGCGCGGAGAAGAACATCCCCACCACGAAGGAATCGGGCTTTCCCGGCGTGAAGATCGGCCATTGGGCCGGCCTCTTTGCGCCCAGGGACACGCCGAAGGCCATCGTCGATCGCATGAACGCCGAGCTGCTGGCGACCGTGAAGAGCAAGGAGTTCGCCGACAAGCTCGTGCCCCAGGGCATCGAGCCCGCGCCGTACTCGATGGCGGCCTACAACGCCTTCCTCACCGCCGAGCGCGACCGCCTCGGCAAGATCGCGCGGGGCGCGAAGATGCAGCCCGATTGATGCGCGACGACGGGCACGCGGCGTGACGTACGCCGTCAAGGAGATCTTCTATACGTTGCAGGGCGAAGGCGCGAACGCGGGCACGCCGGCCGTGTTCTGCCGCTTCGCGGGCTGCAACCTGTGGTCAGGCCGCGAGGAGGATCGCGCCGGCGCCACGTGCGACTTCTGCGACACGGACTTCGTCGGCACCGACGGCACAGGCGGCGGGAAATTCGAGACCGCCGAAGCGCTCGCCGACGCCATTGCGCGCGAATGGCGGCCCGACGGCGGCCAGCGCTTCGTCGTCTGCACCGGTGGCGAGCCGTTGCTGCAGCTCGACACGCCCCTCGTCGAGGCGCTTCACGCGCGCGGCTTTCGCGTGGCCATCGAGACCAACGGCACGCTGGAGGCGCCCGCCGGCATCGACTGGATCTGCGTGAGCCCCAAGGCCGACGCGGCGCTGAAGCTCACGCGCGGCGACGAGCTGAAGCTCGTGTTTCCGCAGGAGCGCGCGCGCCCGGAGCGCTTCGAGGCGCTTGCCTTCTCCCACTTCTTCCTGCAGCCCAAGGACGGGCCGGCGCGCGAAGCCCACACGAAGTCGGCGATCGACTACTGCCTCGCCCACCCGCGCTGGCGGCTGTCGCTGCAAGCGCACAAGATCGTCGGCATCCGATAGTGGAGATCTCCTACCGCTTCGGCTTCGACGCCGCGCATCGCTTCGACGGCTTCCCGCAGGGTCACGCCTACAACAACCTGCACGGCCATTCCTTCCAGGTGGAGGTCGCCTTGGAGGGCCTGCCCGACCCGGCGACCGGCTTCGTCACCGACCTGGGCGAAGTCGAGCGCGAGTGCGCGCGCGTGCGCGAGGCGCTCGACCATCGGCTGCTGAACGAAGTGGAAGGACTTTCCCGCCCGAGCCTGGAAAACATTTCCGTATGGATCTGGAAGTTCCTCTCGCCACGGCTCGCGAAGCTCTCGCGTGTCACCGTTCGCCGCGATTCCTGCGGCCAAAGCTGTTCCTACACGGGATAAGTTGAACTGATTTTGTAAGAGCGCGGTCGCAACTTGCGAGCCGCGCTTTTTTGTTGTCCTACAAAAGCCCGCGGCGACCACTCGAATCGCGAGGAGCGCCATGAGGCCATCGTCCACCAACAACAACGGGAATTCGGCGCGCGCGCGCACCCGGGGGGCCATCCGCACCCATCTCGGACGAAAGCGCACCGGGCCGCGTTCGCGCGCGCTGCGCGACTCGACGCTCGAGCGCATCGGCGAAGTGACCGGAGCGGAGCGCCACCGCCAGGAGCAGTCGTTCGACCGCTTGCTGGGCCAGTTCCAGGGACTGATGGATCAGGCCAGCGAGACCACCATGGCCGCGGTCGACAAGGCGCTGGAGACCGCATCGGACGCGTTGGTCGCGGCCGGCGAGTTCACCGCCGAGAACGCCGAGCGCCTGCGCCAGTACATCAAGCGCGACCTGCTGCATCGCGACAACCCGGCGCTCACATTCCGCACCGGCGACATCACGAGCGCGGGCACGCTTTCCTGCGCGGGCTGCGGCTGGACCATCGTCACGAACCGCACGACGGTGTTGCCGCCGTGTCCGCACTGCTCCGAAACGGCGTACCGCAAGACCGCCTGAGGCCCGCGTGGGCTCCATCATCGAGGTGTTCGCGGGACACACGGCGCTGCGCGCCGCGCCCGTTCCCGGCACCGGAACCCTGCGGGTGCGCTGCTCGCGGCTCGACGATTGCGCGGCGATTCGCGCCCTGCAGCGCAACGCCCATCCCGGCCTCGCTCCCTGGACGCTGAAGCAGCTCGAAAGCCAGCGCCGCGCATTTCCCGAGGGCCAGCTCGTCGCGGATTGCGGTGGCGAAGCCGTGGGCGCCGCGAGCTCGCTCATCGTGAGGTGGGACCATTTCCTTCTGGACCACACCTGGAAGCGCGTCACCGGCGACGGTTTCTTCACGACGCATGACGCGGCCGGCCGCACCCTTTTCGGCGCGGAGCTGGTGGTGAACTACGCGAGGCGCGGCACCGGAGCGGCGCGTGCGCTGTATCTCGCGCAACGGCGCCTTTGCAGGCGCCTGAACCTGCGCCGCGTGATCATCGCGGCACGCATGCCCGGTTACGCCTCATACGAAGAAGCGATGTCTCCCGAAACCTACGCGCAACGCGTGGTCTGGGGAGACATCGAGGATCCGAACCTGCGCTTCGCGACCGGCCTGGGCTTCCAGTACTGCGGCGTGATCCGCGGCTACATGCCCGAGGATCGCGCGTCGGCCGGAAACGCGGCGCTGTTCGTGTGGCTCAACCCGCTTTACTCACCGGCGGAGCCGCCCGCGAACGCGGAACGGCCCCGCAAGTGCGCGTGAAGGTCAGCCCTTCTCCTTGATCTTGATCTTGCCGTTCTTCTCCTTGATCTTGATCTTCTTGTCGTCGTCCCAGCGGCTCACGTAGTACTTGCCGTTCTCATAGCGCGGGGCGACGTACACGTAGCCTTCGCGCTGCGGCTCGAGGTGGCCGGCCGTCCAGACGTACTGGCCATCCTTGTAGTCGTAGTAGCCGGGGACCCAGACCTGTCCGGCCGGGGCGACCTGCACCGTCTCGACCTGCAGGGCCGGCGGCGGCGATTGCACTTCGACGTATTCGATGGTGGCGCTCATCGCGGGCGCGGCGGCGAAGCCGAGCGCGACGGCGAGCGGGGCGATCAGTTGAGTCTTCATGATGTTCTCCTGTGACGAAGGGAAATTACCTGCCGACTTCGTGGCCGACCACGCCGCCCACGACCGCGCCGCCCACCGTGCCGGTGGTGCTGCCGCCGGTGAGCGCGGAGCCCGCGACACCGCCGATGGCCGCGCCGGCGACCGTGCTTTTCTCCTGGTGCGTCATGCTCGAGCAGGCGCCGAGCGCGAGGGCCGCGACGGCCGCCGCAATGCAAGCCTGGATGCGTTTCATGTCGTACCTCCTTCAAAGCGATTGGAGCGCTGCACATTCCAGCTTCGCGCCGCCGGCTTCCCGGGTGAGTCGGCCGCCTCCTCAAATTGCTGTGCGGGCGTGCTTGCTCCACGTCGGACGCGGACGACGGCGATGTAGCTAGAATGGACAGACCAACCAGGAGGAATCGATGACGCTCTTTATCCGCAGGGCTCTCGCGACCCTGTGCGCCGCGTTCGCCGGCTTCGCGTGGGCGCAGGCCTATCCCAACAAGCCGGTGAAGATCATCGTGCCGTTCGCGGCCGGCGGCCCGGCCGACATTTACGCGCGCGTCATCGGTGAAAAGCTGCAGGCCGCGCTCGGCCAGTCCTTCGTGGTCGAGGACCGTCCCGGCGGGGGCGCCATCATCGGAACCGACGCGGTCGCGAAGAGCGCGCCCGACGGCTACACGCTGCTCATGATGTCCAACACGCACACGGTGAACGAGTCGCTCTTCGCCGAGAAGGGCAAGCCGTACGTGCTGCTGCGCGACCTCGTGCCCGTGGCGCCCGTCAACTATTCGGACCTCGTGATGGTGGTGCACCCTTCCGTGCCGGCGAACACCCTCGCGGAATTCATCGCGCTGGCGAAGGCGAAGCCCGCGGGCCTCAACTACGCGTCATCGGGTCCGGGCACGCCGTATCACATGGCCGGCGAGCTCTTCAAGTCGATGGCCGGCGTGGACATCGTGCACGTGCCCTACAAGGGAAGCGCGGGCGCGCGCACCGACATCCTGGGCGGACAGGTGCAGATGATGTTCGACGCCATCACCACCATGGCGCCCAACGTGCGCGCCGGAAAGCTGAAGGCGCTCGGCACATCCGGCAAGGTGCGCTCCGGGGTGTTGCCCGAGGTGCCCACCCTGAGCGAGGCCGGCGTCCCCGGCTACGACGCCGTGATCTGGCTCGGCATCATGGCGCCCGCCGGAACACCCAAGGCGATCGTCGACCGACTGAACGCGGAGATCACCCGGGCGGTGAATTCGCCGGAGCTGAAGAAATCGTGGGCGGACCAGGGCGCGGTGCCCATGTCCATGACGCCCGACGAATTCGGCCGCTTCATGCGCGAGGACATCGAGAAGTGGTCGCGCATCGTGAAGATCTCCGGCGCGAGGCCCGACCAATAATGAAGTTCCTGAGCGGCGGCGCCGCGCAGGGGCTGGTCGGCGCCGTGGCGCGCGCGGCGAAGGTCGAAGTGGAAGGCCACTTCGGCGCCGTGGGCGCGATGCTGGACAAGTTCAAGGCCGGCGAGCCGTGCGACATCGCGATCCTCACCAACGCGCAGGTCGCGGACCTCACGGCGAAAGCGCTGGTGATCCCGGAGACGAGCGCGGACCTGGGATCGGTGCCGACGGCGGTTGCCGTGCTCGAAGGCGCCGAGCTGCCGGATGTCTCCAACGAGTCCGCGCTGCGCGCCGCGATGCTCGCCGCCGACGGGATCTACTTCCCCGACCCCGCGCGCGCCACCGCGGGAATCCATTTCGCCAAGGTGCTCGAGCAGCTGGGCATCCGCGCGCAGGTGGAGAGCCGCCTTCGCATCCATCCGAATGGCGCCACTGCCATGAAGGCGATGGCCGAAGCGGGCGGCAATCCCATCGGCTGCACGCAGGCCACCGAGATCCTCGCCACGCCCGGCGTGCGCCTGGTCCAGCCGCTGCCGCACGGCTTCGACCTCGAGACGGTGTACACGGCGGCCGTCGCGGCAGGATCGTCGCAAGCGAAGAGCGCCGCGCAGTTCGTCGCGCGCCTGGCCGGCGAGGAAGCGCGAGCCGCGCGGATCAAGGCGGGCTTTCGCGGCTTCGCGATCCGCGCCGCGCACGCGGGCGAGGCCGGCGATGTCCGCGAGCTCGTGCACCAGGTGCTCGGCGAATACGGCCTGAGCGCCGATCCGCAGGGCGTGGACGCCGACCTCGAGAACATCGACGCCGAATACGCCGAGCGCGGCGGCTTCTTCGATGTGGCGATCGGTCCCGATGGCGAGATCGCCGGCTGCTGCGGGATCTATCCGCTCGACGCGCAGACCTGCGAGCTTCGCAAGATGTACGTGCTGCGCGATGCGCGGGGCTACGGGCTGGGCGGCAGGCTCCTGCGCCGCGCGCTCGCATTCGCACGCGGCCGCGGCTTCAAGCGCGTGGAGCTGGAGACGGCGTCGGTTCTGAAGGAAGCGATCGCGCTCTATGCGGGCGCGGGCTTCGAGCCGATTCGCCGCGCGCATCTGGCCGAGCGCTGCGACCAGGCGTTCGCGCTGACCCTTTAGGCGGCGTGACGTCCCGCTTCGCCCTGTTGCTCGCGACGGCCCTGGTGGCGGGGCTTGTCCTCGCGCAGCCGCAGCAACCTGAGGCGGAGCCCGCCGCGCCCGCGGCACCGATGTCGAGCGCCGCCGAACGCGTCTACGAGCTCGCGCGGCCGCGCATCCTCCAGATCCGCACGCTGCTGCAGGCCGCGGGGCGCCAGACCACCATCGGCTCCGGCTTCCTGGCCACCGCCGACGGCTTCGCCATCACGAACTACCACGTGGTCTCGCAGTTCGCGCTCGACCCGCGCACCTATCGCCTCGAATACCTCGCGCCCGACGGCGCGCGCGGTCCGCTGCAGCTGCTCGCCATCGACGTGCCGCACGACCTCGCGGTGGTGAAGATCGACCGCGCCGACCTGCCCTACTTCACGTTCGACACGCGCGCGCTTGGCGGACGCCTTCCGAAGGGGGAACGCATCTACGCGATGGGCAACCCGCTCGACCTGGGCTTCACCATCGTCGAGGGCACCTACAACGGCCTGGTGGACAAGAGCTACGACGAGCGCATCCACTTCTCGGGCGCCATCAATCCCGGCATGAGCGGCGGTCCCGTGGCGGGCAACGACGGGCGCGTGGTCGGAATCAACGTCGCGAAGAGCCTCGGCGGGGAATCCGTCGGCTTCCTCGTCCCGGCGAAATTCGCCGCGACGCTCATCGAGCGGGCGCGCAAGGGTCCGCCGCTCGTGATCGACAAGGCGCGCGAGGAAGTTGGGCGCCAGCTCGACCAGTGGCAGGCGGGCTTCTTCGACGCGTTGCGCACGCAGGGTTTCCGCAACACGCTGCTCGGTCCTTATCGCGGCCTCGAGAGCGCGGCGCCGTGGATGAGCTGCTGGGCCAACACCAATGCCGACCAGGTGCAGAAGCCGCGCGCCTCGATGAGCGGCACGCGCTGTTCCAGCGCCACCGGCATCTTCGTCTCCGACCGCATCCTCACCGGCCGGATCGACTTCTCCTACTCGTATTTCAAGTCGCAGGACCTGAACGCGTTCCAGTTCGCGCGCGAGCTCTCGCAGCGCGCTCGCGGCAGCGCCGCCGACGGCGACAAGCGCCTTACCGAGCAGGAATGCCGCGACGATTTCGTCACCACCGCGGCGAACCGGCCGCCGCTGCGCGCCACGTGGTGCATGCGCGCCTACCGCGAATTCGAGGGGCTCTACAACGTGACGCTCATGGCGCTCACGCAGGACCGGGACCGCGAGGCGCTGCTGGGGCAGCTCACGATGCAGGGCGTCTCGCACGCGAACGCGGTCTCGCTCGGCCGCCGCTTCCTCGAGGCGATCGAATGGGCGCGCTGATGTGGATCGAGGTGATCTCGCACCACGGCGACGTGGCCACGCGCCACGCCATCGAGCGCGAGGAGGCGCGCATCGGCCGCGCTTTCGACAACGACATCGTGGTGGACGACGCGCACGTGGCGCCCCACCACCTGCGCATCTATCGCGGCGAGGACGGCGAGCTGGTGGCCGAGGACCTCCAGACGCTGAACGGCCTCTATCCCGAGCATGGCGCGCACCGCGTGGCCCGGTTGTCGCTGGCGCGCGAGCCCGGCTTTCGCATCGGGCGCACGACGCTGCGCGTGCGCGACGCGCGCCATCCCGTGGCCCCGGAGAAGCTCCTCACGCCGCCGCGAAAGCATGCGCAGTGGGCGGGGCTCCTGGGCGGCATCCTGCTCGTGATGCTGCTGGCACTCCAGTGGCTGAACCTCACGACACAGCCCAGCGCGAGCGCGATCTTCCTGCCGCTGCTCGGTTTCGTGACCGCGCTCGCGGTGTGGACGCTCTTCTGGGCGATCCTGTCGCGCATCTTCTTCGGCCAGGCGCAATTCGCCCTGATGCTGCGCATCGCGGTCACCGCGTGCATTGCGCTGGTGCTGTGGGACCAGCTCACCGAGACGGCTTCGTTCTCGCTCGCGTGGCGCGAGGCGCGCGACTACTCCGGGCTGGGCGCGTGGGCGCTGCTCGGCGCCGCCTGCTATGGACACCTGCACGCCATCGGGCCGCGCCACATGCGCGCCGCGATGACGCTGGTGGTCGTGCTGGTGATCGCCGGCGCGGCGGTGCAATACTTCGGGCGCAGCGAAACGCGTCGCATCATCGGGCAGCGCGCGTCGTTGGGCGAGCTGCGGCCGCCCGCGTTCCGCGCCGTGCCGCTCGCGACCGCCGACCAGTTCTTCGCGAAGGCGGAGAACGCGAAGGCGCGCGTGGACCTAGCGCGAACGAAGGAGCCGTCGAGCGGTCTTTTTGGGGACATGGACCCGTTCGATTGAGACGATGCCCATCGCACAGGAAATAAGAAGCGGCGGCGTCCCGGTGAAGGTCTGGACGCCGGACCTCGAGCCGCAGGCGAGGCAGCAGCTCGAGAACGTCTCGCGCTTGCCGATCATTCATGGACACGTCGCGGCGATGCCCGACGTGCACGCCGGAATCGGCGCGACCGTTGGCAGCGTAATCCCGACGAAGGGCGCCGTCGTGCCCGCAGCCGTGGGTGTGGATTTGGGCTGCGGCGTAAATGCGGTGCAGATCTCGCTCACTGCGAAGGACCTTCCCACGAGCCTCGGCAAGATCCGCAGCGCCATCGAGCGCGCGGTGCCGGTTGGATTCGGCATGCACGCGGGCGCGAAAGGCCAGGGCGCGAGGCGCGAAGACAAGGCGCGCGAGATGCGCGGCGGCCTTGCGAGGATCGTCGGGAAGAATCCCGCGCTCGAGAAGATGCAGAAGGATTTCCGCGAGACGTGGGTGCGCCAGCTCGGCACGCTGGGCGGCGGCAACCATTTCATCGAGCTCTGCCTCGACGAATCGCAGAACGTCTGGGTGATGCTGCACTCGGGCTCGCGCGGGATCGGCAACGTGATCGGCCGCTACTTCATCGAGCGAGCGCGCCGCGAGATGGAAAAGCAGGACGTGCACCTGCCCGATCGCGACCTCGCGTGGCTCGCGGAAGGCACGAAGGCGTTCGACGAATACGTCGAGGCCGTGCACTGGGCGCAGGACTACGCCACCGAGAACCGCGCCGAGATGATGGACGCGGTGCTGGAGGCGCTACGCCCGCACCTGCCGCCCTTTCGCATCGTGAATGCGGCGATCTCCTGCCACCACAACTACGTGGCGCGCGAGCGCCACTTCGGCGAGGACGTGCTGGTGACGCGCAAGGGCGCCATCCGTGCGGGCGCGGGCGAGCTCGGCATCATCCCCGGCAGCATGGGGGCGCGCTCGTTCATCGTGCGCGGCAAGGGCAACCCGGAGTCGCTCTGCTCGTGCGCGCACGGCGCGGGACGCCGCATGAGCCGCAGCGAGGCGAAGCGCCGCTTCACCGAGGCGGACGTCGCGCGGCAGACCGAGGGTGTCGAATGCCGCAAGGACGCCGGCGTGATCGACGAGATTCCGGGAGCCTACAAGGCGATCGAGGACGTCATGGCCAACCAGTCGGACCTCGTCGACGTCGTGCACACCTTGCGGCAGGTGGTGTGCGTGAAGGGCTGAGCGCCCTTCGCCACCGCTACTTCATCGACTCGATCTTGCCCAGGTCCAGGGAGTTCACGGCCGACTTGAGCTGCCCGTAGTCCACGTTGCCGCGCGCCTCGACGATGAAGCGGTCGTTGAGCACCACGGTGTACTTGCTGCTGCCTCCCTTCTTGTTCTGCTCCTCGTGGATGAGGCGCTTGCCGTCGCGGCGCGTGGACTCGCGGCGCTCGGAATTCTCCTTCTCGCCCTGCACGTTCATCCACGACGCGAGGCCCATGAGGCCGGCCACGCCGCCGGTATCCAGGACTTCCACGCGCGCGTTCTTGCCCGAATCGTCTCCGTAGACGCCCTGGACCTTGGTCGTCACGAAGCCGGCGGCGCCGCCGCGCTCGGTCTGAAGGTCCTTGCGCGGCAGGCCCGCGAAGGTCTCCGGCACGAAGGGCTTGAGCGCCTCGATCTGCACGGGCTCCACGCCCTTGCCGCCGGACAAGGCGGTGCCGAGCGTCGCCATCGCGGCCTCCATCTGCTTGTTGGCATCGCCGCTCTTCTGCGCGGCCTCCATCTTCTTGGAGGCCTCTTCCATCTTCTTCGCGAACGCGTCCAGGTCCTTGTTCTGGTAGGTGACGCTCGGCGCGGCAGACGACGCGCCGTGCACCGCCGCCGAGCCCATCATGGCGCCGCCGGTGATCATCGCGCCGATGCTGGCGATGACGAAGCCCACGATGATGGCCACCACCACGACCACGATCTCGTAGACGATCGTCTTGTCGGGCGAATTCTTCATGAGCTTGGGCAGCCCGAGGAACAGCAGGTACAGGCCGTAGAGCGCGGCGACGAGGCCCAGCAGCCAGCCGATCCACGGGATGATGCCGAGCACGGCGCCGAGCCAGCCCGGCGTGTACGAGTACGCCGCGACCTTCACCGCCTGGTCCATGCTCTTCTGCCCGCCGAAGCTGGGGGCGAGCGCGTCGATGATGAAGCCCAGGATGAAGATGCTCACCACCGCCATGACGATCTGGTAGACGATCATCACGATGCCCCACACGATCGGCGTGCGCACGGTCACGCCGAACATCGACATGCCGATCAGCGAGTAGCTGATGAAGCCGGCGATCGCCGCGATGGCGGCGAGCGGAAGGACGTACGAGATGATGAGCTGCTTGGGCGGCGTCGCCTCGGCCGCGATCACGTCCCATTCCGTCTTGGGCGTGACCAGGATGTTCTTGACGCGCTCGACGATGTTCATTTCGTGTCTCCTCCCGAGGAGCTTTTTTGGAGCGCTGATATTAAACGATGCCTTAAGATTGGCCTATGCGAATCTTCCTGTTGACGCTGGCGCTCCTGGCCGGTTGCTCCGGCGGCGGCGGCGGCTCCTCCCAGCCCGCGCCTGCGACACTGCTCCCGGGCCAGGTGTCTTCCACCTCGCCATGGAACGCGAGCTGCGGCAATCCGGCGGGCGCCGGAACGGTTTACCTCAACGCCGAGGTCGAGCCCCACGTGGAGGTCGATCCGCGCGATCCCAACCACCTGGTCGGGGCCTGGCAGCAGGACCGCTGGAACAACGGCAGCGCGCGCGGCATCGTCACCGGCGCGAGCTTCGACGGCGGCGCGACGTGGACCATCGGCCAGCCGGCGTTCAGCGTGTGCGCCGGCGGCCCGGACCAGCGCGGCACGGACCCGTGGGTCGCGATCACGCGCGACGGCACGGTCCTCGTCATCGCGCTCACCACCACGGGCGGCACGTTCGAGGTGGGCTCGACGCACGCGGTGCAGGTGGCGCGTTCCACCGATGGCGGGCGCACGTGGCTGCCGCCGGTCACCGTGCTGCGCGAAACGACGCCGTTCTTCAGCGACAAGGAGACGATGACGGCGGACCCGCAGGACGCGCGCTTCGTCTACGCGGTCTGGGACCGGCTCTCGGAGGGCCATGGCGCGCTCACGATGTTCGCGCGCTCCACGGACGGCGGAGTGACCTGGGAACCGGCGCGCTCCATCCGCGGTTTCGGCACGGACGGGCAGAGCATCGGCAACCTCATCCGGGTGCTCCCCGACGGCACGCTGGTGAACGTCTACATGTTCCTGCGCGGCGAGGAAGACAACGCGACCGAGGCGCGCGTGGAAGCGATCCGCTCCACCGACAAGGGCGCCACGTGGTCGCCGGCCATCGTCGTGTCCGATTTCCGCGGCCTGGGCGCGCACGCGCCCAACGGGACGGCCGTGCGCGATGGCTCGATCATTCCCCAGATGGCCGTCGCACCCAACGGAAACCTGTACGTGGTCTGGCAGGATTCGCGCTTCACGGGCGTGCGCGACGCGATCGCGTTCTCGCGCTCCACGGATGGCGGGCTCACCTGGTCCACGCCCACGCGCGTGAACTCCAACCCGCAGGTGACCGCCTTCACGCCGCAGGTCCATGTGCGCGCGGACGGCGTGATCGGCGTGACTTTCTACGATTTCCGCTCGGAGACCGGGACCGGCACCAATACCGACTACTGGCTGGCGCGCTCGGCCGACGGCGGCAACACCTGGAGCGAAACGCGCGTGGCCGCCACGTTCACTCTCGCCAACGCGCCGGTGGTGAGCGGGGCCTATTTCCTCGGCGACTACACGGGCCTCACCAGCGCGGGCACCGCGTTCCTGCCCTTCTACGCGCGAACCACGGGCCCCTCCTTGACCGACATCTTCCTCACGCGCATCGATTCGGCGCTCTCCGCCCACCAATCCGCGGCAACGGCCGATCCCGACCTCGCCACGGGCCGCGCCGCGGCGCTCGCGCATTCCGCCGCCGCGCGGCGTGAGCGCTTGAGATAATCGGGAATGGAAGCCGCCGAACCCCTTGTCCAGGTCCGCGGGCTGCGCTTCGCCTACGGGCGGCGCGCGGTCCTGAAGGGCGTCGACCTCGACGTGCCGCGCGGCAAGGTCTCGGCGATCCTCGGCACCAGCGGCTCGGGAAAATCGACGCTGCTGCAGATCATGGGCGGGTTGCTCAAGCCCGCCGCGGGCACGGTGCGCGTCTGCGGCCAGGACGTCCACGCGCTCGACCGCGCCGGCCTCCAGGCGCTGCGCCGGCGCATGGGGATGATGTTCCAGAAGGGCGGGCTCTTCAGCGACCTCACGGTCTTCGAGAACGTCGCCTTCCCGATCCTCGAGCACACGAAGCTTCCGCAGGACGTGGTGCACGACCTCGTGCTCATGAAGCTCCACGCCGTGGGATTGCGCGGCGCGCACCGCCTGAGTCCCGGCGAGCTCTCGGGCGGCATGGCACGGCGCGTGGCGCTCGCGCGCGCCATCGCGCTCGACCCCGAGCTCATCATCTACGACGAGCCGTTCGCGGGACTGGATCCGATCACGCTGAACGTGGTGTGCCACCTCATCCGCACGCTGAACGATGCGCTCGGCGCCACCTCGGTGGTGGTCACCTACGACGTGCACGAGGCGGTGCGGCTGGCCGATTACCTCTACCTGTTGAACGAGGGCATCATCGTCGCCCACGGCGCCACGCAGGAGATGGTCGAATCGAACGATCCGTTCGTGCACCAGTTCCTGCACGCCGAGCCGGACGGGCCGGTGCGCTTCCACTTCCCGGCCCCGCCGATCGCGCAGGCGCTCGAGCTGCGATGAAGCCGCCCGGCGCATTCCCGACGTTCGAGGCGTTCTTCGCTGCTTTCAGCGAGACGATCGGCGGGCTCATTTCGTACGTCGATGCGCAGGGCCGGGTGCAGTACGCATCCAAGGCGCTGGCCGCATGGTGGGACCTGCCGCACGACCAGATCCGCGGCAAGACGCTGGCGCAGCTTTACGGACCCGAGGCCTATGCGCAATTCGCGCCGTGGACGGATCGCGCGCTCGCAGGCGAGGACGTTCATTACGAGCGCCCGGCGACGCGCCGCGACGGCACCGCCGTATGGCTCTCGGTCAACCTGCGCCCGCATCGTGACGAGGCCGGCCGGGTCCTCGGCTATTTTTCGTGCGCGCTGGAAGTCGAGGAGCTGAAGCGCACCCACGACGCGCTCGGCCGCGCGCTCGACGAGCTCGCCACCCACATCGAGAACACGCCGCTCGCAGTGATTGAATGGTCGAGCGACATCGCGGTGAAGCGCTGGTCGCCGCAGGCCGAGGCGGTGTTCGGCTGGAGCACCGACGAGGTCCTGGGCCGCAAGCCGAGCGAGCTCGGGCTGGTGCATCCCGATTCGCTGGAAATGGTGAAGGGCCTG
>Ga0207659_10001232_pt1 | contig 15316 bp, 14 predicted proteins | sample KBSM43metaG_FD_184330 | JGI IMG/M metagenome (GOLD analysis project Ga0207659, IMG submission 184330) | Miscanthus rhizosphere microbial communities from Kellogg Biological Station, Michigan, USA - KBS M4-3 metaG (SPAdes) (version 2) | ecosystem: Host-associated > Plants > Roots > Rhizosphere >...
AGAGCGAGATGATGAACCCGCGGCCGGAGCGACGGATGTACGCGTCGCCGCCGGGGTCGGAGTACGTGGACGACGCGCGGGTCGCGGCGCGATCCTGCGTCGCGGTGCCGCCATTGCCACGATCGGGGGCCGTCATGCAGTGCCTCCGCGCAGCGCGCGGTTCACCGCATTTCGTACGATCACGTCTTTCTCGCTCGAGGCGCGGCGCAGAACCTCCTGCGCGCGCGGCGTGTTGATCCGTCCGAGCGCGACGGCCGCGCATGCGCGCAGCTCGGAGTCCTCGCGCCGACCGAACAGCGACTTGCCGTTGAGCATCGCGTCGAGCGCCGCGACGCCCTCGTCGCCACACATCCCGCCGTACGCCTCGAACGCCACCATCTTCTCCGTCAGGTTGGCGTCGCGCAGTGCCTTGCCCTTCACCATCGCGTCGAGCTTCGCCAGCACCGGACGGTAGTTGCGCGCCGACAGAGCGCGGATCGCCGCCACGCGCACGTCGCGCTCGGCGTCATCGAGGCCGCGCTCCAGCGACTGCAGCGCGCCGGGTGAGGCGATCTCGCCGAGCGCCTGCACGGCGGCGACGCGAAGCGGGACGTCGCCCTCGGCGAGCGCCTTCGCGAGCGGGGCGACGGCAGCCGGCGTCTTCAGCGCGCCGGCGCGCCGCGCGGCTTCCAGCGCCACGCCGGGCACGGTCGAGCCGATCAGCTTCACCAGCTCCGCGGTATTCTGCGACGCGAGTCGCGCCGCGGCCTGGTCGAGCAGCGGACGGACCTTGGCGTTCTGGAGCTTCCCCAACCACTCGAGTACCGTCGCCAGCGCCGGACCGCGCAGCTGCTCGAACAGCTGCAGCAGGTCCGACGGCGGTGGGAGCGTCTCGGCCTCGTCCACTGACTGCAGCAGCTGGGCGACCGCGTCCGGGGCGCTCAGCCGCATCGGGATCTGCGCCAGACGCTCGGCGTGCGCGGGAGTGATCTGGGGAGCGCGTGTCGACGTCAACTGCGATTCGCGCATGAGGTACGCCACGTTCTGGAACTGCGCCGCCGACAGCATGTGCACCATCAGGACGTCCAGCTGCTCGATCACCTCGTCGCGCACCGCGGCTTCCGCCTGCTGCTCGAAGATGTCCATCAGAATCGCGATGACGTTCTGCCGGAGGTCGGATCGATACTCGCGATCGACCTCCGCCTGCAGATACTCGATCTCGCGCTCGTCGAGGAAGTAGAGCGTGCCGTCGAAGTCCGACATGTTGACGACGCCGGCGCGCGTCGGCGGCTCCTCCTCCGGCTCGACACGGGTCTCGACGTCGTCGTCGCCGCGGATCCGCTCGCCCTCGGCGAGCACCGGCGCCGTCTCCAGCGTCAGGTCGAGGTAGCGGTAGCGCAGGAAGACGAAGTCACCCTCCCAGAGCAGCGTCAGGAGGTCGTCCTCGTCCGGAGATGCCTTGCGTACGCGCTGCATGATGCCGAGCAGCTTGTCGAGCTCCTCGGCCTCGAAGCCGCGCAGCAGGCGCAGCTCGCGCACCCCATCCTTGTAGAACAGCCATGGCAGGCTGTCGCTGCCGCGGGAGCTCTCGGACAGTACGGCGATCCCTTCCCAGCGAACCTCGTTCTCGGTGAACGCGAGCACCAGCTCGTCGGTCTCCTCCCAGAGCGGGAGGAAACCGGCGCGCAGCGCGTCGTGCGCACTCTTGTAGATGGGATTGTTGGGGAGGTACAGCTGGTGGGCGCGTGCCGCTTTGCCGAAGTGCCGCAGGAGCTCCTCGACGAGGGCCGGCTCGAATGGCGGTGGGCGATCCAGCTCTCCCGCCTGCGGCGGAGCGACGGGGATCGTCACTGGTTCAGGATGCCCATGTCCATGACCTGCGCGACATCCTTGTCTCCGCGACCGCTGATGCAGAGCAGTACGACGTCGTCAGGGCTCCAGCGGGCGCGCTCGCGATCCACCCACGCGACGGCGTGCGCCGTCTCGAGCGCGGGGATGATCCCTTCGAGTCTGCTCAACAGCTGGAATCCGGCCATCGCTTCGTCGTCGCGCACCGACACGTAGGTCGCGCGACCGCTGTCCTTGAGGAATGAGTGCTCGGGGCCCACCCCCGGGTAGTCCAGGCCGGCCGAGATCGAATGCGCGGGGTGTACCTGGCCGGTCTCGTCCTGCAACAGATAGCTCAGCGCACCGTGAAGGACGCCGGGAGTGCCGCGCGTCAACGAGGCCGAGTGTCGCTCGCTCTCGAGCCCTTCTCCCGCCGCCTCGACGCCGATCAACTCCACCTCGGCGTCTGGAACGAACGCATGGAACACCCCCATGGCATTCGATCCACCCCCCACGCACGCGACCACCGACCGCGGCAGGCGGCCGGTACGCTCCAACAGCTGCGCACGGGCCTCGACGCCTATGATCGCCTGGAAGTCACGCACCATCCGGGGGTACGGCGCAGGGCCCACGACAGATCCGATGATGTAGTGTGTATCCGTGACGTTGGTCACCCAGTCGCGAATGGCTTCCGTGGTCGCATCCTTCAGCGTCCGCGTGCCGCTCAGAACCGGGATCACCTCCGCCCCCATGAGACGCATGCGGAAGACGTTGAGCGCCTGGCGGCGCATGTCTTCCTCGCCCATGTACACGACGCACTCCAGCCCGTATCGGGCACATACGGTCGCGGTCGCTACGCCATGCTGGCCGGCGCCGGTCTCGGCGATGATCCGGCGCTTCCCCATCCGGCGCGCCAGAAGAACCTGCCCCACCGTGTTGTTGATCTTGTGCGCGCCCGTGTGGTTCAGGTCCTCGCGCTTCAGGAACACCTGGGCGCCGACTCGCTCCGACAACCGCGGCGCGTCGCTGAGCGGCGACGGCCGGCCCACGTACGTGGACAGCATGGTAGAGAGCTCGTGCCGGAACGTCTCGTCCTGCTTGGCGGCCGCGTACTCCGCCTCCAGCTCGTCGAGCGCGGGGATGAGCGTCTCGGGGACGTAGCGTCCCCCGAAGGCGCCGAAACGGTCGGTCGGCTGGGTGCTGGTCATTCCTTGGCTCCTGCTGTGCGCACCGCCGCCACGAAGGCGCGGATTCGCGCGTGATCCTTGATCCCGGTCGACGCCTCTACCCCTGACGAGACGTCGACGACGTTCGGCGCGACGAGGTCGATCGCCTCCGCCACGTTGTCCGGCGTGAGGCCGCCGGCCAGGACGATCCTCGGATGATAGTCGAGAGCATCCAGCGATTCCCCAAGCCGGTCCCACGGCACCTGCACGCCGGAACCTCCGAGCTTCCCCGGGACGTGCGCGTCGATCAGCAAGGCGTCCGCGGCCTCGCACAGCTCCTCGACCCCGTCCGGAAGGACGCCGTCGGCCGTGCGGACGACGGCCCATACCTCCCTGCCGGTGGCCGCTCGCACGCGCTCGACCCGCGCGGGGTCCAGACCGCCGTGCAGCTGGATCACGTGGAGGCCGATCATCTCGACCAACGTGGCGATGACGTCTTCCGGCTGGTTCGCGAAGACGCCCACCTTTCGGGCGCGCCGGCCGGCGAGCGTGTCGCGCGCTTGCATGGGCGTCCGCTCGCGCGGGCCGCCGGCGAAGATCACGCCGAGATACTCGACTCCCGCTGCGTCCGCGTACTCGGCGTCGACCGACCTCGTGAGCCCGCAGATCTTGATGTCAGTCGCCACGGGAGCGCCTCGGCACCCCGGCGAGCGCGCGCGTCGCCTGGGTCGGATCCGGGGCGGCGGAGATGCTCGATCCCACCAATACGGCATCGGCGCCGGACCGCGCATAGCGCTCGACGTCTTCGCGGGTGCTCACCCCGCTCTCGGCGATCGCCACCAGTCCGGGCGGTATGCGCGGGATGAGACGCTCGGCCGTGGCCGGGTCGATGACGAGCGTCTCCAGATTCCGATTGTTCACTCCGATCATCGTCGCGCCGCACTCGAGGGCGCGCTCGAGCTCGGCCTCGTCGCGCACTTCCACGAGCACCTCCAGATCCAGGCGGCGCGCCGTCGCGATCATCTCGCGCAGCCGGTCGGGCGAGAGGGCTCGCGCGATGAGCAAGGCTGCGGAGGCGCCGAGCGCCCGGGCTTCGACGAGCTGAATCGGGAGCACGTGGAAGTCCTTCTTGAGCGCGGGCACGGCTACCCCCGAGCGCACGGCTAGAAGGTCGGACGTGCTTCCCCCGAAGTGCGCCGGCTCCGTGAGCACGCTGATCGCCGCGGCGCCCCCGTCCACGTAGGCTCGTGCCTGGTCGGCCGCGTCGAGCGCCGGAGCGATCGCTCCCTTCGACGGCGAGCGGCGCTTGACCTCGGCGATGAGCCGGACGTCCGCACCTCGGAGAGCGCTCGCCAGGGAGGGCCCGGCCGGGGCGGCGGACGCTTCACGCTCCAGCTCGTCCGCCCGGGCCTCGAGAAGCGCCGCGCGTGCCTCGGCCTCGTGGCAGATCGTCCCTAACGTGCCGCCCGGAGCGGTCCAGCGAAGAGATGCTTGCACTTCGGGACCTATTCGGATATCCTTTTCGGGAGTTGTTCGGGGCAGCGTGGTCGCCGCCCGCCGCGCGAGCGGTCGCGATGAAAACCTTCGCAGGAGCCGCCATGCCGCTGACCAAGCGCCAACGTGAGATTCTAAACTATCTGACGCTCTACTCGGAACAAAAGGGCTACGCCCCGAGCTTCGAGGAGATCGCCGACAACTTCAACTACAACTCGCTCGCGACCGTCCACGAGCATCTGAGCAATCTCGAGCGGAAGGGCTACATCAAGCGCTCGTACAACGAGAGCCGCGCGATCGAAATCCTGCCGAACGAGATGGCGCCTCGCGCGATCGAGCTTCCCCTGCTCGGCGCCGTGGCGGCCGGTGTGCCGATTGAGGCGATCGCGCATCAGGAGACGCTCGCGGTTCCCGATTCCTTCGTGCAGCGTGGCGGGAACCACTACGTGCTGAAGGTCCGCGGCAACTCGATGATCGAGGAGCACATCCGCGACGGCGACTTCGTGATCGTCAACGAGCGCCAGCGCGCCGACAACGGCGAGATGGTCATCGCGATGCTGCACGGAGACTCGGCCACGGTGAAGAAGTTCTACCGAGAGCGCGACGGCCGCATCCGCCTGCAGCCGGCGAACGAGAGCATGGCGCCGATGTACGTCCACGAGAACGACATCTCGATCCGTGGCATCGTCGTCGGCGTGATGCGCCGCTACTAGAAGGCCGAAGCAGTCGAACGAAAAGGCGCCCGAAAGGGCGCCTTTTTCTTCTTCGCTTGGTTCCGTTCAGTCCGCGGGCTCCGCGAACGCGAGGCGAAGGCGCTCGAGCGCCGCGGCGCCATCGCCGGCGTCCAGTGCCGCGCGCACGAGATCGACCGCGTCGCCGAAGCTCCTGGTGCCGCGGGTCGAGACGAACACGGCGGCCGCGGCGTTGAGCAACACGGCGGCTCGCGCCGTGGGAGGCGCGTCGCCCGTGAGCACGGCGTGCACCGCTGCCGCGTTGGCCGCCGGCGGTCCGCCCGCCAGCTCCTCTGCGCGGCCGACGCCCATGCCGAAGCTGGCGGGGTCGATGGTCCACTCGGAGATCCGCCCGTCGCGGATCTCGATGACCTGCGTCGGGCCAAGCGGCGAGACCTCGTCCATGCCGGGCTCGCCGTGCACGACGAGCGCGTGCGTGGTGCCCAGCGTCTGGAGCGCTCCGGCGATGAGCGGGACTCGGCGCGCATCGGCGACTCCCACCACCTGACGGCCGGCGCCGGCCGGGTTCGCCAATGGTCCCACGATGTTCATCACGGTCGGGATCCCGAGCTCGCGGCGCACCGGCCCGACGTGACGCATCGCCGGATGCATCAGTGGAGCAAACATGAAGACGATCCCGGCCTGGCGCAGCGCACGCTCCATCACCGGCACCGAGACCTCGATGGACACTCCCAGCGCTTCGAGCACGTCGGCGCTGCCGCACTGCGAGGTGAACGAGCGATTGCCGTGCTTCGCCACGCGCACGCCGGCGCCGGCGGCGAGCAGCGCCGCCGCCGTCGAGATGTTGAACGTGCCGATGGCTCCGCCGCCGGTGCCGCAGGTGTCGACCAGATCTTCGGGACGATCGGCCGAGAGGTGCACCATCGCGCCGCGCAGCGCGGCCGCGGCCCCCGCGACCTCGTCGGGGGTCTCACCCTTCACGCGCAGGCCGACGAGCAGCGACGCGATCTGGGCGACGGTCGCCTCGCCCGACATCACCGAATCGAACGCCGACCGCGATTCGTCGGCGGTGAGCGAAGCCCCCGCGGCGAGGCGCCGGATCGCGTGCTGGAGTGGCGGCGCCGGGTTAGCCGACACTCAGCGTCTCGAGCATGCGCTCCGCGAGCCGCGACTGCGTCGCGACGAGCCCGATCACCAGGGCGAGGAGCCGCACGCGCTCGACGTCTTCCTCCACGAAGATGCCCTGCATGGTGCGGTTGGTGAGGTTCACCACCCCCACCAGCGACCCGTGGTAGATGAGCGGGAAGCTGATGAACGAGCCCGTCGTGAAGTACTCGTCGCGCAGCAGCGGGTGCGACTTCGCTTCCGCGACGTCCTGCACGAGCAGAGGTTGTCGCGTCGCGGCGACCTTCCCCGCCACTCCCTCGCCGAACTGGATCCGGTAGCCGGGCGGCACGTTGGGCGCGATGCCACGCGCGGCGGCGAGGTAGAGGGCGTGTTCCTCCGGCGCATGCAGCAGGAGTGAGCACCGCTGCGCGCCCATGTCGTCGCCGACGAGCGTCAGCAGTCCGCTCACCATCTCACGGGGATCGTCCGTCGTCGCGTCGAGCGAGAGCACGCGATCGATCAGATACAGCGTACGCGTCTTCTGCCGCAGCGACTCGCTCCGCCTGTGGAGCTCGATGTGCGCCTTCTCGAGCTGCTCCACCGCCGCCGTCACCTGTGCCTCCACCGCGGACGCGCGGCGTCCGGCCTGGCGCGCGTCCTCCATCGCGCGCGCCGCCTCTCGCTCGAGCGCGACGAGGCGCTCCGGGTCGGCGTGGGCCAGCTGCGGTCCGCTCGCCTTGAGCAGCTGCTGCTCGAGCGTGGCCAGCTTTCGCTCGTACTCGGCGTGCACGCGCTGCGTGACGTCCTCCAGCGTGCGCACCGCCTCCTCGCGCGCCTCGCGCTCGAGGAAGCGCAGGTAGGCGAGCTCGAACAGCGCCACCGCCGGCGCGAGGCGCTCCGACGTCCGGGTGCCGAAGAACTTGCGCGTCTCGTACAGCACGATCACCCCGGAGAGCTGTCCCTCGAACCGCAGGCCGCGCAGCGCGAGCCAGCCGACGTCGTTGTAGCGCTTGAGCGCGAACAGCGGGGCGAACTCGTCCGAGTGGTCGGCGAAGTCGACGAAGGTCGATCCCGACGAGACCGCGATGCGCTCGCGCGTCGGCAGGTGGTCGAACGTCGTCTCGAGGCGCTGCGTGGCGACGCTGTCGCCGCTGGCGACGAGCCGGTCGACGAGCATCTCGCGCCGCGCGTCGTAGCGCACCAGGGCGATCTGCGCGAAGCGGTCGACCTCGGCGAGCGCGTCGGCGAGCGCGAGGAGTGCCGCGTCGACGTCGGAGGCGACGCTGAGCGCGTGGGCGAGCGTGGCGAGTGTGCGAGGAGGCATCCAGCGGGGAGAGGCGTGGCCGCGGTCGCGGCGGGGCGGAAAGTTGTCCGCGCCGCGTGGCCAAAGTCAATCGCGCACATGAGGATGGCGCGCTGCGTACGCGTGCGCGCGACGTCGCGTTTTGCTTGACACACCCCCCCCACCGGGTAGCTTTCGGATCGATGCCGACCCGCATGCTGCTGCTCGTGTTGCACTATGACGGCACGAACTTCAGCGGATGGCAACGACAACCCGATCGTCGCACCGTGCAAGGGGTGCTCGAGGCCGCGCTCAGCAAGCTCTGCGCGCAGCCGATGACGGCACTCGGATCCGGCCGCACTGATGCCGGCGTCCACGCACGAGGCCAGGCGGTGGGGGTGCGTGTGCCGGAGCGGTGGGCACCGCTTGCGATGCGACGCGCGCTGAACGCGCTCCTCCCGGACGATCTCTGGGTGGCAGATGCGCATGCGATGCGAGACGAATTCCACGCGCGATACAGCGCGACCGCGAGAGCGTACAGCTATTACGTGGGCACGGACGAAGAGGCCGCGTCGCCTTTTCGGCGCCGCACGGAATGGGTCGTCTCTCGTCCCCTCGACGCCGCCGCGCTCGCGCGGGGCGCCGCCGCCGTCGTCGGCGATCACTGCTTCCGAGGATTCGCCGTACGCGGCACCGCACCCGAAAGCGACGACCATCGGTGTTCGGTGCGCCGCGCCGAGTGGCGGAGCCGCACCGGTGGTCTCGTGTTCGAGATCGAGGCGAACCGGTTCCTCCACCACATGGTGCGCTTCCTCGTGGGCACGATGATCGATGCGGCGCTCGGACGCCGTCCCGCATCCGACGTCGACGCGCTGCTTCGCGCCGGCGACAACTCCGAAGTCTCCCCGCCAGCGCCGCCGCACGCGCTCTTCCTCGACCGGGTCTGCTATCCGGCCGATCTCTATCTCTCCGAGGCATGAAGATCTACCTCGCCACCGCCAGCACCGACGACGTCGCCTGGGGCGCGGCGCACGGCATGGTCGACGGTGTGCTCACCTCGCCGGGCCTCCTCGTCGACGAAGCGGACAGCGATGCGCGGTCGCACCTCGCCGAACTGTGTCGTCTCGTCCACGGGCCGATCTTCGCCTCGGTCCACGCCGTCGACGCCGCGGGATCGTATCGTGACGGGAAGGAGCTGGCCAAGCTCTCCGATCAGATCATCGTGCAGCTCCCGCTCGTAGAGGAGACGCTCGGCGCCATGCGGCGCCTGCAGGCCGACGGCATCCGCGTGTCGGCGACGCAGGTTTACAACAGCGCGCAGGGTCTCATCGCGGCGCGCGCCGGCGCCTCGAGCGTCGTCACCGCCGTCGATCGCCTCGACGCTGCCGGGCACGATGGCGTCTCGATGATCGCCGAGCTGCGGGCCGCGTTCGACGCCTCCGATGCCGAATGCGACGTCATCGCGCTGAACGCGACGACGCCCGCGCGGTTCGGCGCCTGCGCGCTCGCGGGCGCCGATGCCGTCGCCCTCTCCGCCGACCTGTGTCGCGCGCTGCTCGTCCACCCACTCACCGATCGCGGCATCGACGAGTTCCTCGGCGACGTCGCACGTCTCCGCCGCGCATGGCCGACAACCTGATGCGAACCGGCGCCACTCTCATCCTGGCCGCGGTGCTCGCCGCTTGCTCCGACGCGCATCAGACGTCGGCCGCGCAGGTGACGCGCACCGCCGACGAGGCGCGAGCCTCCGTCCCCGCGTCGCGCCGGACGGCGATCACCGAGGCCGTGGCGCGCGTGGCGCCGTCCGTCGTGACCGTCCAGACCGAAGTCGTACAGCGCGTCGCCGCGGACCCGTTCGAGTCGATGTTCGGCGGGCGCTCGGGCACACAGACGTCGGCGGGGCTCGGGACCGGCTTCATCGTGCGCGCCGACGGCGTGATCGTCACCAACGCGCACGTCATCGCCGGCGCGACGCGCATCTCGGTGATGCTGCGCGACGGCACGACGTATCCCGCCACCGCCATCGGCACCGATGAGACGAACGACCTCGCGGTGTTGAAGGTGAAGGCGTCGAACCTGCCGGTCGCGCCGATCGGCGACAGCGACAATCTCATCGTCGGCGAGTGGGCGATCGCGATCGGCAATCCGTACGGGTTCATGCTCGGCAACTCCGAGCCGAGCGTGACCGCCGGTGTCATCAGCGGCGTCGGTCGCAACCTCGTGGCGCGCGGCGAGGGCCCCTCGGCGTACTTCGACATGGTACAGACCGACGCCTCGATCAACCCCGGCAACTCCGGAGGACCGCTGGTGAGCGCCACCGGAGAGGTGATCGGCGTGAACTCGTCGATCTACTCGACGACGGGCGGCGGCTCGATCGGGCTCGGGTTCGCGATCCCGATCAATCGTGCGCGCCGCGTGGCCGACGATCTGCTCGCGCACGGACGCGTACGCCGGCCGTGGATCGGCGTTCGGCTGGACGAGCCGTCGACCAACAACCCGCGCGAGCTCATCGCCCGCGGCGCGACCATCGCGGCCGTCACCCCGGGCTCGCCCGCCGAGCGGGCGGGGTTGCGTCGGGGTGACGTGATCACCCGGGTCCGGACGCGAGTCGTGCACAACCGCTTCGACTGGGATGCGGCGCTGCTCGACCTCCGGGTCGGCGAGCAGGTGCCCCTCGTCGTCCGGCGTGCCGGGTCGGACGTCAACGTCTCGGTCACGATCGCGGACCTCCCCGAGGTGACGGCGCCCAAGGTCCAGGTGCTGCGCGAGTTGGAGCTGGTGACGCTCACGCCGTCGATCCGCGCCGAGCGAGGGATCCGATCGGAGCAGGGCGCGCTGATCTACCGCGCGAGCGAACGCGTGACCGAGCAGCTGGGCATGTCGCCCGGCGACGTCATCGTGCAGATCAACCGCACGCCGGTGACGAGCGCGGAGGACGTGTCCCGCGCGCTCGATTACTATGCGGGGAGAGGGGCGATCCGCGTCTTTTTCGAGCACGAGGGCAGCATCTACCCGACCGATTTCTTCATTCGATGACGGCGCACGATCGCTATTCGTCTCCGCTCGCCGAGCGCTACGCCTCCAGGGCGATGCTCGAGCTGTGGTCGCCGCAGGTGCGGCACGGACTCTGGCGGCGACTCTGGCTCGCGCTCGCCGAGGCCGAGAAGGCCCTCGGCGTGCCGATCCCCGACGAGGCGATCGCGCAGATGCAGGCCCATCTCGACGACATCGACTTCGAGAAGGTCGCGACCTACGAGCGGCGATTCCGCCACGACGTGATGGCGCACGTGCACGCGTTCGGCGATGCGGCGCCGGCGGCGAAGAAGTTCATCCACCTCGGCGCGACCAGTGCGTACGTGACGGACAACGCCGACCTGATCCTCATGCGCCGCGGGCTGGTTCTCCTTCGCGGGCGCGTGCAGCGCGTCTTGCGCGCCCTCGCCGCGTTCGCGCGCGAGTGGCGCGCCGAACCGGCGCTCGGCTACACGCACCTGCAGCCCGCGCAGCCGACGACGGTCGGCAAGCGCGCGACCTTGTGGATGCAGGATCTCGTGCTCGATCTCACGGATCTCGATCTCCGCATCGCGACCCTGCCCTGTCGCGGCGTCAAGGGCACGACGGGCACCCAGGCCAGCTTCCTCGAGCTGTTCGAGGGCGACCACGCGCGAGTGCGTGAGCTCGACCGGCGCGTCACCGCGGCGATCGAGTTCCCGTCGTCGATCCCCGTCAGCGGGCAGACCTATTCACGCAAGCTCGACGCGCAGGTGCTCAACGTCGTCGGCGGCATCGCCGCCAGCGCAGCGAAGTTCAGCGCCGACATCAGAATGCTGCAGGCATTCGGCGAGATCGAGGAGCCGTTCGAGCGCGATCAGATCGGATCCTCCGCGATGGCCTACAAGCGGAACCCGATGCGCTCGGAGCGGATCGCTTCGCTGGCACGATTCGTCGGCTCGCTCGAGCCGAACGCGAACCAGACCCACGGGGTGCAGTTCTTCGAGCGCACGCTCGACGACAGCGCCAATCGCCGCCTCGTCATCCCGGAGTCGTTCCTGGCCACCGACGCGATCCTCGGGCTGATGGAGAACGTCGCGACCGGTCTCGAGGTGCATCCGGCGCGCATTCGCCGCCGGTTGATGGACGAGCTGCCGTTCATGGCGACGGAGGAGCTGATCGTCCGCGCGGTGCGGGCGGGCGGAGACCGGCAGGAGGCGCACGAACGCATTCGCGGCTACAGCATCGCCGCCGCGCGGGCGATCAAGGACGGAGCGGCCAACAACGACCTCCTCGACCGCATCGCCGCCGACGAGACGTTCGGTATCACCCGCGACGAGCTCGATCGCGCGATGGACCCTCGCCGCTTCGTCGGCCGCGCGCCGGAACAGGTCGACGAGTTTCTCGCCGAGGTGGTCGAGCCCCTCCTCGCCGGCACCGGCCCCGAGGTCCCGACGCTCGAGGAAGTGCGCGTATGAGCGTGCAGACCGCACCGACACCCATCCCGCTCCCCCTGCTCCGCCGCGGCAAGGTGCGCGACGTGCACGTCGTCGACGACGAGCGGCTCCTGCTCGTCGCGAGTGATCGCGTCAGCGCGTTCGACGTCGTGATGAACGAGCGCGTGCCGCACAAGGGCGCGGTCCTCACGCAGCTCACGGCGTGGTGGCTGCGCGCCCTCGGCGGCCTCGTGCCACATCACATGCTCAGCGCCGACGTCGACGAGATCATCTCGGCGGTGCCGGCGCTCGCCCGATGCCGCAGCGCACTCGCCGGACGCGCGATGCTGTGTGTGCGCACCGAGGTCTTTCCGATCGAGTGCGTGGTGCGCGGCTATCTCTCCGGCAGTGCGTGGAAGGAATACTCCGCCAGCGGCACTCTTGCCGGCGAGGCGCTGCCGCAGGGCTTGGTCGAGAGCGATCGGTTCGATCCGCCGCGCTTCTCGCCCGCCACGAAGGCCGAATCGGGACACGACGAGAACATTCCCATCGCCGAAGTAAACCGCCGGCTCGGCGCTGTGGTTGCGAACGCGCTCGAGACGCTGAGCAGGCTCGTCTACTCTCGCGGGCGCGACCTCGCGGCGTCACGAGGGATCATCATCGCCGATACCAAGTTCGAGTTCGGCCGCGATGCTGCGGGGACGATTCGACTGATCGACGAGGTGCTGACGCCCGACAGCTCGCGCTTCTGGCCCGCCGAGAGCTACACGCCGGGCCGGCCGCAGCCGAGCTTCGACAAGCAGCCGTTGCGCGACTACCTCGACGGCGAGCGGCGCGCGGGACGATGGAACGGGGAGGCGCCGCCGCCTCCACTGCCACAGGAGGTCGTGGACGCGACGAGCCGCCGGTACCTCGACGCGTTCCAGCGCCTCACCGGTACGCCGCTCGCCGCGACGGATTCGTGATCACCCAGCCGTGAGCTTCGCGCGTGAAGGATTGGTCTTCATCGCCATTGCCGCGCTCATTGCGGCGGTCACCTACGCTGCCGCGATCAATCGGCGGTCGTGGGCGCTCTGGCTGGTCGCATTCTCGCTCACCATCCTCGCGCTCTGGGTCGCGTACTTCTTTCGCGACCCCGAGCGGACCGGCCCACGTGGCGAGCAGCTCGTCATCGCGCCGGCCGATGGAAAGGTCGTGCTCATCAGCGACGTCGACGAGCCGGCCTTCATGGGCGGACGATCGCGACGCGTCTCCATCTTCATGAACGTGTTCAACGTGCACGTCAACCGATATCCCGTCTCCGGCACCGTACGCTACGTGCACTACAACCCCGGCAAGTTCCTCAGCGCCGCCGTCGAGAAATCGAGCCTCGAGAACGAGCAGATGTCGGTCGGCCTCGAGAGCCCGCGCGGACGCATCCTCGTCCGGCAGATCGCCGGACTGATCGCTCGCCGCATCGTGACGTACAGCAAGGAGGGCGAACGGGTCGAGCAGGGTCAGCGCATGGGGCTCATCCGGTTCGGCTCCCGCGTCGACGTGTTCCTGCCGCTCGACGTCCAGTTGCGTGTGAAGGTCGGTGACATGACGCTCGCCGGCTCGACCCCGATCGCGGAGCTAGGCAAACGATGAAGCCTCCCCGCCCTCAGCTGCGGCGCCCCAACATGAGGCGCGCCGTGATCCTGTTCCCGAGTGGACTCACGCTCGGCAACCTGTTCTTCGGCATCTTCGCCATCATCGCCGCGTCGCGGCAGGACTTCGTCGAAGCCGGCGTCTACGTGCTGCTCGGCGGCGCCTGCGATGCCCTCGACGGTCAGGTGGCCCGCGCGACGAACGCCGGAACCCAGTTCGGCGAGGAGCTCGACTCGCTCGTGGACGCGATCACCTTCGGGCTCGCGCCCGGGCTGATCATGTACTTCGCCGTCTTCAACCAGGCGAGCTGGGACTGGTTGTCCGTCTTCCTCTTCTCCGCCTGCGCCGTGATGCGGCTCGCGCGGTTCAACATCGAGCAGGCGGGCACGGCGAAGACGTACTTCCAGGGTCTGCCCAGTCCGGCCGCGGGAATCACCCTCGCGTCGTACTACTGGTTCAGCCAGTCGTGGCTGTACAACTACGGTGCGATCGCCAACCTGAAATGGCACGTCCTGCTCCGCTTCCTCATGGCGGCGCTGGCGTTCCTCATGATCAGCAACATCCCGTATCCGGTATTTCCGCGCACGGGATTCCGGAGTCTGCGCGCCATCGGCGCGACCGTCCTGGCCGTCGGCTCGATGACGCTGCTCGCCACGCGTCGGCTGGAGTTCTTCTTTCCGGCGGCGCTGTGCTACGTGGCATGGGGTCCCATCCGCTGGATCTTCTCCGGACTGTTCGAGCGGCGTCAGCCGACGATCCCGTACGATCTCTCCGAGGGAGAGGACGACGAGGACGAGGAGGAGGACGCGTTCGGTCCGATGGACTCGCAGGTCCATGCATCGCGTCAGTCCGAGCGTGAGGCGCGACCCGTACACGTCGAGCGCCCGCGGCGCGATCGAGCGGAGCGCGGCGAGCGGCCCGCGGCGTCCACGCGCGCCGAGCGGCCCGCGGCGTCCACGCGCGCCGAGCACCCGTCGCGGAGCGAGGCTGGCCACGCGCCACGGACCGAACGCGCCGAGAGCAGCGACAGGGTCTCGTCCACCGACCGCCCTGCCCGCGGAGAACGTTCGGAAGCGGATCGCGCCGCGCGGCGGGAGAAGCGAGACAAGAGAGAGAAGCGCGAGAAGCGCCGGGAGCGCGAGGGTCGCGTAGCGGTGACGGCTGCGCCGGACACGCCGGAGAGCGGAGTCGGTGCGATCACGCTCGGCGGCACGGTCGCGGAGGGGGAACCGGCCGCACCGGTGCTGAGCGTCGTACGTGCGGAGGGAGACGCCGTGGCTTCTGGCGACGCAGTCGACCGCGGGGGCGGCGAGGCCGTTCCCGCGCGCAAGCGCAAGCGTCGCCGGCGGCGCGGGCAACGCGATCGGAACGCGGTGGACGCTGGCGAGGCGACCGACTCCGCCGACGCCTCGGAGTCGAACGACTCCGGAGATTTCGACGACTCCGAATCGGGAGAATCGGCCTCGGATCCCGCACCCGACGCGCGGCGAAACCCGCCGCCCTCCGAGATGGCGGACGTGCGCGTCGCAGCGCCCGAGCCAAGTGCCCCACCGCCGCCGCGCACCGAGCTGCCGACCACGCCTTCATCGGCGCCGCCCGCTTCGACACCACTCACCGACAACAACGAATGAGCCGCTATCGCGTCGCAGTGCAGGTCGTCCCGCGCCGAGGACTCCTCGATCCACAGGGCAAGGCCGTCGCCGACGCGCTGCA
>Ga0207659_10001233_pt1 | contig 15316 bp, 16 predicted proteins | sample KBSM43metaG_FD_184330 | JGI IMG/M metagenome (GOLD analysis project Ga0207659, IMG submission 184330) | Miscanthus rhizosphere microbial communities from Kellogg Biological Station, Michigan, USA - KBS M4-3 metaG (SPAdes) (version 2) | ecosystem: Host-associated > Plants > Roots > Rhizosphere >...
CCGCCATATTCGGTGCCGGAAGCGATTGCCGCGCGCCACATGGGGCTCGAGGTGCTTGGCATCTCCTGCATCACGAATATGGCGGCGGGCGTCTTGCCGCAACCGCTCGACCACAACGAGGTGATGGAGACCGCGCGCCGTGTGCGCGGATCGTTCATCGCCCTCCTCGAGGGAGTCATTGAGCGCCTCTAAGCTCGTCGCAGCCGCACGTCGCGCGCGGCGTCATGCGCACGCGGCCTACTCGGGATTCAAAGTCGGCGCGGCGCTCGAGACAACGACCGGCCTCATCATCACCGGCTGCAACGTCGAGAATGCCACCTACGGGCTGACCGTGTGCGCCGAGCGCATTGCCATGTTCAAGGCGCTCTCGGAAGGTCACCGCACATTCCGTCGCGTCGCCATCGTCGCCGACACTGAAGCGCCGACGCCGCCCTGCGGCGCGTGCCGTCAGATCCTCTGGGAGTTTGGCGGCGATCTCGAGGTGATCCTCGCGAACCTGAAGCGCGAGACCGGCCGGCACCAGCTCAAGGATCTGCTCCCGCTGCCGTTTGACGCCCGATTGTTGTAGGGCGCCGACCTTTGCCTTTTGCCCCTTGCCCTTTGACCTAACGGCGGCTGATATCATCGTCACGAATGCTGCCAACGATTGAGTGGAAAGACGACGCGGTCGTGATGATCGATCAGCGCAAGCTGCCGGCGTCCGAGGTCTACGTGACGTGCAAGACCGCGAACGAGGTCGCCAAGGCCATCAAAACGATGGTGATTCGCGGCGCACCAGCAATCGGCGTGGCGGCAGCGATGGGCATTGCGGTTGGCATGACCCGGAGCCGCGCCACCGGGACCAAACAGTTCACGACCGAATTTCAGAAGACCTGCGAGCTGATGGCGGGCACGCGTCCGACCGCGGTCAATCTGTTCTGGGCCATCGAGCGTATGAAGAAGGTCTTTGCCGCTGCGGCTCACGATGGACAGTCGGTTGACGAGATCAAGCGGAAGCTCGTTGCGGAAGCCCGCGCGATTCATGACGAGGACGTGCAAAGCTGCCGGACGCTGGGCGCGCATGGCGCCACGTTGGTGCCCTCGTCGGCGCGTATCCTGACGCACTGCAATGCCGGCGCGCTGGCGACCGCCGGATACGGTACGGCTCTCGGCGTCATTCGCGCGGCGGCCGAGCAGGGAAAAACCATCGCCGTGCTCGCCGACGAGACGCGGCCGTTTCTTCAGGGCGCTCGCCTGACCGCATGGGAACTCGTCAGGGACGGCATCGACACCACGGTCATCACCGACAACATGGCCGGCGCGATGATGCGGCTCGGTGAGGTCGATCTGGTCGTGGTCGGCGCGGATCGCATCGCCGCCAATGGCGATGTCGCCAACAAGATCGGGACATACAGCGTTGCCGTGCTGGCCAAGGCGCATGGCATTCCGTTCTACGTCGCCGCACCGCTCTCCACGGTCGATTTGAACACGCCGGACGGCAGCGGGATTCCGATCGAGGAGCGCAACGAGCGCGAGGTGACCCATGTCGGGGCGAATCGTTTGACGCCCGAAGGTGCGCGGATCCGCAACCCGGCCTTCGACGTGACGCCGTCGCAGTATGTGACGGCGATCATCACCGAGCGCGGCATCGCGCGGGCACCATTTGCCGAATCGCTGCCGCAATTGTTCGAAGCCGCGGCCGCCACTCAGGCCTAGTTTCCATACCTCATGGTGGTCCTGGGGATCGAAACCTCCTGTGATGAGACCGCCGCGGCGCTGGTCGAAGAGACCGGCGATGCGGCGCGTCCATGGCGCCTGCGATCGAGCGTCGTCGCCTCGCAGGTGGAGATCCATCGCGTCTGGGGCGGCGTCGTGCCCGAGCTCTCGGCGCGACAGCACATTCGCGACATCTGCGGTGTCGTCGAACGCGCGCTGTCGGACGGCGCCTCACGTTACGACGCCATCGCCGTGACGAGTGGGCCCGGCCTCGTCGGGTCGCTGCTCGTCGGTCTGTCGTTCGCGAAAGCGGTGGCCTGGTCCCGTGCGGTGCCCCTCATCGGCGTACATCACCTCGCCGGGCACATCGAATCGCTCGTGCTCGAGCACGGCGAACTGCCGCTGCCGGCCGTCGTCCTCGTCGTCTCGGGCGGGCACACCAATCTTTACCGTGTTCCCGAGCCCGGTTCGTACGAGCTGCTCGGCCGGACGCGCGACGACGCGGCGGGCGAGGCGTATGACAAGGTGGCGAAGCTGCTCGGTCTCGGATATCCCGGCGGTCCAGCGATCGACCGGATGGCCGCCGCCGGGAACGATCGCGCGATCCTGTTTCCCAAGACGCGGCTCACGCATGCGGACCGTAACCAGCCGCATCTGCCCGGACGCCGCGATTTCAGCTTCAGCGGCTTGAAGACGTCCGTGCTCCGATACGTGACCACCCGGCGCGAATCGATCGGTCTCGCTGCCGACGCGCCGCTGCCGACGGCGGAGGTCGCCGACATCTGCGCCAGCTTCCAGCGGGTCGTCGTCGAGACGCTGGTCGAGCGGCTCTTCGACGCGGCGCGATATGCTGGCGCGCGAAGCGTGGGCATTGCCGGCGGCGTCTCGGCCAACAGCCGGCTGCGAGCGGATGCCAGGGCGCGCGGGGAATCGCGCGAGATTCCGGTGTTCGTTCCCAGCCTGGCGCTCTCGACCGACAATGCCGCGATGATTGCGGCGGCAGGATTGCGCAGACTGCGCGCCGGCGAGCGCTCGGATTGGGCGCTCAGCGCAGACGCATCGTTGAAACTATGACGGCATGAAAACAGCGACCGACTATCTCTGGTTCAACACCAAACAGCGTCAGGAGTTCGTGCGCATCACCGACGAGGTCGCGGCGATCGTGAAGAAGAGCGGCGTGCAGGAAGGGATGGCGCTCGTTTCGGCGATGCACATCACCTCCGCCGTATATGTGAACGACTGGGAGGACGGTCTCATTCACGACTTCCAGGTCTGGCTGGAGAAACTCGCGCCGGCCGGATTGAATTACAGGCATCATCAGACGGGAGAAGACAACGCCGACGCGCATTTGAAGCGCACGCTGATGGGACACCAGGTGATGCTGCCGATCACATCAGGAAAGCTGGACCTCGGCCCGTGGGAGCAGGTCTTCTATGCCGAGTTCGATGGTCAGCGCAAAAAGCGGGTCGTCGTTAAAGTGATAGGGGAATGAGCGACCGCAGGTATCCCGATCGCCCGTACGTCGGCATTGGCGGCATCATCGTACATGAGGGCCGCGTCGTGCTCGTGAAGCGCCGCTTTGAACCACTCGCCGGCCAATGGAGCATTCCCGGAGGTGCAGTGGAGACTGGCGAGACGCTCGAGGCTTGTCTCATACGTGAGATGGGCGAAGAGACCGGCTTCGTCGTGGAAGTCGGTCCGGTCGTCGAAGTGCTCGATCGCATCACGCACGACGATGAGGGGCGGGTCCTGTATCACTTCGTGCTCATCGACTATCTGTGTTGGCCGGTCGGCGGTGAGCTACGCGCGGGATCGGATGTCGCCGAAGCCGTGCTCGCCGAGCCGTCGGAACTCGCCCACTACCAACTGACCGAGAAAGCCTTGGCCGTCATCGAACGCGCGCTCGAAATGGCGCGCGACATGCCCCCTCCTGTGGGGCAAGAGTAGAATCCCCCATCGATGTCAGATCCGCTGTCACGCGATGCGGCCTGGGCGCTGCTCACCGAGTGGACCACGAGCGAGAGCCTGCGCAAACACGCGCTGGCCGTCGAGGCTGCGGTGCGGGGCTATGCGCGGAAGTTCGGTGCGAATGAAGACGAGTGGGGTATCGTCGGCCTCCTCCACGACTTCGACTACGAACGGTATCCCACGCTCGACAACCATCCGTTCCGCGGCTGCGAGGAGCTGCAGCGCCGCGGGTATCCCGAGTGGGTGACGCGCGCGATCCTGTCGCACGCGCAGTACTCGGGCGTGCCGCGTGACAGTCCGCTCGAGAAATCGCTATTCGCCTGCGATGAAATGGCCGGCTTCGTGACCGCGGCTTCGCTGGTGCGGCCGAGCAAGAGCGTGCTCGACCTCGAGGCCTCGTCGGTGATCAAACGGATGAAGGACAAGGCGTTTGCCAAGGGCGTCTCCCGAGACGACCTGCGTCAAGGCGCCGAGGAGCTGGGCCTGCCGCTCGATGAGCACGTCACCAACGTGATCACATTTCTGCGCGAACGGGCCGAGGCGCTCGGCCTTCGAGGAACGCTGTGAACCCTTGGAACGTATGAGTCAGGCGATGACCCCGGTCGTCGATCTTCAGCGTGTCAGCGTCCGCTACGGATCCCAATTGGCGTTGCGCGATGTGAGCGCGACGTTCCCCAGCGGTGCCGTCGGCCTGCTCGGTCCGAACGGGGCGGGCAAGAGCACGATGATCAAGGCCCTGCTTGGGCTGCTGGCACCGGATACCGGCGAGATGCGTGTGCTGGGCCTCGACGTCCGGCGATCACCTCTGCAGATTCGCGGACGCATCGGCTACATGCCGGAGAACGACGCCCACATTCCGCGGATGAACGCCGTGACCTTTGTCGCCTACTGCGGCGAGTTGTGCGGCCTGCCGCCCGCGGACGCCATGCAGCGCGCGCACGAAGTGCTCTACTACGTCGGTCTCGGTGAAGCGCGCTATCGCAACATCGAGCAGTACTCGACCGGTATGAAGCAGCGCATCAAGCTGGCGCAGGCGCTCGTCCACGATCCCAGCCTGCTGTTCCTCGACGAGCCCACCAACGGCATGGATCCGAAAGGGCGCGACGAGATGCTCGAGCTGATTCGCGATATTGCGCATAACAAGCAGATCAACTTGATTCTCTCGTCGCACCTGCTGCCCGACGTCGAGTACACGTGCGACCACGTCGTCGTGCTCGACAAGGGCGGCATTGCCGCAGCAGGTCCGATTGCCACGCTCAAGGGACCGGGTGGACGCGTGTTCGAGTTGCGCGTGAAGGGCGTTGCCGATCAGTTCCTGGCGGCGATGCGTGGAGCCGGTCTGGAGTGTCATACCACTGACGATGACGTGATGCGTGTGTTCGTGCCCGACGAGCGCGGCCCGCGCTATCTGTTCACGCTCGCCGCGCAGCACAAGGTGCAGGTCCGACATCTGCGGGCCAGCGTGCCGACGCTCGAAGACGTGTTCGCAAAGGCTGTAGGGGAGCCCTGACGTGCCTATTCACGACCAGGGCTATCGGCACTATCAAGGGACGCGCGCGCCGCACGGCGGCGCCTGGTGGATCATTGCGCGGTCGCACATGGCGACGTTGCTGCTGTACCGGTGGTTTCAGATCTTGCTGCTGGTGAGCTTCGCGCCGTTCGTGGTGCGCGCGGTCCAGATCTACTTCGCGTCCACGAACGCGCAAGTGGCGGAATTCCTCGCCACCACTCCTGACACGTTCCGCGATTTCCTCTCGCAGCAGCGGTTGTCCGTCTTCCTCGTGGTCATCATGCAGTCCGGGCTGATTGCCGATGACCGCCGCACCAACGCGCTGCAACTGTATCTGTCGAAGCCGCTGACCCGCGTCGAGTACGTGCTTGGCAAGCTCGTGCCTCCGCTGGTGTTCGTGCTGGGCGTCACGTTGCTCCCTGCCGTGCTGCTGCTCATTCTGCAGATCGTGTTCTCCGGCAGCCTGGCCTTTCTGCGCGCCAACTTGTTCCTGCTGCCGGCCATTACGCTGTTCTCGCTGGCCCAGGCCCTGCTGTCGGCGTGTGCGATCCTCGCGCTCTCCTCGCTCAGCAATAGCCGGCGTTTCGTGGCGGTCATGTACGCCGGCATCATCTTCTTCACCGCGGCGATGTACCAAGTGCTGCGTGGCATCACCTCCAGCCGCAGGTGGGCGGTGATCTCGCCGGGAGAGATGCTCGACGTCATCGCCAATGCGATCTTTCGCGCCCGGGGCGAGCCGGCGGTGCCGGTGTATGTCGCGGTGATCGTCCTTCTCGCGATCGTCGGAGTCGCGCTGGTGATTCTCGAGCGGCGGATTCGCGCAGTCGAGGTCGTGGCCTGATGCAGTCGCCGACCGCAGGGCAGCCGGTCATCACCGCGGAACACCTGTCGAAATGGTACGGACAGGTGTCGGGGCTGAACGACGTCAGCGTCAAGGTGCCGCCGGGGATCACCGGCCTGCTCGGTCCCAACGGCGCTGGCAAGTCCACGTTCATGAAACTCGTGACGGGACAGCTCAAGCCGAGCAAGGGCGCGATCCAGGTCCTTGGCGAGCCGATTTGGGGAAACCCCGCGCTCTTTCACCGCATCGGTTTTTGTCCCGAGCAAGATGCGTTCTACGAGCGGATGACCGGTCTCGGATGGGTCACCGCGCTCGTGGCGTTGAACGGCCTCGAGCCTACCGAGGCGGAAGCGGCTGCGAGACGCGCGCTGGAAGCGGTCGATCTGCTCGACGCTGCGGATAAGAAAATCGGCGCCTACAGCAAAGGCATGCGTCAGCGAGTCAAGATGGCGCAGGCCCTGGCTCACGATCCCGAGGTGCTGATCCTCGACGAGCCGCTGAGCGGCATGGACCCGTTGATGCGCCGGCGAACCATTCGGCTGATTCGCGAGTGGGGACGCTCGGGGAAGAGCGTGCTCGTCTCGAGCCACATCCTCCACGAGATCGAGTCGATGACGTCGAACATCCTCTTGATCAACAACGGACGGATCGTCGCTGAGGGTAACGTCCATCAGATCCGCGAGCTCATCGACACGCATCCACATTCCGTCTTCATTCGCGCCGAGGATCCCAAGGCGCTGGCCCGGGCGCTGCTGGTCGAAGACGGCGTGATCAGCCTGCGCTTCGAGCCTGGCGCGGTGTCCGTCGAAACGGCGAGGCCCGATGCGTTCTATGCGCGTCTCACCGAGATGGCGGCGTCTGGTGAAGCCGGCGTCATCGACGAGGTCACGTCGCCGGACGACAACCTGCAGGCCGTCTTCAAATACCTGGTGAAGCAATGAAGTCATTCATGCGCGGCGCCTGGCGCGTCTTCGAGCTGTCGCTGGGCGAGATGCTGTGGTCGCGTCGCACGGTCTTTCTGGCTATCGTTGTCGGCTGTCCGGTGCTCGTCGCCGCAGTGATACGCATCGTGGACTCGATTGGCGTCGCGCCGCTCAGGATCAACGGCCAACGCATGGATTTCGCCGCCATCTTCGGCGTGATGATCTGGGTGCTGTTCCTGCGGTTCATCGTGCCGGTGCTCGGCGTGTTCTACGGCACGTCGCTCATCGCCGACGAAGTGGAAGACAAGACCATCACCTATCTTTTTACCCGTCCGGTTCGACGCGGTGCGGTGTTGTTCGGGAAATACCTGGCGTATCTGGTCTGCACGACGCTGGTGGTGTTGCCCGGAGTGATGCTGGTGTATTTCCTGATCGTCCCGTTCCAGCAGATCGGCGCCAGCTTCACCATGCTCTTGACCGATCTCGGGCTGCTGGCGCTGGGGCTCGCGGCGTACGGTGGGCTGTTCGCGCTGGTCGGAGCCGTGATGAAGCGGCCGCTCATCGTCGGGCTGGTGTTCGCGTTTGGCTGGGAGCAGTTCGCGCTCATCATGCCTGGCTATGTCAGGCGATTCACCCTCATGTATTACATCCAGTCGCTCGTTCCGCATGCGATGCCGACGGAAGGCGTGACCTCGCTGTTGCAGGCGTTTTTCACGAATACCCCCTCAACTTTGACCTGTCTCGTATCCCTGGCCGTCGCTATTGCGGTCTCGCTGGCGCTGGCGGGGAAGGCCGTCGAACGGCGAGAATATGTGCTGGATCAGTAGAGGGCGGTCCTGGCTAGACTGTAGGAACTGATGGACCCCACGATTCGTATAGCCAGCAGGGAGCAGTGTCGATGACCAAGCGAACACGCCTGTTTGTGGTGATTGCGGCCGGAATTCTCGTGGCCGGGCTCGGCACGGGCCTTCTAGCCTCCTACATGAACATCCAGACCCTGACGCTTATTGGCGGCAATGGGCCTGAGGAGTTCGCGTACGTGCCTGCCGATGCACAAATGCTCGGCTTTGCCAACGTGCGCGCAGTCATGGATTCCGAGGTTCGCCGCAAGCTGATGGAGCTTCACCCGGGCGCCGACAACGCCGACCGCTTCCAGGAGCGCACGGGCATCAACATCACACAGGACATCGATTCAGTCGTAGCGGCCGTGACCCCTGACGTCACCGCTGGCCAGGGGCCGCCACTCGTGCTCGCACGCGGCCGTTTCGATCAAGTGCGTCTCGAGGGGTTTGCCCGCGAAGAGGGCGGAGTCGTCGAGGACTACAAGGGCATTCGCCTCATTACCCACGATAACTTCGGCGTCGCGTTCGTCGAGCCCGGCCTTGTCGCGCTGGGTGTCCCGGCCGCCGTGCGTCGAGCTATCGACACCAAGCTCGCTGGCAACGGCAACGTCACCGGCAACAGCGAGCTCATGCAGCTGGTGAAACAGGTCGATGGCGGCTCTGTCTGGGGTGTTGCCCGACTCGATGCGCTGACTGGGATGCATATCCCTGCGGAAGTGAAGGACCGCCTTCCGGCGATCAGCTGGCTCTCAATCAAGGGCGTGGTCGGCAGCGGTATCGATGGCCTCATCAGCGCCGAGGCGCGTGACGACCAGGCCGCGCAGGACCTTCGTCAGGTGGTGCAGGGCTTCGTCGCCCTCGGCCGCATGCAGGCCGGACCAAATCATCCCGAAATCGCCGACTTCCTGAACTCGCTCCAACTCACCGGACAGGGCAAGACCGTCTCCCTCGGCTTCTCGATTCCCGCAGCCATGATCGACACGCTCGGCGCGTTACGCGCCGGTCGCCGGCCCGGGCAAGCCCAGCCGAGCCCCGCACCATCGCCTGAACGAGCCGAGCCGCCGCAGCCGGCGCCGCCGGCCCTCTAACCGCAGCCTGTAAATACGCCGCCACGAGGCGGCGTAAATCGGGTTACGGTGGCTGACTTAGTCTTTTTCTACGGGACGCTCATGACGCCCTTCAACCGAACAGGGCGTCACGGTCTCGATCAACATCTCGAGTTCAAAGGCCGCGGCTCGATCAACGCCGCGCTGTTCGATCTGGGGATCTATCCCGCCGCCGTGCCCTCGCCTGATGGCCGTGTCTGGGGCGAAGTCTACGAGATGCTGCGGCCGGTGATTGTGCTGCGGGCGCTCGACGAGATCGAGGGATACCGTCCGAGCGAACCGGAATACAGCCTGTACACGCGTCGGCTCACCCCGGTCACGTTGGACGATGGGACGATCGTGCAGGCGTCGGCGTACTTTTACAACGCGCCGCTAGGCCGCGCCGAGCGCATCGCGTCGGGCGACTACCTGGAGCACCTGCGCGGACCCGTAGAGCGCACGCTTTAGCGTGCGCGCCGTTTAGACCCCGCTGCGGTGTGATCGCACCGACTCCATGAATTCTGCGATCGCCGACGAGACGTGTTCCGACGGCTCCACGAATTCGATTCCTGTCCAATACACCACCACATCCTGATCGACATCGCTGATTTGTGAATGGACCACTCGGCCTTTCACGACAATCGAGCGAGTGTCCAGAGTCAGGCGCAGGTCGTGCAGCGAGTTGAGGTGCAGCGGGAAGCGGGTCTCGACGAGGGCGCCGCCGACGCTGATCTCCTTGATCAGCATCGGCTGAAACACCATCACCTCACCCTGGAGATGGCCGAGCATCGGGACGCGCTCTGCGTCGCGCTTGTCGTCGTCGGGACGACGCGATGACATTGGTTGGAGACTATAGCAGGGTCAGTTCATCCGCAGCGCTGGACGGCTGACGAACATGCTGTCGTCATCATCGGCCGGCGGTGAGAGAACCTCGTCAAAGTCCTGACCCTCATGCTCCGTGGTATAGGTGAGCACCGGGATCTCGCTGGTCTCCGGATCGAGCTTCAGCATGGTGAGCAGCTGGAAGCCATCGAGCTCTTCAATCCGCGTGCAGAGAATCACCAGGTCGGGAATGACTTTTCGGATCTGCGAATAGGCGCGGTCGCCAGGCTCCACGAACACCATGTCGTAGCGGCCCGCATCGAGGACGGACTCGAGCATCCCGAGCACCTCGGTGTTGCCATTGACCACGACAACCTTTTGAACCGGCGCTGCGATTCGGTTGGTGTTCGGCATTTTGGTAACCAGCCCTTCTGACTTGTTATCTATACAGGAACCATGCCACTGGAATTTTGGGTGCAAAACGCGCATTTCAGTGGACGTCATCCTGCGCAAGCGCCAATGCGGGACACCGTCGCGAGCTGGCTCTGAGGGGTATTTCGGCGCTAACCCGTTGCACAATAGCCGGTTGCCAATAGAAATACAGAGTGTCAAGAATTGATCACGAAAGGTCGGAGTTTCGCGATTTTCGACGTCTTTCGAGCAGGCGTCGTAGCCTTGCGCCGAACCACCGGCACTTGTTGATTCAAAGCAGACGGAGTGACGTCAAGTGCGCACCTACCACAACTACATAGCGGGAGCGTGGACACCATCGATGTCCGGCCGGACCTTCGAAAACCGGAGCCCCGCGGACCACAACGAGGTCATTGGTCTGTTCCAGGACTCAACAGCTGCCGACGTTGACGCCGCGATCGACGCCGCCAGCCGGGCCTATGCCACGTGGCGTCTGGTGCCCGCGCCGAAGCGTGCCGAGCTGTTGCTTGCGGCGGCAGCGCGCCTCGTCCAGCAGAAAGAGACGTTTGCGCGCGACATGACGCGTGAGATGGGCAAGGTCCTGGAGGAGACGCGCGGCGACGTGCAGGAGGCCATCGACATGACGCAGTTCATGGCCGGTGAGGGCCGCCGGCAATACGGCCAGACCGTGCCGTCCGAGCTGCGTGACAAGTTCGCGATGTCGGTCCGCCAGCCGCTCGGCGTGTGCGCGATGATCACGCCGTGGAACTTCCCGATGGCCATCCCATCATGGAAGATCGCCCCCGCTCTGGTCTGCGGGAACACCGTCGTGTTCAAGCCTGCGACATTGACCCCGCTCTCGGCCGTCAACTTCGTCAAGGTCCTGGAGGAGGTGGGCGTTCCTCCTGGTGTCGTCAATCTGGTGACGGGCGGTCCCGACATCGGCACCCGTATGACCACGCACGAGGAGGTGAAGGTCGTGTCGTTCACCGGCTCGACAGCCGTCGGGCGGCTGGTGAATCAGAATGCCGCCTCAGGATTCAAGAAAGTCCACCTGGAGATGGGCGGCAAGAACGTGATCATCATCATGGATGACGCGCAGCTCGAGCTGGCCGTCGAGGGCTGTCTCTGGGGTGGCTTCGGCACGACCGGGCAGCGCTGCACCGCGGCGAGTCGCCTCGTCGTTCATGAGAAGGTCCACGACGCGTTCCTCGAGGAGTTTGCCGCGCGGGCCAAGGGGCTGCGCGTGGGCAACGGACTCGACGCCAGCACACAGATGGGACCGTCGGTGAGCGAGGCGCAATTGCAGACGATCATGAAGTACGTCGAGATTGGCACATCCGAGGGCGCGCGCCTCGTCACCGGCGGTCATCGCCTCGACACTGGCGGCTTTGCACGCGGATGGTTCCACGAGCCGACGATCTTCGCCGACGTCAGTCCGTCGATGCGCATCGCTCGCGAGGAGATCTTCGGCCCGGTCGTATCGGTGATGCGCTGCTCGTCGCTGGACGAGGCCATCACCATCGGCAACGACGTCGCCTACGGTCTGTCCGCGTCGATCTACACGCGAGACATCAACAAGGCGTTCCAGGCGATGCGCGATATGTATACGGGGATCTTCTACGTGAACGCGCCGACGATTGGCGCGGAAGTGCATCTGCCGTTTGGCGGGACGAAAGCCACGGGCAACGGCCACCGCGAAGCGGGGACCGCGGCCCTGGATGTGTTTTCAGAGTGGAAGTCCATCTACGTGGATTTCAGCGGAAGACTTCAGCGCGCGCAAATCGATACCTAGTTGGTTGGTGGTTAGTGGTTAGTGGTTAGTGGTCAACGAAGAACCACCAACTACCAACCACTAACCACCAACCGAGATCGTCAGAACCTGATGCCCATCGCGAGACGGATCGTGCGGCCGCCGTTCTCACCCGAGGACCATCGCGGATAGTTGGTCGACGCGGTGGCCTTACCGAAGTTGGGACCTTTGATGTAGTTGATCGGCTGCCCGATGGCATCGACCGGGCCGGTCAGGTCACGAGTCACCGTCGTGTCCCACTGAATCAGCTTCTGGTTGTTGAGGACGTTGTAGATCTGCGTCTGAATCCATGGCTGCACAGTCTTCCAGATCGGCACACCGTAGCGGAACGACATGTCGAGCAGGCCGTAACCCTTGAAGCTCTCCGAGCCGCGATCCGCGAAGAAGAGCGTGGCAGTGTTGGTGTTCGCCGACTGGTAGCCAGGATTGGCCGCGATCTGAATCGCCGACGGCGGGACACCAGTGGCCGCGAGGCTGTAAGTCAGACCCGAGTTGATTCGCCAGATCGGCGCGATGTCTACGCTGCCGAAGCGGCCGAGACTCTGGTTGTAGCTGGTCCAGATCCGGACCTTGTGACGCTGGAACTCGTCGAGCGGGCCAGACGGATAGTAGCGAGCCTCTGACGAGAAGACCTCCGGATAGTCGAACCAGATCGAGCCGTTGCCGGGCTGGTTCGCGGCCTCGCCCTCGAAGTTCCCGTAATTCTTGATCTGCAGCGTCCAGTGACCTTCGACGAACAGCTTCTGCGTGAATCGCACCCGTGACAGGAACTGCAAGCCCTGGTACGTGCGCGTCTGGTCGTTTGTATTGGCCCACACGATGTTGTCAAACGTCCCGAAGTTGCGGCCGTCCCGAATCACGGTGGTTTTGCCCGCGGCCGTGGGGTCAGTGCGCAAATCCTCGATGAAGTCGCTCGTGTTCCGCCACGTGTAGATCACTTTCGCGTAGCCGCCCGTCTTGAGCTCGCGGCCGAGCGCCAGCGTGAACTCGTTCGTCTTCGGCGAGGTCAGATTCGGGTCGAAGAAGACATTGGCCGTCGGGAAGCTTCCGCTGAGCACCGTGTAGTTGGCGAGATCGAAAGCCGGGGCGAAGTCCATGCCCTGACCGTTCGGGCCGGTGTATCCGAGGAGCACCTGGCTCGGTGTGCCGACGTTCGTATTGCGTCCGAACGCGCGCTCGGTGAACCGCCCGGAGTAACGCGCGTAGGTCGCCTGCGCGATCGTCCGCCCGTTGCCTTCCACGTCGAAGCTCGCGCCGAGACGCGGAACGACGGAGTTGGTGTCGGCGCCGACGATATCGCCCGTGGCATCGGTTCGAACCTTCTCGTAACGAACACCGAGGTCCATCGTGAGTCGGTTTCCGGCTTGCCACCGGTCCTGCAGATACAAAGAAAGTGTCTTGATGTTGAGGGTGGCGCCACGGGTCGGAATCCAATTTTCCAGGCGCGTACCGGCGGTGCCAGCCGCATTTCCCCCCCAGATCGGAATCGGCTCTCCATCGCTTCCGGCGATGGGCTTGCCGTCGGCGCCCACCATGTAGTCGGTGCGGAACACGTAGCCGGTCGCCGACTGCGAGTTGCCGCCGTTCCGGAACGAGGTGAAGTGCTCGAAGCCGGTCTTCAGGTCGTGGCGCCCGGCGCTACGGTTGGTGAGGAAGTACGACACGCTGCCGGCGAACTGCTTGTTGTTGCGATCCTCAGGATCGTTGGCGTCGAAATACGGCGCGTTGAAGTGACGGTTGACCGGTGAGCCGCCGGCGAGGACGCCGCGCGTAATGAAAGGCGAGTCCGTGATCGCCGTACTGGTGCCGCCGGCATTGCGGAAGCCGAAGTCCTTCTTCGACCACTGGAACGTCGCGAACACCTTGTTGCTCATCACGCCGTTGTAGCTCATCACCCAGAGCTTGTTGGGCGTCTGCCGATCGACCAGCGTCGACGCCGTCATCGACATCGTCGTGTTGATGGTGGCGAGATTGGTGTTCTCGGTGGGGCTGTTCAGGTAGCTGCCGCTGACCGTGTGGTTGGGGATCGGGCTTCCCGTCAGCTTCAGCTCGACGCGCTTGTTCTTTGTGCCGGTCGTGTACGGCCCGCTGAACTCAGCAAAGACATTGTCCGTCTGGGCGTCCTGATACCTGTCGGCGTTGAAGAACCACAGCCGGTTGAGGATGATGGGACCGCCGACCGTGCCTTCGTAGTTCTTCGACAGCACGCTGCTGCGCGGCACAAACGGCACGCGTGCGTCCTCGAATGGCGTTTCATCCGTCCATGACGGTCTCGAGAGGTTGGTGCGGAACCCCCCGTGGAACTGGTTGCCGCCGCTCCTGGTGATGACGTTGACCACGCCCCCGCCGAAGCGGCCGAATTCTGCGGAGATGCCAGACGTCAGGACCTGCGTCTCCTCGATGGCGTCCTCGACGAACAGGTTGTTCGAGTTGCCAAAAAGGTTGTCGTTGGTGTCCACGCCGTCGATGAGGAAGATGCTGTCGAAAGCGAACGCGCCGCCGATAGCCATCTGTCCGACGTTGGGCGTGTTATCAGTGACACCCGGGGCCAGCTCGGCGATCTCGAACGGCCGCCGGCCGATTGGCAAGGTGCTGATCAACTCCGACCTGTAGTTCGCTGACTGCTGCGTCGTCGCGAGTTGCGGCGGCGTGGCGTCGGCCACCACGTTCACGGTTTCCGTCACGCCGGACAGCTTGAGCGTCGCATCGAGTTCAGCGAGACCGCCGAGCGGCACGTCGATCGCCTGCTTGACGTCCTGCGTCCCGGAGAACTGAAACAGCACCTGGTAGGTGCCAGGTGGGAGGCCGCGAATGATGTACGCCCCGATGGCATCGGTCACGGCTGTGCGCTCGCCCTGCAGCCCGGGGGAGGTGACCGTGACGGTGGCGCCAGGAAGCGGCAGGCCGTCGGGATCCTTCACGACGCCCGAGAGCGTGCCGGTCTGCAGCCCTTGCGCCGCGGCGAGCGTGGGAGCAAGCGAGCCAATCGCGATCACAATCGCGAGCACGTACGCACTTCGTTTCGCCACTGATCCTCCTCGAGATGGGCCGGATCGCCCATTCGTATTGATAAACGCACTTGTAGCTGGTACGGAACACTCCCCGCAGGGGTCGAGTATACGCCTGAGCCACGAGGGCGTCGAGACAGGAGATTCCGGATCGCCGGGACAAAACTGACGACAAAAAGGGGAGCCGAGTGGAGTTGCGGGGGCTACGCCACGCTAGAAAAGCCAGCGCACGAGCAAATGCCCGCTCGTGCCTTCGCTGAACAAGTCATCCGTGCCGTATCGCGGATCGCGCGGGCCGGCTGGATCCGTCCGAGCGTCGATCATCGCGTTGTAGTCGTAGCCCTGGGCCAGGTCGGTGCGCGAGAGGTCGATCTCCGAGGAGGCGCGAGCCCGGTTCA
>Ga0207659_10001243_pt1 | contig 15264 bp, 15 predicted proteins | sample KBSM43metaG_FD_184330 | JGI IMG/M metagenome (GOLD analysis project Ga0207659, IMG submission 184330) | Miscanthus rhizosphere microbial communities from Kellogg Biological Station, Michigan, USA - KBS M4-3 metaG (SPAdes) (version 2) | ecosystem: Host-associated > Plants > Roots > Rhizosphere >...
ACAGTCGCCGGCCGGTGCCCGTCGACGTAGCGGTCTCCACGAGCGCCGGCGGCACCGCGCCCGCGTGAACCTCGAGGACGACCGACGCCCCGTGCGACGCCCCGGCCAGCGTCGTGCCGTCGAACTCGAGCGTCACGTCTGCGCCGGTTCCAAGCACGGTGTCATTGGCACTGCCTTCCTGCGTAATCCAGACGATGCCGCCGGCGCAGCGAAGCCGTGTGCCACGGCCGTCGCGAATCCGCAGCACCATGTCCCCTTCGAGGCGGACAGAGGCGCGTTCGGCGATGGCGCTCATGCCGCCCTCGCGTGGGGAGCGAGCGGCGCCAATGCCACCTCGATCCGCTGCATCTGCGCCGGCGTGATCTTGGCGGCGAGCGCCGTCGTGAACCGCGGCTCGCCGGCGCCCGACACGATGTACTGCCACCGGTACGCACTCAGCAGCGTGCGATCCACGCGATCGGCTTCGCCCGCCGTGAGCTCGCGGCCGCAGGTCCTCACGAACCATTCGCAATCGGCGTGCGCCTGCGCCTGCACGATTCCATCGACCGCACCGATGAGCTCGATCAGCTCGTCGACCGCCGCATCGCGGGCGGATGGCGAAAGCGCCGCGTCCTCGCGTTCCCATTCGAGCTCGTCGACGATCACGTGTTGCGACTCCTCGCGCCAGTGATGCAGCATCACGTCCTTGAACAGCGACGACAGGGCGGGATCAGGTGCGATGCTCTGCCGGTAATGTGCGAGCACGAACACTTCGATATGGCAGATGAGCGCGAGCACGGCCCACGTCGACTTGCCGAGCACGACGGACGCGACGGCATTCGCTTCGGGGACGAACCGATAGCCCGCGGGCATTCCGCTGGCCGCCATCAGCTCGAGCCGGCGAAACATTTCCTGGTGCTTGAGCTCCTCGTCGGTGAAGCGGACGAGCGCCTCGACGGCGTGCTGGTCGCCGAGCCAATGGCCGCGGCTGACGTCGAGCATCTTCGCGCCGATGAATCGCTCGACCAGGCCGAACATGTTGGCGTACGTGCGCCCTTCGACCTGCGACAGGTATCGGCGCTCGGCGGGCGTCAGGAACAGGAGCGCGCCGACGCCCGACATGCTGTCGGGAAGAAACTTGGTGCCGAAATCGAATCCGCGCCCGCGAAACACGTCGCGATCGATATCGAAGCGCACGCGCTTCGACAGTTCGACCGGCTTCGCGTATCGGCTTGCCGGGCTCGACAGTGACTTTAAAGCTTGCGACGACGTTTGCATGGAATTTATCCGACCCTTTTCCAGGTATGACGGTTGGAACGGTGCTCGTGGCGCAGCGGATTGCGGTGCTGCTTGGACCGCCATGAGACGCTGCTCGCCGACGAGTCTAGGTTCGTTCGACGGCACCGGTGCTTCACGACGGGTGCTGCGGTGTTTCATTTGTTTCACTGTGGATTGATCCGCATTCGCGGTCCGGCAATCGATGGACGCGATTCTGCGGGCGACACCGGTCGGCGTCGTGAGGCGGATGTCCCGAACCCGGGACAGGAACGCCGGTTTACGGCGCAGACGTAGGACAGGTGTCCCCTTTTGGCGAATATTCCGCACGGTTCGTCGTACCCGGTTCGCCTGTACAGACGAGATCGCCTTTCGGCGTCTGTCTTACAGTGGCTGGCAGGCCTCGCCGACAGCACCACCACTTCCCCACACGTAAGGTAACGGCTGGTGCATCCTGGATGCATTCATCGGAGGAATCGCATGAGCAACTCACTGAAGGCAGCGATGGGAATCGTCGGCATGGTCGTCGCCACACACGCTGCGGCACAGGTGACCTTTTATTCGCGCGACGGGTTTCGCGGCGAGTCGTTCGTAGCCGACCGCCAGATTACGAACATGGAGCGCACCGGATTCAACGATCGCGCGCAATCGGCGGTCGTGCAGAGTGGGACATGGCAGGTGTGCGAGGACTCGCGCTTTGAAGGCCGTTGCGCCGTCCTCCAACCGGGCGAATATCCATCGTTATCAGACATGGGGCTCGGTCGCGAGATTTCATCGGTGAGGGCCGTCGAGCAACGCTACGGCGCCAACGATGATCGCCGCTACATAGCGCCGGAACCGGCGTACGTCGCACCCGCACCGGCCTATGCGGCACCGCCGCAGACGAATGACTACCGCAGGCGCGGAGACGAGCGGTTGTTCGAAGCGCAGGTGACCTCAGTGCGTGCCGTCGTCGGTCCGCCGGAGCAGCGCTGCTGGGTCGAACGGCGCGAAATCACCGGCAACGCCAACATTCCGGGTGCCATCGTGGGCGGCGTGATCGGCGGCGTGCTTGGGCATCAGATCGGCGGCGGACGCGGTCAGGACGTCGCAACGGTCGGCGGTGCCGTCGCAGGCGCTGCGATCGGCAGCAACGTTGGCCGGGACTCGGGGTACGGAACCGACGTCCAGCATTGCACGGACGTATCGCGTAACGACCGGCCGGATTATTGGGACGTGACGTACGTGTTCGACGGCCTCGAGCATCGCGTGCAGATGAGCAACGCGCCGGGAGCGACCATCACCGTCAATCGCGCCGGCGAGCCGCGCGTCTGATCGGGCTCACCGACGGCAATAAAAGCGGCCTTTCGGGGCCGCTTTTCATTGCCGCTACATGCTCGTGTAGTTCGGTCCGCCGCCGCCCTCGGGCGTCACCCAGTGGATGTTCTGCGTCGGGTCCTTGATGTCGCACGTCTTGCAATGCACGCAATTCTGCGCGTTGATCTGCAGCCGCACGCCGGTCCCCGACGACTCTGCAGCCGCATCGCTCGACGCGCCCGCCGCCGCAGCGGGCGCTGGCACGAATTCGTAAACGCCTGCAGGACAGTAGCGCGCTTCGGGTCCCTGGTACTCCCGCCAGTTCACGGCGACGGGCACGCGGGCATCGCGCAATTGCAGGTGCACGGGCTGGTCTTCTTCATGATTCGTGTTGGACAGGTATACGGACGACAGCTTGTCGAACGTGATCGTCCCGTCGTACTTCGGATAGGCGATTGGGGGCATTTCCGCGGCGGGCCGCAGCGTTTCGCTGTCGGCGTGCCGATGATGCAGCGTCCAGGGCACGAGCGCCCCCATGCCGAGATCGTTGAGCCACATGTGCGCGCCGCCGTGCAGCGTGCCGAGCCACATGCCGAAGCGCAGGCCTGGCTTTACGTTGCGAACCTTGTACAGATCGTCGTATACCCACGACCTGCGCCACGATTCGCCGTAGTCGGAGAGTTCGTCGTGCTTGCGATCGTTGCCGAGTGCGGCGAACGCGGCCTCGGCAGCCAGCATCCCGGTCTTCATCGCGTTGTGCGAACCCTTGATCCTCGGCAGGTTCACGAAGCCGGCCGCGCATCCGATCAGCGCGCCGCCGGGAAACGTCAGCCGCGGCACGGATTGCAAGCCGCCCTCGTTGATCGCACGCGCACCGTATGCGAGCCGCTTGCCCCCTTCGAGCGTCGGCCGGATCGCCGGATGCAGCTTGAAGCGCTGGAACTCGTCGTACGGCGACAGATGCGGATTCTCGTAATTCAGGTGAACGACGAAGCCGATCGCGACGAGATTGTCATCGAAGTGGTAGACGAACGACCCGCCTCCCGTCGACGCATCCAGCGGCCAGCCCTGCGTGTGCACGACCAGACCGGGTTGATGACGCTCGGGCGTCACCTGCCACAACTCCTTGATGCCGATGCCGTATTTCTGCGGGTCGACGCCGTCGCGCAGCTTGAAGCGCTCCATCAGTGCCTGCGACAGCGAGCCGCGGCAACCTTCGGCGAACAGCGTGTAGCGTGCGTGCAGTTCCATGCCCTGCTGGTATTCCGGCTTGTGCGTGCCGTCCTTCGCCACGCCTACGTCGCCGGTTGCGACGCCGCGCACGCGTCCGTCGTCGTCGTAGAGAACTTCGGCGGCGGCAAAGCCCGGGTAAATCTCGACGCCGAGCGCTTCCGCCTGCTGGCCAAGCCAGCGACAGACGTTGCCGAGGCTCACGATGTAATTGCCGTGATTGTTCATCAGCGGTGGCAGCAGCCGGTTCGGGATACGGTAGGCCTTGGCCTGCGACAGGATGAGGAACCGGTCCTCGGTAACCGGAGTCTCGATCGGCGCCTGCTGCGCCTTCCAGTCCGGAACGAGCTCGTTCAGCGCACGCGGGTCGATGACGGCACCGGACAGGATGTGCGCGCCGATCTCCGAGCCTTTCTCGAGAATGCACACGGACACTTCGCGCGAGGCCTGCGCGGCGAGCTGCTTCAGGCGGATTGCAGCCGCAAGCCCCGCCGGACCTCCGCCGACGATCACTACGTCGTACTCCATCGCTTCGCGCGTCATCGACACCACCTCGGCGGTCCAGTGCGCGACGTCCGCACGTGAGCGTCAATTATAATGACGTCATCACTCAACCGACGCGGTGTGACGACGTGCAGGTTCAGCGTGTCCTGGTTCATACGACGATGCAGAGGATTCGCTGGAGCGACATGGATGCGCTCGGCCACGTCAACAACTCCGTTTATTTCCGGTACATGGAACAAGCTCGGGTCGAATGGATGTATTCGCTCGCGGAGGCGCTCGCGCCGGAAAACGGAGCGTTGGCGGTCGTCGTCAACGCATCGTGCAATTTCAAGGTGCCGCTCGTCTACCCGGCCGACGTGGAGGTGCGCATGTACCTGGGAGATCCGGGTCGCACGAGCATCGGCAGCTACTACGATCTTTCCGTCGCTGGCCAGCGCTGCGCGGACGGCGCGGCGCGAATGGTGTGGACCGATCGAGAGACAGGGAAGCCGGTACCGCTGCCCAAGGCTGTCGTCGCACCGCTGCGCGCGGCGGCCGATTGACCGGCTCGCAGCCTTGCGAACGTTGCGGCGCGCGTCGATGACAGCGCGCTCACGATGAACCTGCTCGCGATCGTCGCTGCACTGGCGCTCGAGCAGTGGCGCGCGTTCGAATGGCGCAGCACCGTCGAGCGCGCATTCCTGTCCTACGTGCGCGGCATCGAGCAGAGATTGAACGGCGGCACGTTCGGCCAGGGATCGCTCGCCACGGCGCTCGCGATCGGACCTCCGGTTGTCATCACCGGCCTCGCGTGGTGGATCGCCAACCACATTCATCCGGCGCTCGGGTTGCTTGTCAACGTCGCTGTGCTCTACCTGCTGATGGGGTTCAGGCATTTCAGCCATTCGGTATCGGCGATCGTCGCCGCGCTGAAGGGGGGCGACATCGCCGCGGCGCGCCGCGCGCTCGCCGAGTGGCGGGGCGGTGTCGCAGCGGACATCGCGAGCCAGGACGTCGCGCGACTCGCGATCGAGCGCGGACTCGCCGATGCGTACCGGCAGGTGTTCGGCGTGTTGTTCTGGTTCATGGTGTTGCCGGGCCCGGTGGGTGCCGTGCTCTACCGCGCGGCGGTGTTGCTCGCGGAGGAATGGAAGGGCGTTGTTCCCGGCGCCGACGTCAGTGCGCCGGTGCGGTCGCTTTCCGTGTTCGGCGAGCCCGCGCGGCAGTTGCTGCGGTGGGTCGACTGGATTCCCGTGCGGCTGACGGCGCTGTCGTTCGCCGTCGTCGGCGATTTCGAGGACGCCGTCTATTGCTGGCGCACGCAGGCGAGCGCGTGGCCGGTCGCCCACGGCGGATTCACGTACGGAATACTGCTCGCGACGGGCGCGGGTGCGCTCGGCGTGCAACTGGGGGGCCCTGTGCATGCGGCGGGCGGCGACATCGATCCGCGGCCCGAGATCGGCGTCGGCGATCCCGTCGAAGCGGACGTACTGCCTTCAGCGGTCGGCCTCGTATGGCGTGCGCTGATCCTGTGGCTGCTGCTCGTCTTCCTCCTGTCGCTCGCGAACTGGGTGCCGTAGCGGCGGCGATGCTTCGTTGCGGTGGCGCGGATCGGGTGTCAGCGCGCCGGGTTGTTCGCCGCGCGGGTCTCCTGCAGCAGCGTTTGCAGCAACTGCACGCGCTGCGGCGCGACCGTGCCCGCCGCCACGGCGGCCTGCACGGCGCAGCCCGGCTCCCGATCGTGCCGGCAGTCGCGGAATCGGCACTGCGGGATGAGGTCGCGCAACTCGACGAACGCGTTCTCGATTGCTTCCGAGGTGCAATGCGCCAGGCCGAACACCTTCATGCCGGGCGAATCGACGACCCATCCGGTGTGCCCGGGCAAACGGTAAAGCGCGGTTGACGTAGTCGTGTGGCGACCGCTGCGCAGCGCGTCGGAGATCGCGCCGATCCGTGCGGCCGCGCCTGGAAGGAGCGCGTTGATCAGCGTCGATTTCCCCATGCCCGACTGGCCGATGACGACGCTGTGCTGCCCGTCGAGCAATGGGCGCAATGCGGCGATATCGCGCGTTGCGGCGATCTGCACGCTGGCGTACCCGAGCGCCGCGTAGGAGCCGAAGCGGGACGCGAACTCCGCCGCGTTCGGCAGATCCGACTTGTTCAGCACCAGCACGAATCGGCAGTGCTCGGTTTCCGCGGCGACGATCCAGCGATTCAGCAGATGCTCGTCGACGGGCACGTCGGGTGCGATCACGCCCAGCACCTGCGTCACGTTGGCGGCGATCAGCTTTTCCCTGAATCCATCGGAGCGATAGAGCAGGCTCACGCGCGGCTCGATCTCCACGATCGCGTCGCCGGAGGCCTCGCGCGCGACGCGAACGCCGTCGCCGCATGCGAGCGTCAGCGAACGTCCCTTCAGCACGCATGCGATCGTGCCCCCTGCATCGAGCTCGACGATGTAATGGCGCCGGTGCGCCGCAACGACAACGCCGGGCGCAAGATCGGGGCCGGCGGGCGGCGCGCGATCCGCGTCGGCCCGCGCCGGCGTCACCCGGCGAACAGGCGATCGGTCTTCGCCGCGCAGATGACGTCGTTGCGAGTCACGCCGCCGGCGTCGTGCGTCGACCACATGACGACGCAGCGGTTGTATGAGACGCGCAGTTCGGGATGATGGTCCTCGCGATTGGCGATCCACGCCAGCGCGTTGACGAAGCCGATCGTCGCGTGGAAATCGGCGAACGCGAACATCTTCTCGATGCACACACCGCTGCGGGACCAGCCGTCCAGCGCCGGCGCTGCTGCAGCGAAATCGCCCGGGGTTAGCCGTGGTGCACCGGCGTGGCAATGGAGCGCGGCGAGTTCGCCAGTCGTCGTGGGAAGTGGAGCGGAGGGCTTCATGGCTTGAACCGATAGTAGCGTTGATTGAGCCACGCGACGACATCTTCTTCCTCGTCGGGGAAATAGCCGGTGGCAAGCTGCGTGTTGCAAAAGGCGACCTGCGCCTGCAACTGCGCGGGCGTGCGTACGCGCCGGTCGTCGCGCGTGTAGATCCGGTCGGCATCGCCGACGAGCCGCACGTGGCAGGCGTTGCAGTCGCGGTCGACGAGCGCATGCCCGCGCTGCGGGTCGCCATTGGCGAACGGTGCGGCGGACTGCGCCGCGGCAATCGCGGCTACCGCGCCTAACACGCATGCGGCCGCGGCGCGTAGCGGCGACATCGGCTAGGCCCTAGCCGGCCGCAGCCAGCGTCTGCAGCCGCGCGACACGGATGGCGGCAGGCGGGTGAGAGTCGTAGAACGCCGAATGCAGCGGATCCGGCGTCAGTGTCGCGGCATTGTCTTCGTACAGCTTGATCAGCGCGGCGATCAGCGCCGTTGCCGATGCGTGCTCGGCGGCAAACTGGTCGGCCTCGAACTCATGCCGGCGAGAATAAGCGGCCGACAGGGGTGCCAGCGCGAAGGTGAACACGGGTAGCGCCAGCATGAACAGTGCGAGCGCGACACCGGGGCGGGCCATCGCGGCGGCGACGTCGTGCTGCGGGATGCCGAGCCCCGTGTAGAACCAGGAAGAGTCCGCGAGCAATGCGAGCAAGGCCAGCAGCGCGAGCGACAGCAATGCCGACCAGACGATGCGCTTCACCACGTGACGCCGGCGGAAGTGGCCAAGCTCGTGCGCCAGCACTGCCTCGATCTCCTCCGGCACGAGTCGCGTCAGCAGCGTGTCGAAGAACACGACGCGCTTGGCGCGGCCGAACCCGGTGAAATACGCGTTGCCGTGCCCCGAGCGTTTGGACCCGTCCATGACGAACAGGCCCGATGCGCGAAAGCCGCAGCGGTTGAGCAGCCGCTCGATCCGTTCGCGCGCGTCGCCGGCAGGCAGCGGTGAAAAGCGGTTGAAGAGCGGCGCAATGACGGTCGGATAGAGCACCAGGATGAGCAACTGGAAAGCCATCCAAGCGAGCCACGCGTAGAGCCACCACCAGATGCCGGCGCTGCGCATCAGCCACAGCACGAGCAGCACGAGCGGCACGCCGAGCACTGTAGCCACGCCAATGCCCTTCGCAAGATCGGACAACCAGACTGACAGCGTGGTGCGGTTGAAGCCGAAGCGCTCCTCGATGCGGAACGTGCGCCACCACGAAAATGGCAGGCCGACGATTCCACCGATGACCGCCACGCCGATCAGCAACACGAGATCGCGGACGAGCGGCGGCGCGGCCAATGCCTCGGTGGCGGCGAAGAGCGCCCCCAATCCGCCGCCGAGCGTGATCGCGACGAGCACGATTGCGTCGACGCCCATCTCCAGCATCCCCTGGCGCTGCTTCGCGATGGTGTAATCGGCCGCCTTGCGATGCGAATTCGCATCGACGCGGTCGGCAAACGCAGGCGGCATCGCGTCGCGATGCGCACGGACGTGTGCAATCTGGCGCGCGGCCAGCCAGAAGCGGATGCCGAGCGATGCGATCAACGCAACGACGAATGCAATCGTGAACAGCGAAGGCGGCACGGGGGTGGGCGCCGGGAATCGATCAGCCTCGGCGCTATGCTAAATTGAACGGCTCATTTTACGCTTACCGCCCATGCCACAGGACGCCAACCGGCTGATCTGGATCGACCTCGAGATGACCGGCCTCAAGCCCGACACGGATCGGATCATCGAGGTGGCGCTCGTGATCACCGACCACGCGCTCGAAACGGTGGCGCAGGCGCCCGTGTTCGTCGTTCACCAGGACGACGTGGCGCTCGACGCAATGGACTCGTGGAACAAGGCAACACACGGGCGTTCGGGCCTGATCGACAAGGTGAAGGCGGCCACGATGACGGAATCGGACGTCGAGTCCGCCGCACTCGAGTTCCTGCGCGAGCACATTCCGGCGAAGGCGTCGCCGATGTGCGGCAACACGATCTGCCAGGACCGCAGGTTTCTCGCCCGGTTCATGCCGGCGCTCGAGGACTGGTTCCATTACCGCAATCTCGATGTGTCGACGCTGAAGGAGCTCGTGCGGCGCTGGAAGCCCGAGCTGATGAAGGGCATTCCGAAGGAAGGCAAGCACGAGGCGCTTGCCGACATCCTCGAGTCGATCGCCGAGCTGCGCTATTACCGCGAGCATTTCCTGAAGGTGTAGCGTCGCGCACATGGCAATGAATTTCTGCAGCAATTGCGGCGCGGCGACGCTCGAGTTGCGCATTCCCGACGGCGACACGCTGCAGCGGCGCGTCTGCGCGACGTGCGGGACGATCCATTACGAGAATCCGAAGATCGTCGCCGGCTGCCTGCCGGTGTGGGGCGAGCGCGTGCTGTTGTGCAAGCGCGCGATCGAGCCGCGCCATGGCCTGTGGACGCTGCCGGCGGGCTTTCTCGAGAACGGCGAAACGCTGCAAAGCGGCGCACTGCGCGAAACGCTCGAGGAAGCCGACGCGCGGGTCGAGCTCGGCGATCTCTACACGGTCATCAGCCTGCCGCAGATTCACCAGGTTTACATGATGTTCCGCTCGCGCCTGCTCGATCTCGATTTCGGTCCGGGCACGGAGAGCCTCGAGGTCCGGCTGTTCGACGAAAGCGAGATTCCGTGGGCCGAGCTCGCGTTTCGGACGATCGCGCGCACGTTGCGCAATTTCTTTCTCGATCGCCGGCTCGGCGCGTTCAAGCTGCACGTCAGTTCGATCGAGCGGCGGGCGCCGTTGCCTCCCGATCTGCTCGCAGCGGGTTGAGGCGTACCGAGGCGACCGAGCTTCAAGGCGACGCGCACGCGCGCACCGCAACGACTTCAGCCGATTGGCCACGCCACTCGACCAGGCTTTTCAGGGGCTCGCAGCGACCTGCGAAGCAGATGTCGTAATCGCGTACGAAGGAAGACAGTGTCAGGCGCAGCTCGGGCAACGACGTCCGGGGGGGCGCCCACGTCCACCACCCCTCACGCAGCGAAGCATCGGGAGGAGGCTCCATGCCGGCGCCGAACGACCGAACCCGCGCCGCGACGAGCTGCAGGTTCGCGCCGTCGATCCGATAATGCTCTTCCCAGCGCGATTTCTCGACCGAATGTTCCCATGCCACGACAATTTCGCGGGTGGGAAGGGTCGCGTGAAGCGCGCCCGCGACGAAGAGGCAGATCGCATTCAAGCGGTCGCCGTCTCCTTCCAACGGCGCCGAGCGTCGGCGGGAGCGCCTAGGCTCGAGCCTTAGTTGCAGCGGGCGTGCGCGAGTGCCATAGGTGCCACGCGATGAACAGCGCACTCGCGGCAAACCCGGCCTGGTCGGTCCAGGGAATCGCCGCGACCAGCAACGACGAAGCGACGAACGCGACAACGCGCTCGGGCCATGAGAGCGGACCGCGCAGAAAGTAGCCGACGGCCGCGCCGCCCCATAATCCGATCGCGATGATTGTCTTGACGATGACGTATGCCGCCGCGACGACGGAAACGCCGGTGGCGCCGGCTTCAGGCTGCAGCATCAGCGCCGGGTCGTACACGGCCATGTACGGGATCACGAAGCCGGCGATGGCGATATGCGTCGCTTTCCAGCCGATGCGCATCGGCGATGCCTTGGCGATCGACGCGGCGGCGAACGCTGCCAGCGCGACCGGCGGCGTCAGGTCGGCCATGATGCCGAAATAGAACACGAACATGTGGGACACGATCAGCGGCACGCCGAGCTTCAGCAGCGCGGGCGCGGCGATCGCACTGGTGATGATGTAGTTCGGAATCGTCGGAATGCCCATGCCGAGGATCAGGCAGACGATCATCGTCAGGAACAGCGACAGGAAGATGCTCCGCGCGCCGACCTCGAGGATGAACTCGGCGAAATTCGACGCTGCGCCGGTCAGCGTCAGCACGCCGATGATGACGCCGACGATCGCGCACGCAAGCCCCACGGGGATCGCCTGCCGCGCGCCGTCGACAAGGCTGCTGCGCATGATCGCCAGCGTATCGCGTCCGCCCTTGATGACCAGATTGACGGCGACGAGGAGGCCGATCGCGACGATGATCGGCCAGATGCCGTACCTGAAGAACGAAGCGGTCGCGAGCCCGAGTGCCACCCAGAACACGATGCGGAACAGCGTCGACGAGAAGCCGGCGGCGATGCCGGTACCGAGGATCAGCATCGCGGTCAGCGCCAGCCCAACGATGCCGGAGAACATCGGGGTGAATCCGTCGAACAGCATGAACACGAGCACGGCCAGCGGCAACATCAGGTACCAGTTGCGGCGGATCGCCTCCCACGGGTTCGGGCATTCGGCCTTCGGGATGCCGTGCAGGCCCGCGCGGCCGGCTTCCAGGTGCACCATCCAGAACGCCGTCGCGTAATAGAGCAGCGCCGGAATCACCGCAGCCTTGACGATCGCCACGTAGGGCAGGTTGAGCGTCTCCGCCATGATGAAAGCGACGGCCCCCATCACCGGCGGCATGATCTGGCCACCCATGCTCGCCGTCGCCTCGACTGCGCCGGCGAATACCGGCGAGTAGCCGAAACGCTTCATCAATGGAATCGTGAATTGCCCGACGGTCAGCACGTTGGCGACCCCGGACCCGGAGATCGTTCCCATCATCCCCGACGAAATGACGGCCACCTTCGCCGGCCCGCCGCGCGCGTGGCCGACGAAGCCGAGCGCGATGCTGTTGAAGAGGTTGATCATCCCGGCGTGCTCGAGGAAGCTGCCGAACAGGATGAACAGGAATATGTACGTCGCCGAGACGAGCGTCGGAATTCCGAACAGACCCTCGGTGCCGAGGAAGAGCTGGGAAACGATCTGGTCGAAGCCGTAGCCGCGATGCGCGATCAGCGAGGGCAGGTACTGACCGAACAACCCGTACGCGAGGAAGATCGCGCAGATCAGCGGCAGCGCGACGCCCAGCACGCGTCGCGCCGCGTCGAACAGCAGCACGACAAACAGCGTGCCGACGACGAGATCGGCGACACTCGGGTCGCCGGAGCGCTGGACCAGCGCAGACTCGAACACCAGATGGTAGAGCGCGAGGCCGAATGCGACGAGTGCGAGCAGCGCATCGTGGGCGGCGATTCGCGTTCGATCGAATTTCGCCGACACCGGGTAGATGAGGAACGACAGCGCCAGCAGGAAGCCGACGTGGATCGAGCGCGTCGGCAGGCTTGAGAGCGGCGCGAACGCCGCGATGATCAGTTGATACGACGAAAACGCAAGCGCGACGGCGGCGACGAGCTTCGCCGCCGCGCCCTTGAGCTCGCGCTTGACGCCGGTCTCGTCGAACGCGACTTCGTCGGGATGCGGGCTCGCGGCCATCGCCCGCTACTTCAGCGCGCCGACTTCCTTGTAGTATTTTTCGGCGCCCGGATGCAGCGGTATCGGCATTCCGGCGAGCGCGTTCTTGATGTCGATCGCCTTCGCGGCCGAATGCGCGGCTGTCAGCTGGTCAAGGTTGGTCCACAGCGCTTTCGTCATCCCATACACGGTGTCGTTGCTGACACCTTCGTGCGTAACGAGAAAATTCTGCACGGCCGCGGCCTGGACGTCGGTCGTCTGCCCGCGATACGTGTTCGCGGGGATCGTCGCCGGAAGGTACGCGGGGTCGTTGGTTTTCTTGATGACGTCAGCCGGGATCGTCACGACGACGATGTCGACCGACGTCGCGAGGTCGCGCAGCGCCGACACGCCGAGGCCCGCCGACTGCAGCGTCACATCGAGCTGGCGATTCTTCATCAGCTCGACGGATTCGCCGAACGGCAAATACTCGACCTTCGCGAAATCCTTGTAGGTCATCCCTGCGGCCGTGAAGATCGCGCGCGCGTTCAGCTCGGTGCCTGACTTCGGCGCGCCGACCGATATGTTCTTGCCCTTCAGGTCGGCGAGCGTCTTGATGCCGGAATCCGCGCGCGCGACGATCTGGATGTAGTTCGGATAGATCGCGGCGACGCCGCGCAATTTCTTGAGCGGTGTCTTGAAGCCGGCCTCCTCGTTGCCTTTCCACGCGTCGGACAGCGAGTCGCCGAGCGTGAACGCGATCTCGCCGCGGCCCGCCTGCAGCAGGTTCAGGTTCTCGACGGAAGCCTTTGTCGCCTGGACCGACGTCTTCAGCGACGGCATCGCCTTGCCGATGACGTTCGCGAGCGCGACGCCGAGCGGGTAATAGACGCCGCTCGTGCCGCCGGTCAGTACGTTGACGAACGTGTCGGCCGCCGAAGCCAGCGGGGCGGCGAACGTGCTCGCCGCAATGAGCAGAGAAGCCAGTGCGTTACGTGGCAATGCCATGCATCCTCCGAGGGTGGCGCGCGGGCGCTCCTAGCGACCGGACGGCGACGTCGTGCCGGATGGCCGCGCCGCTTCGTGTTGCAATTATAGTGCAGCGAATCGCTTCACGACGGCGCGACGATCTTCACCTTCGCATCGGCAAGCGCGCGGTGCAGGTGCGTGACATGCTCGTGCCCGGTCGTTTCGACGACGCAAACGACGCGAACCTCCGACAGGTCCGGGCCCGAGAATGCACGGTCGTGCACGATCTCCTTGATCGATGCGCCGGTCGACGCGATGATCTCCGCCAGGCGTGCGAGACCGCCCGGACGATCGCTGATCGATACGGTGAACCGCGACAGCCGGCCATCGGCCACGAGCCCGATCTCGATGACGCGATCGAGAATCGTCAGGTCGATGTTGCCACCGCACAGCACGAGCACGACGTCGCTGCCCTTCAGTGAATCGAGCCTTCCCGCAAGGAATGCGGCAAGCGGTGCAGCGCCCGCACCCTCGACGACGCTCTTCTCGAGCTCGATCAGCCGCAGCACTGCGAGCGCGATCGTCGCCTCGTCGACGGTCACGACCTGGTCGACGACGCGGCGCAGGATCTCGAACGGACGCGCGCCCGCCTGCGCGACGGCGAGGCCGTCGGCGAGCGTATGCGACAGCGCCACCGGCACCGGGTGCCCGGCGGCCAGCGCCGCCGTCAGGCACGCGGCGTGATCGGGTTCGACGCCGATGACGCGCACGCCGGGCTTGCGCGCGGCAACGACGGTACCAATGCCTGCGAGCAGACCGCCGCCGCCGACCGGTGCGACGATCGCCTGCGCGGTCGGCGTCTGCTCGAGGATTTCGAGCGCGATCGTGCCCTGGCCAGCGATGACATGCGCGTTGTCGAACGGATGGATGAACGTCAGGCCTTCGCGCGCGGCGATCGTCTCCGCCTCGGCGCGCGCTTCGGACAGGTCGGCCCCGTGCAGCACGATCGTCGCGCCGAGCTGGCGGCAGTTGGTCACCTTGATCAGCGGCGCGAACTTCGGCATGACCACGGTGACCGGAATGCCGAGCAGCGCGCCGTGGTAGGCGATGCCCTGCGCATGGTTGCCCGCCGAGGCGGCGATGACGCCGCGTTCGCGCTGCGCGGCCGACAGTTGCAGCAGCGCGTTGCGCGCGCCGCGCTCCTTGAAGCTGCCGGTGCGCTGCAGATAGTCGAGCTTGCAGTAGATGTGCGCGCCCGTCAGTTGCGACAGCGGAATCGACTCGACGCACGGCGACTCGTAGATGCCGCCGCGAATGCGCTCGCGCGCCGCCTCGATGTCGGCGAGCGTAACTGGAACCTCGGTGGCGACCGTGGCGCTGTTCATGCGAAGGGCAACTCGACGCCGGGCTTCGCCGCCGTGAGCACGCGGCGGAACTCGTGCTGGATCCGCGTCAGTGCCGCCTGGTCGTCCGCCTCGAAGCGCAGCACGATCACCGGTGTGGTATTCGACGCCCGCGCGAGTCCGAATCCATCCGGATACTCGACGCGCAGTCCGTCGATGCGGATGACGTCCGACGCGCCGGGAAAATGCGCGTCGGCCTGCAGTCTGGCGACGAGCGAGTGCTGCTCGCCCTCGGCGCAACCGATGTTGAGCTCCGGCGTCGACACCGCGTCGGGCAACGCATCGAGCACCGCCGCGGGGTCGGGATAGCGCGACAGGATCTCCAGCAGTCGCGCGCCTGCGTAAAGGCCGTCGTCGAAGCCGTACCAGCGTTCGCCGAAGAACGTATGGCCGCTCATTTCGCCGGCGAGGGCC
>Ga0207659_10001249_pt1 | contig 15242 bp, 21 predicted proteins | sample KBSM43metaG_FD_184330 | JGI IMG/M metagenome (GOLD analysis project Ga0207659, IMG submission 184330) | Miscanthus rhizosphere microbial communities from Kellogg Biological Station, Michigan, USA - KBS M4-3 metaG (SPAdes) (version 2) | ecosystem: Host-associated > Plants > Roots > Rhizosphere >...
TGTAGAACGACTTGCGAGAAATCCCAAAGCGACGGCACACGCGGGCGACGTTTCCGTCATCCGCCGCTTGCTGTAACACCCGCAGCCGCCAGGCTGTTAACCGGGTTGCTCCGCCTTCGTCATCACGTCTCCACCTAAGGCCCAATAGCCTAAGAGGAGAGCCGAATGTGTCACCCGAGTCCTGAGAATTCACAAAGAATTTCCGCGACCTCCGAGGGCACATCGTCAGACTGTGACGTGACCTGTGACGTAACCGAATCCGAACCCTCGGAACCCCGTCACGTTGTTTCTCCAACTGCGACGGACTGGTCGCATGGTTCCCCGGAACTCGAACGTGGGCTGGAGTGAAGCGGCAGCTTCATCTAGGGCTTTCCGCCGGATATGACTGTAGGTCTTCATCATGGCTGGCGAGACGTGACCCATTTGACCTTGGATGACCCAATCTGTTTGTCCTGCTTCCGCCAGACGGGTTAACGCGGTGTGTCGCCCGTCATGGAAACGAACGTCGGGGTACCGAGTTGATCATCCTACGCTGCGTCGTGCAAGGACGGGAACAAGTATCGCGTTTTACAATGAATGATGCGGGGCGGGTAGTTGTCGAGAACCAGAAGTATGACGCTCTCGTGCTCGCGGAGACCGCGCTTCTGAGGTGCTTATGAACCACAAAGTGGGCATTTGGATCGACCACAAGAAGGCGGTCATCGTGTCTGCGTCAGAAGGTCTCGTCACCACCAAGACCTTGGAGTCTGAAGTCGAAGCGCATCCTCACTATTCCAGCCAGCAGGATAGCGGAGGCGAGAAGAAGTACGAAGAACGGCGCGGCCAGCATCTTGACCAGTACTACGACGAGGTTATTAGTCAGCTGGGACAACCCGAGGCGCTTCTGATCTTCGGGCCGGGTGAGGCAAAGCTGGAACTCAAGGAGCGTCTCAGCCGATCCAAGATGCTTTCTGAGCGCACTGTCGATATCGAGACCACTGGCAAACTCACAAATCCGCAGATTGTGGCGAAGGTGAAGGAACACTTCCGGATCGATCGCTGAGGCGATTGCGTTTCGGTCTGGAAGCAGGAACTTCGAACCCGCGCATTCACGAGATACCTCGATGTGCCTTCAGGATTTCCAGAGCGCGGTGCCGGCGATCGGCGCCTTCCGTCCGCCCAAGGCCGCCGCCAAGTTGCTCGAGCTGCTGAACCGGTACTCCACTGAGGAACGCAAGAACTAGTCGCACCTGGCGGAATGAATCGAGCCCGGTGGGCTAGTGAGAGAGGAGTCGTGATGAAAGGCTTTGTACAAGACATCGAGGATCTCGCCCTCAAGAATGACGAGTTTCGCCGTGTGCTTTACACAGCAAAGCACTGCCAGCTCGTGGTCATGGCGTTAAAGCCCAAGGAAGAGGTCGGGGCGGAAGTCCACAAGCTCGACCAGTTCTTTCGCGTGGAAGAGGGAACCGGTGAGGCGATTCTCGATGGCGTGAGGATGACGATCCGAGCGGGGTTCGCGGTCGTCGTCCCGGCTGGAGCGAATCACAACATCATCAATACGGGCAATATTCCACTGAAGCTCTATACGCTCGATGCGCCGCCGAATCATCGGGACGGCGTCGTCCACCATACTCGCGACGACGCGGAGGCCGACAACGAACATTTCGACGGCAAGACGACGGAGTAGGGAGCCGACTGGAGGAAGGAGAAAGGAGCGTCATGCTGAAGGTGGAACGACTCTGACTGATTCTCGTGAATCTGCGAGGTGATCGTGGATGGCGAAATCGGCTACGAGAAGAATAGACGGTGCGATCGCAACTGCTGCTCACCGCTCATCGATGTCGGTGCCGAATCGGGCGACGCAAGTCACACGACCACGAATAGCAACGCGTGCGACGCCCGCGAGATCATCGCGATCCTGGACGCCGATGAAGCGCCACCCGCTAAAAAGGCGTTTGACACTACATTTCTAATATTGTAGAAATGTAGTTATCAAGATCGTCGAGCCACCCGTCACCCGCTACGCTGACATGTTCGCGGCGCTCGGAGCTGAGCCCCGGCTGCGGATTGTCCGCCTTCTTCTATCAGCACATCCCGATGGCATGGTTGTCAGCGAAATCCAGACTGAGACCGGAGTGGCTGGCTCGACGCTCTCCCATCACCTCGAGAAGCTGAAGAACGATGAACTCGTCACGGCCGAGCGTGAAAAGGCCTTCATTCGCTACCGCGCCAACACAGAGGCCCTGGAGGAGTTGCTCGGGTTCCTGTACGCCGAGTGCTGTACGCGGAACAAAGCCGTCGAGCCCAAGAAAATCGCTGCCCTTTGCAAATAGAGGAAACGTCATGAGCAGAGAAACCGTCAAGGAAGTCGTTCGAGAGAAGTACAGCCAGGCGGCGCTTCGCGCCAAGACCGGCGAGGGTAGTTCATGTTGTGGTGGTGCGGCGGCGCTCGAGGCGTGCTGCGATCCGATCACGTCGCACCTCTACGACGCCCACCAGGAAGGGGAAGTGCCAGACCTCGCGCTGAAGGCGTCGCTTGGGTGCGGCAATCCCACGGCGCTTGCCGAGCTGAAGGCAGGCGAGACGGTTCTTGATCTCGGGTCCGGTGGCGGCATCGATGTGTTGCTCTCTGCGCGTCGTGTCGGGCCGACGGGGAAGGCCTACGGTCTCGACATGACAGACGAGATGCTCGCGCTCGCCGAGGCGAACAAACGCAAGAGCGGCCTCGAAAACGTCGAATTCCTGAAGGGCGAGATCGAGCACATCCCGCTGCCCGACAATTCCGTCGATGTGATCATTTCGAATTGCGTCATCAATCTTTCTGGCGACAAGGACCGCGTCATCAAGGAAGCGTTTCGCGTGCTGAAGCCTGGCGGACGATTCGCGGTGTCCGATGTCGTCGTCCGCGGAGAGGTCCCGGTCGAGATTCGAAAGAACATGGCGCTATGGGTCGGATGTGTCGCCGGCGCTCTCCGCGATTACGAGTACGTGGCGAAGCTCGCAAAGGCCGGCTTCGACGGCATCGACATCGAGACGACCCGTGTCTACAGCTTTGATGACGCGCGCACGTTTCTTGCCGGCGAAGGACTCGACGTCGATGCGCTCGCCAAGGAAGTCGAGGGCACGTTTATCAGTGGCTTCGTCAGGGCAACCAAGCCGGCTGTCGCGGCGTGCTGCGGCCCGAGCTGCTGTCCCTAGCGGCCGACGATGGACCTGAAACGACGAGTGGCTGCCGAGGTGTCGACGACAGCTCTCGCGCCGAAGCGATTAAGTGCTTGTGAACGGTACTTGAGTCTCTGGGTCGGCCTCTGCATGGTCGTTGGCGTGGTGTTCGGCCTGACCGCACCCGGGCTGATGCAGGGACTGCGAAGCCTGGAGTTCGGCGCCGGCAGTCAGATCAACGTGCCCATTGCGATTCTCATCTGGGTGATGATCACGCCAATGATGATGAAGGTCGACTTCGGGTCGATCCGCAACGTCGGACGCCGGCCGCGAGGTCTGTTCGTGACGCTGTTCGTGAACTGGCTCGTCAAGCCGTTCTCGATGGCTGTGATCGCCTTGTTGTTCTTCAGATACGTGTTCAGCCCGTGGATTTCGCCAGCAGATGCCGATCAGTACATCGCCGGCAGCATCATCCTCGCGGCGGCGCCCTGCACCGCGATGGTGTTCGTCTGGAGTCATCTGACCGACGGTGATCCCGCGTACACGCTGGTACAAGTGTCGGTCAACGACCTCCTGATGCTCCTGCTCTTCGCACCGATCGTGACGTTCCTGGTGAGCGGCGCCTCATCGCTACATGTCCCCTTCCGGGTACTGCTCTACTCGGTGTTGGTCTTCATCGTCGTTCCACTGACCGCCGGCGTGCTGCTCCGGCAATGGTTCATGCGGACGAAGGGCCGCGCGTGGTTCGAGAACTTACTCCTGCCGCGCTTCGCTCCCGTCAGCATGGCGGCACTACTTGCCACGCTCGTGCTGATCTTCGCGTTCCAAGCTGACAACCTCACGACCAAGACGCTTCACGTGGCGCTCATCGCAGTGCCCATCCTGATCCAGGTCTATTTCAACTCCTCACTCACCTATGGGCTAATGCGCCTGTTCAAGGTCGAGTACGCCATCGCGGCGCCGGGCGCGCTTATTGGCGCCAGCAATTTCTTCGAGCTTGCCGTGGCCACGGCGATTGCGTTGTTCGGTCCTGAGTCCGGGGCAGCGCTGGCGACCGTCGTCGGCGTGCTCATCGAAGTCCCAGTCATGTTGTCGGTCTGTTCGGTCTGCAACCGAACACGGCACTGGTTCCCTGCGCCGGCCGGCGCGCAGTGATAGAGCGGGAGCGTTCGGCGACCTAAAACACGGGCCGTCTCGAGGATATCGATCACGAGATCTTGGTCGAGACGGACGAGCCCGACCGACGCCTCGATGCTGCACGACAACGTCAAGAAGTAGGGACCGTCTTCAACACGTGGCGCCCGGCACGGATTTGAAGGGCGTCCTGGTTCGCGCGGAGTGACAAGAAAGTAGACGTGAGAGAGCGCCCATGCAGCAGTTTCCTCATCACTATTCGGTCGTCGCGAAGGCAGACACGCAGGGTGACGTCGCCCTACAGGGCGAGCGGCTTCCACCGATTCCGTCCGCACCGCCAACAGAGTTCGGTGGGCCCGGCGACCGATGGTCTCCCGAGACCTTGTTCGTGGCCGCCGTCGCGGACTGCTTCGTGCTGACCTTTCGCGGCATCGCTGGTGTGTCGCGATTCTCGTGGGTATCGCTGGAGTGCAACGTGACCGGAACCGTCGACCGCGTCGATCGCGTCACGCAGTTCAGGGAACTTGAGGTCCGTGCGCGTCTCAGGGTGCCATCAGGGGCGAACGAGGACCAGGCACGGCGGCTGTTGACCAAGGCAGAAGAGACCTGTCTGGTCACCAACTCCCTCAAGGTCCGGCCGCACCTGGAATCCGTCGTCGAAGTCGAGGGGCTGTGAAGACCATCATCTTCGCGTGTGTCCGGAACGCAGGTCGCTCGCAGATGGCCGCCGCGTTCTTCAACAGACTGGCGGATCCAGCCAAAGCGAGAGCGGTGTTCGCTGGGGACAACGCCTGGGGACCGGGTCCATCCCGAGGTTGTCGCGGCGAGATAAGCGGACAGTTTGTCACTCTGGCTCGCGGACGCTGGACACAGTGCGGCACGGGTAGTGCTCGTTATGCTCTGTAGTCAACGCGGCGCTGGACCAATCGGCGGATGCGCCTCGGATGCCCGAACGGCCCGCCGAAAAGTCCGCAGGGCGTGGGGGGATTCCCGCATTTCCGGTCATGGTGCGACGCACCGAAAAGAGGTTGATATGGCCACGGAGCTGAGGAGCGTTCCAGTCAACGCAACCAACGCGTTGCTCGATCGCAGGCTTCACGATATCGGCTGGGGCTCCTGCTGATGCTGACGGGGATGATCTGGGTGGTGCCGGCCGAGCGCGTGCCGGAGGGCGCCTGGCTCCTCGGCGTTGCGGCGATTCTGCTTGGGGTCAATGTCGTCCGCTACTTGAAGCACATCGCGGTCAGCGGCTTTTCCCTCGTGCTCGGGCTCGCGGCGCTTCTTGCCGCCTTCAGCCGGATCTGGCGCGCGGACTTCCCGGTGCTGGCGATCTGTCTCCTCATCATCGGCGCGAGCCTTGTGGCCAAGCCCCTTCTGACGAAGACCACGTGACCGCCACAGCCGGAGGTCACCCATGAAGGTGTTGACGGTCTTCGCCCATCCCGCTTCGAAATCGTTCTGCCACGCCGTCCTCGATCGCTTCGACGCTGGTCTCAGGGACGCGCGGCACACGAACGAGATCGTGGACCTTTATGCGATGGGCTTCGACCCGATCCTGCGTTCACGCGACACTCCGAGCTGGCTCACCGACACGATCCCCGATGACATGCTCGAGCGCATGCGTTTGCGCGAGTCCCTCCTCGGTGAGGCTGGCGGGCCTTTGAAGCGCTTCGCGCTGAAACGCCTCATCGGAGATCGAGATGCGCGCGGCATCATCCGTCAGCTGCGTGAGCGCTATCAGCCGAAGGACGTGCTCGTGCAGCAGCAGAAGGTCGCGCGAGCTGAGGCACTGGCGTTCGTCGCCCCAGTGCACTTTCTGAGCTTTCCGGCGATGCTGAAGGGGTGGCTCGATCGCGTATGGACGCCAGGTTTGCGTACGATCTCACCCCGGAAGCCTGGCGTGGCGACATCAACGGACGTCGGCCGAGACTGACATATAAGAAGGCGCTGATCATCCAGACGACGATCTTCGATAAACATGCCTACGACGCGGGCCTCCGCGAGGCCATGCGCATGGTCATCGACGAGTTCACGCTCACCTATCCGGAGATCAAGAACGTCGAACACGAGTACTTCTACGCCGTGCACGGCGCGGACGACGCCACGAGGCGCGGCTACCTGGAACGGGCGTATGCCCTGGGTATCCAGTTCTGAGGTCCCGTCGACGATTCCTCTGACCCTCGTGGGTGACTTGACGGCGGGTCCCGACGCGCACGCTCCGTCGCCGGAGCGTGTCGAACCTGCTGAGGATGGGCCACTGCGCGCTCACTGTCATGCAGACCCTCTCCGCATCAGGCAGCCTCACGGATGAGCCGGTTGCGGAAATCGTCCTGTGAAAGTTCGATACTGCGGTGAACGTCATCTCCGCCGGACGATCGTAAACAACGATCCACTCGAGGACCCTTCCGCTGAGATCATGCAAGGTCGAAGCGATCGAGATTCATCACCTTGCCCCATGCCACTACAAAATCGCGCACAAACGCCTGCTGGGAATCGTCACACGCATAGACTTCCGCGATGGCCCTGAGCTGAGAGTTCGAGCCGAAGACGAGATCAACGCGGGTTCCTGTCCACTTGACTTCGCCCGTCGCGCGATCGCGCCCCTCAAACACGCCTTCGGACGTAGCGGAGGCCTGCCACTGCGTGCGCGTGTCGAGCAGGTTGACAAAGAAATCGTTCGTCAACGTCTCGGGGCGGTTGGTGAACACGCCATCCTTGGACTTCCCGAAGCTTGCATTCAGGGCGCGCATTCCGCCGACGAGGACCGTCATCTCAGGCGCGGTCAGCGTCAGGAGCTGAGCCCGATCAACCAGCATCTCTTCTGCCGGTAGCTGGATGGCGTTCCCGATGTAGTTGCGGAAGCCGTCCGCGATCGGTTCCATTGCAGCGAAGGACTGGACATCGGTCTGTTCCTGAGACGCGTCCGTACGGCCCGGCGTGAAGGGTACCTTCACGGCATGCCCGGCCTTCTTCGCCGCGGCCTCAACGGCTGCGCAGCCGCCGAGGACGATGAGGTCAGCTAGTGAGACTCTCTTCTTGCCGGACTGCGCGCCGTTGAAATCCTTCTGGATCGCTTCCAGCGCCGCCAGCACCTTCGCCAGTTCGGCCGGCTGATTGACGTCCCAGTCCTTCTGCGGCGCGAGACGGATGCGCGCGCCGTTCGCCCCGCCGCGCTTGTCGCTGCCGCGGAAGGTTGCCGCCGAGGCCCAAGCGGTCGTGATCAGCTGGGAAATCGACAGGTGAGATGCGAGGATCCTGGCCTTCAGACCCGCAATGTCGTGCTCTCCGATCAACTCATGATCGACTGCGGGAACAGGGTCTTGCCACACCAGCGACTCCTTCGGAACGAGCGGGCCGAGATAACGAACGATCGGGCCCATATCGCGGTGCGTCAGCTTGAACCACGCCCGGGCAAACGCGTCCGCGAACTGATCCGGATTTTCGAAGAAGCGCCGTGAAATCTTTTCGTAGATAGGGTCGAATCGCAGGGCAAGGTCAGTGGTCAACATGGACGGAGCCCGACGCTTCGACGGGTCGTGTGGATCCGGCACCGTACCCGCGCCTGCGTCATGCTTCGGTTTCCACTGATGCGCACCGGCCGGGCTCTTGGTCAGTTCCCATTCATAGCCGAACAGATTCGAGAAGAAGTTGTTGCTCCACTTCGTTGGCGTAGTGGTCCAGATGACTTCCAGGCCGCTGCCGATCGTGTCACCGCCTTTGCCGGTGCCAAAGCTGCTCTTCCAGCCAAGGCCTTGCGCCTCGATGCCGCAAGCTTCGGGTTCGGGCCCCACATGTTTCGCATCGCCGGCACCGTGGGTCTTGCCGAAGGTGTGACCGCCAGCGATGAGCGCCACCGTCTCTTCGTCGTTCATCGCCATGCGTCGGAACGTTTCCCGGATATCCTTGGCCGCCGCGAGAGGATCCGGATTGCCGTTCGGGCCCTCCGGATTGACGTAAATCAGACCCATCTGCACGGCGGCAAGAGGATTCTGAAGATCACGGTCCCCGCTGTAGCGCTCGTCAGCCAGCCACTTGCCCTCGGGACCCCAGTAGGTGTCCTCTTCGGGCTCCCAGACATCGGCGCGGCCGCCGCCGAAACCGAAGGTCTTGAAGCCCATCGACTCGAGGGCGACGTTGCCCGTGAGAATCATCAGGTCGGCCCAGGAGATTCTCCGGCCGTACTTCTGCTTGATCGGCCACAGCAGCCGGCGCGCCTTGTCGAGGTTCACGTTGTCCGGCCAACTGTTGAGGGGCGCGAAGCGCTGCTGGCCAGTTCCGGCGCCGCCGCGGCCGTCGCCGATACGGTACGTGCCTGCGCTGTGCCACGCCATGCGGATGAACAAGGGCCCGTAGTGGCCAAAGTCGGCCGGCCACCACTCCTGCGAGTCCGTCATCAATGCATGAAGGTCCTTGATTAGGGCATCAAGGTCGAGGCTCTTGAACTCCTTCGCGTAGTCGAACGCCTCGCCCATGGGATCGGACAAGCGCGAGTGCTGGTGGAGAATCTTCAGGTTTAACTGGTTCGGCCACCAGCCTGCGTTCGTCGGGCCCCCCGCTACTGTGTGTCTGCGAGCGCCGCCCGTCACTGGGCACTTGGCTTCCGTATCCATTTTCTTTCTCTCCGATGCAGATTCGTGTTCTTACGCTGACCCTTCGGCGCCTATAGATCCAATGAATTACGCTCGGCCGTGTCGCGGAAGAGCCCGGCAATCTCGGGACAGCCGTCGATGTCGGCGTGCTTCGCGAAGAAGAGATAGCAGCGGTTCGCCTGAGACTTCCCGGCAGACGCGTCCTTCAGATTCTGCTCCGTCTTCGAGCCCTTCAAATTGACCATGAGGCCACCGTCGGAAATCGCTCAGGGAACCGAGTGTAACCTCTAATGATAATGGGTTGGCGTGAGCTAATCTCCGGCCACCGATCGATTGGAGTACACCGCGACCGCGAGTCGCGTTCACGAATGCTTCCGGGTACAACGCGACGCTTCTTGGAGTCCTCGCGTGTCAGCTTGTCTTCGCCGCTGCACAAGGTGACGGCGTTGCGTTCTATTCGGGTTGTGGACAGGTCTATACCCCGACGCGTCGACCGCGGCGTGGCGATTACAAGCGATGGAAATGTTGTACACAACGGCGATGCAGAGTAGCGCGTTGACGTCGACGTCGTGTGGGTGGGGTTCGAGTGGATGTCGAACTTGTTTGCACAGCGGTTGATGCATCAAAGTCCTACCAGGTCCGCATCCCGTTGAGTGAATTCAGCTAAGATCCACTCGGTCTTCCATTGTGTCCACCGGCTCCGCGCACGTTTGTGACGCAATGCGCCGTGCGCGCGACGTGGCCTATCTACGGTACGGGAAAGGTGATTGAGGCGGTTGATGAAGCGCGAGGACTCCGGGTCTTCAATCGGCCTGGCGGCGAGCTCTGCGCTTGGAGCGATCGCCGCGTGGCTTGTTGCACGAATGTTGCTGCCAGGCTCGGATGCGCTTCTGGCGTTGATAGCCGCTTGGGGTGTGCTCTTCCGCCTTTGGCAACGATCGGCGTCCGACGATCCGCGTCGCCGAATCTACTGGATACTCGCGATTCTCTTTCTTATCGTAGCGCTCGCCATCACGCTCGCGCGCCTGTCGCGTGCGCGCTGACGCGCCCGGACAGATCATCGGGCGGTTGGACATCTCCCCTCGCTCGCGACAAGATAGTCTTTCATTCACGCGCCATCGCTCCAGCAGGAGGCGCCAGCCTCGCAACTGAGCCCGCAGGGTGCGGTTCTCCTCGACCAGGTAGGCCACAACCTGGTCGAGGTCTACTAGACCACTACCGGGATTTTTCCCCTCAGCTCGTCATTGGTTGTCGGCGGCGAAAATCGACTGCGAATTGAAACATCAAGGTTCGCGAATCGTCCAAGCCGGGGAGCCACTCCCTCACACTGGCGCTCGGTCGTGCCTCCCGATCGAACGCGAGCTCGCGCGGAAAGAGAAGGCGCTCGCGGAAGCGGCCGCATTGTTGGTGCTCAAAGAAACTTCAAGCCTCGGAGGAGGACGAGGACATCGACACCGACGAGGAGCACGAGCCGTGATCCTGGCTGTCCTGAACGAGGCCGAGATCGCCGGGGCCCGACTCCACTCCGCATGTCACGTGATCGGCGTCTCGGCGCGAACGATCCAGCGCTGGAAGCGCACGACGGAGTTGCTCCAGATGTTGCCGAGCCAGACCTGTTTACAGAGGGTGCCGTTCGATACAGACGTATGCTATTGTTTATACAGACGGAAAGCAGATGGCGAAGGCGATTGCGACAAAACGCTCGGCGACTCGCGCCCGGCCGCGCCGGTCGAAGAGAGGGGTAGGCTGGGTCCGGAAGAACGTGGTCATGGACCAGCGAAAGCTCGACGTGGCTCGCCGCGCATTGGGTGTCGACACGGAGACAGAGGCAATCGATCAGGCACTCGACTCCATCGCATTCGGTGAGGAGCTCGCGAAGGGGTTCGCGGCTGTTCGCCGGAGCGGCGGTGTCGACGATGTCCTCGAGAGCCGCCGGAGAGCGTGAAGTACACGCTCGACACGAATATCTTCATCGACGGTTTTCGTAGCGAGGAAGCTCAGGTCGAGATCTTCACCTTTCTCAAGCGAGCACTCCCGTTCACCTACTTGAGCGCGATCGTGATGCAAGAACTCGCCGCGGGGGCGAGGACGACTGAAGCGGCTCGCGACCTCCAACAGGGAGTATTCGAACCATTCGAACGTCGCCGGCGTGTCTTCGCGCCTTCCGCCGTCGCTTTCGTCGAAAGCGGTCGTGTCCTCGCAGCTGTCGCCGAGCGCGAAGGATGGCGGCTGCTCGACGAGAACCCTTCGCTGCTCAATGACGCGCTGATTGCCGCATCGTGCCGCGAACAGGGGATCACACTTATCACGAAGGATGGCGATTTCAAGCGCTTCGCGTCCTTCGTCAAGGGCTTTCGTTACATGGCGCCATGGCCGACCGCAACACACGCGTAGATGGGCGACCGTCCGGTGTTTTACCCGGATTCGACGTTGCCCTTTTCTTGCCCTTTCGGTGCAACAACGGCAGGCAAATCGCGGCAAGCGCCCGACAGCCGCTAACATCGAAAGCGCTAGGATCCATCGAGCAAGAGGCGCAGGCCGGCAGCCTCGAGCAAGAATCCGCGAGACACGGCTAACGAGCCTTTTTTCGTCTGTTAACCGGAGGGTTGCTGGTTCGAGTCCAGCCTGAGGAGCCACTATCAACATGTGAATTCTCAGGACTCGGGTGACACATTCGGCTCTCCTCTTAGGCTATTGGGCCTTAGGTGGAGACGTGATGACGAAGGCGGAGCAAACCCGGTTAACAGCCTGGCGGCTGCGGGTGTTACAGCAAGCGGCGGATGACGGAAACGTCGCCCGCGTGTGCCGTCGCTTTGGGATTTCTCGCAAGTCGTTCTACAAGTGGAAACGGCGGCGCGCCGAGCACGGCGACGCAGGCCTGTGCGATCGGGCACGGATACCGCGGTGTTCGCCGCGGGCCACCGCGAGCGACGTCGTCAGCAAAATCCTCTATCTGCGCGAGCACTATCACTTCGGCGCCGGCCGGATCGCGGCGTACCTGGATCGGTTCCATTCGATCGCAATCGCGGTCTCCTCCGTGCATCGCATCCTGACGCGACATGGCATGCCGCGCCTGCCGGCGAATCAGAAGCACCGCCCGCATGGCAAGCGCTGGCAACGGTACGAAAAGCCGCAACCCGGTCACCGGTTACAGCTGGATGTGAAGTTCCTCGAGCGGATTCCGGGGACGCGTCGCCGGCTCTATCAGTTCACGGCCATCGATGACTGCACCCGGATCCGAGTGCTCAAGATCTACGACGCCTGCAATCAACGAACGGCCACGCGGTTCATCGACGAGGTCCGACGCCGTTTGCCATTCCGGGTGCAGGTCGTGCAGACCGACAATGGCGCCGAGTTCCAGTCAGAATTCCACTGGCACCTCGAGCGGCTCGACATCCGGCATGTGTACATCCGGCCGCGCACGCCGCGTCTGAACGGCAAGGTGGAGCGGTCCCATCGCGTCGACGACCAGGAGTTCTACCAGCTCCTCGACCAGGATGGGATCAGCGACGACATCCATCTGTTCAACGAGAAGCTACGTGAATGGGAGGACTACTACAATTACCATCGCCCGCACGGAGCTCTTGGTGGCCAAACTCCGTACGAGCGACTGCTAGCAAAAACGAGGGCTGAAGAGTTACCGAAGCCCTGAGAACTTACAAACCCTCCGGTTAACAGGTTGATGCAGGTTGGTTGTCTTGTTGGTTCTTCGTGCGTCTAGCTCGGATGGGATCCTGCTGTTACCTGGTGTTCGGGAGCAAATTGTTCACGGATTGTTCACGGTTGATTTCAACGGCGTTGGCCCTTACTCCATTCCAGGAGCTACCGCTCTGGCCAAGGTGCTGCATAACGAAACCCTCTGACGAACGGAGATAGGCGCGTGAAATCTCCGTCTTTCGTGATGAGCGTGATGCCCTGCTCGCAGCACGACGCGGCGATGAGCGTCGTTCAGCAGCGACGGGTTCTCGTCGAACACGTGCCATCCCTCCCGTGCGGCGATCGCCGCCAGGACGCGACCGCTCTCGACAAAAGCGGTGGCAGAAGGCGCGAACACACGCTGCCGCCGTTCGAATGGCTCGAACACCCCTCGCTGCACATCACGCGCCGCCTGCGCCGTCCGCGCTCCTGCGGCGAGTTCTTGCATCACCACGGCGCTCAAGTACGTGAACGGAAGCGCGCTGTTGAGAAACGCGAACACCTCCGCCTGCGCGGCCTCGTTCCGGAATCCATCGATGAAGATGTTCGTATCGAGCGCGTATTTCACGCCTTCCGCCGACGCTCGAGGACGTCATCAATGCCGCCGCTCCTCCGAACCGCCGCGAATCCGCGCGCGAGCTCCTCGCGGAAGGCAACGAGGTTGAGGGCCTGGTCGATTGCCTCGGTCTCGGTATCGACGCCCAAGGCCCGCCGCGCAATGTCCAACTTCCGCTGGTCCATCACAACGTTTTTCCGAACCCAACCTGCTCGTCTACTGGAAGCCCGTGGACGCGCCCTCCCTACCGAGCGCTTTGCAACGACTGACTTGGCCATTCGTTCTCCGTCCGAATCGTCTGTATAAACACTACCACACGTCTGTATAGCATCCGTGGTGTCCGTCCTTCGCGACCGTGGCCTGACTGATGTCGATGCCCGCAACGATGACGGAGTTACACCGCAGCCTATCCACCGCCAATTGTGCCAACGCGCACCGAATTTCTGGCAGGGACAGGAACAAGAATTAGAAAAGGGCAAGAAGAGGACAACGTCGCGATCGCCGTGATCGCGCTGCGCGTAAGGCGACTCACTTTGCCCTGTACCGGGCCAATGCCTTCCGCGCGCAGGAGGGCACGCTCGAGCGATGGTGGAAAAGGAAGTCACCGTGATGACGGCGGGAGGCAAGCGCTAACGGCGCCACTATTTGCCGGGATTCTTGTCGCCGCGGTCGCGCCCGAACTGTGGCTCCTTCGAGGTCCCCACAACCTGGATATGCAGTAGCGTTCCCGAACCGTGGTTGGAAAAGAATGGGTTGAGCGGTTTCAACACCCATCGCTTCCAGCCGGTCATTGTCTCCGAGACTGTGGCGTGAAGTTTCAACGTGCCGTGAAAATCCAGCGTGTCGTGGCCGAGGTCATAGCTTCCGGCAAGATCGACTCCTGAACCGGGCACTGCAAAGGAGAGTGATCGGAAGGTGATCACGTCGTTTTCGAGTATGAACTTACCCGCCATGACGGACACCACTTCGTCAATGTCCTGGTTCTTCGGCTGGCCTTGACCGCGACGGCTCAGACTATCGATTTGGTCCTGAATCGTGGAATGTAGAAACTTACCCTGCGATATTTCGAATCGGCCATCGAGGAGCAGTTTTTCGCGCACCCTTCCGGTCAATGGCGGAATGTCGATCGTCGTCTTCAGAAAGATCTTTCCCTGCATGAAAGGTGTGCCTCTCATCGCAAGGCGCAGCACGTCGCGAAGGTTTCCGGCCGGCATCGTGACCTCCAGGCTGATCGTGCGGCGAATATCCGATTCATGCTTGATGATGCCGCCGCTTGTCGTGAAGTGCGTCGAACCCAGAGTGCCGTTCACCGGCTTCAGGATGGTGTCGCCATTCGTGCCGTCCACGAGCGCTTCGAAGCTGGTGTGCAGAGGGACTGGATTGCCCGCACTCTTGAGTCTGAAATCCGGGACTGTGGCTTCAGCTCGGACAGCGATCGACGAGAGACTGCCTTCGAATTGTCCTGACGAGTGGAGAGTACCCGCGATGCCGGAGAATACGCTCAGATCCGCGTTGTCGAAGCGATAGGTTCCACCGATGGATGTGTCGCCGGGTTCGCCGGCGACCCATGGTCCGAACGTACCTTGGCTCTGAATCTCCCCCAGCGGCTTCGCGTTCGTCAGCGCCGCGTCGTATTTCATCGCCGTATTCCTGCCGGTGGACTCCAGTCTGAGTCGATGAATGTCGAAATGGAGCGGAACCTTCTTGGGGTCTTTGGGCAGAATCGTCAAAGCTGCGTTCGTGACGATCACTTTTTCGAAGAGGATGCCTGGCGTCGATCCCCCCTCGCCTTTACCGTAGTCCACCTTCTCCTCATTGCCCGAGTCGCGCCCGGGACGTTCACCTTTCGGCGGACATTGATTTCCATACCGTCGATCGTGACGAGGTGCACGATCTTCGTCTCATCAAAGAGTGCTCCCAGATCGACGTCGAAACCGACCTTCTTCATCGAGAACATCGGCGGTCGATCTCGACGGCCCTTGTAGCGCAACACGACGCCGTCCCCTTCGACCTTCGCGGAGACGCCGCGGCCGCGAGTGAGCAGTACCTGCACAGGCGAGAGTCGAGGCAGACGCACTCGAAGGACAGCCAGTTCGACTTCGCTGTCGAATCGGTTTTCCAAG
>Ga0207659_10001255_pt1 | contig 15188 bp, 12 predicted proteins | sample KBSM43metaG_FD_184330 | JGI IMG/M metagenome (GOLD analysis project Ga0207659, IMG submission 184330) | Miscanthus rhizosphere microbial communities from Kellogg Biological Station, Michigan, USA - KBS M4-3 metaG (SPAdes) (version 2) | ecosystem: Host-associated > Plants > Roots > Rhizosphere >...
GGCGACATTTCTGGTGATCGCGATCTCGCTCGGGTATTTGACGTGGCGCGAGCGCCGCCGCGCCGAGCAGAACCTCGACCTGGCGCGGAGCGCGGTTGACGAATCGCTGGCGTCCGCCGATCGCGATCCATCGCGTGCGGGCGCCGACGTGCCACAAGTCGAAGAGTTCCGAAAGGAGCTGCTCGGCAAAGCCGAACGGTTTTACCGCGCCTTCATGAACCAGGAGCGCGGCAGCGAAGCGATCCGCCGCGACGTTGCGACGGCCCATTTCCGTCTCGGTCACATCAATCGATTGCTCGAAAAGCGCGACGATGCGGAGCGTGAATATCTGGACGCGGTGACGCAATTTGCGGCGCTGGCCGCCGAGCGTCCCGGCAATCCAGAGTACCGGGCAACACTGGCGAGCGCCCACAACTGGCTCGGCGAGTTGCGCCGTTCTAAAGTGGATCGCTATAACGAAGCGAACGCGTCCTACGACAGCGCGCTGGCGTTACAGCAGAACCTCGTGCGCGACTATCCCGACGCGCCGCAATACCGGCGAGAACTGGCGCGAACCCTCTACAATCGCGGCATCCTTCGCTCGAGCAAACCGGAGAATACCGCGGCCAGCGAAGCCGACTTCACCCAGGCGATCAGTCTGCTCGAGCCGATCGCGGCCAGCGATTCGCAGGTTGCCCAGGAACTGGCGCGCGCCTACAACAACCTCGGGAGCCTGCTGGCGATGGGCACAAGCCGTTCCGCGGAAGTTCGGCGGTGGTGGGAAAAGGCGATCGAGACCGACGAGCGGCTGGTCGTGCAGCATCCCGAGAATCGCGAATTCAAAATTGAACTGGCGATTTACTGCAACAACCTGGCGGCGCTGCTGCAGGAAGCGGGCGACGAAACCGCCGCGGCGAGCCGCAGCCGGCAGGCCATCTCGCTGCTCGACGATCTCGCCAGGCCGGCACCATCGCTCAATGTCGCCCGCGCTGACGCGCACAACCTGTATGGTGCGATTCTGCAGCAGCGCGATGCGGCGGCCGCCGAACAAGAACTGACGTTTGCGCTCAACGCATTCGCTGATGGCGCTCGCGATCCGGCGTTGCGGAACAACCCCGACTTCCACCTGCGCTTCGGCGATTATTTGATAAACTTAGCGGCGTTTTCTGCATCGGTGCCCGGCGCTGAGCGCGGGCACGCGCTGCTGGTTCGCGGCATCAACACCTATGCGACGCTGGCGCAATCGATCGCTGCAACCGGCGGCGCCGGCGATGCCCGAACCGTACTCGATACCGTCGATCGCGTGTTACCGTCGATTTCGGCACGGGACCGTGGACCACTGATGGACGCTCAACGACAACTACAAAGAAAGGTCGGCCGATGAACCGGATGTTGCGGATGTTGCGGACAGTGCCGGTGTTGTGGGCCGTTGCCTCGGCGATGCTGCCGGCGCCGGCAGCGGCGCAAGAAGGAGTAGTGGTGCCGGCACCTGCGCCCGAAGCGCGCCAGGCGCCCAGCGGAGCGCGGCCCGCTGATCCGGGTGGCCGCCGCCGCCCGAGCATGGTCGGCTACGTCAACGACAGCGATGTCAGCTCGAAGCTGCGCATCCGCTTCGACGCCGGTTACGGCGTGTCCGCCGCCGATCGTGCCGAATTCTTCTACGGCAAGTGCGGCTGCTATCGCGGTCTGCCGGTCAGCAACCCGGCCTACGATCCGAATGCCGCCGGCCCGGGTCCCGGCGTGTTGACCGATCTCAACTTCAGCCAGCTGAACATCCTGGGTGAGTATGCGGTTGGCCAGCGCGCGTCGATATTTGGAACGCTGCCCGTCCGGTTCCTGCAGCCGCAAACCTTCGCTCCGGGCACTGGAAGCTTCGACAATCAGTCGGGGATCTCCGACATCAACTTTGGCGCGAAGGCCGGCCTGTTCTCGAACGATCAGCGGCAGGTTACCTTCTCACTCAATTTTGCGGCGCCGAGCGGTGACGCGTTGAAAGGTCTCGGCACCGATCACTGGAGCGTCGAACCGGCGCTGCTCTACCACGAGCGCGCTGATCGCTTTTCGCTTGAAGCGCAGTTTGGCGAGGTGTTTCCGACCGACGGCTCCGCCGGCGTGCCGACCAGCTCGCCGGACAAGTTTTCCGGGAAGGTGCTGTATTACGGCTTCGGACCGAGCTTCGAGGTCTATCGCAACGGCCAGACCGCATTCGCGCCGGTCGTCGAATTGGTCGGCTGGCACGTGTTGAACGGTTTTCAGACCGCCGACGTGTCGTCCGCGAAAGGGATCAACATCGTCAATCTGAAAATTGGCGGGCGCGTGTTGTTCGGCGGCAACAGCTCGATCTACATCGGCTACGGCCACGCGCTGACCGACGCGACGTGGTACGACGATATTGTGCGGCTGGAATATCGGGTGGGTTTCTGAAGAAAGACGGGTAAGTCTGAAGTCGGAAGGCAGCAGTCTGCCTCATTTCGGCAGCCGGGTAGCTCGTAGCATTTTCGCTGCTCGACCGAGGCAGACTTCAAACTTCAGGCTTCAAACTTCAGACTTCAAGGCGTTCCGGTTTTGCTTCGTTCGTTTCAGCCGCGGGAAACTTCGCGAACCAGTTCGGCGGCGCTCTGCGACGGTGCTTCGGCGGCAATATCGGCTTGCGCGATGATGCCGGTGCAGCAACCGCCTTCGTCGACCACGGGCACCCGCCGCACCTGATGCTTTTCCATCGTTGAGATAACTTCGTCGAGCGGCGTGTCGGCGCGCACCGTGACGACCGGTCTGGTCATGATCGCTTCGGCGGTCTGTCCGGTCGGGTTCTTTCCTTCGGCGACGACGCGGCAGACGATATCGCGGTCGGTGACGACGCCGATCGGCCGGTTGCCGTGATCGACGATCGGGATTTCGCCGCAGTTGTTCTTGACCATCATCTGGGCAACACGGTCGAGCGTCGTGTCGGCTGAGCAACAGGCTGGATCAGTAGTCATCACATCACGCGCGGATTTCGACATAGGTCCTCCTGTGCGGCAACACTGCAACGCTCAAGCCGAATCAGCAAAGATGAGGTAGAAGCGCGTCTATTCGAAAAGTGATGATCTAGCGATGCGTATAGCCGAGCGCACGAAGCCGTTCTGCGATTGCCGGGTCAACCGGAGCGGACTCGCCTCGGACACGATGTCGCATCTCGATCGCTTCGTTGAGCCTGGCGTTGAGTGCGGCACGCATTCGCGCTACGCGCGTCGAGTTCGCGCTCGAGACGTCGTGCTGTTCGAATCGATCCGCTGACAAATCGAACAACTGGCACCGCCCGTCGTTGAACTCGATCAGCTTGAAACCGTCCTGACGGAGCGAATACTGCGAGCCCGGGATTTCCGACAGGGCGCCGCGTCCCGCTCCCTTTCCATGGAGGAGCGCATTCAGCGATCGACCGGGGTTGTCGGGAATGTCGGCATTCGCCAGTTCCAACAGTGTCGAGAACAGATCGATCGTTTCTACTTGGGCGTCGACGACTGCCGCGGTTGTATCGGGCGCCAGAATCACCAGCGGGACGCGCACCAATTCATCGTACAGATTCGAGCCGTGCTCCCAGCCACCATGATCGAGAAATTGTTCGCCGTGATCGGCGGTGACGACGACAACGTTCTCCCGCAACTGGCGGACCGCCCGGAATCCCCGGATCAAGGTATCGAAGGCAGCGTCGACGGCGGCGATGTCATCGTCGTAGGCTGCGACGTACGCCCGGCGGTCGCGGGGAGAGCCAGGAAGCAGCCAGAAGGGAATCGACGTTTGCTGCTCGATTGGTTCGGGAGGCCCGGTCGGTTGAAACATGCCAGCGGTCAACGGCGGCGGAGTGTACGGGCTGTGCGGCTCCATCAAGTGGATCCATGCAAACAGGGGCCGGTCGGTGTGATTCGAGCGCGCCTCATCGATTAGATCGGCGACCAGATTTTCGGCTCTGGCGAAATCGGGTCCGGGATAGAAACGGAACCGGTCGAATCCCTGCGCAAAACCAAAGTCGGCGATCAGGAAGGGATTCGCAGTGAATCCGATCGTTCGATAGCCCGCGGCATGCAGTGCTTCCGCGAGCGTCGTCGCGGACGATGGGAGTACGTCAGTCGCGATCGCGTGGCTGGTGACGTGTCCGGTCATGGTTTCCGGAAATGGTACGGTCGCGGTGACCGCTTGATGCGTGCTTGGGTAGAGGCCGGTCATCAACGACGCCATCGAAGCCTTGGTGTAAGGCGCCTGCGAAATCGCGCTGGTGAATTGAGTGGTCCGTCGTGCGAAAGCGTCGATCGCCGGTGTGGTCAAGCGACCATAGCCGCGCGAGGACAGGTGATCGGCTCGAAGTGCATCGATCGTCACGAGCAGGATGTCGGGACGCTGCTGCGGCGCGCGCGGCGTTTCGAGCGGGACTGTCGCACTACTTTGAGAGTGGAGGCCGACCGCCACTCCAAGCAATCCGATGAACGCCCACAATCGGCGGAGCAACTGTATTTTTGCCTTCCTCGGGGGAGGAGACGTACCACGAACGACGCGGCGCCGTCGGACGCGCACTCCCAGTTTGACGTCGATCGGTCGCCGTTAGTTGTGTAATTTGTAAGAACGCCGAGAAAAGACACCGGATGCGGCCAGTCCCTTGACCGATGCGGCCAACCCATTGGCCGCAAAGCCGTTCAGGCTCGCACTGCGGTTTCGCCGGACAACCTTCACGTGGCTTGCCAAAGGTGGGGAGACCACCCCACGGCCGTCGCGTCCGGAGTGGGGTGGCAGGTACGTCCAGCTCGGACGGCCCGACAAGGCCCGGCCGATCATCGACGACTATCTCGACACGCATCCGAACGATGAAGGCGGTAGCCTGACCGGAGTTCGAGCGCTGCTGCTGGCAAAGGCGGGACAGACAGTAGACGCCCGAGGGGCGATCGCCCGCGCGATCGAGCTCGGCACCGGCTTCGGCCACTTCCATCACACCGCCTACAACATCGCCGCGACATATGCCGCGCTTGACGAGCGCGACGAAGCCGTCACTTGGGTCGAAGCCGCCACGGATGATGGTTTCCCGTGCTACCCGTTTTTCGCGCGCGATCCAAACCTCGACAGTCTTCGAGAGGTTCCGCGGTTCGTCGAACTGATGTCACAGCTGCACAAGCGGTGGCGCAACTTAAAGCGCGTGTCGGAAGCGTGAAACAGGAACTCCATTTCGCGCACTCACGCTCGGTCAATCGCGACACGCGCAATTGGCGTGATAACGTTTGAACGTGCCGATGGGGTTTCACATCTTTCCGATATGCGGTTGTTGTTCATTCGCGCATCCGGGGTGATCACACAGCCGGTGCGCGTCGAGCCCCACGGCCCGGCGTTTCCAGGCGTACAATCAGCGCGCATGACAACGGGGACGAGCGGCCAGACGCTTCTTCGTCCCGACGCAGCACACCGCGCGGAGGCATCAGGACCGGTTTCACCAGGTTCGCAAAGGCTGCCGCGTGACCTGGTGCGGCAGGCGGCGCGCCGTCTTCGCGTAATAGCCCTCCTATACGCCGCGGTCTTTTTTCTGTCCGCTTTCTTCCCGTCGCTCATCTCGAGGGCCGGACGCTCCGTTCTGTTCGGCGGCGTCGTGCAGTGGCTGCCGGGGACGGTCGCAATCTTGGTCGCGCTCTTTGTCGCTGTTGTTGTGGACAAGCCCCGGCTATCACCGCGAGCCTTCGCCGCAATTGCCATGGCTTTCCAAGTCGCGAGCAGCTACGGCATTGCCGCCGCGGAGCTGCTCCAGCCGCAAAGCCTCGACTATCTTCGAAATGCCGAGTGGATCGGGCTCTCGTGGGTCGCCGTTTTTACGCTGCTCTTTACTGTCCTCGTCCCTTCGTCGCCTCGGCGATCGCTCTTGGCGGGACTCATGGCATCCAGCAGCGTGCCTGTGATGGCCGTCGTGTCAATGGCGACGTACCCGCCTCGCGTGCTGCCCAACGCCTGGCAGTTCTTCGTGGTCTTTGTCTTTCCCTACCTGATGGTGGTCGGTATGGCCTACGTCGGCGCGCGCGTGCTCTTTGCGCTCGGCGACGAAGTCCGAAAGGCCCGAGAGCTGGGCAGCTATCGTCTTCTCGAACGGCTCGGCCAGGGCGGGATGGGAGAAGTGTGGCGCGCGCGACATCGCCTGCTAGCGAGGCCGGCCGCGATCAAGCTCATTCGTCAGCAGACCGACGGGTCGATCATCGGATCCGCCGCCGCGAATCGGTTCGAGCGCGAGGCCCAAGCGATTGCAAGCCTGCGCTCACCGCATACGGTCAATCTCTACGACTTCGGCGTCGCAGATGATGGGACGTTCTATTACGTCATGGAGCTCCTCGATGGGCTGGACGCCGAGCGGATGGTGACCAGATTCGGGCCGATGCCGCCCGGCCGTGTCATTCACGTGATCCGCCAGGTATGTCACTCGCTCTCCGAGGCGGAATCGATTTCGCTCGTACACCGGGACATCAAGCCGGCCAACATCTTCTTGTGCCGCTACGGAGAAGAGTACGACTTCGTCAAAGTACTGGACTTCGGCATCGTCAAGGCGATTCACGAGCCAAGCGACGCCGAATCGATGACCGTCGTCACGGATCTCACGGCACCACACGTCGTCCGTGGGACGCCGGCGTTCATCGCTCCCGAGCAGGCGCTCGGCGGGCGATCTGTCGATCACCGCGCCGACATCTATGCAACGGGCTGCCTCGCCTACTGGCTACTCACGGCGCAACTCGTCTTCACCGGCGACACCCCGATGCAGCTCATCGTCCAACACGCCCAGGCGATGCCGGTGCCACCGTCCGCACGGACAGAATTGCCGATTCCGAAAGAGCTCGATGCGATCGTGCTGGCGTGTTTGGCCAAGAACCCATCGGACCGACCGCAAAGCGCGCGCGATCTGGCACGCCGACTCGGGGCCGTGCCCGTCACAGAAGAGTGGACCCCGGAACGTGCGCGGGCTTGGTGGAACGCGCATCAGCCCGTGCTTTCTTGATGTCGCGGGCGGGCCAATCGATTGACATCCGCGGCCGCACGAAGAGATTGCCGCGGCGACTGCAACGGGGTTGTGGTGTGCTACACCGGTGGATTACGCGGCGACTTCACGGAATCGTTTGAGTTGTCGTCATGGCCTGCGACCTGCGAAAACCTGGCGCGGTCGCTGCATGACGACGGCCATCGCTATCAAAGTCTTAGAACTTGCGCAGTTTGCGCGTGCGGTGCCAGTATTCAAACGTCGCCTGGCATTGCGGGCAGTCGAACGCATCCCATCGTTCGGTCGGGAACAACACGCCGTACGTCGTATAGCGATACGTCAACGGACGGTCGCATTCCGGGCACAACAGAGTGGGAGCAGGTTCCTCCGGATTTCGTGTCTCCCTCGTGCGTCGCGCTTTCATGGTTCACTGCTTCGGGGCCCTTCTTGAGAGCAGCGGTGCCATGGTCATCTGCGAGCCTTGCTCGTTGAGCACCAATTCCAGTCGGCACACGCTGCAAATGTAGACGTGTCCCGGTCGCGGCGATTCGTCGCCAGCCGCGACCAACTCATTGCGGATCGACGTATGGCACGCCGGGCATTTCCACGGCACAGTGGGAGCATCTTACACCCGTCACCTTTGAAGTCCGTTGCGGCCCTCGATTCCGCGGAAGCATGAGTGATTGGCGATCGTCGCAGCTCGGCGTCAGCGGGCGACAACTTGGTCGGCAGCTCGATCACACCGATATTACGCCTGTCGCTTATCCTTGGCTTCAGGCCGTAACACCGAAACAAACCTTGAAAACGGGCTCCAACGGCCCGTCTTTATTGGCGTTGTGACACATTACGGGTGCCGTGCGGCGCTAGTCGTAACAAGCAGTACGAACACCACGAAGAAAACGGAGAATAACGGTGAGGTCAGATGATGCACGACAAACCATCGGGGCAGGTTGAAATCGAGCACGAGGGTCGGACCTACGTCGGGAGCTACACCACCGACCGCGGCCAGATCACGGTCCGTTACGGTGATCACTTCCCGAAAACGACCCAAATCGTGGCGTCTCCGGCGGAGCGCCTGGCGAGAATGTTGTTGCGCGAATTGGTCGTTGAGGATCTGTCGCGGCAGTAATCGGTGCGGCGCGCTTGAGTCGGTAGTGGTCCCCCATCAGCCCTCGATCCAGTCCTTTCGGCGCACACAATGAGCGCGCCAAACGCGACGGCGACTGTCGGTCGTGCGAACGCGTTCATTTCAAGGCTCGTCGGACCCGTGCACCAGCACGTCGATGCGGCCACCTGCCCACGACACCGCCGCCGGATCATCGGCGAAGTCGGCGATGCTGAGTATTTCCTTCCCAGTCGCTCCATCCGTCACCACCCGTGTTGGTAAGAACACGTTCGACCGAATGGACTCCTGCCGCTTCTAGCGTGCAGACGGAGTAGAAGTCGAAGATCGGCGACACGATCGGACGGTCGGTACGATAGGTGCGACAGAGCTCGGCGGTCTTGAAATCTTCGAGGACGTTGAGGCCCAGCTCACGCGCGAAGCTCTGGATGTCACGGATGCCGGACAGCCAGGGCGCCCCGATTGCCGCAAAACTGTCAACAAGCGTTGTGATGCCCGGATCGCCCGTTGTCTTCGAGATAACCGCCTCCGCCATGTAGTCGCACGACAGACGGAATCGCTTGACGTGCGTTCTAATCTCCGCGAGGAGGCGTTTCACGGTGTCCAGCGGCAAGTACATGACGTTCCCCTCCCAGATGAAGTAGGCGGGAACGGCGAAATCAAAGTCGTTCGATTCCAGCAGATCGATGATTCCGTCCGTCACGTAGTTGCCTGGGATAAATCGTACGTTGACGTGGATGTCACGTTGTTCGTAGCAGGTCCGCTTCAACGTCAGCGTGTCGGGATCGTCGATTTCGAAATACTTCACACCAGGCGCCTGTTTCCTGACAGCGCGCGTGTCCAGGCCCGAGCCGAGAATCACAACCTGGCGAAACTGCAAGCGTAAGTGATCTTCCAGGATATCGTCGAAGTACCTGGTCCGAATCTTGACCATGTCTTTGACGGGCGGAAAGCTGGCGGCGAGACGTCGCGCTGCGTCGCGACTGTCGTCATTCAGGAAGAGCTCGACTACCGGGTCTTCGTACAGCGGTGCCGCTTCACGATTCTCTTCCGCCCGGTACTCGGCGACAACGAAGGCTGTTCCGCTAACGTTCTTGATCTGTGGCATTGCGTCTCCAAACCCTGAATTCACGTTGCGACGAAGCTGTTCCGCGCCGTCGACGCCCAATGCGCCAACTGGACGGTTTGTTTTTAGCAGCAAGGCGCCGACGCCTCACACGGTGTGTTAGGCGAGGGAGCTCGGAAATGTTTCCGTCGGGTCCTCGCGCCCGGCGATCATGTGTGTCGCGCGCACTCGAACGTCCGACGGAAGCGCGCGCGCCCGTCTGATGGTCGTATCGAGATGGATGCCGACGAGTATCGTGATTGCAGCGATCTCCCCTGTTCCGTCGTTTGTCATCTCGTGGACGAGCCTGATGGACTTCTCCGTCACATCTAGCACCAACGAGCGAATCGTGACGACATCGCCTGCGTGCAGCTCGCGCTTGTACTCGATGTGCTGTTCGACGGCCGCCATTCCGACACCTTCGCGCCTTAAGCGCTCGGCCGTCAGGCCCAACCTTGAAAGCAGCTGCCAGGACGCCTCGTCGAACTTCCCGACGTACCACATCACGTTCATGTGACCCATGTGGTCGCATTGCGACGGATACACTGTGCCGCGATATGTCACGTCCATCGTGTGGGCTCCCGTTTCTGAAGAGTCGCTGCGCGACCATCGTTGCAATTGCGTCATCGCAAGGCCGAGAATAGTCAGCAGCACGCCGCGAGGTCATCACGTCACGGTGACGTTTCAGTCATGTTTGGGTAAATGCGATCGAACCAGCAGAAGACGTTTGGCGGATTTCGTCTCGATGCGGCGAACGAGCGGTTGTGGCGGGGCGAGCAGGCCATCGCACTGCGGCCGAAGGCCTTCGCGGTGCTGAAGTACCTCGTCGACCACCGAGGTCAGCTCGTGACCAAGCAGCAGCTCCTCGACAATGTGTGGCCGTCCACGTTCGTCACTGATGCCGTTCTCAAAGACAGCATCCGGCAGGTTCGAGAGGCGCTCGGCGACGATGCAGCGTCGCCGCGGTACATCGAGACGGCGCACCGCCGTGGATACCGTTTCATCTGTCAACTGTCGGAGGACGCTGCCGCGCCGCCACCACTCCCCGAGGCCATGACGACCGCGGCGCCGCCTGCGTCATTCGGGGTACTGGGCCGTGAAATGGAGCCGGCAAAGATGCGGGCGTGGCTAGACCGCGCCCTGCGCGGCGAACGCCAGGTCGTGTTCGTGACCGGCGAACCAGGAATCGGGAAAACGACCGTGGTCAACGCGCTGCTGGATTACGCGTCTGGGCTTCCCGGGGTCCTCGTATGCCGGGGCCAGTGCTTCGAACACTACGGTGCGGGTGAGGCGTACCTGCCGATACTCGACGGTCTGTCGCGGCTTGGCCGAACGTCGTATGGGCCGCGCACAGTCGAGCTGCTGCGACAATATGCGCCCGCCTGGCTTCTCGAGCTGCCATCCTTGCTCCCCCCCGCCGAACGCGACGCGCTCCAGGCGCGAGCATCAAGCGCCACGCGCGAACGCATGCTGCGCGAGATGGCAGAGGCGTTGGACGCGCTCACCGCAGAGTGGCCGCTCGTCATCGTGCTCGAAGATCTTCATTGGAGCGATTACTCGACGCTCGATCTGATCAGCTACCTCGCCCGGCGCCGCGATCCTGCGCGGCTGATGGTGATCGGCACGTATCGGCCGGTCGACGTCATCCTCGGCGAGCACCCGTTGAAAGCCGTGAAACAGGAACTGCAGGCGCACGGCCTCTGTCACGAACTTCCACTCGAGTACCTGACTGAAGACGCCGTCGCACAGTTTCTCGAAATGAAGTTTCCCCGTCATCGTTTTCCGCGAAGGCTTGCGCGCGTGATGCACCGGAGGAGCGAAGGCAATCCGCTGTTCATGGTCCATCTCGCAGGCTATCTTGTCGACGATGGCATCATCGTCCATGCCGAAGAGGGCTGGCAGCTGCTGGGCGATGTGGGTGACATCGAGTCGGGAATTCCGGAAAACATCCGGCAGCTGATCGAGAAGCAGATCGACCGGCTCGACGCCGAGGAGCGGACGGTTCTCGAGGGCGCGAGCGTCGCCGGCATGGAATGTTCGACAGTCGCAATCGCCGCGGGCGTCGACCAACGGACTGACTGGGTTGAGCACCGGTGCGAGGCGCTGGTTCGGCGACATCAGTTTCTATCGCCGGCACGACTCGTCGAACTGCCGGACGGCACGATTACGCCGCGCTACAAATTCAACCACGTCCTCTATCTCGAGGTGCTCTATCGGCTGCTGCCGGCAATGCGCCGCTCGCAGATCCACCGGCGCATCGGTGATAACGCCGAAGCGATCTATGGCGAACGCGCCGGAGAGATTGCCGCGGAACTCGCCGTCCATTTCGAGCAGGGGCTCGACAACCGGCGCGCCGTCAAGTACCTCCTGCAGTCTGCGGAGAATGCGAGCCATCGCTCCGCGCACCACGAGGCAGCAGGACTCGCGCGCCGCGGGTTGCTCGTCCTCGACACGCTGCCGGCGACGCCCGAGCGCGATCAGCAGGAACTGAGGTTCCGGATGATCGCGGGCGTCTCGTTGATGTCCATCAAAGGGTTCGCGGCAGCCGAATTGGAGGACGTGTGCAACCAGGCGCTGTCGCTGTGCGCGCGACTAGGCGCGTCGCCTCAGGCGTTCATGGTCGAATGGCTGCTCGGCCTATTCCACTATTTCCGCGCGGAAATGCAACCGGCCCTGGCGATTGTCGAGAAGTTGCTGCAACATGCGACCGACCTGCGGGACCTGCGGTTCGTCATCGGGGCTCACTGCGCAGTCGGTGTGACCCTCGTCGACCTCGGTCGTTTCGAGGAATCGATCCAGCACCTCGACGAGGTTCCGCCGCTCCGCGTGAGCCATCCGCGTCGGCCGCATGGATCGTTTCCCGGCCAGGACCCCGAAGTGACCAGCGACTGTTATGCAGCGCGCGCGCTCTGGGCGCTTGGCTACCCAGACCAGGCGGTGGCCCGGGCTGACCGCGCGTTGTCGGTCGCACGTGATCTCTCCCACACGGAGAGCCTCATCGTCGCGACATACTTTGCGGCACATCTCCATCAGCTCCGCGGCGAGGCGTCTGCCGCGCAAGAACGCGCGGAAATCGTCGTCGCGCTCGCCGAAGAATACGGTCTGGCCGTGTGGATCGGCCTGGGGCGGATGAACCGCGGCTGGGCGCTGGTGGAACAGGGATCGGTGACCGATGGTGTCGAGGAACTCCGCCGCGGGCTCTCCGCCTACGAGGCAACCGGAGCCAGACTGTGGCGGCCGTACTTTCTGGGCCTGATGGCGCAGGCTTTAGCAAGAGCGGACCGCCTTCAGGAGGGGCTCGCGCTGGCGGCAGAGGCCCTTGCCGTCGTTCGAGAGAGCGGCGAGCGGGCATACGCGGCCGAACTCCACCGGGTCTACGGTGAACTGCTGCTCGCGAGAGCTTCGTCCGATTCGGTCCTCATGGCCGACGATTGCTTCGAGCGCGCGCTTGTGATCGCCCGCGAGCAGCGGGCGACGTCCTGGGAGTTGAAGGTTGCAACCAGCCTCTGTACCTTGAGGTGCGACCGTAACGATCACGGCGAGGCCATCCGCCTCTTGACGGAGACGTATGACCGGTTCACGGAAGGACACCAAACGGCCGACCTGAAGGCCGCGCGCCGGATCGTACTCGTCGAGGCCTCGCACTTTCGTTGACCCTGATCGCCAATATTCCATCCGAGCCGGACATTACGCGCGGTGGGCAATGAATGACTTGAAAGAAGGCACGCCACCAGTGAATTCCGTCTCGGGTCGCGGTGAGTCAACCGCCACACATCGTGACGAATGGCCCCTCAACATCATCGCGCCGTTCTCCGACAGACCGGCGCGCACGAAGCCTCGGATCGCCGGGCGATCCCAGAACGCTCGCCATGTTGCTGACTCCAACATTCCGAGGTGCCGGCTTCGCGGCACGCTGCGGCGAGCCTCCATCGCGGTGCGTTACCGTACTGCTCGCGGTTCGCCGTAAACGAAGTCATCCATGATGACGAGATCGCGCGCCGGCCCATGGTCGCGGTCCGAGACGTCGGCTGCATCGGCACCGAGTGGTCCCTGTCCGGATCTGATTTCGATTGCTGCCACCAGCGGCGTCGGGAACTGGACGCCCACGAACGAGAACCCGCCGGCGCACGGGGGCGCGTGGTACACACCCAGGCTGTTGCCGTTGACCCCGAGCAGCTTGATCGATGCTGACCCCATTTCGTCCACGTCTGAAAAGACGACGCCGAAGCCGGTCGAGCGCGCGGGCGTCGCGGTGCCCGCAACGAACAGATCCACTCGCGTGGTGTTGCTCCCGATCGCGCTGAACGTCCTCACCGGGCTGAACGAGTTGAACTGAGCGTCGTAGTTGGAGTTGATGAACTTGAAATCGTTATCGCTCACACTGAGGCCGCTGCCGTCGGTCGAGAAGACGACGCCGCGTGCTCGCGGGCTGAAGTTCTGATTGAAGAAGTCCCCAGGAAAGCTCGTTGTGTTGGTGAACGCTGGCGGCACAGCGTCCCAGTTGACCTCACGGCGCCCACCATTCTGCTCACCGACCACGTTAGGATTGAGCCCGCCCAGCGCCGTTTGGAAGTCCGACAAGGCGGCTGTGATATCGCACGCTGCGGTAAAGACCGTCGGCTGCGCACGATCGCTCGCATTGGACGACTGCGACACGGCGGCGTTTTTCATTGCGCCGATTGCATCAGGACTGGCTGGCGAGGTTCGGCCGCATGCGACAGTTGCGCCGAGGACAAGGACGCTCGCGATTGCGATCAGTCGATTGAGTGCGCTCATTACTGAATCCTCCTGGGAACACGAGTTGGCGATCTTCGCACCGGATGAGCAGGCTGCCTCCTCGGTTCCGGTCCATCATCTGTACAGGCAGAAAAGCCCCGAATTCTTTCGCCTGTGCCTACCAGGAATGTGGTGCTTCGGCCCCCGCGCGCCCCTGCACCTGGAAGTCGAAGCTGTCGCTTCGGGACAGCCCTGGCACGAGAAAGAGACCATTCGGCCACACATTAGTCATGCCCGTGCTGTAGCCGCCGCAACTGTCTTGGGCAGCTTCGCAGTTGTACATGCCAATGTCCGCGCTTCCATTTGCCGATGTAAAGCTGAAGCCACTTTCAGGCCAGATTCATCGACATACCACCTGTGCGTCGGATGCCGAGTGCGATCGCTCATTTGTGGCGTTTCGGAGAAAGTGGGGAAGGCCCGGAAATCCGGGCCGATCTAGCTTCTGGTGCGGAAGGGGGGATTCGACAGGGCCAGTACCGGCTGGATCCCGTCGCGTCCCAGCCGGTGTTGTTTACTCTGTAAATCTGTAATGTTTCGCTTTGGGCGTCCCGCGTATTACTGCCTCGTCCCCGATAGTTCGTTAGCAAACGGTTAGCAAAAAAGCGTAGTGGTCCAGTTTGATTCAGGGTGTCCGGCTTGCCCTGAATTGTGAAACATTGGACAAACACATGTGATCACTCGCTATAGCCTTTGAGGACTGACGTGACCCAAATCATCAGACGAATTGCGCTCACGCTCAACGTCTTCCTTTTTGCCTTTGTGATTTGGGGCGCGATTCTCGTCCCTTGGCACCATCAGCCGTGGCAGAGTGTGGTCCATTCGGTGATTCGGTTCGTGGCTGCGGGGACAGCCGTGATCGCGATTTGGTGGCCGAATGGCTGGACCAGGCGTTGACCAAACTGGACCACTACCTGCGTCTCATTAGCCACCGATTGATTCGCATGGGTACAATGGCCATGCAATGCCGTGGGTGAAAGGCCAATCGGGGAATCCGCGCGGGCGGCTTCCCCAACTCGCCATCGGTGACAGCCTGGCGGCCACCATCCGGCGCGTCTTTACCCGCGAATCCCGCGAACAAGCCATCACGCAATTAGTCGAGATTGCTCGGTCTCCTAGCACGATTGATCAACGCACCCGGATCGCCGCCTTTGAATGCTTAGCCCGCTACGGCTGGCCCGATGAAAAGAACGGCGGGATCGGCGTCAAAATCTCTGGCAAAGGCGCCCAAGTCGTTG
>Ga0207659_10001261_pt1 | contig 15144 bp, 15 predicted proteins | sample KBSM43metaG_FD_184330 | JGI IMG/M metagenome (GOLD analysis project Ga0207659, IMG submission 184330) | Miscanthus rhizosphere microbial communities from Kellogg Biological Station, Michigan, USA - KBS M4-3 metaG (SPAdes) (version 2) | ecosystem: Host-associated > Plants > Roots > Rhizosphere >...
ATATCGAATATCTTATTGTCGGACATCCTCTTATAGTGGCCTGCACTGACCCACTCAAAGCGCGGAGGATCCCCAATCAAGTCTTCGACACCGTGTTTTGTTGGTCCGACCCTGTTCCCCGTCAGCACGGAATAGGTATTGAAGCACCGCACGAGACCATTGGTACACGTCGATATGTTGTTTTCGTAGTCGTCGCCGTTCAGATCATTGGGGATGTCGATGGCGTAGAACTGGCCCGGAGCGATAGCGCCCTGGGGGGCTTGCGGCTTCAGGGTGAACTGATCGGAGCCGTCTACTTTGGTTAGTGCAAAGGGTGTGATCTGGCCGGTTGTAGTGTTAACCAGGAGCTCGTTGGCGTTGGCGCACGCTGCGCAAGGACCTGTCGAGGCAAAGATGGTATTCGGAATAAACCATGGCCTGACGCAACCCGAACCCGTGGAATTCAGGGCGGCTTCCGCCGTCGCACTAGCACTGATGTTAGCGGTACTACCCCAGATCGCGCGCGCAAAGTAGGTTGGCTGCGCGGAATTCACTACCACCGTAACCCTATGGTTGGGTACGTCAGGAGTTACCGTCACGTCTCCCGCAGCAATCGCCCTCCCGAGAATCGTGTTGTTCAGGGCAACCTGTAAAGCATTGTCCGTTGCCAACGTGCCTGGACTGGGGTTGGCTGGATCATTGATATAGGTGAAAGCCCCGGCGAGAGCAGCCGCGTCGGCGACCTCCTGGGCGGAGGTTCTCGCACTGTAGAGAGCTCCAGTATCCACGCCGAGCGCCACGAATCCGACCAGTATGATCAGAACGATAGCAACAACAACCAGGACAAATCCTTTTTGGCCTTCCGGTTCAGCTTCCTTCATAACGGTTCCTCCGTTTAGTTGCGGGCTGGTGCTTCTCCTGTCTTGCCGTCGAACTTTTCCGTATCCAGGAACGGCTTTGGAAACTCCGGTATCGGGGGTGTCTGTCCCGGGGGAAGAGCTTCCACGACTCTGGGGGTCACCATCACGAGCAGTTCCGTGTTTGTCTTATTCAGCGCGCGGCTTCGGAACAGATGTCCCAGAACCGGTATGTCCGCGAGCACCGGGATTTTGGATGCGACCTCCGTGGTCCGATTGTCCATCAGTCCGGCAATCGCAAAACTTTGCCCGTCCCGCAAGTCCACCTCAGTAGTCGCCTTGCGACTCGTCAGAGCCGGAACCAGGAAACCCGACACCGTCAACCCGTTGGCAAAGTCCAAAGCGCTGACTTCGGGAGAAACTTTCAGCCGAATCGTTCCATTAGGCATGACTCGGGGCGTAAAGTTCAAGCGGATCCCGAACTCCTTGAACTGCACGGTGACGGAATTGTTTGATCCCCCCTGGACGACAGGATATGGAAACTCACCACCGGCAAGAAAACTGGATTCGGTTCCATTCACCGCCATCACATTCGGCTCGGCGAGGATTTGGAGCACGTTCTGCTGCTGCAATGCGCGGATCGCTGTTCCGAGGTTCAGATCCGGCCTGAAAAGAAATATGTTGAGTACATCCGAGAAGCCGAACGACGCAGCAGCACCGGCACCTGTTCTTCCGATACCACCAGACACATTGGTGCTTCCTCCGCCGCCGGTGGAACTGCCCAGGTTGCCTGCAGCCGAGTCAAACTGGTGCGTTCCGATGATTCCCAGCGTGTTGGCGGCTCCCGTAGTAAAAATGGCGACCCCGAATTGAGACAGTGCCGACCGGTCGATCTCGGCGAACTTGACCTGAAGCAAAACTACCTCGCGGCTTTCGGTTGTTGTGACCAGATTGACCACAGCGGGGCTCAACGTGCCGGCGAGCGCCGCCGCCTGATCCGCGACGGCCTTTGAGGAAGCATTGCCTGTCAGCACCAGCGATCCTCCCGACTGAATGGCCTGAATTGTTTCGCCAGGAAGTATCTGACGAAGGGATTCTCGCAACGTATTCACGTCCAGTTCGACGCTGACAAGAAAACTGCGCGGGCGGTCCTGGTTATCCCACAGAATGAGGGTTCCCGAACCTGCCTTGAGTCCGTTGATCAGAACCTGGGTCGGCGAAATTACCACTGCCGACGCGATTGTCGGATCCGTCACAGACACACGCTGAAGCTCTTCCTGTGACTGAATGAGAAGAGATTTACCCAGCTGAACACGCAGTTCAGTCGGGCCCTGTTGCGGGAGGTTGACCTGTGCCTGAGGAGCGGTCGCTGCGGGTGTCTCCAGACGCATTACGAGCAATGTTGCAAGAATCGCAAACGCAAATTTCAGCTTCATAAATTCGGTGCCTCTTCAGTCAAAGTTGGGGCCAGGATTTCCGCCAGGTGCTTCTACGGTGCGGGGGGCGCCTCATCCTTTTTTTCAAACATCAGGTTTTCGATCTTGTTCCCCTGGATCACCTGGACTGGCTGCCTTCTCGGTGGAGGAGGCGGCGCGACCACGGGCGGAGCAGGCGGCACAGGCGGCGCTACCACAACAGGGGGGTCAACTTTCTTTGGTACTACGCGGTTGACGGGCTTCACTGTTGGGGGCGGCGGAGCCGGTGCAACGGTTCCACCCTGAAACAGATGCTCCCGCCGGACAGCGTTGGGCTTCTTCTCTGCCTGATCGAGGGGGTTTCTCAGCGCGAGCTGCAGGCGGCCATCGACCTGAGCCAGGGCAAGAGCCTCGCTCTGTTCGGGTGTCACGAGAAGCGTTACGACCTGAACGTTCATCGGTCTGCCATTATCATCGCTGGTCACGCTTTGTCCTGCTGCCAAAACCTGAATATTTTCGAGAAAGACTTTGGCCATTTCGATATTGCCGGACGTGGGGGAACCGCTGAGGATGACGTCCACGCGGCTGTTCGGAATGACAAAGCCCGCGACGCCGATCACGTCGTTCACTTTGACGCCCACGGCTCTATAGCCCTCCGGTATCGTGGACATCAGGCCGGCGCCGGATCCCTCCTGGGCGAGCTTATTGGGGAGAATCACCTCGTTAGGAGCAATCGGATAAAGAACGCCGCGGTTAATGACTTCGGAGACGTTGTGGAAGCTTCCCTCAGGCACACTGCCCTTTGGCCACGCCGCCAGCCGGACATCCGCATCCGTCAGCTTCGCCCCTAGAGAAACATTGAGAGCCGCCACCACGATCTGCGTGGTGTCGTCGACAGGCTTTAACCGGTTGTTCAGCACCTGATATGTGAAGGCTGCGACTCCAATTGCGACCAGGAAAGCGACAGCAGCCAGTAAGAACATTCGGGAACGATTCATTTCAACCTCCAGCGCAATCGCTGCGGCTATACATTCAGTAGAAATTTCGGAAGACGGCTCTTCCCTGCACGGTAGTGGTCAGCGCGAACCAATTCGCAATTCCCGGGAACAACACCGGTCGAGTGTAGGTGATCGTGATTTCAGAAGCAGGAACGTTGACTGTGCCAAGAGGCATTGTGAATCCTTGATTCACGGTAATATCGCCTGCTGTCACCGTGATCCTCTCATTGGCGAGATAAGCAATGATGCGATTCTTGATCGTGGTTTCGACGGTGGTGGGGTTCGTGACGCCAGACATCCGATTTGAAGGAAGTGACGAGAACCGCGCCCCCTCGCGTGCAGCATTCTGCAAAACCTGATGATCGCGGGCGAGTCCGCCAACCTCGATGATTCCCAGCAGAAGGATCCCAAACAGCGGAAGGATGATCGCGAGTTCAACCGCGGCAACCCCTCTTTCGCTGTGTCGTGCCTTCGCCGATTTTCCGAAACTACTCGCTCGTTTCACGTCGCATTATTGCCTCGCCCGTCAGGTTAATCGTTAGAGCATTGAAAAACCCTGGGACCGTTATTACAGAATATGCCTTGGTCACCGTTACCCTTGTGTACTCTGTGGTCACAAGACCCGTGACCACAGACATTGCAGCGTTGTAGCTGGTGCATGACTCGGCCGCTCCCACGGGGCATGTTGTGGTAACTGTGGCTCCCGTAATCGATGCCGCATTCAGAAAGCCGTTCACCTTCGTCACAACTTCGCTCTCGCTCGGCAAAGTGTTTGTCTGCGACAGAGGCGCGACAGCAAATCGCGCACCTTCACGGGCAGCATTTGTCAGGACCTGACGCATGCTGAGAAACCTTCCCAACTCGATTACTCCCAGGACGAGCATGAAGAACGCGATGGTGAACAATGCGCCTTCGAGCACAGTTACACCCCGTTCCCCTGGTTTCCTGTGGGATTCGTTGCGAACGATCATAACTGAGCCTGGAAAATGACGGGGGGCATTGGACATGGCCCCCCCGGGCATCGTTATCGGGGTTATCCGAGGCTCGAGGCCAGTCTTGAAAACACGCCCGTCACGGAATTGGCAATTCCGGAACCGAATGCCAGAACGGCAATCGCAACCAGCACGAGCATGACGGCATATTCGACCGTCGTGACGCCTTTTTCCTGCTTCTTCTTGGCATCGGTAATGACCTGAATGGACTCCATACTTTCGTCTCCTTAAGTGATATCGTTAACGTATTACCAACAGTCGTATCAGAAAGAGCTCAGCCCAGACTCGAAGCCAGCCTCGAGAACACGCCGGTCACGGAACTCGCGATGCCGCTACCAAATGCCAGCACCGCAATCGCGACGAGCACAAGCATCACCGCATATTCTACGGTGGTGACACCCTTTTGCCGGTGTTTCTCGCTAAGGGCAGTCCTGTTTTCCAGTGTCTTGACCGTCATACCCGTTCATCTCCTTCTGTAGTTATCGGCCCCACACCTTTACAGGTTTAATGTAATGGAACCGCCGACACGCATATTAGTACCTTGCTACTAGTACTGAGTATTGCCCGATGGTCTAGTAGCCGTTGGGACTAAAGTGCTAATTCGGCAGCGATCAATTTCCGGCGTTATGTGGAAGATGTCAATACATTTATTGTAGGAATTCATCTGTGGGTTGCCGAAAACTTGACACGTCAATCTTAGTAGATGTAGGGGAAGATGCGCCACGGGACCTGCTCACGGTACTTGCGGTAGTCATCGCTGTATTCCAGCACTGCTTCCTCGCGCTTTATTCGAAGCCAGAGCGCCAGGTAGATTCCGATGAGAATCGACAAATTGCGCAATGAAAAGTTGACGAGCATGAAGCCGGTCTGGCCGATCAGATAACCCAGATACATGGGGTGCCGCACGAACTTATAGGGCCCCGAAGCCACGAGTCCACGCTGTGCGGGTAGAAGGCCGAACGATCTACCCAGCGACGTCTTTGCATAGAACTGCGTTGCTGTCCCGACGATGTAGAACGTGACCCCGGCAAACTCCCCGATTAGAGCTGTTGTTTGATTCGGGTCAAAGAGGACGTAGTAAAACACCGAATACAGCGTTGCGACCAGGGCAACGGCCGAAGCATCGCGCATGATCGATCGGCGGGCGCACACGATCAGCACCATCGCGTAGCCCTCTGTCACCAGCAAGGCCATCAGTGTCCAGCGGGTGGGATCCACCCACAGGGCCTGGACGATGTTGTGGACAGCGACCCCATAAATGAAGATAGCGAAGAGCCGCAGAAACCATTCAACCAGGGCTCCCGTGAAGTTGGATAAGGAAGTGGGAGCTGCCGGAGTCGAATCGTGTTCGCTGGCCGGTTTTTGAGAGTCTGTCTGTTTCGAGCCTGCTGCTCTTTGTGGTTCGGAAAGAATATCCAAATTTATTCACCCAAGAAATCCGTTCTTCGAGCGCGTAACTATTCTCCACGTGAGCCAGTTTCTGACCAAGGATTCTATTGTTTCGACCAGGGATAAAAATTTGGCGGTTCGGCGTTCGGTTGTCCCGCAAATATCATGACCCCGTGCAGTCCACACTCGGTGGATTGCCTTGTCGTGAGTAAGATCGTACCGACGAATCGATGCGAGAAGACCTCCAGCAGCAGGTTACGAGCGAATCCACAGAGGGCGCAGGCGGGCTCGGGGCGTCAGGTTTGCAACTGGGAATCGAGCAGCTTTGGCTCCTCCTTCCCGTGTTGCTCCTTATCTATAAAGGTTTCATCTTTCCGCTGCCGCCGCTCGATTTCTGGTGGCACCTCAAGGCCGGTGAGGTCATTGCCACTACGGGATCGATTCCTCAGGTCGATGCCTTTTCGTTTACGGCGGAAGGTCGGCCCTTCGTATTCCAGAACTGGCTTGGTGAATTAATCTACTATTGGACCTACCGGGCCGGCGGTTTTCCCTTACTGGTTTTTCTGGGCACGTCGCTGACAGTCGCTGCGTTCCTGCTGATGTACAAACTCTGCCTGAACGCCACTCCCCACCGGAGAGTCGTTGCCATGGTGGGTTTCGTGGCGTCTCTCGCCAATTACGGGTTTCTCCGCCCTCAGACGTACTCTTTCCTGTTGTTTGCGGCGTTCTATCTCGTGTTGTCGCAATACCGAGAGCGCCGGCGGGATCAACTCTGGATTCTGCCGATCCTCACGGCACTGTGGGTGAACCTTCACGGCGCATTCGTGATTGGTTTAGGGCTCATGGTCCTTTATATAACGTGCGAAGCGCTCCGGCGGCTTATCGATCCAGCTCGCACTGACGCGCTCTCCGTTATCCATCTGAAGAAGCTCTTGATGGTGCTCGCATTGTGCTGCGCGGCGACCCTGCTGAATCCGGAAGGCTATCGTATCTATGACTATGTGCGCTCTGTAATCCTCGATGCCGGCTCACAACAACTCGTCGCCGAGTGGCAGCCGCCGCGAGTGAACGATCTTTTGGGTTTCCTTTTCTTTTACTGCCCGTTTTTTCTGGCTGTGCTGACTTTCATTCAGGCGCGCGTGAAACCTGATCTCACGGAGACTGTTCTTTTTTTCGGCTTTGCGGGGTTCGGTTTGTCGGCTATTCGTAACGCTGCGTGGTTTGGAACGATAACCTTCCCCCTGATCGCCCGTTACCTTCCTCATATAGACCTCACTCCGTTGTCTCCATTGCGTAGATTCAAGGCGATTGAGAAACTCTTCCAACCATCTGCGCTCGAGCCCGAGAAGGCTGTATACGGGCGGGTGAATTTTCTCGTGTTGACCGTGGCTGTCATTGTTCTTGTCACGCAGTCGCCCTGGATAAGGCCGGCGCTCACGGGAAAATCTCTGCTGGCGGAGCAGACACCGGTAGGCGTTGCAGAATTCATCAGGGAACAGGGAATTACGGGAAGGTTGTTCCACCCGCAGGAATTTGGAGACTACCTGATGTGGCGACTGTGGCCTCAGCAGAAAACTCTGGTGGATGGCAGGGTTCACCTCTTCGATTTGGAGTTTCTGAAAGCCTACAAGCGCGCGCTGGAGGAACCACTCTCGACCGACTTCATGGACCGCTGGAACATTGAATATATGATCCTGAGCAAACTGCCTGACGGATCCCCATCAAAAATCATCGGATCCGTCGAAGCTTCCGGCGGATGGACGATGATTTACGAAGACAGGATTTCCGTGCTGTTTGCGAAGCGATCCCGCTAACGCGGACGATTCTGCGCGAGGCCCTGACGCGTTGCGAAGAGCGCAAGTTCCACACGATTTGCCACAAGCAGCTTGTCGAAAATCCGCGTCATGTAGTGCTTCACGGTGAACTGGCTGATTCCCAGGCTTTCTGAGATCTCCCGGTTGCCCATACCCTGAACGACTGCCTTCACGATTTCCAGTTCTCGCGCGGTCAGGCCAAAGTGTCCCAGAGCGTCGGCGGATGTTTCGCGCGCTCGCAGCATGCCGATCAATTCGGCTATGACTTCACGCTTCACCCACATCTCGCCCTCCATCACAACGCGTATGCTTCGGAAGAGCGTTTCTGATGCCGAATACTTTCCGACAACGCCGTAGGCGCCAAGAAGGACGGCAGTCAATTCGTCGGCGCGCTGGATATCGGCCCCGAGGAGAATGGTTCTGGTCTTGATGCCGGTGCCAATGCGGCGGAGGACATCGAGCCCAGTCATGTCGCCCAGTTGGAGATCCAGCAACAGGATGTCCGGCGAATGCTGCTTTACTGCGGCGACAGCTTCAGCGCCACTTGCGGCCTCGCCAACAACGCTGAATTCCGGTTGTTCGTCGAACAGTTTTCGCAGGCCCTGTCGGAAAATTGCGTGATCGTCAACGATTAGAACTTGAGTAGGACTCATGTTGCCTCTGCTTCGATAGAGTTAAGGTTTGAAACGGATTCATATTGTTCACCTTCGGGATGCTGATTTCAATTCGTGCCCCGGTCGGTGTGGATTCGATCATGAGATTGCCGTTCAACGACAGGACGCGTTCCTTGATGACTCGCGGACCCACGCCAGCCGTGACCAGACGATCCAGGGACCATGTGCCGTGGAAGTCGAAGCCAATCCCATCATCGACCATCACCAGCATCCAGGTTCCTTCAATGCTGCCCACGCGCACGGTAAAGGTCGATGCCTTACTGTGCTTGTAAGCATTGTTGATCCCTTCTTCAGCCATGCGCGCGATTTCGTGACAGATTCGCGGCGGCATGGCGTCCTTGTCGAGGTCGGCAAAAAACCGTGTAATCAGCCCGGTTTCGCGCTGGAAGCGCTCGAGCAGGTCCGAAAGAAATTCCAGCAGCCTTTCCGGACGAAGCGCGCGGCGCCTTGAGTCATTCACCATGTTTCGCAACTCGGCCGCTTCGTGGCGAAGGATTCCCTGCACTTCGCCCAGGTCCTTCTGCACCTCTTCATTGACCCGGCGCTTCATGCTTTCCAGCCGCAATTCCACGCCAAGCATCGACTGAATCGTTCCGTCATGAAGCTCTCTGGCGAGTCTTGCACGTTCCTCGGCGGCCGTTTCGCGGCATGCCCGCAAACAAATGTGCGCGGCATGGACGGAACGCGACGTCGCCCGAGAGAGTCTTCTAATGGAATCCAGTGTTGCCCGAGCCGATCGATCGATTGTCGGATCGCACACCACATAACGCCCGCGCCACTCGTCTCCAATATCGATAAGCACCGACATCACCATGCCGTAAATTCCAAAGCTCTTCACCAGAGCTTCCGGCGCCTTCGTCCGTCCCAGCTTTCTGCCGTTTGAATCGAAGAACACCAGCGGGGCATAGGTGTCGCGAACGCTGAGAATCCAGTTTTCGGGCGGCAGCAATTTAAGATACTCGTCCGCAGTCGAGTGATCGAACTCTTCCGAGTTCACCTGGGTGCGCCCTTCTGTACGAAAATCCGAATGCCACAGAAACATCCGTCCCGAATTCAATTCTTCAACGAGAAGCAAAACCAGTCTCGGCGAGATCAGTTCAAAAATCTGGTCGAATGTGGTTTGAATAATCTGCCCAGGAGAACTTGAATGAAGTCGCCAGTACTCAGGCCTTGGCCCTGACTCGGTCATGCCGAGCGCTTTGCGGACGGCCATTTTGATTTGGTAGGACAGATTCACCGGATTCAGCATAAGTGCCAGGGTGAACCCTATCAATGGCTCCGAAGTGGAGTCAACTCAGTGTTTACGAGTATTTCGTGGCGACCTAAAGAGCTAGACTTCGTGTTTCGCTTCGCACAGGGGAGGAATCGCGGAACTCGAAGCGAGTTTGGATTCGACCAGCGTGATCTCGTCGATCTCTGCACGGCAGCTTGGGCAGCACGCCAGCACAGGTAGAAGGTAGTCCACCTCGCCTTCCGTTCGAATCCTTAATTGATCTAATACCTGCCAAAACGGCGTCTTGGCGCCTGGGGAACATTGGTCGCACCCCACGATTGCAGATTCCGCCTCAATTACAGCGGTCTGTGAAACCGAAACAATTAACCTGTCCATCTCGTCCCCGCTCGAACCACCTCAACAGCTTACCCGACTGTTATACGTGAGTTGAGAGGGTGTGATTCAATCGCACCTCTGTACTAGTTCCCTCTGGTAGTGTCCACCGGGCACGATGGAGAGTGCCTACCACACGGGACGTGTGTCCCCCGGAAATCGGACTAGCACCTTTGTGCGATCGCAACCCCACTTTTGAGCGCTCGCGGTGTTACGCCCTTTCGCTAGGATAGGTCCCGTCAAACGTCAGTTTGACCACGAACAGGAGGTTCAAAATGTTAGTGACGCAGGAAGCTCACACCGAACGGCTCATCCGAACAACGCAGTGTTCCATCTGCCAGAAACCGGTCCGTGTCAATCCTTTGAAAGCAACCGAAGTCGGCGTGATTTGCAGAACATGCCGGTGTAAGCGTTGCAGTATTCCGATGTCTCCGAAGCCTTGCCACCGTTGTGGTGTCGCTCATGGCACGCCTTCGACGGAACCCGGGCTCTGCGAACGATGTTTTGAGACGGGAATGCCCCACACACTTTGGTCCGGATCCGACGAGCACTCGGCCGAGACAGACAGCGAGTTTCTCCATTGAGGCTGTTCAGGAAACTCATACTCGTGCTCCTGTGGCTGCTCTTCGTAGCGATGTGGTACCGCGTGTATCGGATTACGACGCTGGGGGATGTGAAGGATGCCGTCACCTATCTTACGGCAATCACGGCAACCTACGGTGTGCTGGTGACGGTCTGGGTACTTCACAACATCGCCATCTACAAGAGGAAGGGGCCGAGAAAATCTGCCCCATTATTGACCTTCTCTGCAATTCACGACCATCTGGGCAGCTACATCGTCGCGCCGGAAAACGTCCGACACAAGCAGGCGATCACTGTCACGGTTGCCGATGGCCAAAAAGTATTCAGTGAAACTGTGACGCCTCGTTAGGAGAGTTGTGGGAATCACACCCTATTTAGAGCTTTTCGAAAAGTCGTGGGTATATCTGGCGATGATCGGGTTCTACGGTCTTTACCCGATCGTCACGTGCCTGATCTACATCATCACGGCAGTCAGCTACAGCTACCGTCGGCCCCCTGTCTCCGAACCCTTGCCCGAAGATGAGCTGCCATTTGTGTCGGTGATCATTCCCGCATTTTGCGAGGAAGAAGTTATCGCTCATTCCGTCGCAGCCGCGCTCAAGATTGATTACCCGGACTTTGAAGTCATTGTTGTTAATGACGGTTCAACGGATCGGACCGCAGAAAAGGTGCAGCCCTTCCTCAGGGATCCGCGTGTTCGCCTGATCGACAAGAAGGTCAATGAAGGAAAGGCGATGGCGCTCAACGACGCCATCATGTGCTCAAAGGGAGAGCTGCTGTTCATCATGGACGCCGATGCAGTACCGCACTACAACGTGCTTCGCGCCATGGTGCCTCACTTCCGCAGCGCGCGTGTTGCCGGAGTGGCCGGGAATCCGAGAGTGCGAAATGACTCGAATCTCTTGTGCCGATTGCAGGCTATCGAATTCAGCTCCGTCATTGGGCTCATGCGACGCGCCCAGCGTATCTGGGGGCGCGTGATGTGCGTGTCAGGAGTTGTCGGAATGTTCCGGAAGTCGGCGCTTATCGACGTCGGTCTCTACAGCCCGGGAATGGCAACTGAAGACATCGATCTCACGTGGAAGCTGCAGGCCAAGTTCTACGACATCCGATACGAAGGCAGCGCCCTGGTCTGGATGCTTGTGCCAACAACCGTCAAAGTGTGGTGGAAGCAGCGAAGGCGGTGGGCCATGGGGCTTGGCCAGGTGATTCGCAAAAATCGCTTCCTTCTCACAGGCTGGCGATGGCGAAGGCTGCATCCACTCTATTTCGAAAGCATCCTTTCATACTTGTGGGCGCTCACTTTCGTCTTCATTACGAGCTACTGGGTGTTGTGCTATTCGGTGGGACACCCGCCTCGCGGCGGATCGCCGATGCCCAATTTCTGGGGCATGCTGATCTACACGTGCTGCCTGATTCAGTTGGCGTGCGGCTCCGTGCTGGACGCTCGGTACGACCGTGGCATCGTTCGGCATTATCCGACGAGCGTCATCTATCCGACGTTTTATTGGTTTCTTCTCACACTGTCCACATCGGTCTTTACGACGGTTGGGCTCTTTAAACGCATAAAGCCGAATCAACCGGCTCGATGGAATATCGAGCACACCATAGAACACAGCATCGAACCCAGCATGGAACACAGCTATGTTGAAAAGCGTTAGCTTCGCACTTCTACTCATGGCGCTGGCAAGAACAGCGTCCGCCCAGCAGTCTTCGGCTCCGAGCAATGCTCAGAGGATCGCAGACGAAGCGACAGAAACAGCCCGAGCGGGCAAGCTTGACGAGGCATTGCGCCTCTACAAGAGGGCCCTGGATTTCGCACCGGGCGACATTTCCATTCTTCGCGATTACGCCGTCGTACTCGGCTGGGCTGAGAAATACACGGATGCCATTCCTGTTATCCGGAAGGTTCTGTCGGCACAGAGCGAGCAGCCCGACTGGGCTCTGCGTGAATTTGCTCGGTCTCTGCTGTTCGGCGATGCAACCGAAGAAGCGCTTCGGCGATTGAACCAGCTTGTTGAGCGCGGAGACTTCAGCGAAGGAACTCTCGCCAGGAGAGCACTCGCGCTCCGATGGCTCGGTCGCAACGATGAAGCGTCAATCGCATATGCAGACATTCGCGAGCGATACCCGCAGTCCGCAGGGGCCTTCGCGGGGCTTGCCTATATCACTGCTGATCGCGGTCGATTGCCGGAAGCTCTGGAAGTCCTGGATACCGCACCTGCCCCCCTCCAGAGTCAGCCGGACCTTGTCGTGGCACGCATACAGATTTTGAACTGGATGGGCCGCCACTACGAAGCCCAGCGACTTATCGCAGAGCTTCCCGGCGAACTGGCTGCGAATCGAGACATTCTGAAGGAAAGTGTGCTGGCGGAGCGCTGGGGCGGAAACCCGTCTGCGGCCATGCGCGAACTCGTGCGGCTCGAATCCCTCTATCCAGACCAGCGGTCTCGCGACCTCCTCCGCGAATTGCGAACAGAGTATGGGAATGCTCTTACTCCCCTGTTCCGATACAGCAAGGATAGTGATGGCCTGGTGGATCGGACCGTGGGCCTTGATGCCGCGTTTCACATTAATCCGTCACACGTCATTCGGACGGGCTACCAATATCGATGGATGCAGCAGAACCCGCAGGAAGGCCGAACTCTCGTTCGCTACGATCTCGGCTGGAGCGGATCCCTGAACCGTCACCTGGCGTCGTACGCCACAGTCTCCAACATTGACTATCGTATGACCGGCTTACCCCGAAAGGTTGTCGGCGATGGTGCGCTGCGATTCACCGCGAACGACACTGTGAGGATTGAAGGTGGTGGCGGTGTGATCGCGATGGACGCGTTTCAGTCGCTCGTCAACCAGGTGACCGCATCATTCGGGTTTGGAGAACTTGGACTGAACTACGGCGCGAATCGGATTGTCGCTCGTTACTCCGGATACTCCTTTTCTGACGATGTAATTCGCCACAGGGTCAACGGACAGTACGCTCGATCGCTGATCGAGGACTCGGCCATTCGGGTGTCTGCCGGGTTCCGCGCGAGCATCATGACGCACAGTGCTTCAACGCCGGACTTCTACAGCCCTGCACGACTTCATACCTACCTGGGGTTCGCGCAGTTCAGCGGTCGGCCCGCGACATGGATGGACTATTACGGCGAAGTCGGAGCCGGTTGGCAGCTAGAGACCGGCACAGAGTTAATGCATCCCTTTCAAATCGGAGGCGGTATGGGATGGCATCCGAACAGGCACATTCGCTTGTCCGTCGATGCCGGCAAGTCCACATCCTCGATGGATCGAGTTGGACCGGGTCTCCGCACGTACTCTCGCTGGAGCGCGGGTGGCGGTCTCGAGATCCGATTTCCTTAGCTATCCGCGGGCCGGCGTTCGAAATCGAACCGCATCACGAAGTACTCGTGGACTTTTTTCATCCAGCTGCGAATATCCTCCGCGAGACGTGCCGCGCCTTTTTCCCGATCTCGTTCTCGGTAGCCGAGGCGGCGCGCCAGAGATTTGAATTCATCGGACGTTTCGGCCGGGAGTACAAGATCCGTGGCGTCGCCGCGAACGATGCGAAGGCCGTCAATCAGGTTACGAAGGAACAGGTATCCGTTGTGCAGTGTCGAGTAGTCTGTTTCGCGAACAATCTGTAGTCGTCTGAGGCCGGCAAGCGCGTCGAGCGTATTGGGCAGACGAATCTCGGGGTGTTCCGCGCCATTTATCAACTGGAGATACTGAACGGCATACTCGACATCAATGATTCCACCGGCGCTATATTTCACATTGATCTGTCCGGGCTTCACCAATTCCACCATCTGCCGCCGACGCAGCTCCATGGCATCGGCCCAGTTCCAGGTCGCTTTGCTGTAAGAGAATCCGTCTCGATGTGCTTCCACACGATGTCCCAGGTCCGTGTCTCCGGCAACCCATCGCAGCTTGATTAGCGCCTGTCTTTCGAAAGGCGACGCCTCTCCGCCCTCGCTGTAGTATTTCGCAAACTGGTCGAACGAATTGGACCAGGTGCCGGCGTTGCCATAGGGCCGCAACCGCATGTCGATATGAAAGATTCCATGACTTCTCGCCTCGATAAAATCCACGACGAGCCGGGCGAACGATTCAAGGAACGCGGCGTGTTGCGCGTTGGCATGAATGAAGAGCAACTCAAAATCGGAGGCATAGCCCATTTCCCGCCCGCCAAACTTGCCAAGGCCGAAGATCGCATACGCGGGAGATGCCCCACCTGGGCGCAGCGACTCACTGGCTCGCGCCATCAGTTCGGCATAGCAAACGTTGGCCGTTTCCTGGAGGACCACGTCGCCAAGGTCGGTAAGCGCGTAAGAGAAATCCGTCAGCGTCGCGTCGCGCTGAACGATATGCGCTGCGTCGATGAGGAACACTTGCCGGTCCTTGAAAGCATTCAGGGCTTTCTTCTTCTCCTCGAATGTCGTGGCCTGCTCCAGCCAATGTCGAAGTTCATGCCGAAGAGTTTCCCGAAATGACGGGTGCGGCTCCAGCTTTCTTGTGCTGAACTCCTCCAGGACCGGCAGCAGGTCTGAGAAATGAATGAGCAGCAGGTCGTCCCAGAGAAAGTCGCTCGAACCCAGCAGGTGCGCGAGCATGCTCATGCCGCGATTGCTCGCAAGAAATGCGATGGCCCGATCCGGGTAAGCGTCCTCCGATATTTCAAGCAGCTTATCCATGAACTGATCGAAGTGCCGGAGCGCTGCGCCGGGGTCCGGCGCCTCCGGCAGGAAACGCGTGAATTCCTTGATCATCGAAACGGCCATCTGCAGTCTCTGTTGATCGCGAGCATCTTCGATCTTCCTGTTCCACCGATTCACGATGAA
>Ga0207659_10001262_pt1 | contig 15142 bp, 17 predicted proteins | sample KBSM43metaG_FD_184330 | JGI IMG/M metagenome (GOLD analysis project Ga0207659, IMG submission 184330) | Miscanthus rhizosphere microbial communities from Kellogg Biological Station, Michigan, USA - KBS M4-3 metaG (SPAdes) (version 2) | ecosystem: Host-associated > Plants > Roots > Rhizosphere >...
TGGTGCTGCAGGAGCGGCATTCGATGGAGTTTTTTGCGCCACGACGGTGCGCCGGCTCTTCTCCTGCTCGTAGCGCGTCCCAGCACTGATGACCTCGACGTTGCTGACAACGGTCTTGGACGTGCTCTCTTCCCGTTTTTTAACCGTGACGACGAGGTCGACTCGTGTCCCTGAATCAAGAAAGCCTGCAACACCGATGACGTCATTGACTTTGACCGACATGGCGCGCATCCCGGGTGGAATCACGGGCGGCAGGCCCGCGCCCTCCTCCAGACTCGCGAGTTTTCCCTGCACGATTGGCTCGTTTTCAACCACTGACGCAAGCAGCGCGTGACGAACGACTGCATCGACTTTGGAGAAGCTCCCGGGTACAGGACTGCTTTGAGGCCATGCCGCAAGCCGCACGTCTGCCGCCGACAGTCGAACACCCGGCGGCAACGACCGGGTCGCCACGACGACGAACGTGTGTGCCACCTCGACTTCACGCACCGGAATCCGTGTGACCGCGCGGTAGACGCCGAAGCTGGCCAGACCTGCCGTTGCCACAGCGATGACAACAACCATCAAGTGACGAATCCCGCGGTTCATACATTCCTCCGCTACTTACGCCCTGCGTTCAGACGGCGATCGGCTGCGTCACGAGCACGCGCCTGCAGATAATTCGCTTCGCATCGACGCCGTGGCCTGGAGTCCCGAACGGGTGAAGCCGCCGCCTCCGAAATACGCGGCGAGAGCGCCGATTGCCGAGTAGGTGAAGGGATACTCGACAGTGACTGGTCGGGTGACGATGCACTGCCCGCCGACGTCGATGTAGTTGGGCGATCCAACTGTGGTTGTCGGAGTTTCAGTCAATCCACCGGCGTTCAGAAACTGCGCGACGCGAGCTTCAACATCCTCGTCGGCGTATCCAGGCAGCACCGCGATGCGCGCCCCCTCGCGAGCTGCGTTCGTCACCACGTGATACCGCTGGAAGAGCAAGCCGAAATCGAGGATGCCCAGCAGCAGCAACAGCATCAGTGGCAATACGAGTGCAAACTCGATGAGCTCGGCTCCGTCCTGCGCCGACCATCGACGCCGACACCTCGTTAGCGAAGCCATACGGTTGCCACTGTTCCCGCGAGAATCGACGTCGCGTATGCCAGACGCGGTCCTTTGCCGGTCGCGAGCGTCAATTCCGCCATCGGCCTGACGCCTGCGAGTCGCCAGTACGCCAGAAGCACCCACACATTACGGACCGCTTGAATCAGATATCCATGCACCGTGGCCCAGAGCAGTGCGATCATTCCGCCCGCCACGCCTGTGTAGAGAGCGAGCCAGAGGGCCTCGCGCGGGCCCAACCACGCCCCTAGTGCGCCAAGCAGCTTGACGTCGCCAGCCCCCATGCCGCCGAGCGCGTATGCGGCAAACAAAGCGCCAGCACCGACGAGCCAACCACCAGCACTCGCCATCGCCCCTTCGGTCCCACCGGTGGCGATGTTGAAGAGCAACGCTGCCCCCGCCGCACCGAAAGTCAAGATGTTCGGTATTCGGCGGGTGCGAACGTCCCAGACGCAAGCAATTGCAGCCACGAGAAGCACCGCTACGTGGTTGATCGTCATGTGCGCCTCACGGGCATGACGCGGGCGCCGGCGGACACGGCTCCCATGCGTCCTTGGCTGACGACACCCACTCCGAATACGCCGCGCTCATCTTGTCCGCGATATCCGGAAACGCAACCACACCGATCGCACCGATGAGGCCGCACAGCAGTGCGTATTCGATCAGGTCGTCCCCACGGTCGTCGGTGAGCAGATCACCAAGCTGCCGTTTCACGTTTTCCTCTCTCGGCAAAGCCGTGTTGTTCGCGGAACTGGCTCCCCTGGGTTACTCCGGCGCTGGAGGCTCGGGGAGAATCGAGTTCAGCGCCTCAAAGAAGGCCTCGACTTTCGGGCCGATAGCGGCCAAGGCGGTTATCGCCACCGCCGTGATGATGCCAACGAGCAGTCCGTACTCAATCAGGTCCTGTCCATCGTCGTTGCGTACGAACGCTTTGAACCCACTCCGCGTGGGCGCTTTCCGACATCTCGTCATTGACCCGCAGGAGGCTCGGGGAGAATGTTGTTTAGGTTTTCGATATATCCCTGAACCTTTGGTCCGATTGCCTGAATCGCCGTCACCGTGAGCGCGGTGATGATGCCCGCCAGTAATCCGTACTCGATCAAATCCTGTCCGTCGTCGTCCCAAACAAAACGCGTAAGGAATTGCTTCATTGCACTTCTCCTGTTCGCTCCGAGTTCACGAGAGGGCCGCCGTTCGCTTCACCCCTTGGCTACGACGGCAGGCTTCACCACACTCCTGTGGGCATAGGTAAGACCTCGCAAGATGGTCGTGATGGCGCGCCGAATAGACCGATCGGTGGGTCGTCGAGTCTGTACGAACTCAGCACCGACGAGATAGCTCGATCCCGCGCCTTCCACCCGAACACATCGAGTCACTCGCACGTCGTCAAACAGCGACTCACCGTCGATTTCGAGTTGAAGTTCCCCTACTGTGCCGTCCTCGACGCGATGGGTGCTTTCGAGCAGGCAGCCCGAACGACTGATTTCAATCAGACGGGATGGAATGCTCCGCGCCAGAACGCCATACACTTCACCGCCGAATACATCAATCGGGCGTGTCGATCGATTCACGTCTGCGCTCCCTCAATTCGACGGAACCACTACCAGCCTCAGCCCGTGTCGAATCGCGCCGTCTACCAGCACGGGAGTGCTCTCGACGACGCGAACATTCACTGTGATTGCAGGCTCTGAACCGATCAGATCCAGCGTGAGCACTTCATCGACGCGGGCCGGGCTCCCACTCACGACCCACACTTCGTCTCCCGAGTAGCGCTCGACCGTCACATCTCCGGGGACCTTCAATGAAGCTTCCCAAGGAACTGATAGTGCGAACCGCGGGTCGCGACGCGTGCCACGCATACTGCAAACAACCACTGAGAACACTCAGGAAGGAGCAATCGACATGCCTCGCGTCTTTTCGCGCGTAAGTTCATTCGCACCTAGCCCGTGGCGTCGTTTGAGCGAGATCAGACGACATTGCGTTATCTGGTAACGACCAGATAAAGGTCGCTCGCTTATGTTTCAGCTTGGGGTCAACGCAACTTGGTGACCACGTTTCGTGTGCGAGCGGATGAGCGTACCTGCGGGGAGTTCGATTGCGGCAAAGGCGCCGATCGCGAAACCGGCATGCCATGGGCGTAGACTCGAATAGGTCTTCAGGGTTCGGCCACCGCGGGCGACGAAGACAACATCGATGTCCATTCGCATGAAGCAGGTATGAATCGCCGAGCAGGGCGCGATGATCAGCGCGGCTCCGTTTACGAATTCTGTCCGCCCGAGCAGGCCGCGCCGGCGGCTTAAAGAGTCGAATGCCGCTTCAACTGCGGTGGCGAGAATCGTATCGCTGTCGAGATCGCGCAAGACGAACGGATGCCCGCGCGCCGTGAGCATCGGCGAGAGGAAGGACTCCACGTTGATCAAGCGCCTTCGACTCTCTCCAACGGAGCGGGCCGCGACACTGCCGGCACCGCTTGCCTGCCACGCGCCGGCTCTGCGCGGAATGGCCGGAAGTCGACGACACAGTCGTGCGCCGCCAGAAAGTTCATGAGACGCTTGTAATCAGTTTCCGGGATCCCGAACAGTTTGAGGAGTGAGTGATAGTTGCCGCGCGTGACCGAAAGTCCGCGCACCATAAGCTGCCGCAGATCATGGCGGGTCATGTCGCGACTGAGGAACAGTTCGTGGATGTGCTCCCAAAATGTGTAGTGGCGGCCCACGAGCGCACTGTAAAGGTCGTCGGCAAGCTGCTTCCTTCGCTCTGGCTTAGGCAGGACTCCCGACCGTGGCAAGCGAATGTGATCTGGCAAATCGGCCAACGTCATCTCGTCGGCGTCTGTCATCCACGTGGCCTGCTCGACTACGTTCTGAAGCTCGCGGACGTTACCAGGCCAGCTGTATCGTTCGAGCGCTTCGAGGGCGTCGCGGGTGAAACGCTTTCCCTGGCCAGTTCGACTGATGGCCCGCTCAATCAGCGCACGGATGTCCTCTCGGTGCTCGCGCAAAGGTGGGATATGAAGGTGAACAACCTTGATGCGATAGAGAAGGTCTTTTCGAAAATGCCCGCTCGTAACTCGCTCGGATAGATCGCGATTGGTCGCCGAGATCACCCGTACATCGAGATGCACGCGTGGTCCGGTATCACCTAGTCGCTGAATCTCGCCGTCTTCGAGAAATCGGAGTAGCTCGGCTTGCATCTTGAGGCTCATCTCGCCGACTTCGTCAAGGAAGATGGTGCCTCGGTTTGCCTGCTGAAGGCGTCCAGGTTTGTCGCGATAGGCATCGGTGAAACTGCCACGCGCGTGCCCGAAGAGCTCGGTTTCGAGGAGGCTGTCTGGGAATGCCGCGCAGTTGACGGCCACGAATGGTCGCTCCGCGCGCGCGGAGCGCGCATGGATGTACTGGGCAATCAGATCCTTACCGACACCACTTTCTCCAGAGATGAAGACCTTTGCATCACCGACAGCCACGCGGGCCGCCGAGGCGCAGAGCTGCCTCATCACCAGACTGGAGCTGACGATCTCAGGATCCCTGTGCCGCCCTGAACCGACTCGCAACAGGACTGATGGCACGATTCACTCCGCCGCAATCGAGACCGATTTAAAGCCCAACGATTCTTCTAGAGGGGGCAACGAGAGGCGACGCGCGATCGCAAAATTGTTACCAGTGTGCGCCGGGGCGTGAATCTATGTGCCAAATTGTCACTCGGAGTCATGAACCCGAGAAAGAAAGGACGCGTCCAAGCTGACTTTCTGCGCGCGCGGATAAGAAGTCGGAATAAGCACGGTGATGCAAGACAGACGAGCCGCAGGGCATGTGGTGGGTAAATCGCTCGACCCGCAAGAGCGGCTCGTTTACGCGGCCGAGGCGGATCGTGCCGTCGTGCGGCGAACGACCTCGTCTTTTGATCGGATGGCCGCGCTGTACTTCACGGATCCCTGCGGCAACCGTTTCGCCGGCTGGGATCTGAAGATGGATTTGCGGCAGCGAGCAGCAAACTCGCGCGCATTCGTCTCAACAATGGTGGCGCGATAGTCAAGCGCCGATACCGTCACTGCCGCGGCTCGCAGTCGCGATATGCTCCTGCAAAACTTGACCTGCCAGCACGGCCTCGGCGCGGTTTGGAGGCGCCGCCCGGATTGAACCGGGGATGGAGGTTTTGCAGATTTCGCGGGTTCTCTATCTTGTTGATTCGTCTTGCGCTCTGGTCCCTTGTGTTCCCCGGTTTTCCCTGGTGCTTGGGCGTTCGTGGACTGAAGTTGGACTGAAATCTTCCTTCTGCTTCTACCTCGCTGCGACCTTGCGCGGGCGCCCGCCAAGACGACCATTCGCTCGAGAGCTCGCGGCCTTACGCTCGCTCGTGCGGCGGCCGACCAACGCCGCGGCCGTGACCAAGTTCACCTTCGGCCTGCTCTGAGTGCGCGTGGCGATTCGCACCGTGGCGACCCGCACTTCCGCCCGGGGCTGCTCTTCTGGATGGGCCTCGAGATACGCGCGCGGCGTCCGAACAATCGAACTCGCGGCCTTACTGCGTGTCGGCCCTTTGTCCATAGACCGGCAGACCTGCCACGTAGGCGCTAACCATGCCGGAGTCTTCTCGTTCGAACACGATGGGAAAATGCGTTGCCATCATTCCACTCCGGCATCCCTGAGGATGCGATTCCCGAGCCGGCCGGCTTCATGTCCGTGCATGGTGACCCAGACTTCCTTGCCGCTCTCCGGATGAACAAGCAGCACATGGCTGCCTTTGCCTCTGCGCTTTTCGACGAAGCCAGCCGCCTTCAGCTTGCGGATGACTGTGGGCGACCCCGCATTCCTATTGAGATGCAGCGACTAGTCGTAGGCCGGCTTGCCCACACCGGCTACGCCGTGCGCGCATCGCAGCATAACGCAAGACATCCAACGGTCTACCGACGGCCGAGTGAAACCTTAATCGGTCTCTCTACGGTGGTGGGCGCATCTGGCGTCTACGCGCATGAACATTGCTGACCACGTTCGAAAAAGAGACCGAGGATTTGCGCGTCTTGCGTCAGTGCTCATCGTCCTTGTTCCCGCTGCCGTTCCGCCTCCTCCAGCCACTGCGCCATCTTCTCGTCGTTCGCGGCATGGAATGCCCAGCCCTGCGCCGTGCCGTTCCAGCGATAGTCCCTGATCGTCATATCGATGCCGCGGTCGATGAGGAACTGCATCGACTTGTAATTCGCATGAAAGACCAGTTCGTGCAGGATGCTCGCTGGCTCATGGGAGCTCCACGTGGTGTTGATATCCGCGCCGTGCGCCAGCAGGAAGTCCGCCACCTCGAGGTGGCTGTTCATGACGGACCAGGCGAACGCCGTGTCGAGGATCCGCTGGACGCTATGCGCGCTCCATTGGCGTGCATATTCCTCGACCCGGCCCTTCGGCATGTATGGACTCGAAGGGTAATGCTTCTCGATGTCGCCCAGCGCCGGCGCTCCGGACGCGTCGAACCACCGCTTCACCCGCGAGAGGTCACCCATGCCTGCCGCATGCGGCAGATCGTCGGGCAGCGCCCAGATACGGGCGAGCAATGGAATGAGGTGTGCCTTCGCGTAGGTAAATGCGAATTCGATGGCTTGCGATTGAGGCGGCGGCTGGCGCCGCAGTATCGCGGGATCGCGATCGAGAAGCGCAGTGATGAATTCCCCCCGATTCTTCAGTGTTGCCACCTCGATGATCCGCGCTTGAAACCCCACGAAGGTGTCACCAAGCAGCCACGGCTCACGGTCTAAAAGGCGAAGGAACGCCGACAAGTCGCTGTTCCCGGCTGGTGATGCCGCCGAGGTCTCGTGCCCGCTATAGGAACTCACGGTCCGGCCGACCTGTTCCATCACGAACGCCTCCCACAACCTGACCTCGGAGGTGTGGCCAGGCCGGTTGTCGATGAAGTACTTGACGAAGGCCTGGCGTCCGATGCTCGCGTCGATGCGTGCGCCGAGTGCCGGATCGAGTGCGATGGCGCAGTCCAGCATGAGTGTCGCGATCGCCTCGTGTTTGAAGCCGGACGCAACCGTGAACGCTTCAGTGACGAGGGCCAGATTGTTGTTGTCCTCATGTAGCACCGTGCGGACGGAGTCGATGTCGTTGAGCGCCGCTAAGAATCTGAGCGTGCCCGGAAGCAGACCTTTCCGCCGAAACAGCTGGAGCAGTCCCCTGGCGTGCGACCTGAGGAGCCCCTCGCACACCGCTGGCATCACGACCGCGCCCGCGTCGATCAGCAGCTCTGCGCACGAGGCGCGGGTGAAGTGCTCTTCGGCGAATGGATCGAAGCTGTCCCCATAGGAACCCGTGGCGAATCCCAGAAGGCCGCTGTCATCAGCGTCGTCGTGCCACGACAGCAATGCCGGGTACTCAACCAGCAGTCGCTTCAGGGCTTCGACGTCGTTGTCGTGGATAACGCGTCGAGCCCGCGCTACAGCCCACTCGAGCCCCTTGCCGAGCCGTGTGCTGACTTCAGCGGTGAGGTCTTGCCAGCCGGCGTAGCCGTACTCACGCGCGATTACGAATTGCGCGTTTCGCTGCGTCAGCGGCGGGTCGACATTCGGCAGATGCGCGCGCGCACGCACGATCGCACCGCGGTCACCGGCGGCCGTGTCGCGCGCGAGTTTCTTGGCCTGTTTACGGAGGGATTCGAGAGACGGACGTTCCGGGAGAGACTTCGAAGCGGTCATTGCGCCCCTCTTTCGTGAATCGCCTGTACCCCGCTGAACCAGGCTGAAAGAAGGTGCACACGCACGCGACTCAGACCAAAACAGGTGGGAGTGTTCCCTTGCCGCGGGTGGGTGGCGCCCTGTCAGCGCACTTCCTGCAGTATCAAGGGACTGCCGCTTCGATGTCAAACGCGGAAAAGCTGGGCGGTCACAGTTGGTTATGAGCAGTTGCCAACTGCCGAGCGATGACCTCAGGACCTCTCACCAATGTCGATCGATGGGACGCGGCGGAGGTTCGGAAATTCCCAGTCACGCGTGCAAGGCAGGAAGAAAACGGCTACGGAGTCAGTGCCTTATGGCGAACACCCTCGACGCTGTACGTCAGCGTCCGCGCAGCAGCTCTGTCACCGGCGACGGCGGTTCGTCGGCAGCGAGGACCGCCCTGAGATAGGCGGTGTCGTTCGCGGTGCCCGGCTCGGGAAACTCGATCTTCGTCTGCCGATGCCACACGTACGCCGACGGGCCCTCCAACACGAGGCACGCCGGCGGCCGGCCGTAGAACCGCGACAGACCGATGTCGACGTTGACCACGCGGGCGTTGTATCTGGGAAGGATTGCAGTGCGGGTCACTGTGTGCCCAATGACGATTCTCCGAACCCCTTGCGCCGCGAGTACCCGCTCGACATGAGAGTCAGGTGCCTTGTCCTCGTCCTCGGCGAGGCCGCGGTAGCGCAACGGCGAGGCGACCTCTTCCGTCATCGGTGCGGGCGAGTCGGGAGACTGCGCAAGTTCCCCGCGGATCCCGTCGTTGATCGTCGACGGGCGCGTCGCCGCGTACTTTGGTGAGATGCCGCCGTGCACGAAAAGCGTGTCGTTGACCTTGACGATGGCGTTGTTGCGCCGAATCCACGAGCCGTAGGTTCCCATCGGCGCGAAGGCCTCGCGATGCTCGACCCAGCCGGGCGGATGCCGCTCGAACCACGAAGTGCGGAACGCATCTCGTGCGGCCGCCGTCACCGGCCATTCGCCGCGACGCCGCAACGCCTCCACCTCCCGGTCGTAGGCGGCCTGCAGGCGCTTCTCGGAATCCGCGGTCCGAAACTCTTCGAATTCAGCGGGCACAACGTTACGCAGATCGCCGCGCATGAAGCCGGTCTCATGATTGCCAATCAGCGCGTGGACCCTGCCGCCGGCGGCGAGCGCTTCCCGCTCGAGGCGCATCAGGAGATCCAACGCCTGGCGTGTCTGCGGTCCGCGGGCCGGCACGTCTCCCACTTGGACTGCGTGCGTCGTCCCGCCAATCCATCCGTCATTGGAATCGATGAGGCCAGCCATGCGGAGCACCGCCGTCAACGCATCCTTGTCGCCGTGCACGTCGCCAATCGCGACAACTCGACTCACGCCCTGCCAGTCGTAGCCGGTGGGATTGGCCTGGCCGCGGGCGGCGGCCGACATCGCCAGCCATGCGAGGAAGGACCGGCGGCCGAGCCTCACGGTCTCTCACCGGCGCCGGCGAGCAGCACCGGAGGCGTGGCGAGCGTCGGTGCGGCGAGGCTGAGCCAACGCCATTTCCCCTGTCGCTTCTCGAAGAAAGCGCGATGACCCACGGGGCTGTAGACGTCCGTGCCGGCGACGTAGCAGCGTCCGAGCTCGGGGTGCTGCACGGCCACAAACGGCTGCTGACAGAGCATGGCTGGCGGCGTCAGCGGTGTCGCGAGCGGCACGATGGCGTGTTTCAACATGCCGACACAAGCGCTCGCGAGGTTCGACTCCGCGTAAACCGGGACATCACCGGTCGCGACGACGTGGCTCAGTCGATCGAGGTCGTAAGGAAAGCGCGTGTAGACGTAGGGCGCTGCGAAGAGCGAATTCGAATAGAACGTACCGCCAAGCGAGAGGAGCCGGTCCAGGACCGCCCACACCGCGGTGGTGGAGGTCTCGCTGTCCCACTGACGCCGGAACACGTCGGGACCCTTGCCGACGTCGAACTCCACTTTGAAGTCGTGGGCCATCAGTGCACAGAGCGCCGTGCTGTCCTTACGTCGAACGATCGACTTCATCGAGCCGAGCAGTGCGTGCAGCGACTTGTCCCGTCTCGATTCGTCTTCGGGCCGGAGCACTCGCAGTTCGGCCTCCGCTGGAGACGCATAGGATGTCGCCGCGACGGCCGTCACCACCAACTGCAGCCACGATCGTCTGGTGAGCCTGAGGCCGCGCGGCTCACCCGAACAGGACATTCTTCTCGCCCTTCGCTTTCGCCTCTTCGTTGAAGAACGCCACGATGAGATCACGCCGCGCGAGCAGCGCGGTGATTTCGACGCGCGTTAACGACGTGCCGACGCTTTTCGCGATCGCGGCTCCTGTGAGCGCCGACATCCGCGCCAATAGCGCGCGGCTGCACCGGGTGAGGTTCTCCTTGTTGCGGATGTTCTTGTACGGCGTGAACGAGCGCGTGTGATCGATGAGCACCACCTGCCACGAGTTGGTGATCAGCAGGTTGCCGAGGTTCCGATCGATGTTGATGATCAGTTCGTCGAACACCGCGCCGACGGCTCGCTGTTGCTCGAACCGCTCGGGATCAGGTACCGCCCATTGCTCGCGCACCCGCTGCGTCTCCTGTCCCTTTACATCGTCGACCCACCAGGTGAAGGCGCCGGGGGTACCTTTGTAACTTCGCGCCACCGAAACCGGCACCATGTTCATTTGAAGCAGTCGATCGAGCCGATAGGCGGCAACGTTGAACCTCCAGGAGTCACGCGCCGGCAGCACGGTGCCGTCCTTGCCGAAGAAGTCCGGCAGCGGGCGATCGACCCGCTGGATCTGCGCGGAGTGCATGACGCCCTTCCAACTCAACTCCGCCCGAATCGGCTTGGTCACGCCCTCTCCGATGTCCTGGATGGAGGCGACCATGCCGCCAAGGAGGAATGCCTCCCGGTCGGCGTCGGTGTAGGACGCGAAATCCTGCGCGTAGATGCTCGCGAATCGCGCATACGAGAGGACTCCTCCGAATGCCAGCAGCAGATCGCGTCGAGAATGTTTCACGATCTACTCCAGTGGAGGCGCGGGCATCGTGTAATAGCCGGTCCTGGTGCGCACCGTCAGCTTCCGCTTCTTCGGATCCTTCACTTTCACTTCGATGCGGTGGTACGTGGGCCTGGTGTCGACAGACGGAGGGGAATACGACACCGTGTACTGGTTGCGCATGGTCAACGCAATCCGCTCACACAAGCTGCGGACGTCGGCCAGCCGCTCGGGGAAGAACGATTCGCCACCGGTCCGATTGGCCAGATTGCGCAGCGTCTTTGGGTCGGCTTCGCCATCCTCGGGATCGTAAATCCCGATCCCGTAGAAGGAGGCGCCAGACAGATCCGCACGCTTGACCACGTCGTCGAGCTTTATCTGGCTCACGTTGTCGCCGCCGTCGCTGATGACGATCAGCGCCTTCTTGGTCAAATTCGACTTGCCCAGATGCGACAGCCCTTCGGCAATGGCGGCGTAAAGAGCGGTCTGTCCGTCGAGCTGCATCCGGTCCAGCGCCTCGCCCAACAACGCGCGGTCGGCGGTGAACGGGACGTCTTGCGGGAGGCCGTAGCTCAATCGCTCGTTGAAGTGCAGGACGAAGATTTCATCCTGCGGATTGGTCGCACGCACGAACGTCTTGGCGGCTTCCACCACTTCGCCCCGCCGCGTCAGCATGCTGCGGCTGTTGTCAACCAGGAGGCCGATGGCCACGGGCACGTCCTCCCGCTGGAACTCGAGGATCTTCTGCTGCTTCCCATCCTCGAGAACCGTGAAGTCGTCGGCAGTCAAGTCGGCCACGAAGCCATCCTCGCCGCGAACCGTCGCGTACAGAACGACGCGACGTACCGACTCCGACGCCGTGAACGTCGGCAGATCCTGTCTGTTCTGTTGGTTCTGTGTTAACGCCGTGGCCTGGACGATGGCCAGGGCGCCGGCACCGGCGATGAGCCACGATGCGAGTGCGAACACGACCGCGTGATGCGGGACTGTCGTCATGGCTCTCACCCTGCTGCCGCCAACGCGCTGCGCTAATGCCCCTGCGCGCTTGCGATCAGCGTCGTCCGCGTCGAGTCGTCGGGCACTGCCCTGACGACGAGCCGCAGCGGCGCAGATCCGACGTATTCGAACGGGAAACAGGTGATCAAGCTGATCGCAGGACCGTACGACGCATCGAGCACCTGGATGTCTCCCGGCTTGAAGATCCGCGACCACTCGACGCGATAGACGTACTTCGCACCACCAGGAGACGTCAACACGATCTGATCGTCGCGTTGAATCCACTCCAGCTTGCGGAAGTGCCGGTCGCGGTGCCCGGCTATCGAGACGTTGCCGGCGGTCCCGGGCAGGCCGGTGCCCTCGACGTGCCCCACACTGCGGTCGAGTGTCCGGCTGTCGGTCCCCTCGAGAAGCACATAGGACAGCCCGAGGCGCGGCACGTCGAACTGACCCAGCACCGTGCCTCGAGCCACCGTCGGCTCGGGAGCGGTTCCAGGTTTGCGGACGACGATCGTTTCATCCTGCGCGTCACGCACGGGTGCCTGCGATTTGAGGGCGCGCTCCGCCTGGACCGCGCGCGCCAGTTGACGACGGCCGGACCACTGGGCGATTGCGGAGTCGGTCGACACGTAGACCGGCCACGCGATCAACGCGAGGCCGGCCACGATCAACACACGAGAGACGAAGACGCTGCGCACGTCGCGCTGCGGTTACACGCGGCTCGTCAGGTAGGCGGATGCGCGAAGTGCCAACCCGACACCGAGAAGCAGTAGCCCGGCAAGACCCACCGTGTAGACAGGCGACGCCGTCCGCGGCAACTCCGCTCGGGCTTGCGTGCCTCCGCCTGCTGCGGCCACCTGGACCGGTTCACCCTCGACACCTGCGGTGTCCCTCGCGTCGACTGGCTCGAAGACCTTCGCGTTGTAGGCCACCTCGGTCTTCTGGGGCGTCTGGACCTGAACGGTTTCGTTGGCGGTGATGGGCCCTTCCGCGACACGCGAGGGCACGGGTTGGTTCACTTCAGCGGCCAGCGCCTGCGCTCGTGCCTTGGGGTAGATGAAGCGCTCACCGCTGGTATCGCCCGGGTAGAACCAGCTCTTGATAGCGGCCGGCGAGCCGGCGGGGCGCTCTCCCAAGTACATCACGGTCTTGCTGGTGGCGTTCAACCGGTAGTCGGGCATGGTCAGGACCATCGAGTGCACCGTCTTGCCGGTGATGTCCGTGACGCGAACGACGTGATGGCTCGTCCCTGTATCGGCCATCGCGAAGATGTACTCGCCAGCCGGAAGCGTCATCACGCCAGTCTTGGCGGACGGATTGGGAATTTCGACGGGTGCGTTGAACCTTACCTTCGTTTGACGGCGCCCGGTCTGCGCTTCCACGATTTGAGCAATCGCCAGGCACATTAGGACGGCTGACAGGACACGCATGATCTTCATCTCTCTGCTCCCTTCGCGAGGCATTCCTCGCGATACGACTGGGCCTTACAGGTGGCGCGAGACAGCCCAGACCGCACCCGCACACGGCCAAGCACAAGCGTGGATCGGATACTGTTGAGAATGGCGTCTCCCACCGGCGCGGAGCACAAACCGTGCCTTCATGAAATTCACTGGAGTCGGGCCCAACTCCGGCATCTGGGGTCAGTGCCCACGGCGCGTTGCGAAGGGGCACGGCGCCTAGAGGGTATGAGTGGACGGACCGTCGCTCAATTGCCGGGCGAACTCGCCCACGCCGTACGGCGATAGCTCAGTGCGCAGAGGCTATCAGAGACGTGCGTTGCGGTGTTCCCACCGTCCGCCGTGGCGGGCTGGAAACATCAACGACTCTCTACGCCGCGCGATGATAGAAGTTGAGAAACCGGCCCAGCCGCTGAGCGCGTCGCACGTGCCAGCGCGGCGCGGTGACGCGATGTCAACGTTCAGCTCGCTATCAACTCTGCGTCCGCCGACATCGCCGATTAGCAGCTCGCCGTAAACGAACTCATGAGCACAGACCTCGTCGCGGCGCAGAAGGTCTTCGAGTTCAGCGGCGTATGGTGTGCAGGTTCTTTTTCATCCATACGATCGTGCCATATCAATAGGGCTTCGCCGCGATAGGCACAGCCGATGCCGCCGCCAGGCGCTACTTCTTTGCAGCTGCGTCCAGCAGCAACGCGCGAATCTCGGCTGCAGTCACGGGGTCGACGCCTTCGCCAGCGCCGCCGCGACCTCGGGCTCCGCGCCCCGCAGCATTAGGCCCGGCCGCACCAGACGCCGGAACTCCGCCTCGGCCTGGTGCTCCGCCGGCACGGCCCCCAGCAGCCCCGACATCGAGCAGATCGATTGGCTTCTTCCCGTTGGCATCAATGAGTTCGGGCGTGGCTCCTTTCTCCAGAAGGTACCGAACCAGATCCGTCCGGCCCGCCTGCACCGCTCCGTGGAGAGCCGATGTCCCTTCTTTATTCGGAGGCGGATTGTAGGAGATCCGCATGGAGTAGGACCTCGTGCCGGTGACCTGAGTATTCACATTGGCGCCGTGCTGGATCAGCAAATCCAGAAGCGCGGTGTTGGGCGTGATGTTGGGCGCACCGCCGCCGGCACCAGCACCCGGCGTCACGCCTGCCGCCACCAGGAACGGCGTGAAACCCATGCCGTTGATGTTCGGGTTGGCGCCCTTGGCCAGTAGCGATCGAATGACTTCGACGTCGCCGCCCTCGGTGGCGCGATACAACGCCGTGCATCCCGTGCCCAATTGTCTGTCGGCAAAGCGTCCGCTGTTGCCGCCGCGGCTGGGGCGATGCATGTTCAGCTCGGCATTCACGTCGACATCTGCGGCCAGCAGCCTGTTGATGATGTCCATGTGAGCACCAGCCGGGCCTGAGCCGCGAGGGCTTGCGGCCGCTCCGCGCCCACCTCGCCCACCACCGCTCAGGGCTTCCTTTCTATCGATGACGATCCAGAGCGCTGTGCGTCCCCACCAATCGGCGACATGCGGATTGGCGCCGCGATCCAACAGCAGCGTGGCCACGTCGTTGTGATCGTTATCGAGGCTGACCATCAGCGGGGTAACGCCTTCCGGCGTCGGCACATTCACATCGGCGCCGGCGCCGATGAGCGCCGTCACGCAGTCAGCGCAGCCGTTGCGAGAGGCATACAGCAGGGCTGTCAATCCGCCGACGGGACGGTACTGACCGCGAGGTTCCGACGACAGCTGGTTCGGCCAGTCCGTATATAGAGCGCGAGCCTTGACGTTGGCGCCTTTGGACAGCAGCAGCTTCGTCATCTCGGCCGGGTGTTTCGATGCGGTGACAGCCCACATCAACGGCGTCTGGTGTTGAAACTCCTCCACCGCATTGACGTTGGCGCCGGCTTTGACCAGCATCTC
>Ga0207659_10001267_pt1 | contig 15127 bp, 16 predicted proteins | sample KBSM43metaG_FD_184330 | JGI IMG/M metagenome (GOLD analysis project Ga0207659, IMG submission 184330) | Miscanthus rhizosphere microbial communities from Kellogg Biological Station, Michigan, USA - KBS M4-3 metaG (SPAdes) (version 2) | ecosystem: Host-associated > Plants > Roots > Rhizosphere >...
CTGCAGACGCTGCTGCAGCAGTACTTCCATTGGAAAAAGGCGCACCGTGAGCCGAACACCGAGCCGATCTTCTTCGATTTTTACGAAATCCAATCGCTGATGACCGCAGAGCAGACGTTCTACAAGATCGGCGTGTCGATCGATGAAGCGCGTATGGTTCTCGAGGAACAATTGGTCAACCTGACGACGCTGGCGCGCTATATCGTCGCGCACGTGTATGCGATGGTGCTGGACGAGCCGACGGCGGTGACGAACAAGTCGTTCGTGACATCAATCGAGCTCGACCGGCTGTCGTTCAACCCCAATCAGATGGCTGCCGATTACGCGGCGCACGCCGGGTGCAGCGAGCGCTACATGTGGCCGGGTGGATGGAATCCGGAAGCGGCGTTCTGCTTCAAGACTCCGGCACGCCAGGTGACGACGCCGACCGAGCAGGCCGCCGTATGAGCTCCGTCAGCACCGACCTCGCCCCTCTCATCGAGCGCGCGTTCACGCTCGACGTCGTCGAACACGCGGCGGTGCCGCTCGCGGTTGACGGCCAGATCCCGGCGTACATCAACGGCACCGCGTATTTCAACGGCCCCGCGCGCTTCGAACGCGGCGGTTTGAAGTACAAACACTGGCTGGACGGCGACGGCATGGTGTGCGCCTTTGACGTGCGATCGGGATCGCCGCGCCTGACCAACCGGTTCATCCGGAGCGAGAAGTTTACCCGCGAGGAAGCGGAGGGGCGCGCCATCTTCCGTACCTTCGGCACCTCGTTCGCCGGCGACGCCTTGAAACGCGGCGTCGGATTGGAATCGCCGGTGAATGTCAGCGCCTACGCGTTCCAGAGGCGCCTGCTCGCGTTCGGTGAGCAGGGCTTGCCGTGGGAAATCGATCCGGAAACGCTGGAAACAAAAGGCCTCTACACGTTCAACCGCCAACTGAACGACGTGACGCCGTTCAGCGCGCATCCGAAGATCGACCACCACAGCGGCGAGTTGTTCAACTTCGGCGTGTCGTTTTCGGCGGCGAACCCGATCATCAACCTGTTTCGTTTTCAGCCGGACGGCGCGCTCGTTTATCGGAAGCGTCTGAAGCTGCCATATCCGGCATCGACGCACGATTTCGCGATCAGCCAGCACCACATCGTGATCTACGTGAGTCCGCTGGTGCTGCGCATGGACGCGCTGCTGCAGGAGGGCGCCACGGTGATGGATGCGCTCTCGTGGCAGCCCGAACTGGGCAGCGAACTGATCGTCGCGTCGCGCGAGACGGGCGAGGAGGTAGCCCGCGTCGATGTGGGCGGCCATTACTGCCTTCATATGGTGAATGCGTTCGAGCGCGACGGGCAGCTGATCGTGGACGTGGTGGACTACGACAAGCCGCTGTACCCCGAATACCAGGTGATCCCGAACCTGTTTTCCGACTCGTTCCGCGGCCGCCCGATGCGGCTCACTGTCGACGTCCAGGCGCAAGCGGTGAAGGAGCGTTTCGACATCGCGTACGCGAATTCACCCGATTTTCCGGCGCACGACATGGAGCTGACCGGGCTGCCGTACGATCATTTCTGGATGCTGGGCATCAGCAGCTCGGGACAGTCGGGAAGAAAGTTCTTCGACGAAATCGTGCGCATCGACTGGCCGACTCGATCGTTTGAAGTGTTTCGCGCGCCGGCGCTCCACTATTTCGGCGGCGAGCCGCTCTTCGTCCGCGATCCGGCACGGGCGGGAGCCGGCGCGGTGATCTGCCAGCTGTTCGACGCGCAGCGCACGCAGTCATCGTTTGTCGTGTTCGACGCGTTCAACCTGGCCCGCGGCCCGGTCGCCACTTGTCCCACGTCCTCGCCGGTTCCGTTGTTGTTCCACTCGTCGTTCGTCGAACATTCACGTTGAATCCGGCCAAAACGCGGTTGTTCACGATGCCTGTGAGCATGGCGATTGTGACGACGGTGATGACGACGCCGATTCTGCAGTTGATTGTGAGGAAACACCCGTGGGTCGAGATGGAGCGTTCGGAGCGGTCCGCGACAGCCTGAACGGCCTCGAGGCGGCGCGCCGGCAGACGCTCGCCATCCTCGCGCCGTTCTCTCAAGCGCAGCTGGACTTTGCGCCGCGTCCGGGCCGATGGTCGATTGGCGAAGTCGCCGACCACCTTCGGTTGTCGGAGCAGTTGTGGCGCGACGAGCTGCATCGGCTGGTGCTGCTGGCGCGGGCAGGAAAGCCGGCCCGCTTGAAACATTCGTTCGCCGACATCAATGTATCTCCGCTGCACATTCCCGACAGCGTCCTATCGTTGCTGGAAACGCCGTTCAGCTTCATGAACCGGTTCGTCCCGGATTCAGTGATCGGCTTGATTACCGAGTTTCCGATTCTGCCGACGCGCAATCCGGACATGGCGACGCCGCGGGCGCGGCGGACAAAGGCTGAACTGATCGCCGATTTGCGAGCCGCGCTCGAGGAAACGCAGCAGCTGATCGACAGCAATGCCGATCTGGATTTCCTGCAGATGACATCCGAGCACCCGCTGATGGGCGCCAACAACGTGCCGCAGGTGCTGAACTTTCTGGCGCGCCACGAGCGGCGGCATCACGCGCAGATGAACGGTGTCAGTGGAGACTCACGGTTTCCTCGGGCTTGAAGCCACGAAGCCACGAAGCCACGAAGCCACGAAAAAATCGTGCTGGATTCGCCCTCATGATCGATTACTGCGGCCGCGAGCGCTGGCTGCAGCCCTGCTCGCACAAGCGATAACGCGGAGGAACGGAGCGAACGGAGAAAACGGATTCTCAGTTCGGCGGGCGGACCGGCGAAGCCGGTCCGACGGAAGGACGCGGGGATCCGCCAAAACGAGACGCCGCCGGATCTGTCGCGTTTCGTTTTGGCGGATCCCGGCGTCCTTCCGCGGCGCTACGCGCCGCCAGCCGAACTGGATGGTCTGTCCGTTGCCGCCGCTCGCGTTGCAACCACGCCGCCACGAACGCTCCGTGGGCTCTGTTGCTCCGTTACCTCGGCGCGACGTTCTGTGGCCAACGGCGCGCCCATGAAATTAGAAAAAGTGCGGCGTGGTGCGATAGCTAAGGCTGCCGCCGACGAACGCGCAGGCGGAGGGATGGGTAGGATCAAGTCAGCGCGGACCCGCGATTTCCGCGGGCTGGCGAGGGACTTTGGCGCCCCTCTCCACCCACCGACCGAGAACCCGGCGCTCCTCGTCGGCGATCCCGCTGATGTTCGCGAGCGGCATCGTGCGCTCCGTGACCACGCGCGCTTCGATCCGCCGGGCGTGCTGTTTCATCTGCAGGGCGGTGTCGAGCATGACTCCTCGCGGGGCAATCGGAAAAGCGCGGTTGGTCGGTCGCTCGGAGTGACATTCGAGGCAGCGCCGCTCCACGACCGAGCGCGCGTCGGCGTAGCCAACGGGCGGCTGGCCGCGCGAGATGTCGAGTGAGGTGGAACCGGCCGCCACCATTCCGATGAGGAGCGGCCAACACCAGCGACGGCTGACGGGGACGGTGCTCACGACTCGGAAAACCGCCGCAGCATTCGGCGGATTCGCCAGCTAAGCCGGCTCCACGGTCCGGTCGGCGCTGCTTCTACGGCAACGAGCAGCTGTCCGCTCGCGTGTGCCGTGCAAGCGAAGTAGTTCTCCGACGGCGTCGTGAACGGCAGTCGGAAGGTCTGGCCGGGCATCAACAACGTCGGCCCGAACATTTGTGGTACATCGTCCGAGTTCTTCAAGACCAACGTGTCACGCATGCCGACGACCAGGTGAATCGTCGACGGCAGGATCTCGTGCTTTTCGCCGGCCATTCGCCGAGCCCACGTGCCCTTGGGGATCTCGAAGAGCTCTCCGCGGGAGTCGAAGGTCACGGGCCAGATCGCCGCGAAGGCGACCGAGGTAACGATAGCGCCGGCGGCGAGTGCGATGAATGCGAAGCCTACGCGACGACGCGTTCGGGATCGAGTCCGATGACCCGCTTCATCGCGAGGTTGGACGTCCGAGAGCGCGTCAGCGGCAGTCGCGCTCATGTCTCCGTCTTCAACAGGGATTCGAGATCGTGTGCGATGTCCTTGGCTGAAGTGCCATAGGGCACCAGCCCGCGGATCTTTCCCTGGCGATCAACCAAGTACAGGAACGACGAATGATCCACTTCGTATGCGAGTTTCGGATTCTTGGAAGCCACTTGCTGGGCGACGACGCCGTAGGCTTTGAGCACCGCCGCGAGCTCGTCGGGGTTGCCGGTGGCTCCGAGGAACGTCGGGTTGAAGGCGGCGAGGTATTCGCGCATGCGCTCCGGACTGTCACGCGTCGGATCGACCGTCACGTAGATCAATTGGACTTCACGAGCGGCATCCCCGAGCTGCTTATAAGCGTCGGTCAGCCGGGCGAGCGTGACCGGGCAGACGTACTGGCAGTGCGTGTAGCCGAACTCCAGGATCACCACCTTGCCGAGATGGTCGCTCACGCTCAGTTTTTTGCCGTTGGATCCGTCGAGGCTGAAGGCGGGCGCCTCGCGCGGCGGCTCGAAGATACCGGAGCGAAAGCCCTGTTCGCTTCGCGGCGGTGGCGCGGAGCTACGGGAGCGAACGCCCTGTTCGAGTCGCGCGGCACGACCAAAGGCGACGTACGTTCCCACCGCCACGAGGGGAAGAACCAGTGCGCCGACGAGGAGCGTTTTCTTCATCACGCCGTCACACCGGGATAGCGATGCGCGCCGGAGCAGTAGCCTTCACGAAGCGTTCGTCCACGTAGCGCTCGAACGCAACAGGGCGCTTGAGCGTTTCGGCTTCGATGGAAAGCTGCATCAGATCGTCGAACTCCGCTTTGATCATGCGCAGATCTCCATACGTCACCCGGTCGACCGGGTTTTCCATGACGAATCGGATGACCGCCGGGTCCTGATTGAAGTACTTGCGGTCGGCGGCGATCTCCGACGCCTTGGTCCGATGGTCCTGTTTCGCATCGAGCCAATTGCCGGCCCCCTGCACGTAGTTGACGAGCTCCTGTACCAGGCTCGGGTTCTGATCGATCAGCTCCTGGCGCACGGTGAGAACACAGCAGATGTAGTTGGTCCACTCGTCCCGCGTCATCCGCAATGGGATGGCATAGCCGGCGCGCTGCGCCGCGGCGCCAAACGGCTCGCCAGTACAGTACGCGTCGACCGCCCTGGCGTAGAGCGCGCCGGGCATGTCGGGCGGTGCCATCTCGAGGATCTGGACCTCCTTGGGCGACATGCCTTCCCTCGCCAACATCTTGCGGAGAAAGAGAAAGTCGACCGCGAAGCGGCTGGGGATGGCGATTCGCTTGCCGGTCAGGTCCTTGAACGACCGATAGGGCGAGTCTTTGCGCACCATGATGACCGCGCCCGACCGATGACCGAGCGAGACGATCTTGACCGGGACGTCCGCATTCACCAGATCCATCACCAGCGGCGCCAGCATGTAGGCGGCGTTGATCTTGCCGGACATGAGCGCCTCTTTTATCTCGGGCCAGCCGCTGTACCGGCTGAATTCGAAGTTCGCTCGCATGTCGGTTCTGTCAAGATTGCGCGCATGGCAGGCGATCGGAAGCGTGAGATTGCAGGTAACCGGCAACCCGCCCACGGTCAGCGTTTCGAGCCGATCGAGCGAGCGAAGACCGTTGCGCAGCGCATTCCAGTTGACGTTGAGCGACGCATGGAGCGCGCTGATCCCGACCGTCCAGGCCGCGGCTCCGAGGAAAATGCGACGGGAGTCGTTCATCGAGGGTAACCTATCGCGCGCTCGCGCGGCCTGTCAACCGGAAGTCACGCGGTCGTCGAGCCACTAATTGATTGATATGAGTCGCTTCCGTCGGCCTGTCGGCGATGCGTCCTGGGAACTCACGGCCACCTGAGTGGTCGAAGAGCCGAGCGCAGTCATGCGGCCCGGCGTTTGATCAGCAGCCGATCGAAGTAGGTGAGCACCAGTTTGCCGTGCTGGTTGAGCACGCGCGTTTCGAACGTGACCATGCCTTTGTCGGCGCCGATCTCCTTCCGTTCAGCGACCCGCTTGATCACGTGCACGGTGTCGCCCAGGAAGACCGGCGCGACGAAACGCAGCTTGTCCACGCCGGCAAACGCCAGCACCGTGCCGTCGAGGATGGTCGTCCGCGTGGCGAGGCCGACCGAGATGCCGAACACCAGCGCACCGTGAGCGATGCGCCTGCCGAACATCGTGGTTTTCGCGTACTCCTCGTTGGTATGGAGCTCGACAAAATCTCCGGTGAGCCCCGCGAACGCCATGACGTCGGCTTCCGTGACCGTCCGGCCGGCCGACGTCACCGGCGGGGCCGTTTCGAAGTCCTCGTAGAAGAGTCCCACTTCGCTATAATCTCATGCCAGTTCCCCCTGAATGCACGTCCCAACGGAGAACGCAGTCCCATGTCTGACATTGTTGAAAGCGCCGGCGATCTCGTAAAGTCCGTCGGCAAGTTCTCGCTCGCCATGTCGCTGCTCGCGGCCCGACAGATCACGGGGCTGGTCCGGCCGAAAGAGGCGAGCTCGGTCGACGACGTCACCCGCGCGGCGGGCGGGCACATGTCGGGAGTGGTGCGCACGGCGTTCGCCGTCGGCACGAACATGCAGTCGGGACTGGTGGACGCGGCGTTCAACGCCGTTGGCATGGGCGCAAAGGGACTGACCCCCGCCGGCGACACCAGCAAGCTGGTTATCCCGCTGCCAACCATGGCGTCGCGCCGCGTGGCGGGTGTCAAAACCGTCGCGTCGGGTGCGGTCGATCACGGCGTGCCGCAAACTGAACTGGTCCAGAAACTGACCCAGTATCAGGTCGAGCAGCAGGGCCGCCCGATCGACGCCGCGAAAGCCGTCATCGGCTTGTGGAAGTCGGAAGGATTGGCGACCTCGATCGGCAAACATCTGTTGCCCGAGAACTCGTGGGCCGACTCACGGTTCCCGCGTGAAGTGCTGCCGATCGCGCATGTTGGTTTCGGTTCCGGGTCGACCGAAGAGATGGTGTTCGACGTCGCGAAACTGAACGCGTTGTTCACGGCAACCTGCGCGCCGAATTATCTCGGCTTCGCCTACGAAGGGATCGGCGCGATTCTTCGCATCTACGAACGCGGCTTCTTCAAGGTGATGAGCGGTGCGCTCGGCTTGATTCGGCTCGACGCTCCGGACGGCCCGGATCCGAAAAACCTGTTCGCCGATTATCTGAAGCAGTTCCCGCCCGATCAGCAGCGGCTGATCGTCCACGGTTACGGACGGCTGGTCGCGTTCAGCAATCTGAATATCTACAAGGCCATTCAGGAGGCGACGTCGTTTCCAACCGAGCGATGGGAAGGGACGGTGCACGGCGCGGCGTTCGCGTTCGCGATGATGAACAGCGCCGACATGCCGAACGTGCTCGAAAACAGCGCGATCCCGTTCGACCGTCCGATTCGCGCAGCGTTCCAGAACGGACTGATCTACAGCCAGGTGTTCTTCGACTGGTACCTGCCGGGCCTGCTCGAGGATTGGCAGCCGAAGGGACCGCTCGAGGCAGAGCTGATCGATCACGCGCGCCGCGAAGCAGCTGCTGCCAGGAAACGCGGCTACCCGCTGGCGATGCGCCTCGAGAATCCGCGCTCATGAAGCGAACTCGCTAGCTCGGACGTTCGGTTACCGGACGATCGCCGCCGCCCGGCAGCGGCGCCTTCGATCCGCCACCCTCCGCGCTGATCAACGTCTCCAGGTCACGATACGCGTAGATCGTCCGGCCGCCGTTCGCCGCGAGGCCGCCGGTGTCGGCCGTCGGCCCATACGTGCTGTGCAGATCCCGTCCGAGCATGCGAAGCATCGCCGTCAACTGTCCGCGGTGGTGCGACGAGTGCGTCAGACGACGAAGCATCACCCAGGCCCTCGAACGCTCGGCGTCGAAGAACTTCGTCGGCTGTGCCCACCAGTCCGCGTCCTTTTCGCGCAGCACAGCGAGCCGCTTGCCGCTGTCCTCCGCGTACCGCTTGATGAACTCGACGCGCGTTTCAGGGCGGGGCAGTGGCGGAGCGCCCACGTCGATGCCGAGCATGCTGCGGAACCAGAGGTCTTCGCTCATGCACTGATGCACCATCTGTTCGTGCACGCTGCGTCCGCGCGGGTCGTCGTGACGCGGTCGCACCGCCAGATCCTCGTCCTGGAATTCGGTCCACACACTGAGAATCTTCACGCGCTCGGTTTCGTAGGTCTCGACGAGAAAGTCGAAGCTCATGACGGGCGCGAGTATCTCACGCTGCTATACCGCTCTGCGGAACCAGGGCGATAACTGTAAAGGCGATAGTGTAAACATACTAAGGCCTTGGATTTGCCACATTCTTTTGTGCGATTCGCGTACCGGGCGCAGCGCTGTCGTAGAATGCGTGAGCCCAATTGTTGTCTGACATGCGTATGCCATCTACTGACGCGGTCGCAGTGTGAAGCGCCCCGCTCAGGTTGGATCTCCCACGACCACTACGCGGATCGGTTCGGTCGTTCTCGTCGCGACCTTGCTGGTTGCGTGGCACCTGGCAGTCCGGTTTCAAGCCAGCCCGATTCTTCCCGGGCCGCTCGCCGTGCTCGCCGGCCTTTGGGAGTTGGCGCGCAGCGGCCTGATGCTGAAGTACATCGTCGCGTCGCTCTTCAGGGTGACGTGGGGATTCGTTGGCGCGGCGCTGCTCGCAATCCCGATCGGCCTGACGATCGGCTGGTACCACCGCGCGGAGCTGGCGTTCAATCCGCTGATTCAGGTGCTGCGGCCAATCTCGCCTCTCGCCTGGATTCCGATCTCGATTCTGTGGTTCGGCGTCGGCGACGTCGCGGCGATCTTCCTGATCTTTCTCGCCTCGTTTCTGCCGCTGACGCTGACAGCGATGAATGCGGTCTCCAGCATCCCGGACGTGTACCTGAATGCGGGCCGCAATTTCAGTCTCAGTCCGACGCAGATTGTGAGCCGCGTGCTGTATCCGGCCGTGACGCCGCAGCTGATCATCGGGCTCCGGATCACGCTCGGCATCGCGTGGCTGGTGGTCGTCGCCGCGGAAATGATTGCCGTTAGTTCGGGGCTTGGCTTCCTGATCGTGGACGCGCGAAACGCCGGCAACCGCTACGACCTCGTGATTGCCGGGATGGTGATGATCGGGGTCATCGGCCTGTTGCTCGACGTTGGTGTGCGATCGCTCGAACGAATTCCATCTATCGCGTGGGGATACTCCGATGAGTAATCCGGGACAGGCTTCGACTCTTTCATCCGCCACGGCAGGCGTCGGTGTTGCGACCGTCCACGCCGTGGCTTCGTCCCGGAGCCTGAAGACCAAGCTTCGCGCCGACCACGTCAACATGGTGTTCGGCAAGGGCGACCAGCGGGTCAACGTGCTCGACGATATCAGCCTCGAGGTCGGAGTGGGCGAGTTCGTGTGCCTCCTCGGGCCGTCCGGCTGCGGCAAGTCCACGATGCTGAACGTCGTCGCCGGTTTCCTCAACCCGACCTCGGGTCAGGTGAAGATCGACGACCAGCTGGTGATCGGCCCGGATCGCCGCCGTGTGTTCGTGTTCCAGGAGCGCGGAGTGTTTCCGTGGCTGACCGTCGAAGGGAACATCGGCTTCGGATTGTTCGACCTGGCCGAAAGCGAGCGGAATTCACGCATCAAGCACTACGTCGAGCTCGTCGGGCTCCAGGGCTTCGAGAAGGCCTATCCGCGCGAGCTGTCGGGTGGTATGAAACAGCGCGTCGAAGTGGCGCGCGCGCTGTCGGTCAACCCCGACATGCTGTTCCTGGACGAACCGTTCGGCGCGCTCGATTCGATCACCCGGCTGATCATGCGCGGAGAGCTGCTGCGCATCTGGGAAGCGGAGAAGAAGACGATCATCTTCGTCACACACGACATCGACGAGGCCGTGCAGTTGGCGGATCGCGTCATCGTGATGAGCGCCCGGCCCGCGAAAATTCAAAAGGTTGTGGAAATCGACGTGGCGCACCCCCGCGACATCAGCTCGCCGCGGTACCTGGCGCTGCGCGACGGCATTCTCGAGGCCATCGGGCTGGCGCACAAAGTATGAGCGTTACGGCCCAGGCCCGCCGTTGGGAACCGCTGTTCTGGCCGCTCGTCGTCGCCGCGGTGTTGCTCTTCCTTTGGAGCTACGCGGTGAAGTGGAGCGGCACGAACGTCTTTCCTTCGCCGATGAGCGTCGAACACGGCACGATGCAGCTGATCGAGCGCGGCGTCCTGTGGCGTTACATGGGCGATTCGCTGCGCCGGGTCGCCACCGGCTACCTGCTGGCCGTGGGGATTGGCATCCCCGCCGGTCTGCTGCTCGGTTGGTACCCGTCGGCCGGCCACATCGTGAATCCACTGATCCAGATGCTCCGCCCGATCAGCCCGATCGCCTGGATTCCCGTGGCGATCGTGCTGTTCGGCGTCGGCGACCTCGCCTCGATCTACCTCGTGTTCCTGGCCTCGTTTTTTCCCATCGTGGTGTCCACGATGAACGGCGTCCGCAACGTGCCGTCGATGTACCGGCGGGCCGGACGCAATTTCGGTTTGTCGCCGCGGCAGCTGCTCAGCAGGGTCGTGTTTCCAGCGGCGCTGCCGCAAATGCTCGTCGGCCTTCGAATCGCGCTCGGCATCGCATGGCTGGTGGTTGTGGCCGCAGAGATGATTGGCGCCGACTCCGGCCTCGGCTACCTCGTCATCGATTCCCGTAACGCCGGCAAGCGGTACGATCTCGTCGTTGCCGCCATGCTCTTGATCGGCCTGATCGGCCTGATGCTCGACATCGGCTTCCGCCGCGCCGAACGCATGAAAGCCGTTCGATGGGGGTTCCGCGATGCCGCTTAGCCGACGCGCGATGTTCGCAGGACGAGGCTAGGCGCCGCCTGTCGCAACGGTGACCGGCTCGCGTGCGGCCGAGGCTGCCGGATCGATCGACATCCCGAAGATCGATCGATCGAGAATTTCCCAACTGGCGAAATACGAGATGCCGCCGGCGATCACGCCCGGCAACAGCAGTTGGTGGTAGCAACCGCTCAAGTCGGCAACCATCAGCAGCCCGCTCCAGTAGCCTTTCACGATCGATCCGAACATCACGACCATGCCGAGCAGTACGAACAGCTCGGGCTGTGGCGCCAGCGACGGTGACAGGCTGTGCACGCCGTAGCCGAAGGCCCCTCCATAGAGCGCGCCGATCAGCAGCGTCGGCGCGAACAGTCCGCCAACGGCTCCCGAACCGAACGTCGTGGACGTTGCGAGCATTTTCAGAAACAGCAGAATCACGAACAACCGCACGGTCATGCCGTCGCGAATGATGTGATCGATGACGGGATAGCCGGCGGAGAGCACCTGTGGAAACCAGATGCCGATGCAGCCGACCAGAAAGCCACCGACCGCGACGCGCGCCGCGAGTGGCCAATGCGCGGGAAACACTGTCTTGAACCGCTCAAACATCCGAATGAACAGGTGTCCGGTCGGCGCGGCGACCAGTCCCATGATCGGCACGATGACCAACAGGGTCGGCAGCGGCAGCGGATCGATCGGAACCTGCGGCCGGAACGGATACGCGTCGCCGAGCAGCACGGTGCGTGTGAGATAGCCAACCGCGGCCGCAATGCCGATGGCGGCCAGATCGCGGTTGAAACGGGCGCCGAATACTTCGAGCGTCAACAGCACGCCGCCCGCCGGTGACCGGAATGCCGCCGCCACGCCCGCGGCGGTGCCGGCGCGAACGATCGCTTGCAGCCCTCCCCGCGGCAGGCGGAATCGCCGTCCCACCCAACTGCCGATGTAGGCACCAAGCTGCACCATCGGCCCCTCTGGCCCGACCGATCCGCCGAAGCCGAGGGTCAGTGCGCTGAGGGCGACGTTGAGCAGCCGGACAATCGGAACGACGCCGCCGTCGTGCTGAATCGAATCGACCACTTCGCGCACGCCGCCGATGCGCGACCGCGGAACGAGTTGCAACACGACGCCGACAAGCATCAGGCCAAAAGTCGGCACCAGGATGACGATCGGCACGCGATGCAGCCAGTCGCCGGTGGACGTCGCGCGATAGAGCGCCTCGCCGAGGTTGTCCGCAACGTAGTGAAAGCCGATCGCGCCGAGGCCGGACACTGCACCGGCGAGTACCGCGGCGCTCATCAGTCGCGTGAAGCCGGCGAAGCGCGTCATCGCGGCTGGATTCTATCGCGGCTTCCGCTTCGCCCGAGAAGAACTGATCGAACGCTAGTATGTTCGGACTACGCTGGTAGCCCAGCAGAATTTACGTGATCGACCGCAATCGCTGCTGAATAATACGCGCCATCCGATGACACTCTGTTCTTCGCTGGCGGCGCGCGTTCTGGTTGTGTCTCTCGCCGTACTCACCGCTTCTGCGGCGCCTGCCGCTGCCCAGACTCCGGCGCCCGCGCCCCCGCAACCGCCTCCGGCAGCGCCGGCTGGACCGAAACCGATTGCGCTCGGTAACGACATCGTGTTCGCGACGGCAATTCGCACGCGAACCTACGGGTGGGACTGGTTCGGCGACGCGGACGAAGGCGATTACACGTACCAGGGCACGCAGATCCGCTTCGGCGTGACGCAGACCAGGAAGAAGTACGACTGGCAGCTCGAATTCGAAGTGCCGTTCATGATCAATCTGCCGACGACGGCCGTGAAGCCGCCGCCGCAGGGACAACTCGGACTTGGAGCCAGCTACTACGCGGCCAATGGCAACAGCGAAAACCCGATTCATCTGTTTCTGAAACAGGGGACGATTCGTTTCAAGGGGCTTGGCGGGATCGCCGGACAGTCGCTGAAAGTTGGTCGCTTTGAATTCAACGACGCGCTCGAAGTAACGCCCCGCAACCCTTCGATCGCCGTCCTCAACCGCGACCGCGTCAGCCAGCGGATTCTCGGGAACTTCGGATTCTCGGACGTGCTTCGCAGCTTCGATGGCGCGCAGTACACGCTCGCGATGCCGAGATACACCATCACGGGTGTCGCGGCGCGGCCGACCGAGGGCGTGTTCCAGGTAAACGGCTGGAACGAGTTGGACATCAATGTGTTCTACGGCTCGGTGATGGGGAACAGCGGCACCGACAAGAACCCGCGCACGTGGCGCGTACTGGGCATGGGCTACCACGACTACCGCGACAACGCGCCTAAAACTGATAACCGGCCAGCCGCGGTTCGCAACGCCGACACGAAATCAATCAACATCGCGACGTTCGGCGGACACGTGATTCAACTGGTTGGGACGTCGTCGGGTCCGGTCGATCTGATGTTCTGGGGCGTGGGGCAGACCGGCTCGTGGGGCACACTGTCGCATCGCGCGAGCGCGATGGCCGCCGAAATTGGCTGGCAGCCCTCGGCGCTGCGGAAACTGAAGCCGTGGCTCCGCGCCGCCTACAACTACGATTCCGGCGACAGCAATCCGAACGACAACAAGCACGGCACGTTCATGCAGATGCTGCCGACCGCGCGGATCTATGCCCGAACGCCGTTTTTCAATCTGATGGACACGGTCGACGCGTTTGGTGAAGTGATCCTTCGGCCGCACCCGCGGCTGACGCTCCGCAGCGACGTCCACCAATTAACCCTGGCCAGCAAGAACGATCTCTGGTACTCGGGCGGCGGCGCCTTCCAACCGAACACCTTCGGCATGAGCGGCCGTCCCTCGAACGGCCACTCTGATCTGTCGACGTTGATCGATCTGAGCGGCGACATCATCGTGAACCGGAACGCGACGCTGGGCCTGTACTACGGCCACGCCAGCAGCGGGGCAATCGCGAAGGCGATTTATCCCAGCGGCGACGCGCTTCACCTTGCCTTCATGGAGTGGCTGATCCGGTTCTGAACGGCGGGGTGCGGAATTGCCCCGCGCTACCAGAGGCGGCGAACGATTCGTTGGGTGGCGTGAAGTCGATCGCGTTGGTCGGCGCCGCACTTGGGTTCGTCCACCGCTATGCGCACGCGCCGCTCGGCGGACAGCCCCTCCGCATCCCGTCGAGAGGACGGCGCCGGCGTTACCGGGTACATGTCCAGCGTTCCTCGGAGCATGGCCGCGCTGGTGAACGTTTCGTCGCGGTCAGCCGCCTCGCGCGCCAGTTTGACGAGCGTCGCGATGATTCGCACCGTTTCAGTCTAGCACAGATGCTTTGACCTCAAAGCACTTCGGCGCGGAGCGACCCTCCGCCCCGGATGGTAGGCCGCTGCGCGCTATGATGCGGGCACGATGAGACCAGCGGCGGCGGCGTCCGGCAGCGGGTTCGCCCTCAATCCTGTCCTCGATTTCCTGCGCCTGCTGTGGTCGATCGAACACGGTCTGCAGCGCACATCCAAGCGCATGGAGCGTGAGTTCGGCATCACGGGCCCCCAGCGGCTGGTCCTGCGCGTCGTCGGTCAGTTTCCGGGACTGTCGCTGAGCGAACTGGCCGAAATCGTCCGGCTACACCCGAGCACGATTACCGGAATCGTGCAGCGCCTCGTGGCCAGCGGGATCGTCGAACGGAAACGCGATCCGGGCGACAGCCGGCGCGCGCGTCTGAGCCTGACGGCAGCGGCGCGCCCGTTCTCGGAGCTCACCGTCGGCACCATCGAAGAAACCGTCCGGGAAGCGCTTCGCCGGACCGGCGCACGGAATGTCAACGCCGCCCGCAAAGTCCTGCTCGAGATCGCGCTCCGCCTGAACCAGCCCGATCGGGTTCTTCAGGCGCGCCCGCGTCGGTCAAAGCGGACGAGTCAGCGGTAATCGGGTGACCGATTCTCGAACGTTCTCGAGAGGGCATGTCGCCTTCGATAAAGCAGGTAAGACGACGGTGTTCGCCTCACACCGATAGCAGAGAACTTCAAGACGATTGGAACGCCGAGGACGGAAAGAACGGGATGTGAACGGTAATGGTGCTCAGTGCGTCTGACTAGCATTGTGCCACGCCGGAAGAGCCGTCGCGCACTCGGTGGCCGGATGAATTGCTGCGGGATAAGCGGGGTGCGTGCGCAAAGCCGTAGCGCGCCGTGACATTGACAGGCGCGTGGACCAAGGCCACGATGAGGTGAATGCGCCTGACGATCGTGACGGTTGCGGTGGCAGCTTCGACGCTGTCTGCCTTCCAGGTCGTCGAGAGCGTTCTTCATATCAAGGTTGTGGTCGTGGACGCCGCGCAGAACCCGCGACCGGTTCCTCGCC